>Ga0209541_10006066_pt1 | contig 20799 bp, 11 predicted proteins | sample RifCSPlowO2_01_FD_184027 | JGI IMG/M metagenome (GOLD analysis project Ga0209541, IMG submission 184027) | Groundwater microbial communities from Rifle, Colorado - Rifle CSP2_plank lowO2_0.1 (SPAdes) (version 2) | ecosystem: Environmental > Aquatic > Deep subsurface > Groundwater | place... | reverse complement strand
CGCACCGCCTCTGGGACCAGGACCTGAGCGGCACGTTCTCCCTCGGGGAATCGAATGCCCTGGGGAAACTCGAAAACGACCTCAGCATCGCCCTCTTTTCGCCGGATACGACCGTCCTGCGGCCCACCCCGCAGCTCACGGAGGATCAGCCGTTCTCGAGCGGCGCGCTCCTCCGCGCATTCGACGACACGGTGACGAACGGGACGCCCGCGGAGGGAACGATGACCCGGCCTGCCGGGCGGGACCGCCGGACGCTCGTCGAGTGGTGGCAGGAGATCCAGACGGAAATGCACAAGCGGCTCATGCCCTCCGTCGTGCGCATCCTCCTGCCATCCCCCGAGACGATCGACCTCGACCTCACCGACCCGTTCTTCACGCACCGTATCCCCGATCCGACCGAGCCGCCGGCGGGCAGCGGGACGGACCTGTCCATGGAACCAATCGAAGCACGCATCGCCGCAACCGAGGACCTGATCGGCGAAATCGGGGGGTTCCTGGAGCGTCTGCTCCTTCTGCGTACGGAACAGACGGACATCCCGATCGTGATTCCGATCGGTTCTCCGACGGAATTCCGCGCGTACGCCCAGCAATGGCAGAGCTGGAAGGACTTCCACGGCGCCTCGAGCGCGGATCTGGACGCGCTCATCGCCCGCCTCGAGGAGTATGCCGTGCAGGCCGAGCGATCGCGCAAACTGCGCGCGGCCCTTGCGAGCTACCTCGGACTGATCCTCGAACGGCAGGAGGAAAGCGCCCTGCTTATAGCGGAGTGGCTGCGCACGAACACGGCCCGGTACCGGCAGTACCTGCTGGAACGTCAGTTCGCCCTTGCCGTTGCCCCCGTCTGGCAATACGTACAGGACGAATACCGGAAGTTCCACGAGAAGGTGAACGCGCCGTGGCCGCGCAACGACCGCTTCACGACGTCCGTTTTCTCGCTCCTCGATCCCTGGTGGCCGGCCACCCCGCCGACGGCAGACAGCCTCAATCAGCCCCGCGACATCACCGGCGGCATCTACGACGACACGCCGAGCTCCGGCGCGCTGCTCACCGACGACCAGGAACTCCCCCGCCTCGGCGTCTGGATGCGCGACGAGGACGTCCACCTCGACCTCACGGCAGTCCGGCCGCCGGCGCGCCCCGTGCGCCTCCCCGTCCTCAAACCGATCCAGATCCGTATCGACACCCGGCGCATCGCGCCGCCGGATTTCATCCTGGACGACCCGGCCGGGGTCGTCTACCCCGTACTCCCGGAACTCCCGCCCCTCCCGGACGTCGCCTCGACCGACCCCGCCCTGAATCCCTTCGTATCCTTCCTGCCGGCCGTGCACACCGGGAGCCTCGCGAACATCGTAGGATACCCGAGCATCACCGACGGGATCGCGGAGACGCCGGACCGGCTGGTGTACATCTACTACATCCTCTGGCGCATGACACAGGAGTACGACCTCTTCTGGAAAAGCATCCTCAAGCCGCAGGAGGATTTCGAGAGCGAGGAAGCGAAACAGGACTGCCTGGAACCGCACAAGGATACGTGCGTGCACTTCGAGCACGACCTCGTGGAGCGGTTCTCCCGCATCGGCGCCCGCCCGGCGGTCTTTCTGAAGGACGATTTTGAAAGCGAGGGGCATGCGCGCAACGCGCATGCCGACACCGTGCACGATTGCCCGCGCGAAGACTGGGTCTGCCACGCCCTGAACCCGCTCCGGGTCCGGCAGGGCGGCGGGATGTACGTGCAGGATGAACTGGAGGCGCAGGACCAGCTGGAAGCGATCCTCCGCAGGATGGCCGTGGACGCCACGCTCCCCCTCGATCCGCCGCCGGACTTCGTCCCGTTCCCCTTCGGCGCCGAGGCGAAGGACATCACGCCCGCCTTCCGGGCGGTCGCCCCGATCGAACTCGCGCCTCCCCCATCCGTGAATCCGAATATCTCCCGCCCGTGATGCTCCGCCCGTTCCTCCTCATCGGTCTCCTGCTCCTCCCGTCCGCCGCGTTCGCGCAGGCGGGTGGCGACGCGTGCAACGACCGCGTCAATCGGGAAATGGCCACCGAACACCGCCTCTGGCGCGCGACGCTCTTCGGGAAGAAAAAGGCGGCGGACGCGCCGCTCTTCGACGTCCGCAGCGCGGCGGACGGTTCGACGTGGATCAAAGTCGGGGAGGACGAATGGCGATCGCACTCCGCGGAGTACGAGAACGTCCGGTGGTTCGACCTCCAGATGGATACCATGGACGAACACGGAGCGTCCCTTCCGATCCGGGGGATCTTCGAGACGAAACGGCGGCTTACCTCCGAGATCATCCCGTACCTCCTCATGAACATGCGCGTGTTCCGCTGCCGTGTGAACGACCTCTGCGAAATCGTGCGGCGCTCCACGGTCCAGGACGGGACGGCCCCGGTACCAATCGGGGACATCCACGTCCCGGGCTGCCGCATCCGCACGGAAGTCCCGACCTTCCCCGAGTGCCACCTCCGGTCCGCCCCCGCCGCGGACACCCTGCAGTCCAAGTCGTTCGCGGAACTGAACTGCCGGGCCGCCGGCGACTCCCTGATCCTGCGGGAAGCGGAGCTCCTCAAAGCCGCGGTGGAATACGACGCGGGATACCGCTCGCTCCTGCAGTTCGCCGGCAATTTCGACCGGTTCCTCCAGCAATTCCGCTGGACCCTCCTCGGTTCCATCCGCGAATCGGTGGGGGTGATCGGCCTCCTGAACCGCATCCCGTGTTTCATCGGAGCGTGCGACGAATCTCCCCCGCCTCCTACACCATAAATGTTCGTATGCGCACTCTGAGTATCGCCAGCCGCTCCCGACGTCTTGCCCTCCCCACTGCGACGGCAATGGTCGTTATCGGCATAATGCTCTTCGCAAACAGCTCCACCCGCCCGGACGCGGCGCGCCTGCGCGCGGAGGTCGCCGTTCGGCGCACCGAGCAGAAATACCCGATCCTCGCCGCCTGCACCCGGCTCGACGCCGTGTACGACGACCTCTTCTACGACGATCGCGTCTTTGACGAGTGGCCGGACGCATACCACGGCACCGTGGACGCGGTCATAAGCGAATCCCTCGGCGCCGCCGAGATCGCGTGCGACGCGGAGACGTATGCCGCGCTCCAGACGGCGGGACCCGCCCTACGGGCCATGGCGGAGAAACTCCCGCCGTGGAAAGACCCCGCGAATCTGGAACGCCTGCATGCGGGCAATCTGGGACATGTCCTTCTGGAATACCTGCGCGTCTACGAATGCGCACTGGTCGAGTACCGCTTTTTCCTGCCCGTGGAAGCCAAACTCGAGTACGAACTGGGCCTGTCCCCCGTCCCGGGGCCGTACCTCGAATTCATCAACATCGCCGGCGAAATGCTTCGCCGGGACGACATCATCGAGCGCGAACTGCAGACGGCCCGCCCGGCGCTCGAGCGCGCCCTCGGCATGCTCGGCACCGGAAACCGCCTGCGGCCCCTCCAGTTGGATATCGAATGCCTCCAGCGCGCATCCCTCGACATCCGAAACGCATCGGCGCTCGCCGCGGAAGCGAGCACCTGCCTGCCGCGCCTGTGGGATGCCAAGGACCCCCTCCGCGATACGCCACCGGACGAAGAAGAAATATGAGAACTTGCCCCACCAGCATCGGCAACAGGGAAGCGGGAAACGACTCATCCTTCCGGCTTCCAGCCTACGGCTTCCGGCTCTCGCAATGGCTCCTGAGCCTTTTCCTTGCGTCTGTCGCGCTCGTTCCCGTTTCTTCCGCCGCCCCCTCCGCCATCACCTCGGATTCACTCTACTTCCGTGCGAAGAGGCACGTCGAGTACGAGCGGGCATTCGAGGAAAGCGAGCGCGTTCTGGAAAGGTACGTACCCGGCATCTTCTACGCCGACCATGTTCCCGGCACGGCGGTGCGCGAGGAGGATGTTGATCAAATCCTCCGGAGGGAATACGACGAATTCTGCACGCAGAGCGGGCCGGCAGCCGCGAACTATCAGACACTGGAATGCACGAGCGCCGGGCAGCAGATCGACATGCTGACGAAGTCCGAGGCGTGGCTCCGTTCCCTCGGCCGGGAGTTGCAGGCGATTGCGGGAGGATACGAGGCTCCCCTGACCGGGTATCCCGGCTCCTCCGCTTCCCTCCTGCACAAATTCCCCAGCATCATCTCAATCTGGCAATCCGGGAACGACCCGCTGACTGCGCCAGTGGAGGGCATAAACGTGCGGGGGGACCTGCTCCCCGCGACGATCACCGAAAACCACACGGACGCCGTGCGGGAGGCGCTCCGGGATCTCATCGAAAGCGCCGCGCTCAACGGGTACGACAAGGAAGACCGGTCGAAGCTCGTCGCGGCGGTCCGGCGGTACCGCTTCGGACTTCGGGACGTCCTCCGGCGCACGGGGCCGTGCGGCGGACCGAACCCGTTCCGGAACACGCAGCTGGAACTCCTGAACGAGCGGTGGTGCGACGTCGAAGCGCGCCTGCAGGATATCCTTGTTCTGATTCCCCAAAACCCCGCCGCATACCACCCGCGACTCAGGGACGGAGAAACGGTCGTCTTCCCGAGTATGCGCATCGAGGGGGAGAACATCCTCATCTGGATCCGCAATGACGACATCGGCCTCGCGTGGACCGTCGCCGACGAGCCGGTCCACCCACAGCTTCTCTCGCTCGGGTACGACGGCGCATACCCGGAATGCATGGAGGGGTTCATCACCGACAAGGGCGGAACGATCCCCGACTTCCCGGCCGCCCATGCCGCGTGCTTCGCCGCCCACGGCGGCCCCGTCCTCCCGGAATGGTACATCGTCGCGAACCTCGACCCCACCGAAAACCGGGAACTCTGCGGCGACCCGTTCCAGAGACTCGGATACCTCTGCCGCCCGTACGAGGACAGTGACTGCCGGCCGCTCAGTATGCGCGGGCAGGGGCGGTGCGAGAACGACACGCAGTGCGACGACGGGGACCCCTGCACGCAGGACATCTGTCCGCTTGGAGACCCGCGCGCGTGCGACCACCGCGATACCTGCGGCACCAACAATGGCGAGGAAGACGACGGGCCGGCGATCACCCTCTCGATCTGTGAGCTCCCCGATTTCCCGGGGGCACTTCGGTTCACGGAAAGCGGCCCGAATGCCTGCGGCATCGGCGGATGGCGCAACGTCGCGGAGGGGGACCGGGATCTCCCCCGGGACACGCCGGAGGAGGACAGCGCACGGAATGCTGCGCCGTTCGGCTCCGGCCCGCCGGACGACAACGGGCGGATGACATTCCCCGACATTACGTGCGATGCCTTGTCCGCGAACCCCGATGCCCCGTGCGAAGCGCACATCCTCTCGCTCCCTGATCCGTCCTGCGTGACGGCAACATGCCAGGACCAGGATCCCGATCCGGATATCTGCGCATTCCAGGAAACGTGCGACGAATGCCGGGAGGACTGGGAGTGCTTCGACGACGAGGAGTGCACCTGGGACATCTGCTGGCCCTACCCACCCAATCTGTGCACGCACTGGAACGTCTGCGGCGGGGGCATGCTGGCGCCGCAGGAATATGGACCGGACGAATGCCGCAACTGCATCGTGGACCTGTACTGCGCGGACGAGTGCATCGGAGGTATCGGAGGATCCACCGAGCCGCCCGACGAGAACCAGGTGACGAAAGTCTGTATCGGGCGTTCCATGGAGGTCATATTTGGCGAAGGCGAGGAGCCGGTAGATCTCGTCCAGAAGGGAATCCTGAAATATATGATCAATCATGAACTCACCCACGCCCAGCAAATGTGCAACTTCCCCGGAACGGCGAACGGAGAAATGAGCGCGTTCACGGACCTCCTCCTGACGCCGCAAACCGGCGAATCGGATGCGACGCGCTGTTGCGCGTTCGAACGCCCGGCATATTTGGTGCAATGCAATATCATGGCGGAGGACGGCATCCTCGCGCGGGCCGGATCCGGCTACACGGTCGAGGAGTGCGCGGACGGATTCTCGAACTTCAGATGCCGGGACGCGACGACATCGCCGGGTAAACGCTTCCCCTGCTCCGACATCGTCGCGGATCCTCTCCTGCTCGTCCGGCAGGTCACGGACGCCACGGAGGCGAGCACAGACCGCCTGCATCTCACAACCAACTGCGAGGAGGCGGTCCACCGCTCCGACGCGCGCAACGCGCGTTTCGAACCGCGCGCCGTCTCCGCGAAGGCCTCGCTCCCGTTCGCCTGCACCCCCCTTTGCCAGACGAAATATACGAACACGATCGGCAATAACCTCTGTTTCACGTCCCAGTGCATCGAACAATCGTGGGAATGGCACCACATGATCCCCGGCCGCATGCCGCTCACCGTGCAGGACGAGGCATATCCCTGGGACGCGTGCGCCGTCCCGGACAGCCCGGCAGGTCTGGAGGACATGTACGGCAATGTCGCCACCCCACCGACCCCGGCCGCCCCGCACATCCCCGCGTACCGGCCGTCCTTCCTCGTCGAAGAACAGGACAAGGCGCTCTGCCAATCCAAACACCTCCCGCCGCTCACACCGCCGATCCTCTGCGACTTCGACGAGCGACGACGATTGGATCTGGCGCTCGATTCCGCGGCGGACACCACGCTCGACATGGAGAACCAGTACCTGGAGGGCGATACGAGCGCACTCCTCGATCTCTCCCGCGGCATCGCCGCCCGCGTCAGCGGCGGGCTCCTTGACAATTACCTCCGCGCCGCCGGCCGCTCGTTCGCGGAACTCGCCGCGACGGCGAACGGCCTGCTGAATAGCGCGGGCCGGACCGCATTCCCGCAGTCCATGTGCCCGCGGAACGCGCCTGACAACGGACTCTGCGAGACACTTACTTCCCAGTAATGCGACCCATCCTCTTCCTTTTTGCATTGGCCATCCTGTGGAACATTGCGGTTCCCCCCGCGTTCGCGTCGTCGTCCGCGAGCAGCGCGGGGGGCGCCCGCCCGCCACTCCCCGTGCCGTCCGGATCCGGCTGCCCGGACGACCCGGAGGTCGCGGCGCTCCTGAAGCTCCCTCCCATCCACGAGCGGTACATCCGGGACGCCCTGCGCCGGTCCGATGTCGGCATCGCGTACGCGCACGCGCTCCTGCCGATAGCATGGACGCCGCAGACGTTCCTGAACACGCTTTCCATGGCGGCAACCGCGCTGTCCGTCCTTGTGGATACGGAGCTGCGCCTCACGGAGTACGAGCGGGACCTGAAAGACCTGAGCTCCTGCCTGCACGTGGACCTTGCGATTCTCGAGGCCCAGATCGAGAAAGTCCGATGCGAGATGAAGAACCTCTACATGTCCACCCCGGCGGGTTCCGACAACAATACCGCGATCTGGTTCCTCCGGTCCGTCGCCGCCTTCCTCAATGAACGCTACCGGCAGCTCCTCTACGGTGCGATGGACCTGAGCTACATCGACGACTCGTGGGGAATCATGCGCTCGTCCGACCGCGCGTACCTCCTCTACGGTTCCTACGACGGGGAACCCCTCGACCTCGCGGAGATGCTGGGGAGGAGATACTGCCCATTCCATACGGACTACCTGCCGCCCGTCACCGCCGGGTGGGGGTGCGACGGGGACGCGCTTGCCCCGTACACGTCCGTGAGCGCCGTCGCAGAGGAGGCGGCCGCAATCGGGAAAATGATCGACAACCGCGACGCATACCTCCGGGACATCGACGCGCTCCCGGGCATCATCGCGGATTTGTACCAGCTCCAGGGCCGCGCGCCGCCGCCCGCAGTCGATTTTGGGACGGGCGCGCACCTCGCACAGTGGGGATGCAACGCCGGAGAAGGCGACCCGATCCCGCACGAGGATCGCATCGGCCGGTGGCCGGAGGGAGCGGCCCGCTTCCCCGTCCGTGGCGCCTTCTCAATCCGGAAGGACGATGAGAACATCCTGGTCGAGCTGGGCGGGAAACTGGCTACGGAGGGCCACCAGCGCCCCCCCGCAGAGTACCTGCGGATCCCGGACGAATTCCCCGAATCCGAGCAATCCTCGGCGGCCGCGAGCGAGCAGAACCGGGGAGACCTCGTGTTCGGCATCCAGAATGCAAAAATAGACATACGGGAGAAATTCTCGAAATGGAGCGAGACGCAGGGGGCGATGGAAGCACGGGCCCTGCCAATGACCGCCGACACGCAGATGCGCATCAGCGAAACACTCGCGCCCCTGCGGAGGGAAATGGGCCGTCTCAGCGCGGGGGCGTACGGACTCAGCGGCGGCGGACTCCGGAGCTTCACGCGCAACTACGCCTGGTTCCTCCGGCACAGCTGCATCTTCCGCCCCTGCAACACACTGCTCGACCGCGTCCTGAAACTCGTTCTCACGGGCGACTGCTTCCCGTACACGACCGGAGCGTTCCTGACCGACACCGATCCGCACCAGCGACGGGACCGGTGCAAGGATGCGGCGGATTTGTAAGCGCAGGAAATCACGAGCGAGCCCTGCAGCTTTTTTGCGCGAGGGAAATGCAGCCGCAAACCTGTCGCAGTTCCCTTATCGCCCCTCGCGCAAAAAAGCTGCAGGGCGAGCAAGTGAACGCCAGAGGTGTGTGCTACACTGCCGTATCCATGCAGCCATCCGACTTCGTCCATCTGCATTGCCACAGCACCTACTCCCTCCTCGAGGCGCTCCCGAGCCCGGAGGAGATCGTCCTGCGGGCGAAGGAACTCGGGCAGACGGCCGTGGGCATCGCCGACAAGGGGTACACGTACGGCCTCATCGAGTTCTACCAGGCCGCGCGGAAGCATTCCCTGAAACCCATCCTGGGACTCGAGACATACGTCGCGGCCCGGTCCCGCCACGACCGGGAGAGCGGGACGGACGCCAAGCGGTTCCCGCTCGTCCTGATCGCCGAAACACAGGAAGGATACCTGAATCTCCTGCAGCTTGCGACGCACGCGACGCTCGAGGGCATGTACTACAAACCCCGCGTGGACCACGAGCTCCTCGAACGGTACGGGCGCGGTCTCATCGCCCTCACGGGACCGATCGGCGGCGCCATTCCGCAGGCGGCGCTCCTGGAGGACGCCCGGCGCATCGCGGAACTCACGGAGCTGTATCGGTCCTTCTTCGGCAGGGAAAATCTCTACTTCGAGCTCATGGATCTTCCGAACGTGACCGGGCAGGCGGAGATCAACCAGCAGCTTGTGCACTGGGGGAAGGAACTCGGAGTCCCCCTGGTCGCCGCCTGCAACAGCCACTATTGCCGGACGGAGGACAACGAAGCGCACGACGTTCTCCTGTGCATTCAGAAGAATGCGCTCGTCGACGACACAAGCCGCTTCACCCTGCGCGACAGCGATTTCTCCATGCGCCCGCCGGACGAGCTCGCACGCGCGTTCGCGCACGTCCCGGAAGCGCTCGCGCACACGCGGGAAATCGCCGACCGATGCTCCGTCACACTGGACTTCGACACCTATCACATCCCGACCTTCCCCACGCCCGACGGGAAGGAGGAGGCGGAGTATCTGCGGGAGCTCGCGCTGGCCGGATTCTCCTCTCGCTACCCGCGCGCGAAGCGGGAACAGCGCGAACGGCTGGACCATGAACTTGCGATTATCCGCGACATGGGATTCTCGGGGTACTTCCTGATCGTCGCCGATTTCGTGAATGAAGCGAAAAGGCGCGGCATCACCGTCGGACCCGGCCGCGGTTCCGCCGCCGGATCGATCGTAGCGTACTGTCTGAACATCACGACCCTCGACCCCCTCCAGCACGGACTCATCTTCGAGCGTTTCCTCAACCCGGAACGGATCACCCTCCCCGATATTGACACGGACTTCGCGGATGACCGGCGCGACGAGGTGCTGGAATACGTGCGGCAGAAGTACGGGCAGGACCGGGTCGTCCAGATCTGCACCTTCGGGACGCTCGCCGCCCGCGCCGCCGTGAAGGACGTGGGACGCGCCTACGGCGCGCCGTTCCTCGAAATGAACACGCTCGCCAAACTCATCCCCGACAGGCCGGGGACGAAACTGGCGGAAGCGCTCGAGACGCAGGAACTCAAATTCGCGTACGAGAGCAACGAGACGTACCGGAAGATCATCTCTGCGGCGCTCAAGCTCGAGGGGAAAGCGCGCCACGTGTCCGTCCATGCGTGCGGCGTGATCATCACCCGGGAACCGACGGTCCACCACACGGCGCTCCAGCGCGCGCCGAAGGACGACCGCACGATTATCACCCAATCGGCGGCGAAACCGCTCGAAGCCCTCGGCCTCCTCAAGATGGATTTCCTGGGACTCATGAACCTGACCGTCATCCAGACGACGCTCGAGATCATCAAACGGACGGACGGCCGCGCCATCGACATCGCCCGGATTCCCCTCGACGACCCGAAGACGTACGATCTCCTGAAGCGCGGGGACACGACCGGCGTCTTCCAGCTCGAATCCGGCGGCATGCGCCGGTATCTGAAACAACTGAAGCCCACGAAATTCGGGGACATCACGGCCATGGCGGCCCTCTACCGGCCGGGACCGATGGACTGGATCCCGAGCTTCATCAAGCGGAAGCACGGGAAGGAGCGCGTGACGTACCTCCACCCGGACGTGGAGGAGATTTTCAAGGAAACGTACGGCATCGGCGTCTACCAGGAACAGATCCTCCAGCTGGCGCGGATCTTCGCGGGATTCACCCTCGGCGAAGCCGACATGCTCCGGCGCGCCATCGGGAAAAAGATCAAGTACGAACTCGACGCACAGCGCGAGAAATTCGTCTCCGGGGCCGTGGCGAAGGGGTACGCGCGGGACCTCGCGGAGCGGATCTTCGAGGACGTCATCATGCCGTTCGCCGGGTACGGGTTCCCGAAAGCGCACGCGGCGTGCTACGCGCGCATCGCCTACGAAACGGCGTACCTCAAGGCCAATTACCCCGTCGAATTCATGGCGGCGCTCCTCTCCGCGGACGCCCAGCGGACGGAACGGATCATGATCGAAATCGAGGAGTGCCGGCAGATGGGAATCCGGGTCCTGCCGCCGGACATCAATGAATCCCTGCGGCATTTCACGGCGAATCCCCAAACAACATCCATCCGGTTCGGTCTCACGGCGATCAAGGGCATCGGCGACTCCTCCGTCATGGAAATCATCGGCGCCCGCGAGGGGGGCGGAAAGTTCGCGGATATCGAGGATTTCGCGAAACGCGTACCCGCGAGGATCCTCAACAAGAAAATGCTCGAATCCCTCGCGAAATCCGGCGCCCTCGATTCGCTCGGCGAGCGGCGAACGCTGGTGGATCACTTCGGCAGGATCGTGGAATTTGCGAAGGCGTGCGGGGATGTGAGCAGCGTGCAGACAGACCTTTTCGACTCGCTGGCGGCGGCCGAAGCGGCGAAAATAGATTTTCCCGCCACCCCCGCCGCGAGTCCGCACGAACTCCTGCAGTGGGAGAAAGAAACGCTCGGCCTCTATGTCTCCAGTCATCCGCTCGCGGGCCTGCGCAAATACATCGGAAAGAAAGCCCAGCTCATCGGAGAGCTGACGGGCAAGGACGTGGGCAGGAAGATCACGCTCGCCGGCATCGTGGAAGGGGTGAAGAAGATCACGACGAAGAAGGGGGACACGATGGCAATCGTGTTCCTGGAAGACCCGACGGGGAAAATGGAAGTGACGCTCTTCCCGCGCACGTACCTCGAAACCGCGGAATACCTCGAAACGCCCGACACCATCCTCGTCGTCGGAGGGGTGCTGGACCTGCGGGGAGGCCAGTTGCAGCTGCGTGCCGGAGCGGTGAAGCGCGCATCCCTCACGCGCATGATCGACCACGCGAAGCGCGAGGGATTCTTCGATGAAGACGAGGCGAAACGCGGGATTACGATGAAGCGGCCGGAAATCGAGGAGCCGGAAGAGGTGGAACTCGTGGACGAGGAGGGAAACGTCATCGCCGGGGAAACCGTCACGATCGGGAATGGGGGACAGGAAGAGGGATACCTCGGACCGCTGGGGCAATGGATTCTCGAAGGAATGAAGACGGAGAACGTCCTGAAGGCGCTGAAGCTGGATGGGAGAGAACCCCCCAGCCCGTCCAAAATTTCCATCCACACCATCGATCTCCCGCCGCGCGCGCCGAAGAAACTCCTCCTGGACCTGAAGAAAGTGCTGGAGACGTTCCCCGGGAAGGAGAGGGCACAACTCAAGATCGGCAATCAGACGATCCCCCTCCCCCTCACGATCAACATGTCCACGGTGCTGGAGAAGAAGATTGAGGAAGTGATCGCGCAGTATGCCGTAGAGACGCGCCATCGGCACGTCTCCGTATGAAAATCATGCGACCATCTCCCGGGGGTATGAAGCGGGCGCTCGCGGCGCTTCGCACCGGCGGCGTCATCGCACACGCGACCGAAACATGCTACGGGCTCGCGTGTGACATGAGCAATGCACATGCCGTGCGGAAATTATTCGCGATGAAGCAGCGGGAACACGATAAACCGATAAGCGCGCTCTTCGCTTCTGCCGAACAGGCGAAGGAGTACGTGGAATGGAATGAGGAGGCGGAGAAACTAGCAGCAAAACACTTCCCTGGGCCGCTCACGTTGATCCTCCCATTGAAGCCCACCGCGCCGACCGTTCTTTTCACGACTCTTACTCCCTTACCCCACGTCCCGGCAACAGTAGGGATTCGTGTAAGCTCCCATCCTCTTGCAAGCGAACTCGCTGCGCGCTTCGGGAAGCCATTATCAACCACTTCCGCCAATCTCTCCGGAGAGCCTCCCTCCTACAGCCCCGATGAAATCCTCCGGCAATTTTCACGCGCAGAAATGCAACCGGATCTGATCCTCGACAGCGGTACGCTGCCGCGAAATCCCCCCTCGCAAGTCATTGATTTGACCGGAGAGAAGCCACGAACCCTTCGCAAAAACTGCTGAAAGCTATAAGCTGATGCCGTGCACTGCCCCCACTGCCGCCGGCCGGATACCGCCGTCAGAGACTCCCGTCTTGCGGAAGAGGGACGGGCCGTGCGCAGGCGGCGGGAGTGCGACGCATGCGGACACCGGTTCACGACGTTCGAGCGGCAGGAACTCTCCTCTCTCATCGTCGTGAAGCGCGACGGGACGCGCGAGCCTTTTAGCCGCAGCAAGCTCGAGCGCGGTATCTGGCTCGCCTGCACCAAGCGCCCCGTCACGCAGGAGAAGATAGACCGGCTCCTCACGACACTGGAGGAGAAATGGGGAGCGAACAAGAAGGAAGTCTCGAGTGCGACGATCGGAACGGATGTGATGAGAGCTCTGAAGAAAACCGACAAAGTCGCCTACATCCGTTTCGCCTCCGTTCACCGGGAATTCAAAGACGTGGAGGAATTCAAGGAAGCAATGAACAAACTGCTGTGAGAGGACGTTCGTCCTCACGCTGGCAGGTACAGATGCAAGAAGAACGCTGCTGCCGCGAAAATGAAAAACGAAAAGAACACGCGCGCGGTGATCCGGAGCGATTCGGGAAGCCACCCGATACCGCGGATGCCGTAATAGAATAATGGCACGAGCAGAAGGGGGCTATAGCGAAAATCCTGACTTGTCGCGAAGGCGTTGAAAAACCGGTTTGCGACGTGCCCGGCAACCATGAAGAACGAGACGAGCATCATGGGGAACCAGTATCTGCCGCGTTCCAGAACATCGCGCAGGAAACCGGCAGCTGCAAACGGCAAAAACGCGAGCGTGAGCAGGAGAAGAACAATCGCGAGACCGCGGTTCGGAAAGCTAAACTCCCCGAAGAGCGACGAACGGAAAAAATACTCCCAGAGATACTGGCGGCGTTCGCGGTCATCCCAAGGGTTATTGAACGGATGCCGCAGAATCCCGACAGGATTGAAAGTCAGCAAGGCCCCGGCGGTATTGGGGACACGGAGATTGGATTGTAGATTCCCGACGTTACCGACGACGAACGTACCGATATCAGATACTTCCGACGCCCGCCCTGCGAGGAACCAGCCGGAGAGAAGGAGGATGAGAAAGCCACCCGCGACGCCATGGACCAGCGTGCGGCGCCAGCGAAGCGGGCGCCGGAACAGGAGACACCCGAATACGACCGGAACGAGCAGCAGCGCATTCATCTTCGTAAGAATGCCGAGGCCGATAAGCGCGCACGCTGCGTACCACGCTACGGACCGTCCCGTTTGCCACCAGTACAGGAGAACGCCGAGAGCGGTGAAAGCAAGCAGATGATAGAGAACATCATTATTGATTCGCGCGGCGAAAAACACGAGACCGGGATACACGGCAACGGCCATGAGAAAAGCGGAGCGATCCGCAAGCGCGCGCTTCCCGTGCAGGGGGAACAGCATGCAGGCAATCCACGCAGATATGAAGAGAACGCCGATGGACATGGCGAAACCGGCCAGCTGGAGACCGAGGAGACGCGTTCCCTGTCCGAACCCCCAAAAATCAGAAACCGCCATCCAGAGGGCAGAAATGAGATAGTAGAGAGGAGGCTGATAGGATTCCCAGCTGTCGTGGAAAGTGGGCAGCGCAAGATGGTCGGTAATGTATCGCATGTACTCGATGTGACTGTCCGTATCGTGTCCACGAACCCATGAGGGAGTCGCGAGAAGATAACCGCCACGGATCACGATGCCTGCGAGAAGAGCAAACGCCATCGGCAGGAATACTGAACGCTTGAAATGGACGAGTGAAACAGACACATACCAGACCATAATCGCCATCAGTGAGAATGACAGAACCAGAATCAGCGGATCGGTGCGAGACGGCCGGATGCGGAGGGCGATGGTACCCCCGTGATTCTTCAGCAAAAGAACGACCGTGTTGGAACCTGTGTGCAAGACGGAAGTAAGATCGACGGTCCCGCCAACGTCGATATCACAGATCGGCAGGGGATGTTCGGTAACCGGTTGACCGTTCACGGACAGGCTTTCGACGCAATCATCGGGGATGACCTGAAAGAGCGTCGGGTGGATCGGCGACAGGATTATTTGAAAGTGGACCGTCCGCTGACCGGCCGGCGCGTCCCGTTCGAGAAACGGCAATGTCCCGACACTCCGCTCACCATATTGCTCCTGTACGACGTCAACATATTGCGGCTGGACGAACCAGAACAGAAGAGCAATGAGAGAAATCCCCGTGAAAAACAGGACCGTGTGCTCAATGAAAGGTACATGTATGCCCCGGTGCATCCCGTTAATTGTAGCAACCATCCGCGTCTCATAACATCCCTAAAATCCTATCCCACGACCCCTGTCTCATCCCTATACTGTCCCCGTATGCTCCGAACCCACACCTGCGGCGAATTGCGCTCCGGCCACACAAAAGGCGATGTCACCCTCTGCGGGTGGGTCCACCGGCGCAGGGACCATGGCGGCCTCATCTTCGTGGACCTGCGCGACCGCTACGGCTTCACGCAGATCGTGTTCGACCCGAAGAACGGGGGACTGTTCGCGCAGGCGGGGCGCATCCGGCCCGAGTGGGTGCTCCGCATCGCCGGAACCGTCCGCAAGCGCATCGAAGGCGCACAGCGCGCGGACAACCCGACGGGAGAGATCGAGGTGCTCGCGGGCGCGCTCACGGTACTGAACGAATCCAAGACCCCCCCATTCGAGATCGACCAGGAGAAGGACGTTTCAGAGGAGGTGCGCCTACAGTACCGCTACCTCGACATGCGCCGGATACGGATGCAGAAGAACCTCGCGCTGCGCTCGAAGGTTTTCCAGGTAATCCGCGCATATTTTGCGGAAAGGGGCTGTCTCGAGGTCGACACGCCGTGCATGATCAAAGGAACCCCCGAAGGCGCGCGCGAGTACATCGTGCCTTCGCGCATGTATCCGGGGAGTTTTTTCGTGCTCCCCCAGAGCCCCCAGCAGCTCAAGCAGCTCTGCATGATCGGCGGTCTCGATCGTTATTTCCAGATCGCACGGTGCTTCCGGGACGAGGACCTGCGCGGGGACCGGCAGCCGGAGTTCGTGCAGCTCGATTTCGAAATGAGTTTCTGCGAACAGGAAGACGTCATGGAAATGATCCAGGGGTCGCTCCTGGCGATTCTCAGGGAGTGCAGCGCGAAACCGCTCAGGGACGGCGGAGTCGGGCGTTACACGTGGAAACACGTCATGGACACGTACGGGTCGGACAAGCCGGATTTGCGCTTTGATCTACCGATCAGAGACATCGGCGCCTTCTCGGAAGGATGCGGGTTCAGCGTGTTCGAGAACGCATTGAAAGGCGGCGGGACTGTGCGCACGCTCCGGGTGCCGGGCGGGGCGGCCTTGAGCCGGGGGGAGATCGACCGCTGGACAGAACTGGCGAAGGAACAGAAAGCGAAAGGCCTCGCGTACATCCTCTTCAGGGAAGACGGCCCCCAGTCCCCCCTCCTCAAGCATTTCCGGGAAGGGTACTTGGAAGAATTGAAAAAGGCGACGGACGTGCGCACGGGCGACGCTCTCTTCTTCGGCGCCGACAAATTCCGGATCGTCTGTGCGAGTCTCGGCCGGATACGGCAGGAAGCGGCTCTGCGATTCTCGCTCATCGACGATTCCGCGCACTCCCTCTTCTGGGTGACGGACTTCCCGCTCTGCGAAGAAACGGAGGAGGGAGGGGTCACCTTCTCCCACCATCCATTCACGCACCCGCACATGGATGAATGGCAGAACCGCCATACGAACCCGCTCGGCATCCGCGCCATCTGTTACGATCTCATCCTCGACGGGTATGAACTCGGATCCGGGTCCGTGAGAATCCATGACCGAAAGCTGCAGGAGGAGGTCTTCGAACTGCTCGGCATCCCGGAAGACGAACAACAGAGGCGTTTCGGGCACATGCTCAAAGCCTTCGAGTACGGTGCCCCCCCCCACGGGGGATTCGCATACGGCATTGACCGCGTCGTCATGATCCTCGCGGGGGAACCGAACATCCGCGAGGTCATTCCATTCCCGAAAGACCAGAAGTCGAAGGACCTCATGCTCGGCGCACCGACGCCGATCCCGGAAGGGCAACTCCGGGAACTCGGAATCGCGGTGCGGGAACCTTGAAAACCGCACCCAGTGCACGCCTGCGTGCCGGAACACACTCCGGTGTGCAGGCACGCTTGTCACAAACTCTGAGCCCTGTCGAAGGGCGGTGTGCGCCGCCCGGTAATGAAAACGGTGAACTAAACTTGGTTTTCTGTGCTATAATGGAATATGTGACAAACACAAACCCGCCTGATCCGGATGCCCGCGCGAAAGCGGAAACAGAGAAATTCGCCGAGCAGAGCCTCGAACGGCGGCAGGAATTATTACAGACACAGGCAACGCGCCGGGCGGAGCACCACCAGGAAGAGGAGCTTCATAAAGTCCATGCCCAGGAGGGACTCAGGCAGGAACAGGATCTCGATCGCCTGCTTAGAGCAGATCAGAAGCGCATCAAGAAAGAGGAGGAAGAACGCAAAAGGGAGGTGGCGGAGATGAAGAAGAAGCAGGAGGAGGACCGCAAGCACCAGGAAGAGGAAGTGAAGAGAAAAAAAGAGCAGGAGGAACAGCGCAAGGCGTACATGGAATCGCTCGCGCAGGCCAACCGCGCGCGCATGGAGAAGGACCGCCGCGAGCGTGAAGCGGAGGAGGAGAAGGGCCGGCTGATCGAGGAGGCGAAAAAGGAGAACGCGCAGACGCGGGAACAGGCCGACCGGGACGCCCGCGCGCAGGCGCAGCGGCTCCAGAAGGAAAGCCGCAAGGAGCGCGGCAACATCGACGTCCGGGAACGGCGGGAGACCGAGGCGCTCGAGGAGGAGGGCCGCAAAAAACAGACACAGGCGAATGCGCGGTGGAATGCGAAACTGTCGGACCTCGACGCGGATCACAGGAGGGATCTCCTGCGCGTGCGCTCCATCCCAAATCCCACCCTGCGGGGACGGGAGGAGGAGCGTATCGAAATGGAATACAGGATGGAGAAGACCAAGATGGAAAAGGCGCACCAGAAGGAAACGAGCGACCTTATTGTCGAACTTCGGCAGGGAATCTCCGCCATCCAGGCCCGCACCCGTGCCCTGCGCAGCGCGAGCGAGACGGAGGAACGCAAAGGGGAAACCGCCGCCCGCTCGGAGGCGCAGAAACGCAAGCTGGAATCGGACAAGGCGCTCGGCTGGAAGAAAGGGGAAGCGGAGAAGACCCGGCAGAGGATGGCGAAAGGCGAGATCGAGGACGAGGAGGCGGCTGCCCTGCACGGCACGGCGATCTCCATGGACACGGAACGCGCGCAGAAGCAGAAGGAAGAGAGGGAGAAGAAGCAGATCGAAAAGCACATCACCGGAGCGGCGGGGTAAATCGTGGGAGAAAAACCTACGGTCTTTCCCCCACGGACCCCCTTTCCCCTAAACGGAGGCGCTCCAGGCAGGCAAAGCCTGCCTTCGCGCGCCCATTCTTCATCGAATGGTGCCGGGGGAGAGATTTGAACTCTCGCGGGATTGCTCCCACCAGCTCCTAAAGCTGGCGCGTCTGCCAGTTCCGCCACCCCGGCAACGGAGAAACAATACCAGAGAACGACCCGCAATAGAGTGCTACCACATTCCCGGGAATCTGTACCGACCCTGGATCGGTATCACGCCTGCTGAAGAGAAAGTTCAACTCCTGTGTCGGCTCCCGTTTCGTCGAACAATTGAAGGGGTTTGGTATCACGTGCAAGCTTATCCAGTATCTGGATTGTTTGATCCTTGGACATTTCTGTTGTCTTTGTATCGCTCAGGAATAGCTTCTTGCCTTGGACGGTAATGGTGAGGGATTGACCATCCCACTGCGCATCTTCGATCGTGAAGACCGCGCCTTTTGTCTTCAGGCTTGTTCCTTTGAATTTCCAGATTTGTGCGTTTACTTGTAATCCATCCGAAAGTTTTTTTACCATATGCTGTCCGAATCGGACCCCTGTTTCAAACGCTTGCAGGTTTGCATGAGCCGGAAGTGCGGGGGGTATTTCTTCCGCCTTTTCCTCTGCATCCTTTCCTGCTCCCTTTTCCACCGAAGCAGACGCCGGACGCTCTCCACTCACCGGCTCCTGACGGTTGGGGGTATCCGACGGCACTTTCCTCACCGTCATCTCCTCCACCCGCCCCTGCACCGCCTTCTTGTCGAAGAGCATCTTGATCCTGCTCTCCACATCCGCGTTCTCGCCGGCAAGCTTCATATCGGGATTCGCGGCGCGGAAGGCACCCCATTCCGTCTCCCCATTTTTCAGATATCCCTCCTCGAGCGCATTATTCTGCCCGTACCGCGCGCGCACGCCGGAATCCTTCTGCCACGTATCCCGCAGGAACGCGTCGTGCTTCTCCTGCGCGTCGCCTGCATCCCCCTTGGCCACCTGCCATTGCCCGTCAGCGCCGAGTTCCTGCAGGGGCGCCCCCGGCGCGTACGCCTGCAGGACGGTCTTCTCCCCCCGCTGGACCGTGCGGTACAGGTACGGCTGATCCCCGAACATCTTCCCGTTCCCGACCGGCCCCCACTCAGACCCAGCCTGCTGGACCTTCGAGAACTCCCGCGCGAGGAGCTGGTTCGACTTGAGTGTTGCTTCGTCCCGAATATCGTAACTGTTCCGGAGCGTGTCGCCGGCGCGGACCGTCCCCTGCCCACCCTGCATCTCTGCGTAGTTATCGAGGTTCCCGGCCGCGATCACCGCATTGCCCTGCTGTGTAATGCTGTCCTTGACGACCGTGACCTGCGTTTCCGATATCTGCTCGGCTGCCTGCCGGGATGTCTGGGCTTCCCTCCCCGTGTCCTCCATATTTACAATCTGCCTTTCCGGCGTTTCCTGCGTCTGCTGCGGGTTTTCCCGCCTCGTCTCGACGGGCGGCGGGGTGCTCGGCGTTACTTCCGGATTGGGGTTCATTGGATTCAGATGGAAAAAACCTACTCGTCCGTTCCGGCTGCTTCTCTAGCCGGCGCCTCCGCCTTCTTGTTAAGCGCATCGAGTAGCTCACTCAAAGACATCCGTTCGCCCCCACCCGGCATTTCCGGATCATCGTAGACAGCCATCGTTTTATCGAGCGTGAACACATTAATCTCCTCTTCTTTCTGGTTAAACTCGACACGATAGAAGACGTAATCGCCCGACAGATTCCCGACGTTTTCTTTCACCCTCTTCTCCATTTCCTCATTGAGAGCCGTCTCGCTTTCCCTCGCCGTTTTGATCGCGCTCTCAAGATCGTTGTTCTGCTTCCGCAAGCTTTCCAATCTCATCTCGCACCTCGTCACCTCCTGCTGGAGAGTCTCGTGGAATCCCTCACCGGAGCGGACGAGATTTCCCAGCCCCCGAACGCGGTCCGGATCCTGGTTCGTCTCTCTGTTCGCTTCATCCAATCGCTTCCGGTACTCCTCAACCGTCTGCTTCTGGACTGCCGCCTTCGCCCGGTGGTCCTGCATTTCCGCCGTCACGCGCTGGATATCCTGATCAACCTTCTCTTTCTTCTCTCTGCTCTCCTTCTGCTTCCTCTGCAACCCACCCTTCCGCTCCAGCAGTTTCCCTAAATTCTTCCCCAGTGTCTCGACATCGTTCCCCCCCTCCTCCGGTGCCTCTCCGTCTTCCGACTGCGCAGAGACACTTCCCCCGACTCCATCCCGACCCGCGCCGCCGGCTGCCTGCTCCCCGGCCAGGCGGATATGGATGTCACGGAGGAACGATTCGAACCCACCGGTGGTGACGATCATGCCGTATTCGGCGACCTCCCGCCCGGCTGTACCTTGCGGAACATTCTCCTTCCCGGTCTCCGCAGGAACGGCTGTATAGCGCACTTTCACCGTGGGGCTATAGCCCGGCCACGGCCACGCCTGATGGAAATGTTTGAAGTTGTCGAATTGCGCCTTGTCGGAAACGGCGAAGAGGAGATTCCCCTGCGCGTCTTTCTTCATGCTGATCG
>Ga0209541_10006065_pt1 | contig 20801 bp, 24 predicted proteins | sample RifCSPlowO2_01_FD_184027 | JGI IMG/M metagenome (GOLD analysis project Ga0209541, IMG submission 184027) | Groundwater microbial communities from Rifle, Colorado - Rifle CSP2_plank lowO2_0.1 (SPAdes) (version 2) | ecosystem: Environmental > Aquatic > Deep subsurface > Groundwater | place... | reverse complement strand
AAAAGACCTTGATAAAAGAATTCCCAACGCTAGAGCTTGCCACAGGAAAATATGTTGTAGCTGTTGAAGCAACATATCCTAACGGAGTAGCTTCTGCAAGCAGCTTGTTTGAGGTAGTAGAAGAAGTGCCTGAAAAAGCATCCAACCTGGTATATGTTTTAGGATCACTTTTGATTTTGGTGCTTAGCATTGCTGTATATGAGATAATCCTAATGAAGAGGGTAAAGTTTAAGAAAATTAAGTTAAAGAATAAGTAAATCCTTTAAAATAGTATATCAAAAATATAATTTAAATAGAACTTTATAAAACCATCGTTCAGCTATACAAAATTAATATTATTAATTAGAAAACTCAAGAACTATTCTATAATTTCAAGAAACTCATTAGCAGTAATCATTTTTACTTTACCAAATTCTTTTAACCTTAACAAGTGCGGATCTCCAGAGACAATATAATCCACATTACCTACAGAAGCAGTTTCTAAAATTATATCATCGTCCGGATCTTCTTTAATCACTTTAACCTTTTCAGTAATATAAACTAATCTAGCAATTTCCAATATTATTGAAACAAAGGTATCTTTTTCTTCTTGAGTAAAGTTAAATTTAGGATAACCCATAACTCTAACCAATTCGGAAATCTGTTGAGGAGAAGTTACTAATTCTAATTCATCATTAATACATTTTTGAAAGATCTGTCTTGGTTTTCCTTTCCAACCAAGAGCAGAAATGAAAATATTTGTATCTAGAACTACTTTCTTGCCCATTTAACAGCCGCGTCCACATCTTTAGTAGTTATTTTATTCTTCTCGAATCTCTTTTCAATTTCCTTGGATAATTTTTTAAATTCTACTTTTACATCAGGTATCTTTACTTTTTTAAAGAAGACACCTCCTTTTACTGGAAACGGAACAAATCTATCTCCTGTACAAAAGTTTTCTTCTTCTCGAATCTCTTGAGGAACTACCAATTGCCCTTTTGGGCTCATCTTTACAAGTCCATTATCCATTTTTAACCTCCTTGTTTAACAGTTAAACTTTCTAACTATTTAAATGTTTCCATTCCTGATTACCAAACATTAAAAGAATAAGCAAATCCTTTAAAATGGTATATCAAAAATATAAAGAATTTTTTTACCAATTTAAATTAAATCAAATGTTTATTTTAGTATACTATCAAGTATATTTAAAACGTTCTTAAGCTTAATCCTACTTATTTTTCCTATTTTCTTAATTACAAGGATTTTATCCAACTTTAATATATTTTCAGCTTTGATACAACATAAATCCATTAACTTTCCTTCTTCTAAATCTTTATTATTTAACAAAAGAGTGTATTTATCATTAGTTATATTTGATGTTATACCTAAGACAATCAAGTCTTCTGAATGTTCATTAAAGTTATCATTGCTAACCACAACTACAGGCCTTACCTTTTTGCCAGATTGATCAGAAAAAGGAAATGGAACTAATAATAAATCCCTTTGATTCATAGATATTTACCCCAGGTTTTTTCATCTTTTTCATTCTCCCATAATTTATCTAAGGATTTTTCAGCCAAAGCTAACCAGCCTTGTTTTTCCTTAGTTCTTGAATCTAACTTTTCCATTACTAGGCCTCTAATAAATTCTGATTTAGAAGGATAATGTTTTCTTTTAATAAAGGAGTCAAGTTCTTTAGCTTCTGGTTCTGGCAACTTAATTGTTATTGTTTTCATAGTAACCTCTAGGGATTACTAATTTATATAGCTTTCTATTGTTGTTTCCAAGTTCAAAAGAGGTTTGATTATTTTGGTCTAGACCAATTTAATTTTTTATAATTAAGCATTCCTACTGCTTCAAAAAAAGAGTTGAACCTTTCAAGATATGAGAAAACCTTCAAAAGAAAAATCCGAACAAGGATATTTAGAAATAAGGAAGATAAAAACCTATATAAATCACAAAAACAGCTTTTCATTATGAAAAAAAGGGGTAAGAACTTTATTTTCATAGTAATTGCTATATTGTTAATAGCAGGCGTTGTAGCATACTTTTATCTGACTCCGGAAGAAAAAACAGATGAATTTGATGTTGGCGCAATTCTACTGAAGACTACGATAAAAGAAGGCGGTTTACAATTAAGGCCTGTTAAGATTACAAATAACAAGGCTGATGATGTGTTCAAGATAAGCACAACACTGCAAGATTTTGTCTCACCCATTGAAAATGAAATCTTCTTGAAATCAGGAGAATCTAAGGAAATAGAAATAAAGTTTGAGGATAAAGCAAAGGCTGGTCCAGGAGTTTTTACTGGAGAGCTAATTGTTTCTTCTACAACATCATCAAAAAAAGTTCCAGTAATCCTGGAAATAGAATCTGAAGATCCTTTTTTTGACATAAACATCAACGTGCCTATAAAATATGAAGAGGTGCATTCTAACAGCAAATTTGTAGCAGAGGTAAAGATATTCAATTTAGAGAATCTTGATCTTAAGGATGTCAAGCTTGAATATTTTGTAAAAGATTTTGGAAATAATATTCTTCTATCTGAAAGTGAAAATATTATTGTTGAAAGGCAAGCTTCTTCTTTAAACAAGGCAATAGATATCCCAGAGGATATAAAACTTGGCAATTATGTATTTATTGCATCAGTAAAATACGGTGGGTTAACAGGAACCTCAGCACAATTCTTTAAAGTAACTAAACCTGAAACAGCTCTTAGCTCATTGCTTACAACTAATTTAGCATATTTGGTTGTTATAATAATTACCACCCTTGTTATAATAGTTATCCTGACATTAATCTATATAACATCAAGGAAGGATAAGCTAATAACAGAATTGATGAAGCATCATCAAAGAGAATTAGACATTCTACAAGGTTCATTTGAAAAGAGTAAAAAAGGTCTAACAGAAAAAAAGAAGAGTAGCTTTGAAAAAATAAAAGAGGCAAGAATAGAGGCTCTTAAAAGAAGACAGGTAGAGCAGATTGAGCATCTTAAGAAGTTAAAAAAGCTAGGCAAAAGAGAAGAGATGCTTGAAAAGCTAAAGCAGTGGAAAAAACAAGGTTATTCAGTAGTGCCAATTGAATTTAAAGTAAAAAAACCAACTGTTAAAGATATCAAGAAGAGAATAAAAGACCTGAAGAAAAAAGGGTATAAAACAAAGATTCTAGAGGAAAGATTGTCTAAGCGAAAGATATAAAAGCCCGCAAGTACTGAAAGATTATTTATAATTATGGTAAAAAAAAGAGCTGAAAAAGAGAATTTAGGCGCTTTAAACAAGGAATTTGAGATTTTTAGTAAAGGCATTGAAAGGTTAGAGGAATTAAGACGCGAATTAGATTCTCTTAATACAAGAGGTTTTGAAAGGGATGCTGCTGTAATAAGATCCAAACTAAAAGATGTATCTGCTATCCCTCTATTAGAGATACAGCTAAAATCTCTAAAGAACAAGATAAACAGAAAATATATTCCTCGACACAAGAAGTCTTCTAAATTAAAAACCCAGATAAAGCATTTAGAGGAAGAAATAGAAGACATACCAAAGCTTGAGAGGAAAATAAATGATTTAAGACAAAGATTAAAGGAAAAAAAGAGCATCAAGGTAAAAAAGCAGCTTTCTAAGGAAGAGTTGGAGTCTGTTAAAGACATACCGAGCCTTGAATCTGAGATAAGATCTTTAAGTGAGATTCTTAGGAGACATCTTACAAAGGCAAGAAGACCAAAACTGCCTGTAGATGAGAGCATGGCTGCACTTGTTGAATCCAAATTTGGTGACTTAGTTTATGGCATAGAAAAAGAGCTTTCTGAAAGAATTAAAAAAAGAGAAGAGTCTATGGACAAGAGATTGAAGTACGATCTTGAGTCGAGAGAGTCTGCTTTCAAGAATAAATACAAAAGCCTAGTTGATAAATCATCCCAGCTTTATGAAGATAAGATAAAAACTGAATTAAAAAGAGATGTTGCCAGAAGATTTAATAAGGAGCTTGGGAAAAAAATCAGGTCATTAAAAACTAAAGTAAAAGAAGATTACATTCCAAGACTTAAGAGAGAAGCTCATTCTGAATTAAATAAGAAGAGGAAGGAATTAAAGCAGAAAGCTGCAGACACATTAAGATCTAAGAAGCATGCCTTTGCAGAGCACTACAATAAGCAAAAAGCAGCTTTAATCAGAGACTATCACAATAAAAGAGAAGTCTTGGTGAGAGAGTATGATAGAAAGTTGGAAATCTCCCTGGAAGGTTATAAGCATGAAAAAACAAGACTGTCAAGTGCTTATGCCAAAAGGAACAGCAGTTTAAGAGGGCAATATGCTGAAAAAGATAGGATGATAATGTTAAGAGAAGAGCATTTGCAGAAACTGCATAAAGAAAAGATGGGTCAGCTTAAGAAATACAAGGATGAGCTGAGCACAAAACTAAGGGAAGAGGCTCATAAAAAAATGATAGCAGAGATTCACCAAGAGGAAGAGCGTTTAAGAAGAGACTTAAGGGATAGGTTCAATGAAAAACTTAGGTTAGAACTGCAAAGAAGGCAGCAGGAATTTGATAAGAAAAAACTAGAGCTTGAATTAGCAATAAGAAAACAAACAAAGGCTATGCTTAGATAATATTCTCTTTAGCTTCTTTTGGTAAAGATCTCTTTATTGTAATAGGCAGGACTTCTTTTTCAAACTCATCTTTGGCTATTTCTATCGGATTAAAATTAATTTTTTCCAGATATTCCTTTTCTATCTTAATCAGGATTGGCGCTCCCATTGAGATTTGTAATGCTCTTGCACCAATAATCCTTGCTTTTTCATATTTTGTAAATTTTTGTTTTTCCATTATATTAATTTCCTCAGCTCTTTTGTCCCTTTAATTGCCATATCTATCATTTTGTCAACATCCTCTTGTGATAATCCCTTATCTCCGCCTTTTTGCAGAGCGCATAAATTTCCTTCTTTTGTTACTGCTACAGTTAATCTGGCACTTAATGCTTTTTCTTCTCTTAGATTTGGATCAGCAAGAATCTTTCCATTAATCTTTACTAAAGTGCATTCAATAGGCTCTTTTACTAAAGGGAGTTTTTTATCTGTTAATTCACCATAAACAACTTTGTCATCTTTTAATTTTGGGAATTTAGTATTTTTCAAAGCTGCCATTGCTGCTAAGAATGCTGCGTCCTGCAGATTTCCATCATCATTAAGGCTGTATATATCAACAAAAACAATCCAGACTTTTTCTCCTTCTTTTATGCAAAGTTTCTTGAAATCTATCGCCTCTGATTCTCTTATTCCCCTATCAACTACTCTCGCAAGCTCTATTGATTGGCTATCTGGAGGACCTAATTCAAAGTCTGGTGAGGCTATAGGTGACAATTCAGCACTAACTATTATAGATCCCTCATCTGGATTGTCTGGAAATGGTTCACCAACGTCTAATTTAACTCCGGCAATTACAACTGTCTCCCCTAAAGTTACTTTTGCAGAGCCTTCAGCAGTTTTACTTACTCCAAGTTCAACCTTTACTTTTCTATACTCGTCAAGTTTTCTCATATCTACCCTATGATCTTGATTAAGCAAGGAGCTAATATAAGAAGCATCAAACTTCATTTTTCATACCCCCATATTTTTCCTTTAGTGCTTTAACTTGCACCTCTCTTATCTTTTTACACGCCTCTTTGGCCTTCTCTAAAGCTTGCTTTATTTCTTCTTTTGAAGCTTCTCCATCCATCTGAAGCAATGTAATCTTTCCACTATGGGGCATAATTGCTATTGGTGTATCTGCCATACCATCTTTATAATCTTCTTCTTCTTTGTTAATGTCGACGATAACCTTGTCTCCATGTAATATGCCTAAGGCAACTGCACAAACAAGATCAGACATTATAATCCCGGCATCTGCTAAAGCTAACGAGGCTGCATTTATTCCAGCGCATCTCGTCCCAGCATCTGCTTGTGTTATTTGAATAAAAACATCCACAACAGCATTTGGAAACTCATCCAAGTTTAATGCTGGAAGCAGAGCCTTCTCTGTAACTAAAGAAACTTCCTGGGATCTTCTGGATGGACCAGGTCTCTTTCTCTCTGTTACTGAAAATGACATCAAATCGTAATTGCATCTTAAAATTCCTTTTTCTGGGTTTTGCATGAACCTTGGGTGTAAGTTTCTTGGCCCTCTTACAGCAGCTATTGCTATTGTCTTACCCATTCTGAACATAGCAGAACCATCAGCTGATTTTATCACGCCGACCTTTGCTTCAATTTCTCTTAGCTCATCAAATTTTCTTCCATCAAATCTTTTGCTGTATACCATTTTATTTGCCTTCTAAAAAGTTTTTTACTTTTTCTGTTAAACCTTCTACCTGGGGTGCATTTTCTATCATCATTATAGCTTCTGCTGCTTTGTTTTCATCTTGCACATTATCCCCAGATATCCAGACTTTTCCATTTTGTCCCACAACAATCCTGCATTTTGCACTATCTTTAATCATATGTATCATAGACCCTTGTCTTCCAATAATCCTAGGTACTTTTGATGAGGTTACATCAATAATCCTCCCACCTTTAAGCTTCCTTAAATCTGGACCCCTCATTGACAAGTCTATTAATTTTGTTTTTGTTACATTAATTACTTGGGCAACAATTATATCACCATAGTCATAAAATTGTGACAAATCTGCTCCTCTTTCAATAAAAGATGAAGAAGCCTCTTTTAACATTAACATAGCTGAATAAGGACCGCCAATATCAATTACCCAGCCATTCATTGTAATGTTTACTACTTCTCCGATTATAGTGTCATTTCTTCTTGGATTATATTTTCCAGTGAGAGGAATTACCTTTATTACCCTGCCATCTATCTGTATTAATCCTACCTGAAAGCTTAATATGCAATTTTCATCTCTATATGTTCCTGTTGATGGTAAATAATCCATGCCATCTGCTAATAATTCCCCAGGGACTACAATATCCTTATCTTTTACTTTTAGTTCTCCCATTTTATTTTCCTTCTACTTGTAAAACCTTAGTTTCAACTTTACCATGAGTTATTGAATTAAGCTCTGAAAAAAATTCCTCTTGAACTCCTGCTGGAATCTCTACAGAACCTAGCCAAGAACCATCATTTTGCCATTTCTCATCTATAATATTTGAAAATTTTTTAATGGTTGAATAGCCTTTTGAAGCAAACTGGGAAGGAATCTTGACTTCAACTTTTCTTTTTTCAAATCTTATAGGCAGGATGGGCCTTATTTTTACTAAGATATCTTTTATTTGCTCTTCTGCTGGTCTGAATGGATCAACAGAGATTCTTACTTCTTCTAAAGCATTCTCTATTCTTTGGGGGGGATGAGGAAGATTTGTTTTTGAATCAACGCCATTTTTATGTATTAAGTTTATTATTTGTTTTCTTTTTTCTTCTCTGAGTTTATTCATATGGTCTTGAGTAAGCTGGACCTCTCCTTTCTTTATTATTTCCTCTGAAATTTCTAATGCATCTGAAGTACCAAATGAATCTTCAAGTTCTTTTTCAGGAGCTTTGTTACCTTTTTTAACATCTGTAAAAATAGCATCTGTAGCTAGAACATCATTTAAGTTAACGTTTTTTCCTTGCTTTAGTTCTATTGCTTTATCGCAGTCTACAAGAATTTCAAATTTTTTTCCGCTGGTTTTCAATCTTGCAATCACTGCTTTATCTACGTCTACCATTTTATGCTAGTTTCTTTATTTGTTCTTTCTTTAATCTTATAAAGCTTTTATCAGAAATCTTTATGTAAGCGCCATCTATTCTGTTTATATCGAATTCCTTTGCTAAGCTCTTCTTTAGAGCTTTTATTGCTAATTTAATGCCTTCTTCTATAGTTAGAGATTCTTTATATTCTTTATTTAATACTTCTTTAATTTCATTTTCTCCTTCTCCAATTGCTGTTGCTTTATACTCAAAAAATATTCCTGTTGGCTCAGTTAAATATAAACTTGGAGTTGAATTATCCACACCAGCAAATAATACTGAAACTCCGAAGGGTCTAGCACCACCAAATTGGGTAAACTGTTGCTTTAGATTACAAATATCTTTAACAATAGAAGCAACATCTATTGGTTCATCATATGTAACTTTATGTTGCTGGGCAGTTAATCTAGCCCTTTCTATCAGCATTCTGCCATCTGATAATATCCCAGAGGCAGTTGCACCTATATGATCATCTACTTGGTAAACTTTTTCTATTGAACTGGGAACTATTAAAGGGTCTACTAATCTTTTATCTGCCATTAATAACACACCATCTCTGCAAACTATGCCTAAAGCTGATGTGCCTTGTTTTACTGTTTTTTTTGCATACTCCACTTGCAATAGTCTTCCATCTGGACTAAACATAGTGCTTGCTCTATCATAACCCATCATTTGATGCGCCATACTTTGTTGCATTTTTATCCTCCTAAATACAATTTAGCTTTGTTCAATACACCAGAAACACCTAGACTTCTTATTATTACGTTTTTTTGGTTAATATTTTTTATGAGTGTTAATGATGCCTTCATATTATCTGCTTCTTTATGAGCTACTTTTATTATACCCTTATTATTTTTCCATATGTTTAATGGTAAGAAGCTTGCTTTTGAAAGCCCTAACGAGCCTAAATAGTCTCTGCTATTACTTTCTATAGATTGGTAAGCTTCTTCTTGGTTTATCTCATTATCTGATAAAACTTCAAATGTTATATAACGTTTTTTTTCTTTTAAGCTTGGTAATAAAGGTTTCAATATATCACCCATAACCAGAAGAAAGTAATCTTTTTTTCTTCTCTCATCCAAGTATATAAAGCTTATTAGGGGTTTAAAAACATTATGGTTTCTTTGACTTTATTAAAGTTACTAGATAATAACTAATGATTATCACTAATGTAACGATTATATTTATATTAGTGAAGAAAGGCACTTTTTCTTCTGCTCCAGTAAATCCTAATCTACATTGCTGTGATTCTTTTGGTTTATAACTTATCCCTGCACAATTAGTTCCTTGACTGCATGTTCTTGTTTGTGCTTGGTCTTCTTCACATGGATCTGGAGACCATACTGAACATTCAAAAGAACAGGTATTTTCTGGATCAAAGGGATTACTTATCAAACCATTTATTCCTTTTACTTCTTCAAAGTCTGACAATCCATCTCCATCTGTATCTGGATCAAAGGGACCGTTTTTTAGTCCGTCTAAGCCATTAAGTTCGTCTTCTACGCAACCATCGCCTATTAAACAGCCATCTTTTTGTATAAATGATTTTATCGCATTTTTATCTGCGATACCAATCCAATCAAGTATAGCTTGTATTTCATCTCCATCAGATAATCCATCCTTATCCATATCTTGCTCAACAGGGCTTGTTAAATAGAATACTTCATCACCGTCTATTAAGCCATCTCCATCTGTATCTGGATTTAATGGATCTGTCACATTGATTTCATCCAAATCTGACAATCCATCTCCATCTGTATCTGGATTAAATGGATTTGTTAAATATTCAAATTCTTTAAAATTCAATAGTCCCTCTAGATCAGGATCATGGTCTTTGTCAATTGGGTCAAAGACTGCTAACCCATATTTGAATTCATAATCGTTTGACATTCCATCACAGTCATAGTCATTTGGATCTGCACAAAGCTCTGTTGGCTTATCACAGCTTACATCCCTGCATAATCCATAGCAGAAGTACTGTCCTACCGTGCATATTATTCCACCCAAAGCATTTTCAGAAGCTGGACCCATACAAGTTTGTCCACTGGCTAGGGGGATAGTTGTTGCTGGGATTGTACATCTTGGAATTCCTGGGCAAGTTCCTTCCAGGTTAACATTCCTCTCACAACCATTGCCAAGATCTTGGTTGCAATCAGTAAAGTTACCTTCGCAGAAACATCCTACAGAGTCTAATGCTCTAGAGCCTAAGAAAGTATTCTGCCCGCAAGGCGTATTATCACAGAAATCTGTTATGCCGTCGCTGTCAGAATCTTTTTGTGTAGTTGGAGCGATTACATTATAATCACATTGCTGTTCTTGACAAACACCTTGAGAGCATACCTGATAAGTTTCTATATAGTCTCTGTATTCTGTTGGTAATCCAGCTTGGTCTAAATAACACCCTTTAAAATAAGAATCAAATTGATTACAGCTTTGTACTGGACATGGAGTACATGCAGTTTGGATTGAGCATGAGCCATATGCATTACAGGTTAGGCTATCACATGCTACATTATTCTGTTGATCATTATAAATTGGATTTGTAGAGCATAGAGGACCTGACTGACAAATCGCCCCTTCTCCTTTTATTAAACAGAATGCACCTTCTGAAGGGCTGCAGCCATAAAAAGCGCTACTTTGATTTGTATAAACTTCACCAGCCTCTGTTGGTGGGGTATTTGGGCATTTATCATTTTTATCTATTATTCCATCTCTATCTGAGTCTAGTTTACCAGCAACGCAACCAGCATAATTATCATTTGCTCCATCATCTCCGCAGCACTGGTTATTCACCCAAACATAACCTTTGGATGCACAAAGTGATGAGCTTGTATCTGGGTCTACCACAGGAGGTGCTTCAGAACCTTTGCACACTCCAGCGCTGCCGGCATTGTAGATTGCCTTAATATCGTTGGCGGAAAGCACACGGTTGTAAACATGGACTTCATCGATAAGGCCGTTGAAATACCCGGCAAGTCCGTTATTTTTCCCTACCAAAAACCTGTTTCCGCCAGCCCACCTACCGCCTACGTTTGATAATGTTCCTTCTATCACACCATTAACATAAATCTTCATTTCATTACCACCAAACCACGTTCCAGCGACATGATACCAGTTACCAGGTACTAACGTTGTTATACTCTCGACAGTCTTTGGACCACCATCCCACATATAAAATCTCAACTTGCCGTTCACAATATACAGGATATCTGAATACGCGTAGAGTCCATCCATCCAGGCATAAACGGTTATGGAACCTGACGAAACACTGTTCGGTTTCACCCACGCGTCAATTGTTATGTCAGGATGGGTCGGATTGTAACTAGTATTAAAATAATCATTCACTCCGTCCAAACTAAACGCCTGTCCGACCTTACCTGAGGCAAATGTGGTGCCCCCTATCAACGTGCCAGGAAAAATCCCGTAAATATCATTCGCGTTTCCTTCGCCAGGCCACCAGCTAATCATGTAAAGATTAGGCAAAACGCATTGGCTAGCAACCTGTGCAGTCACCACTAGTGCTAAGCTTAGAATTACAAATACAAATAGAATAACCACAAAAAACTGACGCAACCTCATTTAACCAAACCCCTTTTCAGTGCAACCAAATGGAGCAAAACCAACTCCGCTATCAAAATAATAGGTTAGCGCATTAACCGCAGAACTTAAAGTTAAAAAAATGAGCATACTCAAAATTAAAATTAGACTATAGATACCAAACTTCTTCATAAATTCCCTCTTTTCATTTTATAATCTCTGTTGAATGTATATAAAACTTACTTATGGCTTAAATGCTTCATTTATTTGCTCTTCCTTCCAGCCTTTTTTTAATAACATTTGTTCTATTTGTTGCCTTGAATAATGTTTTGATGCTGCATCTCTAATAAATGTCTTTAAACTTTGCAGCTCCTGAGGATTTTTGAATAATTTTCTTTCTTCAAAGAATACATTTATAACAGGTATTCTCCTTAGCCTTTCCATAAACTCTTTTTGCTTGATTGGATCTTTATAAATAACTAAATAATAATATCCACCGCCAGCTGCTAATAAAGCTATTACAATTAAAGATGTAACTAAACCCAATGGAAACTCTTTGCAATCTGATGGGCAGGCAAGATTTTCTCCTATATCGCATATATTATTCCCGCAGAGGCAATCTTCTGGACAAGACGTATAGTCCTCTAAGAAATTACAGAAATTATTCCCGCAGTCTATACCTATTAAATCATTAGATATTTGGCTAGGTAAGTATAATGTGGATGTTTCTTCAACATCAGAAAGAACATCTTTGTATACTGCATAAGTAATCTTCCCTGGCGAGTTTGGAGAAATCTCTCCTATTATGAATTTAACTACAGGGTCATCTTTTAATGTTGTAGCTGGTGTATCAAAGCCAATTTCAGATACTGATTTTGCCGTAGATTTTGGTATTTTTTCTATTATCTCAACGTTTATTAACTTCTCTGCTGCTGTAATGGTTTTTGTTATTGTTGTAGCTATTTGTTTTGCTCCATCAGAATAAAGTATATCGAAAACCTTTGCTTCTGCATCTATCTTTACTTGATCTTGTAAATTTAAAACAGCTATTTTATAATTATTATCCTGCTTTATTGGAATCTCTGATGAAAGCTCTTCAAAGCTCATTCTTGGAGGGGAAAATTTAAATGAGGCTTTTATATTGTAATCTTTTGGAACTTGTTTTAATATTTCATCTAACTGGATATTAGTTGCTAAGACTTGGATTTCTTTTTCAATCTGGGTTAGGTTTGTACTGGCCTGGATTATGTTTATGCTGCTTTCAATTTTAATTAATTCATCAAAAACTGAATTAATCTTCCCCAGCAGTCCTAGGGCAGCTGTTATTTTATCTGATTTTAGCCTTGTTAGAGTATTCTTTGCGATGCTTATTTTGTTTAATGTTGCTGGTATTGGTTCTAGAGTTACCTCACTTTCAATAAGGTTTACATCATAGTTCTTTTCTGCTGTTAATCCAGTTGAGGTTTCTACTGTTAGAATAGCTGTTTTTGTTGAAGGAGCAACCAAGTTAAAGGCTGCTATAGGAATTTGTAATTCTGCTCCATTAACTATCTCTATTGAAGACTCTGTATAAGTTAAGTCATTTAATTCTGTTACTGGAGCAAATGTTGAACCATCTTTTGAATACCTTAGCTCTAATCCAGACAGTTCTATTATACCTGAAGAGTCTGATATAATCTTTAATGGGGTCATGCAAAAGGTTTTGCTAAAATCAAATGGCTCGCATATGCCTAAATGCCTGTTAAATGATAATTTTTCTATTTCTGGAGAAGTTGACCAGTTTTGGAATGTTTCTTTTGTTGATAGTATTTTTGGATAAATTCCTGGATAAGCCCTTATGTAATAATCTGTTGGAGGTGTTAAATCACAGTCAAAGTCTTGATTGCATACATAACCATCGGAATTTGGATTCCCAGATGTTGTTGATGGGTCTATGGATAATTTTGCTAATCCATTAATAGCTTGGTCTTTATCAGAATATAAGCAGATTAACTTCTCTCCTTTAAGTGGCCTATCCAAAACAGCATCACAATCATGCCAATTTAGATCTGTATTTTCTGGGAGATCGCATTCTGCGGTTGGTATTTCAGAAAAGTCTGAAGCTATGACTTTAAGCCTCAAGTCCCCCAAGCTTGATGTTTTTTGATATCTTGCTGACAGCTTAAATGCTCTAGACTCTGGGAGATTTATCTTTTCACAGTAAAATGTTTTTGGGGAATTTGTTATTATTATCTGCTCTTCTGTATTTACAAGTTCCAATCCCGAAGCAGCTGCTGGAACAGTATCATAAGATTCTAAATTTCCATAATATTCCCAATCATTGTATAATTCTTTAGAACCAATATCTATTCTTGGGAATTTTGGGAATTGGCTATTAAACGCTTTTCCTTCTACATCTAATTTAAAGCCAACCACATTTGATTTAGATCTTACTTTTATTCCAACTAATTGTGAACCTGCCGAATTAAAAGTAAGTTGCTTTATTGGTAAAGGATTTTCTCCTTTGTATATTGTTTGTAATTCCCTATAAGGAACATTAAGACTTCTTACCAAATCAATTAATTTTCTCTCTGAAGATTGGTTATTTGTTGATAGGGTTATTGTATCATTTTGAGAAATTCTTCCTGAGAGGTTTAGTCTTACAAGTCCTGTTATTAGCCTGCCTTGATCAAAACTTTTAGATGCTAATTCTATTCTAAGTAGTGGAGAAGGTATATATGTTGCATTAAGTCCTTCAGTTTGATTTGTCTCATTATTCACAACTAATCCTGTATAAGTTGGAGATGTTATAAAGACAACTATAAACAATATGAAAACTGAAAAAACAAGATAGTGTTCCTTAGATAGCATAATTTTTAACCTCTTTTTATAGAATTTAATGAATATATGCTATATAAATATTATGTATGATTAGTAATATATTTAAATAGATGATTTTTATTCTAAAACATGGGGGTAAAGGATTTTTATCAAAAGCATCATTATAAGCTATTTTGGATTCCTATAATCTTAATTCTAATAAGTTTAATTTCCTTGGGAATAGGTTACCTCACTAATGGAGAAATAATTCAAAGAGATGTTAGTCTAAAAGGCGGTATAAGTGCTAACCTAATTACAAATCAAAACATAGATATTAAGGAGCTAGAGGAATTTTTAAGCTCTAAGTTAGATGCAGAGGTTAGTGTAAGAAGTTTAGTTGAGTTTACAACCAGAGAGCAAAGCGGATTAATAATAGAGACTAGTAGCTTAGATAGCGAGAGGCTAAGAGAAGCTTTAAAAGATAAGATAGATTTTGAAGACGATAAAATTTCTATTGAAGAGGTTGGACCTAGTTTAGGTGTGGCTTTTTTTAAGCAGATGATAACAGCCCTGTTAGTTGCTTTTTTATTAATGGCTATTGTTGTATTTGTTATGTTTAGAAGTGTTGCTCCCAGCTTAGCTGTTGTTTTAGCTGCTTTTGGAGACATGATTGTTACTCTAGCAATATTAAGACTTATAGGATTTGAGTTATCAATAACAAGCATAGCAGGATTTCTTTTAGTCATAGGCTATTCAATCGATACAGATATGCTGCTTACTTCAAGAGTTTTGAAAAGGAGAGGAGAAGGAAGTGTAATGGATAGAATCTTTGGCGCTTTTAAAACAGGGATAACAATGACACTTACTACACTAGTTGCTTTAATTGTAGCTTATTTCATAACAAACTCTTCAGTGCTAAAAGGAATTTTCACTATTATAATAGTAGCTCTGATTGTTGATTTGTTTATGACTTGGCTTATGAATACCTCAATTTTGATAATGTATTGTAAGAAAAAAGGAATACTATGAAAATAAAAAGATTATTTACAATAAGAGTATGGATTTTGATAGCATTAATGCTCTTAGCTGTAATAGCTATTGCTCCAAAATTTAATACAAATGGGGTTGAAATAAATTTCGTTGAAAGAAATAGCCAGGCTTCTCAAAATGGATTACAGGTTGGGGAGATTATTAAAGAAATAAATAAGCGGCAAGTAAATGATGTTGCTGAATATAGTAGGTTAATTAGAGAAGCTAGTTTTGTAGAACCAAAAGAAGTAGAGGTTAAAACTACTAAGGGAGTTTACATTTATGAGGTTTTGGAGGATATTGGGTTTACTTTAGATAATCTCACTATAGTAAATAAAGGTAATATTACTAAAGCAGAAGGAAGTATAATCTCTATTAATGGGAAAAACATTACTAGCAATAATTTTAATAATATTTTATTTGAAGCTTTACCTTATAAAACATTGAACATCAAAACTGACAGGAATAATTATGCTTTTCTAGTTAATAAAGAATTAGAAATATCAGTAGATAATGTTGAAAGAACAAATATTAGAAAAGGGCTAGATCTAAAAGGTGGAACTAGAGTTCTGCTAAAACCTATTACTGATGAAGAGATTAGCGATAACCAAATAATGGATTTAATTAAAGTTCTTAATAACAGATTGAATATTTATGGGCTAAGCGATGTTAAGATAAGGCCAGCTGATGTTGGTGATGATAAGCTAGTTGTTGTTGAGATTGCAAGAACTGATATCCAAGGCATAAAAGAGCTGATTGAAGAGCAAGGCAAGTTTGAAGCTAAAATAAAAAATACAACCGTATTTGTTGGTGGAGAAAAAGATATAACCTTCGTTTGCAGAGAGGATGGAACTTGTTCTGGTATAAGACAATGTGGAAAGCAAAACGATGTTGATTTTTGTTCATTTGAATTCTTAATAACCTTAAGCGGCAATGCTGCTAAAAAACATGCTGAAGCTACCAAAGATCTGGAAATCAATCTTAGTGCCGGAGGAACAGAAGGTTATTTATCAGAGACCTTAGACTTTTATGTAGATGATGAGCTTGTTGATAGCCTGAATATAGGAGCCAGCTTAAGAGGGCAGGAAGCTACTCAGATCATTATTAGCGGTTCTGGTTCTGGTGCTGATAGAGAGGAAGCTAATGCTGATGCATTAGCCAACATGGATAAGCTACAAACTATTTTAATCACTGGTAGCTTGCCTTTCAAGATTGAGATAGTAAGTTTAAATGTTATCTCTCCTGTTTTAGGTGATAATTTTGTTAAAACCTCTATTTACGTCGGATTATTTGCAATTTTAGCTGTGGGTTTGGTTATTTTTATTAGGTATAGAATATTAAAGATAGTAATACCAATGATATTTATAATGTTAAGCGAATTATTGTTGATCTTAGGTGTTTCTGCTATAATAAAATCAAATCTAGACCTGGCTGCTATTGCTGGTATTATTGCTTCTATTGGTACTGGAGTAGATGACCAGATTGTTATAACAGACGAGGTCATAACAGGACAAGAAACTGTTTACAACTGGAAAGAGAGGCTTAAGAAAGCTTTTTTTATCATTATGGCTGCTTACGCCGCTACATTTGCTGCAATGATTCCCTTATTGACAACAGGTGCTGGATTATTAAGAGGATTTGCTGTTGTAACAATAATAGGAATTTCAATTGGTGTATTTATTACAAGGCCTGTTTTTGCAAGCTTGATTGAGAATCTATTGAAGAAAGAGTAAGGTTTAAATATTACGAGATTAAGCTTGATTAAGAGGTGATTTGATGCCATTATCTGTTATTGATAGCATTCTTTATATCTTATTAGGAGCTGTAGCCGGAATGATTTATAGCTTAAGAAGAATCTTTATTCTAGAGAAAAAAATAGATGAAATTGATAATAAGATCTTTAGGTTAGCTAGAAGGGTTGAGTCTGAAGAAGAAGAGGAGTTAAGGCTATTAAAGAAAAAAATAAAGAGATAATGTACACCTCAAAGCATGCTATAGTAACTTTCTTTATCAGTATTCCTTTGTTTTTTGTTTATAGGTGGTGGGTTTTACTAATATTCGCTTCTGCTATTTTAATTGACTTCGATCATTACATGACTTATGTTATTAAATTTAAGAATCTCAATATAAGAAAGGCTTATTGGTATTTCAGGAATATATCTCGGTATAAAGACAATAAAAAGATATTACTCCTTTTCCATACCTGGGAATTTTTAGCTGGATTATTGATAGTGGGGTTTTTTTATCAAATAATTTGGTATATTTTCTTAGGATTTTTTATACATATTTTAGAAGATCTTTATGATTATTATACTGAAAACAAGGTCTATCGTAGAAGACTTTCCTTATTTTTTGATATATAAGCTATGCTAAGTTCAATAATTTTTAGCAGCTAAATGATTAATAAAGCCTCTTTACCTAAAAATCAAATTAAAAAAACAACAATTTTATATACTTAATGAGTTCAAATATAATTAAGATGGTGATAATGAAAATAAAAAAACATCTTGCTTTTATTAGTCTAATGATTATTGCCCTGGTTATATTAGGCGGATGCACACAGCAAACAGCAGATCAAGCAGGAAAAAAAGATGTTGAAAAAACTTCAGAAGGTGTTGTTACAGTTTCTATCAAAGACTTCGCATTTAATCCAGCGGCTATTACTATAACTAAAGGAACTAAAGTTACCTGGGTAAATGAAGATTCTGCTCCTCATACTGCAACTTCAGAAGGCTCATTCGATTCTGGAACTTTAAGCAAAGGACAATCCTTTAGCTATATATTTGCTGAAACTGGAACTTTTAACTATAAATGCTCGATACACCCTTCAATGAAAGGAAAGGTAATTGTTGCATGAAAAAAACGAAATTAAAGGAATATATCATTTTCTTTTTTATAAGTTCTATTATAATCTCAATACTTACAATAATTGATTACTTTATACATTCATTAAGCCCAGATTATGCTGTCCCTTCATATTACTTCAGGAACAAAGTTATTTTTGGGGCAATCATAGGATTTATTGTTCTTATTTTTGCGCAAAAGCTAAGCATAAATAAAAAATCAGCGGTATTTTCAGCAGTTGTAAGCTTATTATTGCAAGTAAGATATTTTCTTGAAGGATACCCTAAAAAGTTTGTTTTAGAATTCTTATTTATCCACTTTTTGATATTGCTTCCTGTTTCATGGATTATATTTAAGTTGATTTCAATAAAAGAACAGTTGAATTAATAACTTAGGCTTATAAGTACAAATATTTAAAAAGTTTGCTTTTCTAATGTAAGTTCTATGTTAAAAGTAGCTATTATTTTAGGCATACGGCCAAACATAATCAAGCTCGGTCCGTTAATGAGGAGGATTGAAAGAGATACAGAAATAGAGCAAGTTATCATTAATACTGGTCAACATTATGATTACAATATGTCTAAGATTTTCTTTGATACATTAAAAATTCCTCTGCCTGATTATAATCTTGAAGTTGGTTCTGGAACCCAAGCATACCAAGTCGGACAGTCAATGATCAAGATAGAGGAGGTTTTACTAAAAGAAAAGCCAAACCTAACTATTGTAGTTGGTGATGGAAACCCCACACTAGCAGGAGCTTTAGCTTCAGTTAAGTTGCATATCCCTGTATTGCATATTGAAGCGGGTTTACGCTCGTATGATAGAAATATGCCAGAAGAAATTAACAGAATAACAGTTGATAGAATCTCTGATTTTCTGCAAACACCATTACCGCATGCAACTAAAACCTTAATAAAAGAGGGTATTCCTAAAGAAAAAATCTGGGAAACTGGAGATATTACTGCAGATGCTGTTAGAGAACATGCTAAAATTGCAGATAAAGAATCAAATATTCTAGAAAGATTAGGATTGCAAAAGGATAGCTATATACTTGCAACAGTGCATAGAGCAGAAAATACTGATGATCCAAAGCGCTTAAAGAACATCATGGGTGCATTAGATGTTTTAAGAGCTGTTATTCCTTTACACCCTAGGACAAAAAAGATTATGGAAGACTCTAATATGGGATTTAAGAGCCTTAAGATTATAGAGCCAATTAATTATTTAGACAGTCTAAAATTATTAAAGTATGCTAAAGTTTTGATAACTGATTCTGGGGGCATGCAAAAAGAGTCCTTTATTTTAAAAGTTCCTTGCATAACATGCAGGAATAGTGCAGAGTGGGTTGAGACATTAGAAAGTGGAGCAAATATACTTGCTGGCGATAACACTAAAATGATCATTGATGAAGCAAATAAAAGGTCATCAAAAGAATTTAAAGCCAGGCTGTTAACTATGGGAAACCCCTATGGTAATAACGTTTCAGATAAAATTCTAGATTTAATAAAGAAAAAATATAAAGATGGAAAATTAGTTTTTAAGTAAATCTTTATTTTCTCCCTTCAAATGCGAAATTGTTCTCCATGTAAGGAATTTCTGTTGTTGTAATATTAGAGAATCCTGCTCTCTTTAGCAAGGCTACCATATCTTCCTTTTCAAAATGATGCAGGTGCTCATCCTTGTAGACTAGACGGTTATAGATTATATATAATAAACGTCTGGGATGGGGAAGATGTTTTAATAAGCGCTTAAGAAGATATAATTTTTTATGCTCTGCTTGGTGTTTATGGATTCTTTGTATAACAATCACAGTTCCTTTTGGCTTCAATACTCTACAGGCTTCTTTCATAACCATCTCTGTATCAATGCAATGGTCTAAAGCAGCCATATTAATCCATGTGTCAAAAATATTGTCTTTATATGGCAATTTTTCTCCATAACCCTCAACAAAACTCATTGGAAGACTAAATGCTTTTTTATAATGTTTATAATGCAATTTATGTGGCCCGCGTAAGAATCTCTCAATGCCTGGATCATGGACAATATAAAAAGCTGACTTGCCATGTTTCCACCATTGCCTAAACAAGCCCCATCCGCCCCCAACATCAACAAGCTTTCCTTTTAATGGTCCTCTTTTTTGAAAGTAAGCATCATATGCTAATTTGCTACTTCCAACATAATCCTCTGGAAAAATCTTTTTATCTCTTGTCCAGGTTAAACATACTTTTTGCGCATCCCACCATTTTTTTATAATATCCCTACTGAACAATTTATTTAATCTATCCATACCTTCTATGCTTCTTATTAAATTTTTACCTTGAGAAAAATCATGGAGTTTCAACTCTTCTTTCTTAAATAGTTTTTTCATATCTCTCTTTCCCTGCATAAGACCCCTCCAAAATTGTATTAAAGGATATAACTTTATCGTTAGTTTTAGAAGAGTATTTAAATATTATTGTTCTATATAAATATTATAAAATTATTAACGGAGAGGCTTATATTTTATTTGGGGAGCTTTCAAAAAAGAGTCCTAAGGTGTTAAAATGAAGATCTGCTTTATAGGTGATGGGACATCCATACATACTCAAAGATGGATTGATTTTCTTAGTAAGACTAACGATGTTTTTCTTGTAACAGCTAAACCAGATAAAAAGATCAAGGTGAAGCAGTATATTTTGAAAGGTAATAATCCCTTTTTTCCTAAAGGATCTAATTATAGGGTATGCTATTCATTTAATGCTATTAAACAACTAAAAAGAATTCTTAGAAAAGAAAGACCAGATGTAGTCCACGCTCATTTTGTTTCCCATTATGGTGTTCTTGCAGCTTTTGCAAAAGCAAGGCCTTTGGTTTTATCTGTATTGGGTTCTGATGTTTTTGTAGCTCCTAAAAGATCGTTTATT
>Ga0209541_10006064_pt1 | contig 20803 bp, 18 predicted proteins | sample RifCSPlowO2_01_FD_184027 | JGI IMG/M metagenome (GOLD analysis project Ga0209541, IMG submission 184027) | Groundwater microbial communities from Rifle, Colorado - Rifle CSP2_plank lowO2_0.1 (SPAdes) (version 2) | ecosystem: Environmental > Aquatic > Deep subsurface > Groundwater | place... | reverse complement strand
TGGTCATCACCTTAAATCCAATGCCGCTGTAACATTCGTTACCGTAAAACTTAGAAATCCAACTGGTTTAGGCAGAATCGTCAGAGAAGACGGCAAAGTGAAAGCAATTATTGAAGAAAAAGATGCAACAGCTAGTCAAAAGATGATTAATGAAATAAACGACGGCGTCTATTTTTTCGATAAAGACTGGCTTTCCAAAAATATCGAAAGTCTTAAGCCTTCTAAAGTCACAGGCGAACTGTACATAACCGACATGATTGAAGAGGCCATCGGGCAAAAAAGGAAAGTTGAAACTTATACGCTTTCTGACTCAAGCGAGTGGCACAGTGTAAATACCCCGCAGGATCTTAAAAAAGCCCGAGAAAAACATATTAAAAATATCCATATCATGGGTATTTTAGGTGCCGGGGCGTCTGCAGTTGCCGGCATTGCCAAAGGTTTTGACTACAATGTTACGGGCTGCGACCTTATTTCAGACTCGCCGTATGTAAAGAACTCTGCCGTGTCAATTTATAAAGGTCATGATCCATCGCACCTTAAGAGTGCCGGTATGCTGGTTATATCGCCGTCAGTTTTAAAGTTTGACCCCGACAATTTGGAAATTCAGACAGCAAAAAAGCGCAACATTCCGGCATTAACGTGGCAGGAATTCCAGGGAAAATTTTTGCAAAAAGGAAAATTTGTCGTTGCAGTTGCCGGTGCATACGGCAAATCAACAACAACTGCCATGATTTCCCAAATTCTCATTGATCAGAATCTTGATCCCACTTGTGAAATCGGAGCAAAAGTTCTTGCATGGGGACAAAACTTTTATCTTGGCAAATCAAAATATTATATCTGTGAAGCCGATGAATACAACGATAATTTTTTGAATTATTCGCCAGACATTGCCGTGATTTTAAATTTAGGCTGGGACCATCCGGATTATTTTAAGTCGAAGAAAGAAGTTTTTGCGTCATTTAAAAAATTTATCGCAAATATTAAAAAGAACGGTGTTTTAATAATTGCAGACGATAAAGATTCTACTGACCTTGCAAGATCTGTACGCTCTGATGTTAAAGTCATCAAAATTGCAAAATTTGAAAATCTTGATCTTTCCATAATAGGCAATTTTCGCAAAGAGAATGCAAATGCCGCACTGTCGGTGGCCGGCTTTTTAAAACTTGATTCTTCTGTTGCAAGAAAAACGGTTGAAAACTTCAAGGGTGTTGGCCGGAGGCTGGAGTTTAAAGGAGAGATTGATGGGGTAAAAGTTTATGATGATTATGCCGTTCAGCCTTATACTGTCTTAAAAACGGCAAATGCACTTTTCGAAAAATATACAGGGGAAAGAATTGCCTTGGTGTTCGAACCTCATACATTTTCTCGAATTAAAGTTTTTTTCAACGAATTTGTTAAGAATCTGTCACTTACAAAAGCCGATTCGATTTTTATAACCGAAGTTTATGCCGCAAGAGAGAAGGGAGACAGCAAAAAACTGGCAGAGCAATTGGCAAGTGCAGTCGGCAAAAAAGCCGTTTTTTCAGGAAATCTGAAAAACACTGCCGAATATATAAAAAAACATCTTAAGGAATTCGATATTGTTCTTTCAATGGGAGCAGGCAGAGTTTATCAATTCTGGGATTTGTTAAATTCAAGTTAATATGGACATTGAAAAATTTAAAAACATACTCGGCCCTTTGCGGGTTTTTGAAAATGAACTACTTTCAAAACATACATATTTTAAAATCGGCGGGCCGGCAAGAATTTTCTTTGAAGCCAAAAATGTTGAGGATTTAAGGCTCGCATTAAAAACCGCATATGAACTTAAAATTCCTTTCGTTGTTTTAGGGGGCGGAGCCAATGTTTTGGTTTCAGATTCTGGATTTGACGGTTTGGTTATCAAAAACAGGGCAGACGGCATAAAGCTTGTCGGCATCAAAGGTGTGATAGACAAGCAAGGCAAGGGAATTAAAAGCGCACAGGTCTGGTGTGCTTCAGGAACGCTTATGAATCAATTGGCCCGTTTTACAATAGATCAGGGCCTTGAGGGGCTTGAATTTTTGCTTTCGGTTCCGGGAACCGTCGGCGGAGGTCTGAAAATCAACGCCCATTACGAAGTTGAAAAAGGAGAATTTCTGGGAAACAGGCTCACCTCCGCAGTCCTTTTTGATTGGAAAAACGGAGAAGAAAAAACCGTTGATTCCAAGTATTTTGAATTCGGCTACGACAAATCAAAGATTCAAAAAACGGGAGAAATTGTTCTTGAGGCACTTTTCAGGTTGGATGCAATTAAGGATAAAGCTACTCTCTGGCAAAAGGCGATGGATGACGTTAAAAGAAGAAACGAAGAGCAGCCAATCGGTATTGCCTGCTCGGGTTGTGTTTTCAGAAATATTGAAGACTCCGATGCCGTAAGACTTTTTACGCCGAATCTTACGACATCAACAGGCTATATTATCGAAAAATTGGGGCTTAAGGGGCAAAAGATAGGCGGAGCCCAAATTTCCGAAAAACACGCAAATTACATTTTAAATTTTGACAGTGCCAAAGCAGATGACGTGTTAAAATTGATTGATCTTGTCAAAAAAAAGGCCAAAGCGGATCTGGATCTGGATTTAAAAGAGGAGATTTTTTTCGTAGGAGACTTTAGCCAAATTCCTAATTAACCTAATTGATCTAATTAACCTAATGACCAACTCGAACTTTAATATATTTTGTTATTTGATTTTTGGTATTTGAAATTTATTTAGAAATTAGAGTTTAGAAATTAGGAATTCCTCCGAAGGAGGCATGTGGCTAAGTTAGAAATTACCGGGGGCAAAAAGTTATACGGCAAAATCAAAATTGCCGGCAATAAAAATGCGGTCTTGCCGATTATGGCAGCCTGTCTTTTAACGGATGAAACTTGCATAATCGACAATGTGCCCGAGATTTCCGACGTTTTGGTAATGACCCAGCTTTTATCAAGATGCGGTGTAAAGATCCAAAAGACACAAAAAAAACTTAAAATTTCCGCCAAAAATTTCAAAAATAAAGTTTTGCCGAAAGAATTAACAGAAAAATTACGCGCATCTATACTTCTTCTTGGGCCGCTTCTTACCAAAGGAGCGGAGGTAAAGATGGGTTATCCGGGAGGAGACATTATTGGCAGAAGATCGCTTGATGTTCACATACAGGTTGTTAAAGCCTTGGGTGCAAAAATTTTAGAGGAGGAAGATTTTTTAACTGCTAAAGTCAATAAGCTTCAGGGTGCTGATATTTTTCTGGAAGAGGCATCGGTTACCGCAACGGAAAATGCTATTATGGCGGCTGTCTTGGCAGAGGGCGAGACGGTTATAAGAAGAGCTGCTTCAGAGCCACATGTTGTCGATTTATGCAATTTTCTGATTAAAATGGGTGCAAAAATCACCGGCATTGGTACGAACAGACTGGAAATTACTGGTGTTAATAAACTTTTTGGCGCAACGCATAGCGTCAGACCGGACCATATCGAAGTCGGTACTTTTGCAACTTTGGCTGCAGTCACGTCAAGTAAAATTGAAATTTCGCCCATTGTTAAGGAAGATTTGGATATGATTCTTTTAGTCCTTTCCAGATTTGGCTTAAAATTTACAATTTTCGACGATTCACTCGTCATCTCGGGTGGCAGGCTGGAAGCAGTTGAAAAAGTAGTTGTTGATGTCTGGCCCGGTTTCCCTACGGATTTGATGGCACCGATGATTGTTTTGGCAACTCAGGCTGAAGGGGTGACAATTCTCCATGACTGGATGTATGAATCGCGCATGTTTTTTGTCGATAAAATTCTTTCAATGGGGGCAAAAGTTGAGATTGCCGACCCTCATCGGGTGTTTGTTTACGGGCCGACAGAGCTACGCGGTCAAAGACTGGATACTCCGGACATCAGGGCAGGAATGGCACTGGTAATTGCAGCCTGCGCTGCAAAGGGGAAAAGCATTATCGGCAACGCGGAGCTAATCGAAAGAGGATACGAAAATATAGTTGAAAGGCTTGCTGCCCTCGGCGCCGACATAAAAAGAATCGACTGATTAATTTGAATTTGTGATGAACTACAAACTCTTTACCTCAGAGTCTGTTTCCGCTTCTCATCCCGATAAAATTTGTGACCAGATTTCCGATGCCATTTTAGACGAATGCCTAAGATATGACCCGCAAAGCAGAGTGGCTGTGGAGGCGATGGTAACCGTTAACAGAATAATTTTGGCAGGCGAGGTAGCAACAGCCGGGAAGGTTGATTTTGAAAAAATAGCACGGGGAGTAGTTGAAGACTTGGGTTATAACCGCAAAATCTATGGTTTCGACTACAGAAATGCCAAAGTCGCAACCTTCATACATACCCAGTCCCAGGACATCGCCAAAGGTGTACTCATGGGAGGAGCCGGAGATCAGGGGATGATGTTTGGATATGCCTGCGGCGATACCCCCGAGCTTATACCCTTGCCAATCGCCTTGGCGCGGGAAATTGTAAAGCGCATAGATCTGGCTAGAAAAAACAAAGTCCTTGCTTATCTGAGGCCTGATGGCAAATCGGAAGTAACGGTTGAATATCAGAATCACAGACCAAAAAAAGTCACAAAAGCGGTAACCGCCGTGCCCCATGATCCAAAACTGCCGCTTGCAAAAGTCGCAAAAGACATTTTTGAGGTGATAATAAGGCCTGCACTTAAAAAATACGGTTACAGTATCGATTTTAAAAATACAGTTTGCAACGGGACAGGCAAATGGGAAATAGGCGGTCCTTCGCAGGATACGGGTGTTACGGGGCGGAAAATTGCCGTGGATACATACGGCTCGATGGCCAGAGTCGGCGGCGGCTGTTTTTCCGGCAAAGATTCAACAAAAGTTGACAGGTCAGCTGCCTATGCGGCAAGGTTTATTGCCAAAAATATAGTTGCCAAAAGTTATGCTAAAAAGTGTGAAATCCAGCTTGCGTATGTTATCGGTCAGGCAGAGCCGATAACAAAAGCTATAGAAACATTCGGAACAGAAAAAGTTGCGCTTTCTAAAATTGAGCAATTTGCATGGAGTCTTCTGGATCTTTCCGTAAAAGGCATAATCGACGGTTTGAAATTGACACGGCCGATTTATAGAGAAACAGCAAGCTACGGTCATTTCGGCTGGCCTGCCTTTTCTTGGGAAAAGATTGCGTCATGAGAAAACTGAATATTGCGGTTATAATGGGTGGGAAATCAGCAGAGCATGAGATTTCGCTTTCTTCCGGTAGAGAAGTTGTTAAAAATTTGAATCCCAAGAAGTATAATATTTTGCCTATTGTGATTGCCAAAGACGGTATCAATTGGCAAATAGGGAACAAAAGACAGTTTCTGTTGGACTCCCCTGCCGGTGTAAAGCCTCAAATTACAAATTCAAAAACACGAAATTTGAATCGGTCAGATCACGCGTCGATAATCAAAAATAATCATGTCGATGTCATCTTTATTGCTATGCATGGCCCGAATGGTGAAGACGGCACAATTCAAGGTTTTTTGGAGTTATTGGGAATTTCTTATACGGGCTCGGGTGTTTTGGCTTCTGCTTTGGGAATGGACAAAATCTACTCGAGGAGATTATTTGTTCAGGCCGGTCTGAAAGTTCCTAAATATTTGGTGCTTTCTAAAAATGATGCTCCAAATAAAATTTTTAAAACGCTAAAACTGCCGCTTTTTGTAAAACCTTCAAATCAGGGTTCTTCTGTTGGCGTATCCAAAGTTGCTAAAAAATCCGATCTTAAAAAAGCTTTAGACTCAGCTTTTAGATACAGTAATTTGGTAATCATCGAGGAATATTTGGAAGGGAAAGAGATAACAGTTCCTGTTTTAGGCAATGAAAATCCCAAAGCTTTGCCTGTAGTTGAGATTGTTCCAAAGTCGGATTTTTTCGACTACAAAGCCAAATACGATGAGAAACTATGTGACGAAATCGTTCCGGCAAGAATAAGCAAAAGTTTTGTAGGCAAAGTTCAAAAAGCAGCTATTCTGGCCTACCGAACACTAAGTTGTCGAGGTTTTGGTAGAGTTGACATGATTATCAAAGGCCAAAAAATTTATGTCCTTGAAGTTAACACGATTCCAGGGTTAACGCCTGTGTCACTTTTTCCAAAATCAGCCACCTCGGCCGGTATTCCATACCCGAGACTCCTCGACAAAATAATAGATTTCGCTACCCCATAGTTTGATAGGTAGGCGTTATTTAAGATATAATTAAATCTCCATGTGGAATTCTGATCCTTACCGAGAAATCAAACTTTGGAAAAAGCCGTTTCATGCCTCTAAAGCTCTTCTTGCTAAAAATTATCTGAAGTTGTTACCAAATGTAGAGGTAGTTGGAATTACCGGCAGTGTTGGAAAAACCCTGACGCAAAATGCCATATATGCGGTATTGTTACAGGAATATAAAACGGTTGTCGGTGATGAAAATTTAGACCCGACGTTCAGAATTCCCCAAACAATTCTAAAAACAAAACCGTGGGATCAAAAAATGATTTTAGAATACGGCGTCGAACATCCCGGAGATATGGATTATTATCTTTCGATCGCAAAGCCAAAGATCGCGGTCGTTACCAACATTACTCCTACTCATACGAAATATTTTACAAATATCGAGGGAGTTTATAGGGAAAAATCAAAGTTAATAAAGAATCTTCGTGAAGAAGATTATGCTGTTTTGAATTCTGATGATCCTTACTGTCAAAAAATGGCAAGGCAGACAAAAGCTCAAATAAGGTGGTTTGGCAAATCCGCAAAAAGCCCCGTTAAGATATCGGCTTTCGAGCAGAGCCTTGACGGATCTAGATTTCGATTGAGCCTCAGTGGTCAAAAGGCATCCGTCAGCTGGAAAATAGTCGGAGAGCACCAATTGCTTTCTGCGAATGTTGCATCAACTGTCGGGATAATTGAGGGAATGACTCTTTCGCACATTGCCAAAGGTTTATCCAAAACACAAGTACCTTTACACCGCCTCAACGTAATTTCTGTTGGAAAATTGAGTATTCTTGACGATACATACAATTCCTCTCCTGCTGCTGCTAAGGAGGCCGTGAACACCTTGATTGTACTTGGACGGGATAAAGTAAAAATTGCCGTTTTTGGAGACATGAAGGATCTCGGAAGATTTTCCAAAGAAGCCCATCAAAACTTGGGTAAGACAATCGCCGCCTCGAATATAAATGTTTTATTCACTATAGGTAAAGAAGCAAAAATTATTGCAAAATCAGCCAAGAATTTTTCTTTTAAAGGAAAAATAATTATTGCAAAGGGTATTCGAGAGATGGCTGATTCAATCCGTAAATTAAAAACGGAAACGAGCGTAATTTTGATCAAGGGCTCTAGGCATGCCCACCTTGAAAGACTCGTATTTGCGCTTCAAGGGAAATCTACTTCGATTCGTTGCTATCATTGCGGTGTTTTGGCTTAGTATAATGATTTAGACAGATGGAAGGAATTTTAGGCTTAATTCTGCTTGCGTTTTTGGCAATTAGTATTCTTTTAGTTCCGTATATCAATTTTCTTTACAAAATCAAGTTTTTGAGGCAAAAGCAGTTTACGAAGGACGTTTTTGAGGTAAGAACGCCGATTTTTGACAAACTGCATGCCCATAAAATAGGAACGCCCGTAGGCGGCGGGGCACTGATTATTTTTGTTGTAACGGCACTCTATGTTGCAATTATCGGTGTTTTACCTAGCTTCGGCATTGACAGGACTTCGGTTTACCCGTTCAAAAAAGAGGTTCAGGTACTACTCTTCACATTTGTATCTTTCGGAGTTTTGGGGCTGTACGACGATCTTAGAAAAACTTTCGGTTTTAGGCGAGCCAAATTTTGGGGACTTAGAATCCGCTATAAATTTTTAGTTCAGCTTATTTTGGGCATGATTGTTGCCTCTATGCTTTATTTTGATTTAGGCATCGACTTTGTCAATGTCAGCTTTTTTGACATTTTAAGACTTGATATTTTCTATATTCCGTTTGCCGCGTTTACGATCATTTCGTTTGCAAACGCCGTCAACATTTCAGACGGCTTGGACGGTTTGGCAAGCGGCCTGCTTTTAATTTGTCTTGTCGCTTTTTTGATTATTTCAGGCGCTATTTTAGATACGACCCTGTCCACTTTTTTGGGTCTTTGGATAGGGGCCTTGATCGCCTTTCTTTATTTTAATGTGTTTCCTGCCAGAATCTGGCTTGGTGATGTTGGTGCACTTTCGTTTGGCGCAACTTTGGCTGTTTGCGGATTACTTCTGGGAAAACCAATTGCATTGGCAATTATCGGCGGAGTTTTTGTGGTTGAAGTCGCCTCATCTCTAGTTCAGCTGCTTTCTAAAAAATTCCGAGGGAAAAAAATCTTCGAGGTTTCGCCGATACATTTGTGGCTTCAGCATAAGGGTTGGGAAGAGCCCAAAATTGTTTTTAGACTTTTGCTTGCGCAGGTGATATTTGCGGTCCTTGGCCTTTGGCTTTCTTTTTTCTGATGAATTTTCAAAAAAATAACAAAATAGGTTTATTTGACAGCGGCGTTGGCGGACTTTCCGTTTTTGTTGAAGTGAAAAAGTTGCTTCCTGACATGGAGTATTTTTTTTTAGCAGACCAGGCGCATGTGCCTTACGGCAGAAAAACTCAAAAAGAGCTTCAGGATCTTTCCGCAAGAATTGTGAAATTTTTGCTCAAGAGCGATATTGGGATTTTAGTTGTCGCCTGCAACACGGCTACATGTTACGCCCTGGATTATCTGAGGCAAGTGTTCAAAATTCCGATAATCGGAGTTGTTCCTGCACTCAAACCGGCTGCCAAATTGACCAAAAATAATAAAATTGCGGTCATGTCAACGCCTGCAACCGCTAAAAGTACCTATTTAAAAAATCTTGCCAAGAAATTTGCTAAAGATAAAGAAGTTATGCTTTTGGGCTGTAAAGGTTTGGAGGATGCTGTAGAAACTTTGGATCGAAAAACGATAAAGACCCTCTTGGATGAATATACAAAGGACGTTCGCGATTTTGGCGCGGACACCGTAGTTCTTGGCTGTACCCACTATCCGTTTTTAAAGACCGAAATAAAAATTCGGGTGGGTTCTGGGATTCAAATTCTTGATTCAGGCAGGGCAATTGCCAAAAGAACGAGTCAGCTTCTAAAAGACAGAGAAGGCCGCACAAAAAGTAAAGCAATTGAAACTTTTTACACAACGGGGAACCCTCAAAAATTTTCACAAATAGCTTCACAATTATTAAAATATAAAGTAAATTCTCAATTTGCCCGGATATAACTTCTATGATTTCTGGTAAAAAAATCGCAATTTTGGGATTTGGCCTCGAAGGTGCCTCCTGCGTAAATTATCTGGGTGCAAGAAACCAAATTTTTATAATTGACCAAAAATCAAAAGACCAGATAGATGATTATTTATGGAAAAAATTAAAAGTTAAAGATATAAAATTTTTATGGAGAAACAAATTGCCTAAAGCCCTTGATGTTGATCTTGTCGTGCGTTCACCAGGAGTAAGACCAGATTCACCGCAAATAAAGGAGCTATTGGGGGAAAAGACTCAAGTTACGTCAACTACGAATATTTTCTTTGATGAATGCCCAAGTCCGATAATAGGCGTAACCGGCACAAAAGGTAAGGGGACGACGGCAACTTTGATCTATGAAATTTTGAGGAAAAAATCCAAAAGCGTTTTTTTGGCTGGAAATATCGGAACACCTGTTTTGGAAATTCTTCCAAAACTTAAAAAAGATTCTTTTGCCGTTTTAGAGCTTTCGAGCTTTCAGCTTCTTGATCTTAAAAAAAGCCCCCACTTGGCGGTTATTTTGATGGTTACATCAGAGCATCTTGACTGGCATAACAATCAGGATGAGTACATCGATGCCAAAAAGCCCATTGTTTCTTATCAGACCAAAAATGATTTTGCTGTAGTCAATGCGGATTTTGCAAACTCGAAAGAGATAGTAAGAAACACCAAGTCGAAAATATATTATTTTTCCACAAAAAAAAGGACAAATGGAGTTTATCTAAAGGGTAGGAAAATTGTATCTACGATAAAAAAATTTGAGGAGATTTGTGATGTTTCAAAAATCAGGCTTGTCGGCAAACACAATATTGAGAATGTACTTGCGGCAGTTGCTGTTTCTAAAATCTATTCTGCCAAAAACGATGATATTGTTAAAGTACTTACAGCTTTTAAGGGTTTGGAACACCGTCTTGAGCTGATTGCAGAGAAAAATCAAATACAATTTTACAACGATTCTTTCTCCACAACTCCGGAAACAACAATTGCCGCGATCGAGGCGTTTAAAAACAAGAAAGTCTTAATTTTAGGAGGTTCTTCAAAAAAATCGGATTTTTCGAATCTTGCTGAAAAAATCGTCAGTGATTCGTCAATTAAAGCGATTTTACTGATCGGTCAGGAAGCTCAAAGAATCAAAAATTCGATCACAAGATATGGTGATTTTGCAGGCAACATCATAGACGGGGGAGAGAATATGAAAAAAATCGTGAAGCGCGCATTTAGTGTTGCAGAATCGGGTTCCATTGTACTTTTGTCTCCGGCGTGTGCGTCATTTGACATGTTCAAAAACTACAAGGACAGAGGGGAAAAGTTTAAAACGGAAGTTCAAAAGTTGAAAAACAAATGACTACTTTTTCAAAAATACAGCCAAAAGGCCAAAGGGCAAGTTTTGACTTTTGGCTGATTTCAACAACCGCGGTTTTGATCCTGACAGGGCTTCTTGCGATTTATGATGCTTCGGTTGTTGCAGCGGCCAGAGATTTTGGCGACAAGCTTTATTACTTTAAAAATCAGGTAATTTGGGTTTTTTTGGGACTGGGTGCCCTGGTTGTTTTCAGTTTTTTCAGTTTCCGTAAATTGCTTAAGGCAAGTCCTGTCATTTTGTTTGCTTCAATCATTCTTTTGGTTGCGGTTTTGATTCCGCAGATCGGGTCGGAAGTTTACGGTGCCAGGCGCTGGATTGCGGTTTCCGGCTTTACATTTCAGCCTTCAGAGTTTGCAAAATTAAGCCTGATTTTGTATCTAAGCTTGATGATTGCAAAATTTGAGAATCTCAAATTTAAACTCTCTGACATTTTCATTGTTTTTTTTCTGCCCACACTTGCCGTATTAGGTCTTATAGTTCTTCAGCCGGATTTGGGCACTGCAATTATTATTGGTGCAACAAGCATGATTATTTATTTTGTCGGCAAAGCGCCTCTATGGCATTTTGCGGCTGTTGTCCCGGCATTTATTCTTTCTGCGGCTATTGCAGTTTTTACGGCCCCGTACAGAATTGAGCGCCTGAAATCTTTTTTCGACCCTTCATACGACCCGCAGGGTGCCTCATATCATATAAATCAGATACTTTCGGCCATAACAGCCGGCGGCCTTTTTGGTGTCGGAATCGGCGCCTCAAGATATAAGTTTGCATTTATTCCGGAAGTCCAGACCGATGCAATTTTTGCGATCTTTGTAGAGGAGTTAGGATTTGTGGGTGCTCTTTTTTTAATTTCCGTTTTCCTTTTTCTTATCGTAAAGGCAATCACAATTGCCAAAGAAGCTGCAAATACCGAAGGCAGGATACTTGCAGCCGGTATTGCAGGCTTAATTGCCGTCCAGAGCCTTTTTAATATTGCATCAAACGTTGCGCTCGTACCTTTGACCGGAATTCCACTGCCGTTTATTTCCCACGGCGGTTCATCATTGATTGTAACTATGGCCTCAATCGGCATTTTGATAAACATTAAAAGGACAAAATGAAAATAGTAATTTGTGGCGGACATTTTTCTCCGGCGTATGCCCTGATAGAAGAATTGGGAAAAACACCCGACATTAAGATAATTTTTTTCGGCCGCAAATTTACGACAGAAGGTTCCGGAAACTTCTCCGCAGAATACAAGGAAATTTCCCGAAAAAAAATTAAATCACGCTGGATTGTGACCGGCAGACTCCAGCGGGCACTTAGTATTTATACTTTACAGGCATTGGCGAAAATACCAGTCGGATTTTTACAGAGTTTTTTCTATCTGCTTTCAGAGCGTCCCCGCCTTATTGTTTCTTTCGGCGGTTCGCTGTCTTTGCCTGTTGTCTTTTGCGGATGGCTTTTAGGCATAGAGTCAATTACGCATGAGCAGGCCATAATTCCGGGTCTTGCCACAAAAATAAATTCTCTCTTTGCCAAAAAAGTATTTGTCACCTGGCCGCAAACGAAAGACTATTTTAAAAGCGGAAAAGCCGAACTTGTAGGTAATTTAACAAGGAAGGTAATATTTAAAAAAAAGGCCAGGGACGAAAAAATCACATGGTTTTTGGCAAATGACAAAAAGACGATTTATATAACGGGCGGGAATCAGGGTTCCCATTTCCTGAATCGAATTGCATTCGAATGGATAAAAAAAATCCGCAATTACCAGATTATCCATCAGGTGGGTACTGCAAACTTTAAAGGAGATGTGGAAAAAGCCAAGTCAGTTGCAGAAAGAAATTATTTAGCATGTGGTCTTATCAAGCCCGAAGATATCGGAGCTGTTTTAAACGGTGCATTCTTGATAATTTCGCGCTCCGGCGCCAATACCTGCTGGGAAATTGCAATTTTGAAAAAACCGGCAATATTAATTCCTTTGCCGATTGCCGCAGGCAGTGAGCAGGAGAAGAATGCCCGGCTTTTAAAAAAAGCGGGCCTTGCGGAAGTTATTGATCAAAAAGACTTAAGTATCGAAAAATTACAAAATACAGTTGATAAAATTTCCCAAAATTACCAAAAGTACGTAAAAAATGGAGAAATATTTGCCAAAAAACTTCCCAAAGGCGCAAGTTTGGAACTTGCAAAGTATATCACCCGATATGTATAAGCTGTTTTTATCCTTAATTTTTTTGGTGGTTTTGGCATTTATTTCTATTTTTATTTTCAAAATAGAAAACATTGAAGTAACTGAGGGGAAAGGATGCATTGATGAAAGCGCAATTAAAGCACAGTTTAAGAACAAAAATATCTTTACGGTTCCGTCAGGGCAAGCCCAGGAAAAAATTGCAGATGCCTATAAATGCGCAAAAAATGTGTCTGTTCAAAAAAAATACCCAAGTACGCTGGTAATCACAGTTGAGGTTGACCGTCCCTTGGTAAAAGTTGGGGATAAAAACATATTCTTTTCAGAAAACGGATTCGTACTGGAGGGGCAAAATCAGGGGAATTTACCGACCATTTTTTTTGATAAAGAACCCGAATTAAGGCCGGGTGAGAAGATTGAAGATGCTACTGCTATCTATTCACTAAGCCTCATTTCGCAAATTGGAAAAACCGATTTTGTCGCAACAAGCATCCGTATTTTAAACCCCGCAATGATTTCTGTTTATAATAGAGAGAACCAGGCTGTGATTTTTACTTCGGAAAAAGATGCAGGTCGCCAGGTTGATTCTTTACAGCTTATCTTGTCTGAGTCTAAAATAGAGCCGTCAAAAATTGAAAAAATCGACTTGAGGTTTGCAAAGCCGGTTATAACCTACCAAAAGTAAACAACAAATGCCGAAAGACAAAGTAGTTGTCGGAATAGATATCGGATCGTCAAAAGTTGCAACCGTTGTGGCCACTTTAGCTGAAGATTTTACTCCCAATATAATCGGAGTCGCCAGCTATCCTGCCAGGGGTCTAAGAAAAGGGCAGGTGGTTGATATTGATGAGGCAGTCCATTCGATTGCCCAGTCTGTTGAGGCTGCCGAAAGAATGGCCGGGTATTCTATCGGCACGGCGTTCGTTTCCGTAGACGGATCCCATGTTGAATCCCAAAACTCCAAGGGTGTGGTTGCGGTTTCCGACCAAAGCGGCGAAATTTCGCCAGAGGACGTAACGCGGGTAGTCGAAGCGGCCCGGGCTATTTCACTGCCGTCATCAAGGGATATTCTGCATGTAATTCCGAGGTATTTCGTGGTCGATTCCCAAAGCGGGATTAAAGATCCGGTTGGTATGACCGGCGTAAGAATGGAAGTTGAAACCCACATTATAACGGGAGCGACTACAGCTCTTAGAAATATTGCCAAGTGCATAACGCAGGTGGGTATTGACGTGGAAGGGGTAGTTTTTGCAGGCCTTGCATCTGCATATTCGGTCCTAAACGATACGGAAAGGGAACTCGGAGTAATTTTAATTGATTTTGGCGGGGGAACGACCAATATCTGCATTTTTGTTGACGGTGCGCCGGCTCACTGTGCGGTTTTGCCGATCGGTTCCCGTAACGTAACCAATGATTTGGCGATCGGTCTTAGAGTGTCTCTGGACTCTGCCGAAAAAATAAAACTGGCGCTTTCAAAACCCCCAAAAATTGCCGTTGAGCCCAAAGATGATGCCGAGCCCTCGGAAAAGAAGGAACCGGATGATCTTGATATTTCCAGCCTATCGATTGCCGAGGATTTAAAACATGTCTCCAAAAAAACTTTGGTTGACGGCATTATTAAGCCAAGACTTAGGGAAATATTAAACATGGTTAAACTTGAGATACAAAAATCGAATTTCACAGGACTTACGCCATCCGGAGTTGTTTTAACAGGAGGTGGGTCGCTTACAGTCGGCATGACGGAACTTGCAAAGCAGGAGCTTTCCATGCCGGTAAGAATCGGCATTCCCCAGAATGCCACGGGTCTGGTTGATGAAATATCCTCACCCGAGTATGCAACCGCCCTTGGGCTTGTTATTTACGGGACCGATTACCAGCAGGAGGATATCAGGCTTCCCGTTGTCGGCAGAGTGGAAATAAAGGGAATAGTCTCAAGAGGCATCGGTTTTATTAAATCACTGCTTCCCTAAACTTAGCCTTCCGGGTTGAAAATCACTTCTTTGTGTGTTAAATTGTCACGCGCAATTGCAATGCTTCTCTAATCTTATTCAAAATGCTAATAAAACCCGACGTTAACAAATTCGCAAAAATTAAAGTGCTTGGATTAGGCGGCTCCGGAACAAACGCCCTTAATTCGATGATTTCCCAGTCGCAGATTCAGGGAGTTGACTTTGTAGCCGTCAATACCGACCAGCAGCATTTACTGGCATCTCTTTCCCAAACCAAGGTGCAGATTGGGGACAATTTAACCAAAGGCTTAGGTGCAGGTGCGGACCCGGCTGTAGGCAAGCAGGCGGCAGAAGAGTCTCTGGAGCGTATTAAGGAAGTCATCATAGGTGCTGACATGGTGTTTTTAACTTACGGTTCGGGCGGCGGAACCGGAACCGGTGCAGGACCCGTAATTGCCGATCTTGCCAAAAAGCTCGGCATTTTGACAGTGGCGGTTGTCACCAAACCATTTGCTTTTGAAGGCACCAGAAGAATGGTTGTTGCCGATGAGGGCATTGATGATTTGCGCGATAAAGTCGATACATTAATTGTAATCCCCAACCAAAAGCTTCTCGAGGTAGTCGATAAAAATGTCTCTTTGATTGAAGCATTCAGACTTGCCGATTCCGTTCTTTCACAAGGAGTGCAGGGTATTTCCGACATCATTGTGGTTCCGGGCCTTATAAACGTCGATTTTGCCGATGTCAGGACAATTATGACAGCAGCCGGTTCCACCTTAATGGGTGTTGGTACGGCATCGGGCGAAAACAGGGCCGCAACCGCAGCCAGATCCGCAATCTCCTCACCGCTTCTTGATTCATCCATTCAGGGCGCAAGAGGAGTGTTGTTTAATATCACCGGTGGAGCTGACATGACGATGTCGGAAATTGACGAGGCAGCAAAAGTAATAACCCAGCAGTCGGATCCGGACGCCCAGATTATTTTCGGCGCAACGATTGATGAAAAGCTGATTGACCAGGTGAAAGTAACCGTTATTGCCACCGGATTTGACCAGACAAGACAGCAATTCGGCTATACGGCGCCGCAGAATCAGGAAATGAAAGAATATGTGGAAAAAGAAGAAGGCAAAGACGGCCAAATGGACGAAGACGAATTCGACATTCCCACATTCCTAAGACAAATTAGATAGTTTCTATTTAGAATTTCCCAAAACAATCAATCGCTCGAAGATAGTGTGCATTTGTGCATTCACATTAGCACACCCTTTCCGCAAAAGGGAAGGGGAGTGGCTTGATTGTAATCATTGTTTATTAGGCACAATTTTGCTATAATAACAAGTAGAATTTCCTCGTAGGATCTACTTCAACCACAAGCTACTCCCGAAAGGGGAGTATGCAAATACCAACAGAAGACTTTAGGTCTTACATAACAATAAAACGAAACCTAGCCTCGGAATCTGTAAGACATAGTATGTGTCGTCTGGGAATTATAAATAAGTGGTTCGCAGATAAAAAACTCACAAAAGAAAATATTGAAGAGTTCTTCATGGGACTAAAACAGAGAGAGTTGAAGAACAATTCTCTGAATACTTATCACACCACATTTTTATATATTCGAGATTACTGTAAAGATAGGGGATTAGTATCCGATTTTTATGATGGCTTCAAATCATTTAAGAAAACAAAACCGGATATTATTATTTTTACCCAAGAGGAAATTGAAAGTATCTTAAATACCAAACTTACCTATGGCAACTTCCAAGGCAAAGATGTTTCATTCTTGGATTTTAGACACAGGACATTGACCATGTTTTTAGCGTACACAGGTTGCAGATTTGCTGAAGCGGCTGATTTACAGATCAAGCGACTAGATTTAAGTGCCGGTAAGGCAATATTCATCAATACAAAGACAAATAATAATAGGACAGTATTTATTACAGAACCTCTAATTGGTAATCTCAAAAAAATTACGAAGGATAAGGGCCCAGATGACCTTGTATTCCGTAATGCTGTAGAAAAACATATTCATCCCCAAGACTTCATATTAGACCTTAAAAGGCGGGCAAGGGAGGCAGGCGTTAGCAAACGAACCTTTCCGCATAACTTTAGACATACTTATATCACCCTTCTATTGGAATCAGGTGTTCCCATAACCGAGGTTGCTTCACTAGTAGGTCACAAGGACATTCAAACGACTTATTCCACATATATGCATTTAGCTGACAAAACCTTACAAAAAGCGGCAATGCGACATCCTCTAGTTAGAAATAATGTTGATCCTAGTGAATTAGTTAAAACAGTTAAGGAAACACTAGAGAACTTTCATTTAGAAAGCGATAAGCGATTTATTTATACAATTTCAGAAACAGAGGATGGGTTAAAATTTTCATTGAATGCTAGGAAATAAAATAGGGGATGAATCGTCATCCAATCCCCTATATCAACACAAACTACTCCCGTTATTTTTTCCTCGTAAGATCAAATAACTGTAATTTGCGATATATTTACATCTTGTTAATTACTTTCATTGCACTTTTGTTAATCCGGTTCATTTTTTTCGACTTTAATATCCTGACTACTACAAACTTCGCAAGGGCAATCCTCAATTTTCGGTCCAAATACATCCTTAACTAAGTTGAATTGTTCGTTATCTGATAAAAAGTAAAGCATCTCACGTCTTCTTCCCTCATCTTCGATAAATTCAATAAATCTTAGGTACTTGGTGTAATTTCCAATATCATTTGCCTCCTCAAGAACATTGAGTTTATCTTTGACCCTCTCATAGAGCGTTAGGAGCTCATCATTAGTACAATCCTTGATTGATCTTGATACTGATTCAGCCTCATTTACAGGCACAAGTTTAAATGGCATTTTATACCTCCTTTTTTGTACCGATGTACCGATGGTTTAAACAAGGCAATAACATAACTTTGATCAAGCTAATGACTTTTGATCTTTTATATATTCGTCTTCTTTGGGCGTCGGGATATCGGTAGTAATTTCTAATTCCTGAAATTTATGTATTTCACCTGTAATTGGGTTATAAATAGGGGTTTCACCTAGCCAACTGCTGTTCTTTTCAAAAAGAGCCTCGACTTCTGGTAGGATTTGCCTGTTATAAACTTTCTTACTAGTAGGTTTATAAGTTGCCGCTTTCGACCCTTTATGCTCCTCGATAACTCTGAAATAACCTTTCTGGAATGCCGGATTGAACCACTTTTTGGCTGTGTCGTAATCCCAGCTTAGTTTATCGGCCAACTCACGAACTGTGACGCTTTCGAGATCACTAGTCAAATCTTTTGCAGTGTCGATTAAAAGCTGACTTTTGGGCGGAATTTCATAAATAGTTTTCTGGAAAATTCCTTCAAAAAGAACCTTGGTAATGTAAAAATCAACCAAAGTAGCACTTAAATATTCTTCTTGACCAATCTTTTCTTTTGGTCTTTGCTCTTGATGGACGAGCGTGATTACCGAAATTAAGGCAAGTAATTTGCCATAATCACGCCTTACGCGGATAGGTTCCTTTGGAAATGTATTGCGCAATTCTTCAACGAAGGGGATTAATACTTTGTATGGCTTTAAGACTTTCTGAACATTCTGCCACTTTTTAATCTCGTCTTTTGATAGTGCTGCAACACCTCGATACTTGGCGTCGGTGATTTCAAAAGTTCTTTCTGTTTGAGCAACGCTCTCGTCGGGATATAAAGAAAGGTTCCTTGTTTCGTTTTCATTATGAATTCTGGCATCGGTTGTAGTAGTAATAAAACCAACTGGACCATCGACAGTTAGTTCCTGAGTGACGAATTGGCCGGTATCCGGATCTTTTATGGGAACTTGTATCTTTAACTTTTTCTCCGACTGTAAACTTCGTATAGAATAATCGGCTTTTTCACTACCATGTTTTTCAAAAACAACAATAATCTTATGGGCAAAATGATCTTTAGGGGCATAATAAAAGGATTGTGGGGTTGCGTCTGTTAGATCAATGTAAGCAATTGTGGGCATCAGGTGCATCACAATGCTTGGAACATAAGATTTACCGGCAGCACTTTCACCTTTGACGACTATTGAAAGAGGATCATCTAAAATACGGGAACTGAATGTAAGGTAGTGAGTTAGAGCATTTTCTTCTTCGCCAATGACACCGCACTTTTTAATAATCGATAAAACATCGAATAGTAGTGTGGGCGATTTTAAAATCTTTTTTGAAGTAGCAATCTCATTTTCAGTTAAATTATCTTCTTCCTCTTCATCTTTTGTCTGAAGTTGGCGCCGATCTAATTCATCAATAACCTCGATAATCTCAAATAAATGATTTTTAATTAAGTCTTTGACTTCATCACTCGTATCCCTACAGCTTTTGGCAAAAGTAGCCCTACTCTTGCCGGAAGTCAAAAGAAGTAATTCTCGGTTACGTAGTTTATTATCAAAATATACTGATATGTCAGCGCGATATTCTTTAAGGGAAGTGATAGTATAAGTTAGGTTTTCTCTAGCCAAGCTGATACGTAAAGGGTCAGATATATCAGTCGTAAAGCCTAAAATCTCCTCATGTACTTTTTGATTTTTAAACTCTTTTGTTTTTTTGCAAAGTTCAGAGAACTCTTCTTTAGTGTGCCCTTTAACAAAAAATTCACTGACGTCTTTACAATCGTCAGGTAATTTAATTATCTTGTTATTTATTCCTGCGACTGATAATTTCTTTGCAACTTTTAAGCCATTATCTTGGCCAGGTTTGTCATTATCAAAACATATAAATACTGTTTTCCCTTCGAATTCTTTAATCCATTCGTCTTTAAATGTCGAAACGCCGGCTGTACCACTTACAGCTGAAACATCTTCTTGGTCTAGCCGAATACAATCTATTTCCCCTTCAGTCAAAACGATGTAGTCTTTATCTCCTTTCAGCGCTGTGCTGTTAAATAAGGTGACCTTAGATCCGGTTTCGAATCTAAATTTATTTGATTCTGAATTATTCTTATTGAATTTTAAATTTCGGTATTTGTTGTAAAGTACCTTTCCCGCGTGGTCGGTGACCGGAATAACGAGCTCATCACCGTTCTGACGAAGATCAAACTTTTCAATACTGGCTTTGTTAATATCGTGAGATTGTAAATACTCTTCAAGGGTCATCTTGCTAACTCCTCTATTGCTTCTTTGAAGCTGATCTTTTTAAGTCTCATATAAAAATTAATATTGTCGCCACCGCCGCAGCCTGCGAAACAGTACCAACTATTTGTCTCCGGGTAAACATAAAAGTTTGGGTGACGTTGATCGTCATGAAATGGACATCTACCCCTGAAGGTCTTGCCAACTTCTCTAAGCTCGTCAAGATAAAGATCGGTGAGGGGAACCACCTTAGCTTTTTCTCTTTTGTTGTCAAAATTGTAATATTTCAACCTCATATTTGCCTTTCAGGGCTATCTTTGATAAATTAATAATGACTTCAGACCAAATGGCTGGGTACATGCAACAAAGTTAGGAAACATATACCCAGGACACTCGGACAGAAGGGTTAAAAAGGCGAGGGTTCTACCTCATTAGGCTATTTCAAAATCTAGAACCTTCGCATTGATATCACCTTTTTCATTTTTTACATGCTTTACAGTCAAGAAGCATTTCTCTCCTACTAGCACATCGGTATCTGAAAAATCCTCTTTCTCTTTTTCGGTGAGTTCTTTTTGCAGTAGTGCCTCGGTCATAGTTAGAGCTTTGCTCTTTTTGCCTTTGTATGTTGAGAGACTTGCTGTAGACCATACCTTGATCTGCATTTCTGGTTTCTCATCATATCTATAGGTCCATTCCATCTGCTTCTTTTTATCTTCTGATTGCTCTTTCGGGTCATAAAATCGGTTGTCGATTTCTTCAATACTCAATAACTCCACCAAATGCTTACCTGCATCCGGTAATATCCTTTTTTTATATATTAGTTTTGCCATTTAATTTCACCCCCTTCGCGTGGACGAATTTTTAGGGTATCCAATACCCTAAATCCATGACTTTTATAAGAAATTAACGATACGAGAAGTGACAATTTAAATCTCATTAAAAGCCT
>Ga0209541_10006063_pt1 | contig 20803 bp, 22 predicted proteins | sample RifCSPlowO2_01_FD_184027 | JGI IMG/M metagenome (GOLD analysis project Ga0209541, IMG submission 184027) | Groundwater microbial communities from Rifle, Colorado - Rifle CSP2_plank lowO2_0.1 (SPAdes) (version 2) | ecosystem: Environmental > Aquatic > Deep subsurface > Groundwater | place... | reverse complement strand
GGGGCAAGAAGAAAGCAAGCTTCAGCTTAAAAAGAATAAAAGTGCGGAAGGCAGGATTCGATTGAAGACCAGAAGAATCACCTTCTGATTACCTGCATAGGCATCGCGCATAAGTAGCTTTGTCCCCTTATCAACCCTAGGGCTTCGCTAAGAAAAAATATGCGGACGGCAGGACTCGAACCTGCGTAGGCACTAAGCCAATAGATGACTTACAACGAGTTTAGTCATCGCACTCTGCTGAGCACTCATCACTCAAATGCCTTGAGTCTATCCCGTTTGGCCACTCCGGCACGTCCGCATCAAAAGAAAAAACCAATTCCTCTTTTATAAATCTATTGACCGAAAACCATAAATAGGCCTTCACTTTCATTATCTCTGTGGATAAGAAAGGTCTAACTATCAATCCCATTGATATCATTGCCGGGTTAATCTTAGTAGTTTCGGGTATAGTTACTGCTACTGGTAATGTTAATTTGGGAAGCGTTTTAGCAGGTATAGGGTTGCTCATCGAAGCAATAAAAATGATGATGCAACAAGGGCTCTAATGGTACCAATAAATCAAATTATCGGAGTTGCAATAATTATCTTAAATATTATTCCCTTTCTCATTAAAAAACCAAAATACTTATTGCTTACCGCTATAGTCTCTTTGATTATGCTCTTTTTATTATTGAGACAGTAAAGAACTCTAGCTTATATCCCGGAGCTGGTTTTCAATATCTTTGAGCTGTGATTCCAATTCATCTAAATCGCTGCGAGCTACTGGTTTCGGCCCCGCCGGCAGAGTTTTAAGCGGTGGTTCAACTTCCACCATTGCCGGCTGTTCCGCAACATCAGCAGGCGCTTCCTTTTGCTTTACTCCCAAGAAAGGTTTTAATTTTCCTTTAGGGAAATAATGCCGTAGCTTGTTATCCACTAAATTATTGATCTCTTTAACCTGGGTGCGCAACGTGCCAAACGTCGATAATTTTTCTTCCTGTATCTTGCGGAACTTTTCGTATCCCTGCATGAAGATGATGATCTCCCGCAGTGATTCCAGCAGATCCTTGCGGAGCATTTTTGGATCGCCCACCTGCACCATATAAGATGGTTCTTTTTCTTTCGGGCTTTCAGCATGCGGTGCTGTTTTTTTCCTTCCTTTATTTTTTGATGCTGTAGCCATGGTGCTTAGAATTGTTCCGGTTCATTTAAAGAATGGTTGATGAAATCAATTTTTTTGTCGATTTCAGCCAAGGTGCTCTGCCACATCTCTATCTGGTGGTCTTCTTCATTTTTTAACTCGTTCACTTTGAGCAAAGTCTCCTTCGCTTCGTCTAATTTTTTCCTGATTATTCTGACGAGGTTCAGCACGTCATCATATTCATCCACCCGTACGAAAATAGGCATGCGGTCCATTTTAATCACCTTTCACTTAAATATTATTTTATCCACCTGGAGCAGGCGGTCATGCATGATCCGGACTGACTGTTTCATGCGGTCGAAATGGTGCTCTTCATTATATTCTGATTGCTCCAAACGTTTGTTGATGGAGTTTAATTCATTCAGCTTAGATCGGATAGTGTCAATTTCTCCCAGCACCCGGCGGTACAGCTCCACTTTGACAAACAGCGGCTCTTTTCGATTGCCTGGGCGCGGTGCCGGAGCTTCGGGAGCTTCCGGTGCAGTAATAACTCGTTTTATTGATGGTTCCGCTGGCAACGGTTCAGTAGAAAAGTCCAGTTGCTGGTCATCGCGTTCAAATCCCGCTGCCTGTTTGAACTGTTCCGGCTCAATAACCCTTTCTGCCGGCATAGAAGTCGGGAAACGCAGAGTTTTCTCATCCATCGACCTTCCTGAGGGGAAGGGAACCTTAGGTACTTTTTTACCGCCAAATAACCATCCCATAGAGCATAGCTATAGGAACTTCGTTTAAAAACTTTGCTTAGTATTGAAGAATAGTGAAATGGTTATGCCCTTACGAAGGCAAGTCCGCCTTGAAATTATCAAAGAGTATGGTACCTGGCTCCTCAAAGGTATCCCCCGAGAAGGGGGGAGAAAGTGAGAATTCAACCATAACCTGGGGGGAAGCGACATAGAGCCGAGTCAACGTTATTTTCTTCCAGCCATTTTCTGCGCTGTCCATGCTCACCGTGCAGTCTCCCTGCGTCTGTAAGATGGAATTCCCATTGAAATTAAAGCCGCAGTTCTCAGAAGCAGTTGCCGAGAATTCCAGATACGTTTCCGGGTTAGTGAAATTAGCTTTCAGATAGAACGAAATGCCAATTACCCCTTCTTTGTTTCCTTCAAATGGGGGCAGAAGCAAGGTACAATCAGCTTGATCTTTGGCCGGAGTGTACATAACGCTGGGGTTGCCGCTTAAGCTTTCTGGACTGGATACCCAGCTTTGGGAGCCTATGCACCCATCCCGTGCTTGTACCTGCCATCCGGGAAGCAGGGACGTTTCTCCACCCCCGCTCTCAGTAGAACTGGCTAAGGTTACAGAGTATTCTTCAGCTCCAATCTCTGGAACAATCCAGGAAACTTCTTTTGCAATATTATTTTCTTCTCTGGTAATAGAAATATCAGGTACAATTTCTCCAGTTTTAAGGCGTTTGACCCGAACCTCTTCTTTCGGAAGATTTATGTTAGTTTTTGACCCCACTGATTTATAAGGATACTCCGAGCTAAGAAATATATTTTTCACATTTTCCATCATCAGTACTTGTTCTTTTTTAGTCGGGCCAGCCAGTTTGTACTCAATTTCTATCTGTTGTTTAGGAAACTTCTCCAGAGTTACCACTGTTTTATCAGCCAAAGAAACTGCTGTAAATTTTTCTATTTCCTTTTTAGAACCGCCCGCGTTGACTGCATATACTTGGATATCATGAGCATTTTTGGGCAAGTCCACCTCTAAGGAAGAGCTGGCCGTTGCCGGGCTTAAAGTCAGCAGGAAGGATACCTCTTTTCCGACTTCTACCGGTGAAGTTGGTCCATCTGACAAAATCTCATAAGAGCCCGTGGCTAAACCGGTGGACTTGATATTTTTCCTTAACTCTGGGGTCAATACCGCATAGCTAAACAAAACTACCAGCAATAATACTCCCAGCGCGAGAAAAAAATGATGGAAGTTATGGTTATGATGAGATTTTTTCAATGAGTAACGCCTCTTTTATGATTGCAGGGAAAGTATATCCAATGACCTATAAATAGTTTTCTATTATCTAAATATTTAAAAGAATGGCGCCGGTAGCAGTTCCATGAACCTTTTTATCCTGTTTTTCCTGCTGCTTCTCTCTATTTCCTTAGCCAATGCCTCGCCCCTCATTAATGAAATAATGTATGATCCCGGGCAATGTTCAGATACTGTTTGTGAATGGCTGGAGTTATGGAATGATGGCAATGAGACCGTGCCGATGAGTTCCTGTCTTTTGAATGGGAGAAATCTTTCCGGAAGCATAGGTTCCCAAGAGTATAGGGTGGTAGCCCGAAATAAGCCCAATTTTACGGCTGCCTTTGGAAATGTTTCTAACCTTCAGGAGTTTCCGTTGAGCCTTTCCAATAGTGGCAGCTCCATTCAGTTAGCCGGAAGCTGTAATTATTCTTTTGATTACACCCCATTTACTTCTTTAGCGGCAGGCAATAACCATACTTTAGAACGTCGCCAGGATGGAAGTTGGGGCGAAAGCCTATTGAGTGGAGGAACACCAGGACAACCCAACAGCATCAATCAATTATCCAGCCAGTATGGATTGATTACCATTACCGAAATTATGCCCGATCCTTTTGGTATCGATGATGCTCCTAAGCCAGAAGGGGAGTGGGTGGAGTTATATAATCCGGGGAAATTGGGTATTGATTTGAAAGGGATGGTACTCCAAGACGCTTTCCCTGCAAATGAGCTTATTATAGCACAGAATAAAATGCTGTATGATACTATCCTCTGCGGTGGATGTTACGCGGTTATTTACCGTGATGGTGATACTGATTTTACTTTGAACAGCGAGTATGATGAAGTACGGTTATTCTCTCCCAGCGGTGTCCTAGTAAACAATGTAAGTTATTCCAATGTGGTAGAAGGAATGTCATGGAGCAAGATAAATGGAAATTGGTATCTCACTCGGTCAACTCCCGGAACGCAGAACAGCTATACTGAACACTGCGATTGGAACATGGAAGTGCAAACTCCAGCGCCGATGGCTGCCAATCAGATAGGATTTACTATCCGGGCCCAGCGATTGCTAGGTTTTAGCCATAATATTACCGTGCGAGGTGTAATTGAAGATGAATTTGGGGAAGTAGTGGGTGAGTATGCTCCCTGGAGCAATGAAATGGTGGCAACGTCAATATCCAAGAGTTACACTCCCCGTTTAGCAGAGGGGGTGTATACCCTGCGATTTTGGTTGGAGAATCTTTCCTGTCAGGAAGAAAATAATGATAATAACCAAGATAGTAAAGTAGTTTCACTTAGTCCCTCATTTAAACAGAATGCCTCTTTTATCGGAATACGTTCCGTAGATGATGGGCACTGGGGCACGCCCCTTTTGGTGAAACTGGATCTCTATAAGGGGAAAGAAACCAAACAAGTGGTGCAGGCCTGGGTAGAAAAAGATGGCAAAACAATCAGCTCAATTTCTAAAATTTCTCTTAGTGACCAATTTAAAGCCTATAACCTGACGGTTCCAATTCAAGTGGATGCCAATTGCGATCAGCAGATAGCCGATGGGTCAGCAACCGTAGTGGCAGACGGCTTAGATTTGCACGCAACCAGAAGTACTTCCATTGCCGGGCTTAATACTCAGTTATGCGACCAAGTAACGATAATCAAAACCAAAGAAATAATCATCAAGGACGCCCTCAATTCCTATCAGTTAGTGAACCTTCCCGCCTCGCTGCACCCCGGTGAGGCCGTTCGAATCAAAGTACAGGTTCAGAATACCGATGATCAGAATCATAAATTCACTCTTGCTGGCTATTTATATCGTGGCAGCAGGTGTTATTCTTGTGTTGATAACACCCTCAGTCGGGAAGCCGGGGCGCAGGAGTTGAGCGTATCTTCCCATGAAATTAAAACTGCCGATTTATTGCTCCTGGCTGATACTGCTATGGAGCTGGGAGAATATTCATTAAAAGTTAAAATACGAAAAGATGCCCAGAAGACCACCAAGGACCTAACGGCTACTATATTAGTGGTTCCCTGGGAGAATCTTTCCGTACAGCAATTAGATCAAGGCGCAACCGTCAACGCTGAAAAGAGTGCTGAGGAGATAGAAGTACATGGAAAACAGCTCTCACTCCCACCGCCTACAGTTCTTTTTGATGGAAAAGGAATGGTGGTCTATGAAGATAATTCACAGAAAGCTAAGGGGCTTATTCCGATACTCCTGATAGTCTCGTTAGGGCTATTGGTGATAGTGTTATGGCGGAAGTAAATGTACGCCCCTGCCCATTATCTACACTCCCCCACCACTATTTTTAAGAACTATTCCCTCTTTGTACTCCCATGGACATTGAAGCGGAAATTCGCAGTTTTATATCTGAAGAACAATACGGCCAATTGTTACTTTTTTTTCAGCAAAACGCTTCTTTCATGAAAGAAGATTACCAGGAAACTTTTTATTTTGATGGCGAGCAGGATTTACGGATTCAGAAGAATGATTTTTTTGCTAAAGTATGGCTGAAAAAAGGGAAGCTTCACGATGATCACCGCGAGGAGATCGAAATAAGATTTGATAGAAGCGACTTTGAAAAGCTGGAGCAGTTATTCTTGTCAATGGGGTTGAGAGTTGGCATTAAATGGTTCAGAAAGAGGTTAGAATTCAAATGGGACGATGCTACCGTTTGCCTTGACTTTACTCGTGGCTATGGATACATTATTGAATTAGAGAAAATGTGTTCTGACCATGATAAAGAACAGGAAGTAGAAAAACTTAAGCAGAAGCTGGCATCTTTAGGAATTGCAGCCACCCCTAAAGCTGAATTTGAGGCCCGCTTTAAGTATTATAAAGAAAATTGGCGAGAGTTGGTGAAAGAGTGATTTAAAGAATACCCACCTGCATGCAGAAAAATATACGCATGCAAGAGATATCAATTTACTTGAAACAGTTTTCAGAAAGGCTTAAAAACACCTTTCCTATCCGCACCAGTATGGGAAAAACGATCCTCTTCCGGGCAGTAGTTGAAGTTCTTGGAAGGCCGCAGGAACATGTGGAAAGCACGCTGAAACAATATTTGGATAATTTAAAGAAAGATGCCCGCTACAAAGTGATGCAGGTTGATATTGCCAAGCTTAAGAAGCAGGATGACCAGGAATTATGGATGACTTTTGCGGAAGTAGAAGTCAAAACGGAAAAGTTAGATCATCTTACCAGCTTCTCCTTTGATTACATGCCTTCACTGATTGAAATCTTAGAGCCGGCAGAATTGGCACTTAAAGATGCAGAGGTCTCCAGCTTTTTAAACGACCTGCAGGCTAAGTTGCATCAAGTCGATATGGTGGCAAAGCAGCTGCGGCTGGAGAACGATTTTCTCAAGAAAAATACCCGAAATCTATTGCGGAATTATCTTACTATATTATTGCGGAAAGGAGGGGGCATGACTTCTACCCAGCTTTCCACCCTCACCGGCGTGGAGCAGGATAAATTGGAAGATTATTTAGATTCATTGATTGATCAAGGACAGGTTGATTTAAAAAAAGGAGTGTATTTCATGAAAGAAAAAGCGATAGCCAAAGAGTCGTGATGAAAGATGGAGAGCAATGAAAAAAAAGTAGAAGCGGTCTTATTTGCCGTGGGCAAAGAGATTACTGCGGAACGAGTGGCGGTTTTATGTCAATTAGAAGTTTCTCAAGTTGAAGGAATTTTAGCTCATTTAGTGGCGGAGTATGCCCAGCAGGATCACTCTTTGCAGCTGGTACGCAAGGAATTAGGGTGGAAACTCACCGTTAAAGATGAATTTGTGCCTTTAGTAAGTTCACTGGTATCATCCACTGAACTGGAAAAACCCCTGATGGAAACCTTGGCGGTGATTGCCTGGAAATATCCCATCGTGCAGTCTGAAATAATTAAATTGCGCGGTTCCAGCTCCTATGAGCATATGGCCCGGTTGGAAGAGCTCGGCTTTGTCGAGAAAGAAAAGCATGGCCGAACCTTTAAAGTGAAGCTCACCCGCAAGTTCTTTGAATACTTTGACTTGCCCAGCGAGGAAGCCAAACAAGCCTTCCTAAAACAGGTTCCTCAGGAAGTTCTCCAAGAAGCTGAAGAAGTGTCCAAAGAAGCCGATGAAGTAGAACGCTTAGTCGAGATGGAAAAGAACGAGCAAGGCGCCCGGGACGAGATTAAAGGAGCGATGGAAGGGATGAAGAAGGAGTGAAGAAGGAGTAAATAGTAGCATAAAGGACATTTTTATTCCGACATCTTTGCTGATTTTTGCTGGTCTAACAACCATTCCCAGACTGGCTTTAGGGTTATTTTTTTGCCGTCAACGACAAACTCTTCTTTTTGATTATAAGTTAAAATAAACCCTTCTTTCAGCTTGAACTCGTGCAAAGCCGCCATCAATCCGTTAATTTCACGGTTTTTATTTTCCTCATTAAAATCAAAACAGACCTGAATGGCAAGAATTATTTTTTCTTTCTGTTTTAGGACAAAGTCACATTCATATTTTTCCCTAAAATAGAAAATATCTTTAAAAGTTCTTCGCAATTCCAAAAAGACTGCATTCTCTAACATTTTTCCTTTATCTTTTGAAAAAGAAACTGAGTTTTGGCAGGAAAAGCCATTATCAATGGAATAGATTTTTTTAGGATTTACCTGTTGTTGTTTATAGGAATAACTAAATTTTGGCACTAAGAAAATTAAATAGGCATCCTCAAAATAGGAAAGGTAGCTAATAACACTTTGAACGGACTTTATCGAGAATACCTTCTTAATAGAATTATAAGAAATTTCTTTTCCGGCATTGCTTAAGAGATAATGCAGAATCTTCTGCAGCACATTAATATTTTTTATGCCAAATCTTACCGCAATATCTTTCAGTACGATGTCTGTAAGCAGTTCCTGTAAAATAAGAGGATTTTCTTTTTTGACATATTCCGGGAAACCGCCTGCATAGAGGTAATGCTCAAATAATTCCAAGGATGCTTTTTTTTTTTTGAGGGTAATAAACTCTCTAAAAGAAAAGGGGAACATTTCAATTTGTAAATGCCTACCGGTAAGTTTAGTTCCCAGCTCCCTGCTTAACAGCGAAGCATTCGAGCCAGTTATCACTACTTTTTCTTTTTTATCAATGAGATAACGGATAAACTTCTCCCACTTGGGGATATTTTGAATCTCATCAAAAAAATAAATTCCTTTTTCTCCATACAATAGTGGCATAAGCTTTTCCACATTCTGGAAGTCTGCCAGCTCAAATCCATCTAAACGTGGATCCTCTAGGTTAAGATAGTATCCCCTGTTTTTCTTTAATAATTGGTTCAGAAAAGTACTCTTTCCACATCGTCTAATTCCAGTGATAATAAAAGCAAAGGAATTTTCGATTATGACTCCTTTTTCTTTTTCTCTGGGGGTGCTCACTTCTTCTTTGGCTAAAAATTCCCGCTGAGTTTTAATAACTTCTTGCAAGGTGTCTTTAGTAATCATAGTATCAGAAAACAACTTCCTTTTTTAAATGTTTCTATTGGTAATAGAAACTATCTTCTATTGGTAATAGAAACTTTTTGATTTTGAGCAAGGCGCCCGGGACGAGATTAAAGGAGCGATGGAAGGGATGAAGAAGGATGAGTCTCCGAAAGGATAGATTCCCTTCCCAAAAACTTTCTTAGGTAAAGCCGCATCTTCTCCGCCAAGGGCGGACATATCCTCTCTGCCAGAGGAAGGTAAAAGTTATAACAATCTTCCACCTTGCGCTCGATGCCAGAGGGAGAGAATATTTCTAATGTCTTGATATTGTGCAAGGTGTCTGCGAGTTTGACCATCTGAATTCCTCGCTCCGCGGCCGCAATACGTTCCTTGTATGTCTTATTATCCACATCACGGGTAAGCAGGCGCACTCCCTGCGCCACGCGAGAACCGAAGGTGGCATGGATGTGTTCATACGTAAGACAGGTATCCTCGAGCGTGTCGTGCAGCCAGCCTATGGCAAGGACTTCCTCGTCGTCGATGCCATACTTTTGCAGGTAATGGACTACTTTCGCCGGGTGGATAATGTAAGGAAACGGTTCCTGACCGGGAAGAGACCGGCGGAATTGACCATGATGGTAAATAGTGGCCATATCTTGTGCCTTGTCAATCATAGTATCCTCTTCTGTATCTTCTTCTTGCCCTCCGCATGATGAGACAGGAAGTCTCTGATAAGTCCCCCGTAGGAGATTTCCTGGAGCTTGCCCTTGTACTGCTCTCCGACGGAACTATATTTAGCCCCGTGAAGATCCTTGTTCATTTGCTCTTTGTCCACCTGCACAATCCTTTCCTCCAGTCTTATCTCTCGTCTGCCTTCCTCTACGATGCCCCGCAACTGCACCTCCACCAGGCGATCAAAGAAGAAATCACTCCAGTATCTTGTTTCCTTACTTCCTATTGCCATGGCAATGTGAAGAGCCTGAGTGTCATTCCTCGCTTTAAACACGTAATGGGGGGTGTACTCAAATTTACTGTGATACTCTCCATCATTGCGCCAGTACACAACCACATATTGTTTCATGATATTCCCTCCTCAGTCGAAATGGAATGCTTTCTGTTCACACAACTGATTCTCAAGACTCAGCTGATAGGAGTACACTTCCATCACTTTTTGCATGTTTGGCCCATCGTGGCGGCAGTAAATGTCTCTCACATTTTCACTCTTACGCACATAGACAGGATAGTCTTCCCAGTCAAAGGTATCGCAAACCACAATCATGTGCGTGATATCCTTCCCTTCCCGACCTTTCTTCAACCAACTCTTAATATCGTCGTATGTCGCAGCCATGATAAGTACCTCCCCTCTTGTTCATAGAATTCCTCCTGTGGCGGGATATTTATAACTTTCACTACAACAAATTATTTAAACTACAACACATTACAACAACTATGGAAAAGAAACTCACCGCCCAAGGGCCCAAAAACCGCAAATCCTATACTGTTACCCTGCCTCTAGACTGGGTGAAAGTGCAGGGGCTGGATAAGAGCAGAAAGATTGATTTACAGGTTGTGGGAGCAAAAGTAGTTCTCTCTGCCGGAGGCAATTCGGAGCGCGTGCTCATTAACCTTAACGACTATCCCCATACTGTCATCAAAGTGCTGCAGGGGCTCTATCGTCAGGGCGTGAATGAGGTTAAACTGGAGTATAAAGATTCTGCGCAATTAACGGAGGTGAACCGCTTGCTGGGACGCCTCATGGGCTATGAAATCATCGAGCACACCAAAGACTACATTATTATTAAGGACATCACGAAAGAATCAAGTGAGGACTTTGATACCGTGCTGCGGCGGATTTTCCTACTGGCACTGGAGCTTACTAACAGCAGAGAAACAGAACAAATTGCCTCCCTTGATGTCACCATCAAAAAACTGGTAAATTATGGCCAGCGCATCCTCGTCAAGCAGGGCCATGCCGAATATCAGAAAGTGCCATTTTACTTTGTGCTTCTCGATAGGCTGGAAAAACTGGCCGATGAATATGGCTGGATTTTAGCATCTCCGTTAAATAGGGAGCAGCGAAAGCAGCTTATGGATATAAACCGTGCCACGCACAAGCTCTATGAGCTCTATTATAAATTCAATGCGAGCGACTTTGATGAATACGAATATCTTACCTACCAGCTGCGGCGAAAGATGCGTTTAAAGCCTCAATTGGATGCTTTTGACCTACATGCCCACAATGTAGCACGGATGCTGAATACTATGTATGGGACGATTTTTTCGTTGCGCCATACAGGCAAAACAGAAGCGTAATCTTTATAAAGAGGGTAGCTCTCTATTTCCCTGCATTTTATCGACGATAAATGGTTCTTTAGAAAGTCCTATTTTTAGGCCTTTTTGGAGCACCTTTTGGAAGCTCAAAACATGACCGAAACCGCCCCCGAAAACCTGCCTGAAAATCCCTCTAAAATCATCCCCAAGGTGATCGAGGAGGAGATGAAGATAGCCTACGTTAACTACGCTATGTCGGTCATCGTGGGCCGGGCGTTGCCTGATATTCGTGATGGGCTCAAGCCGGTCCATCGCCGAATTCTCTATGCCATGCACGATATGGGCATGCTGCACAACAAGCCCTCCAAAAAGTGCGCCCGTATCGTGGGGGAAGTGCTAGGTAAGTACCATCCCCATGGCGATACCGCAGTATACGATTCCTTAGTCCGGATGGCCCAGGACTTTAGCCTGCGTTATCCGTTAATCAAAGGGCAAGGTAATTTTGGTTCTATTGATGGTGATTCACCAGCTGCGATGAGATATTGCGTGACTGGCGATAGTTTGATTATTACCGAAAAAGGCCTCATTCCTCTTGCAACCCTTTCTAACACTGAGGATATAAATCTTAAAATTCTATCCAAAGATAAAAAAGTACATAAGGCCTCTAAATGGTTTGATTCTGGAAGTCATCCTACCTTGAGAATAACCACTCATAAAGGTTATTCTTTAACGGGAACATACAATCATCCTCTTTTAACTTTGGGCGTTGATGAATTTAATAATCCTATTTTAAAGTGGGTGTTGATGGAGGACCTTCAACTAGGGGATGTAGTAGTACTCGATAGGAAAAGTGACACCTTTTGGGCTCCTGAAATAGTTAATCTTGAACCATTTTATCCAACGCAGAGCAATAAGATACTTCCCTTACAGTTGGATGAAGATTTGGCTTTTATCATGGGTTCTTTCTTAGCCGAAGGATCGCTCGCTCCTCATAAAATTGAGTTTTGTAATACTGATGTAGAATGGGTGAAAGAGTTACAGGAACGCTGGCATAAAATCTTTCCTGACAGTAAACTTCATTGCTTTGAAAAGTCTCCCAGTTCCTACGGCAAGAAGAAATACTGGCGTTTGGAATGCCATTGCCTAAAAACTATTGAATTCTTGAAAAACCTCGGGATGAAACCAGTTAAATCGGCAGAAAGACGACTGCCGGCATCCATACTCCAATCACCAAAAAATATCATTGCTATGTATTTACGAGCGTATTTTGAGGGGGATGGCACAGTTACCTTTTCAAGCAAAATGGTGGAAGTTGGATGTTGTTCTATGAGCCCTGAACTACTTAAAGAAATTCAGATTTTGCTGTTACGATTTGGCATTGAGTCAACCAGAAGATACGATAAACATCGTTTTATTTGGAAACTCTACCTTCGCGGCGCTCAAAGTCGACTGCGGTTCTATAAAGAAATCGGATTTTTATCTGAACGAAAGACCAAAAAGTTAGAATATATTTTAGAGCATTATACTAAAGATAATTCTCTTACTGATATTGTTCCTTTTATTTCTGATTCTATACGAGAGAAAACAAATTCTGAGTTTGTGACTAAACATAACTTTGATCGCTATTCTACTATGGAAGAAAATTATGGCCAGGTTTGTGCGGCGGTACTGGAAGATACGGGTACAGATTATACCTCCATGTTTACCTACTTGCTTACCCACAATTATTTGTTTGAGAAGATAGTACAAGTTGAGGAAGCTGGAATGCAGCCAGTATTTTCACTCAAAGTTGAGAGTGATTGTCATTCTTTTATTTCTAACGGCTTTATTAGTCATAACACCGAGGCCAAACTCGATAAGATCGCCGAAGAAATGCTCAAGGATATTGACAAGAACACCGTCAATTTTAAAGATAATTTTGATGGTTCGTTAAAAGAGCCCCTGGTCCTGCCCAGCAAATTGCCCAATCTCCTGATTAATGGCAGTTCGGGCATTGCCGTGGGGATGGCTACCAATATCCCCCCGCACAACCTTCAGGAAGTGTGTGATGGGATTATTGCCACTATCGACGCTCCGGATATTACGGTAGAAGAACTCATGCGCATCATTCCCGGCCCCGATTTTCCTACTGGCGGAGAAGTGTGGTGCGGAAATGCCCTGCAGTATGCCTATACCAAAGGTCGTGGAAAAGTTATTATTAAATCCGTTTGCGTGATTGAAAATAATGCCATTATCGTCAACGAGATACCTTATCAGGTCAATAAAGCCGAATTGATTACCCAGATTGCCGATTTAGTCAAAGATAAGCGTATTGTGGGCATTCGGGACATTAATGATGAGTCCGATCGGGAAGGCATACGCATTGTCATTCAGTTGAAAAAAGATGCTGATCCCCAGGTCATCTTAAATCAATTGTATGAGTACAGCCGGCTGAAAGTCTCTTTTGGCCTTACCATGCTGGCCTTGGTGGATAACCAACCGGTGGAATTAGGGCTGAAAGAATTTATCAATGAGCATATTGCTCATCGGCAGGAAGTTATTACCCGGCGCACGCAGTACGAGTTAGAAGAGGCTCAAAAAAGGATTCATATCTTAGATGGCCTGCTCATTGCCCTGCATAATCTGGATCAAGTCATTCCCGGCATCCGAAAAAGCCGAACCATTGATGATGCCCGAGATTTCTTGATGGGCGCCTATTCGCTCACTGAGATCCAGGCCAAAGCCATTTTAGAATTGCGATTGCAAAAATTAGCATCTTTAGAACAAGAAAAAATTAAAGAAGAACATGCTAACCTCCTGTTGCAGATTAAGCGGTATCAGGAAATTCTAGCATCAGTGCAGGAAGTGTTAAATTTGATAAAACAAGAGTTGCAGGAAATCAAGGCAACTTATGGGGATGCGCGGCGTTCCAAAATCATCACTGGTGTTGATGATGATTCGGTTGAGATGGAGGAACTCATTGAAGAAACGGATGTTGTCGTTACCATGACTCATTCCGGGTACGTCAAGCGTTTGCCCCTTGATACCTATAAAACCCAGAAACGGGGCGGGAAGGGAGTCATCGCTGCGGGCATGAAAGAGGAAGATTTTGTGGAACGATTATATGTCGCTTCTACTCATGATTATTTACTCTTCTTTACCACTGAAGGCCAGGTGTATTGGCTCAAAGTCTATCAGGTTCCGGAAGCTACCAGGCAGGCTAAGGGCAAGCATATTGCCAATTTACTGGAGATGAGCCCTACCGAGACCATTTCTGCCATTGTGCCGGTTCGTAATTTTAAGGAAGGGTATTTGTTTATGGCCACCAGGCAGGGAACGGTGAAGAAAACCGAACTAATGGAATTTTCCAACCCCCGCCGGGGCGGAATCAGGGCAATTAACCTGGATGAAGGAGATTCTTTGGTGGGAGTCAAGTATACCAGCGGTGATCAGGAGATAATTCTCGCCTCCAAACAGGGGCAGGCCAATCGCTTTAATGAAGAAGATATTCGATCCATAGGAAGGGCAGGACGAGGAGTGCGGGGCATGCGTTTAGATGATGGCGATGAAGTTATCGGCATGTTAGCAGCTGATGAAGGAAAAGATTTGCTGACTCTCACTGAAAAAGGATACGGAAAACGGACCCCAGTTTCTGAATACCGCCTCTGCAATCGCGGCGGCAAGGGAGTTACTAACATCAAGATTACCGATAAGAACGGGCCGGTTAAGATAGTGATGCTAGTAGATGGGAGTGAAGAATTGATGCTCATTTCGAAATTTGGCGTGGGAATACGCATCAAATGCACTGATATTTCCAGCGTCGGCCGGGCAACGCAAGGGGTGCGTGTCATTCGATTGCAGGAAGGCGATGAATTAGCGGCAGCAGCGATGATTGTGATGGAAGAAAATGGGATTAGTAAATTGGATTATACTCTGCCGGCAGAGAAAGAGGATCCATGACTAAGCTTCCATTGTTTATAATCACCACAGACTTTGACTGGACTTCTGATACCATAGGGCACACCCCTCAAGAAACCATTGAGAGACACCAGCAATTTCATGGACGGGTTCGTTCTGATTTTGACATTCTTGACAAAGATTTTTATAGTTTTGGTGGTCCTGCGCTGGAGAAAAAAGTGCAGGAATTTCGTTCAGGAAACATTTTTCCGTGTATGGAACTTCGTCCTGACTATTTTTCTATTCATTTTAAGCCAGGTTTATACTTGATAAATCCTATTCCCAACAATCAGACTCTTCAAGATATAATACTCTTACAGGATTCTTCTCTTAGGGGTGATGTGGAAAAAATACAAGCAGGGCTTCCTCCTGGAACTCTGCATTTAGATTTACTCTTTAATTTTTATAGTAATGAGGGCAAGTATGATCCAGTGATTCAGCAATTAAAGCAGGATTTTGAAGTAGCTGAACGTTCCATTCGCAGGACTAATTATAATTACCGCTTGGAAGGTGTTTCAGAGCCGTACCCCTTGGAATGAATCCTATCTTTTTATAAACAGACCACTCTTTTTGCCTTAGTATGAATTGTTGTATGATTGTCAATCCCGGACTCGAAACTCTGGCCCAGCAGGAACTACGAGAGCTACTTGATATCCCTTCCTCAGTTTCGCCGGGAGTGGTGAGTTTTGAAATAGCAGGAAAAGAAGAGCTTTGGAAGCTCGCACAGCATTCTCAATCTGCCCGGCGATTGTTAATCAGCCTGGGGAGGTATGCTCGATTAGAAGACATTCAATTAGATGCGTTTCCCTGGAAGGATCTGGTTGCCCCTCACTTATCTTTTAAAGTCGAAGTGGAAAATATCAAAGGCAATGATGTTCGAATGGCCATCGCCAAACAAATTGCCGCTAAAGTGTGCGCTGTCGTGGAACAAAAATTAGCATTCCCCTTATCCATTGAATTGCGCCAGCCTGATCTTTTAGTAGTAGTCTATGCCACCGGGAAGGAGTACGTTGTAGGCATGGATGTGTGCGGAGAAATGGATGCCCGCGCTTATCGCCTTTTTGCCCATCCCGGTTCGTTTAAAGGAGATATAGGTTATTTTTTAGCCCGGATGGCTGTTGTCCAGCCCCGGCAGAGAATAATAGTAGGCTGGATGAAAGATGGAACCTTAGCTATTGAAGCTGCCTTGTTCTTGAATAAAGTAGCTCTTGGCCGAAGTACGAGAATACCCTGGCTGCAGGGGATGAAAGTAGAATCAAAGGCTTTTTCATCGGAAAGTGCCATTGCTGCCTTTGATGAGAGCCAGCCTAATTGCGTTGCCAGCAGAAAAAACGCCAGATTGGCTAAAGTTGATGTCGAATTTCACAAATTTTCGCTGGATGAATTGGATGTAAAATATACAACAGAAGAATTTGACCGAGCTTTGTTTCATGTGACTATGAAAGATGAAGATAAAATCAATGAATTATATTACCAGTCACATTTTATTTTAAAACCAAAAGGAAAATTGCTAATATTTGGGCGCAAGAGTTGGGACTTATCGATATCAAATAAGTTTACTCTGTTGAAGAAAGGAGAAATTGTGCGCGGAGAAAGCACTCATGCTTGGTGGCTGCTGGAGAAGAGATAGAGTTATTACTCAAAAAGAACAAAAAGTTTATAAACTAATTGTCGTTCTTAGCTTCAAAACAACTCAATAGGAGGTTTCCACATGACATTAGACACAATTATCGGAACTTTACGCGATGGCTCTAGGCAATTAGAACCAGGCACTATGCTTCATGTAGATGAATTAATGAAAGAACGCCAAACCAATGCCGAATTACGCACTCAATGGTTCTACACTGCCGATGGACAAGTGTATGTTATGGATGGAAAAAATCAGAAGCTGGCTATGACCAGAGGCTCATCCAATCCCTTATTGCAGGATGACACTATTGATACCTATTGCGATCAATTGCTTCAATCGCAGAATTACAGACCAACACGAGAGGAAGTACAACGAGCGCTCGAAGCTCCTGATACCCTCTTAATTGATCTTAGTAAACTACGCTTATCTGGGAACGAAAAAGAATGGCGCTATCTTACCATTGACACGAGTAAATACAACAAATTGAATAATGAAGAGCGCAAATTTGCTGAGCGCGTCTATGGTCAAGGTGATGATTTTGCAGCAAGTATGAAGATGCTCAAAGATGCTCGAATTCCTGAAACCAAAATATTTGTGTTGAATCCTGACTATGTGCAACAAGAAGCTCAGGAAAGTGCACTTGGGCGGGCTTCGTGGTTGAGCAACTTCAACAACAACTCTAACTTCAATGCTTACAATCGTAACGTTGATTTCATAGCCGCGTGCGTGGGGTACGTCGGGAGGTCGTCGCCGCAGGCGGCGCCGTAAAAAATGAAGTTCCATCAAAAATAAAAGTGCCAAGCATGGATGATATCTTGCGCTATGCAGCGCCCTTTGTTGCTGAAGTAGACCAAGGACAATTTACAGCAGGTTTACGAAACTTATATAAACAATAATTTTTTTCTTTTTCTTGTCTTAGCACTCTCCTGAAAAACAGGAGTTAGGCTTGGACTACACGCTCTTGCGCTATGACTTAAGGTGACTTGGTTATAAAACCATCAAAAATCGAAAGATTTTTGAGGGTGCCAAAAACAGTTTGTTTTTGAGCACCTTCAAATTGAACTCGTTCCAATTTGATAAGAACAGCAGCAACTACCGGCCTTCGAGCAGGATGAAGCTGTGGTGATAGTACGGTGCTAAGAGCTACAAACGTTGGGCGGGCTTCGTGGTTGAACAACTTCAACAACAACTCTAACTTCAATGCTAACAATCGTAACATTGATAATCATAACCGCGTGCGTGGAATAGCCCAAGAACTGGTGCTGAGACCTTTTTTCTTATGAAACATCGGGATTTGTGGAAAGAGCTGTGCAGCTATAAAAATCTGGAATTCGCCTACACAAAAGCACGCAAACATAAGACCCAAAAGCCGTATGTTATTCAATTTGAGTCCAACTTAAAGAATAACTTGTCCCTGCTCAGAATAGAACTACTTTTGCATGCCTATCGGCCTAAACCTTTACAAACATTTATTCTGCATGACCCCAAAACCAGAAAAATTTGCAAGTCTGATTTTCGTGATAGGGTTATTCATCATGCACTCTGTAATATTATTGAGCCTATATTTGAACATAATTTTATCTTTGATTCGTATGCTAATCGTAAAAGGAAAGGAACGTTGAAAGCGATACAGAGATTTGAATATTTTTATCACAAGGTATCGCGCAACCGCCATCAGAAGGTATTTGTATTAAAAGCTGACATCCGCCATTATTTTGATGAAGTTGATCACAGTATCTTATTCCAGATTATCAAGCAGAAAGTGAAAGATCCAAAGATTCTGTGGATAATACAACATATTTTGGGTAACTACACCACCAAAGCAGGCAAGGGAATGCCTTTAGGAAATTTGACTTCTCAGTTTTTTGCTAATATTTATCTCAATGAGTTAGACCAATTTGTGAAGCAGGAGTTAAAAGTAAAGTGCTATATTCGGTATGTTGATGACTTTGTCGTTATGGATAATTCTCTTAAAAAACTAGAAGAATGGAAAAAACTGATTGGTTCCTTTCTTCAGGAACATTTACACTTAGATTTACATCCAGACAAATCAAAAATAATTCCAGCACAACGGGGTATTGATTTTCTAGGATTAAAATTTTTTCCTCGTCATAAAATTATGAGGAAAAGAAATATCTGATCATTTCAAAGAAAATTTGAACGAATAAGGGCTGAGTATCATAATGGTGAGATAAAGTATGATGCTGTCTATGACTTTATAGAAGGGTGGTGTGCGTATGCCCAAAATGCTCATACCTTTACACAAAGAAAGAAGATACTTGCTTCTTTTGAAGAGCAATATCCCCAAGAGATTTCCACCAAAGAAATAAACCGGCTTCGTTTCAAGCCTAGACGTACGCAGAAGAACAGTTTTGAGGTATAATTTTATATAGTTTACAATCCTATAGTCTCTTATGACTGAAAGAATAGTAATTAATCCTAAAATTTTAGCCGGAAAGCCTATTATCAAAGGGACACGCATTTCGGTTGAATTTGTCTTAGAACTCCTTTCTTCGGGGATGAGTACTCATAATATTTGTAAAGAATACCCCCATCTAACAAAAGAAGATATTCTTGCTGCACTCGAATATGCAACTCAGGTATTACGGCATGAGGAGGTCTATCCCAGTGCTTCGCAAGAGGCCTGAGTATGAAATTTTTTGACGTAGCCTTACAATCATCACTGATACTCAAGTAATTATTCATAAAAAATAAGTCTATGAAGCGGCTAATATGAAACCCTCTCGTTCGCACCCTCGCTTTACGGAAAATCGCTCACGAATCACTTTATGACCTGAGAGCGAGGGCAAGGCAGTCTGATGAATAGTACAGTGCTCACTGGCCATTTGGCGAGGGTTTCATATTAGCCCTATGAAGCAAATCCTTTATATACCCCTTTCTCTTCTCCTTGGTAAAAGATGGTGAGCTTTAAGGAACTTAAATCTAGGGTACAAACTGATTTTGAATTTAATCGCTCGGAGATAAGTAGTTTCCTCCTTGCTGTTCTCGTGACCGGAATTATTTTTTCATTTCAAGATTGGGGAGCAGATCAATTTGATTTGATTTTCGGACTGCGAAACTTAGCGATGGTGTTGCTCCTGGTCTTGATCACTTTCTTTTTTCGTGCCTCCTGCCAGAAAATATATGGGTTATCAGAAGGGCATAAGGCCGAATTTAAAGTGTGGTGGCTGGGGATTGCCATAGCTTTGGTGGTTTGTTTTGTGACCTTAGGCAGATTGCCTTTGATATTGATAGGAGCCATGAGTGCTGCCTTCATGGTTCGCCAGCGCTTAGGTGAATTTCGCTACGGGTTTTCCTATTGGGTCCAGGGAATGATAGCGTATTGGGGCCCCATGGCCAATCTGATCTTAGCCATTCTCTTTGCCGTAGGGTTATATTTTGCCCCAGATAGTTATTTCTTCAGCCAGGGGGTAATGCTCAACTTAATTATGGCCACGCTCTCTTTTGTTCCTCTTCCCCAGCTAGAAGGGCTGCAGATATTTTTTGGTTCGCGGGTGTTGTATGTACTAGGTTTGGCGTTAGTAGCTCTGGCCTGGATATTGTTACTGAGCCAGACTGCCTTTGGATTAATTACCTCCATTGTGCTGGGAACCGTCTATGGTATAATTTATATCTTAATTGGATCTGAAAAATAAAATGGTCAGCTGGTATCGAGATTGGGCCGAACTGTTGATGCTGGTATTGATAGCGCTGGGCTTTGTGCTCTCCGTTTTACTGCAAAATGCTTCTTTCAGTTATACTACTATCTTATTAGCCGGTTTTCTGGCCGGGCGGATTTATTATCTGAAACGGTTTACCGAACCCATCCTGCCTTTCATTTTGATGATCGTGGGGTTTTTAGTAGGCTACCTGATCGGCAATTTCTGGGTGAGCCGGATTTGGATTGTCATTCTGTTTATGCTGGGGCTGGGCTTTTCCTATTACCTGCATCTGAAGAAAATCATCGTAATATTTAAAAGTGAGAACTTCTTTAAGTGATATTATGAACCTGCCTTATGAACGAACCTTCAAAGTGAAAAGCGTGGTCGTCAGCCGCAAGCCCGGGAAGGACAAGAATGGGCTCTGGTCAACCTTTATCGGTTTATTCGATGAAAACAATCCTCACCTGAAAGCAAAAGTGCCCGTAGAGGTAGTAGAATTAAAAGATACCGAGAAAGTGCGTATTCGCGATTTGCGGAATATTTCCTATTATCTGATGGGCAATGATATTGTCATTAATAATCTGGAAGAAGTTTCTATCAAGAAAGATGGCATTATTGTGACCTTGACCGGGAAGCAGAATTTGCCGAAGTAAGGGATTTTTGGTGTTCTTGTGAAAAATTAGACATAATGATGTTATGTACCCCATACT
>Ga0209541_10006062_pt1 | contig 20804 bp, 24 predicted proteins | sample RifCSPlowO2_01_FD_184027 | JGI IMG/M metagenome (GOLD analysis project Ga0209541, IMG submission 184027) | Groundwater microbial communities from Rifle, Colorado - Rifle CSP2_plank lowO2_0.1 (SPAdes) (version 2) | ecosystem: Environmental > Aquatic > Deep subsurface > Groundwater | place... | reverse complement strand
TGCCTGAAAAAACTGAAGAACACGAATGGACCGAATGGGATTTAAGGTGGGACCAGAAAAACGGGAGAATTTGGTGGAATCGAAGTTAAATGAAATAAAAGGGAGGTATGCCGAAATGGAAAAAGAGAAAGTTAAGTGTCGATTTTGTGGCAGTGAAAATGTAGAGTTCCAGGGCAAAATGGAGGATGAACAATACGGTTATGATACGGAAGGCGGCGGAGTGGGCCGTACCTATCTGGGCATCGAGGTCAAGAAAGATTACCGGTGCAAAGACTGCGGCAAGAAATTCCAAGTTGTCGAAATTAAAAAAGATTAGGAGGTATTGAGATGGCGACAAATGGGGAATTAATAGAAAGGGATGGCAAGATGTTTAGCGTAGTTGGGCGAATAGGAAAATCTTTTTGTCCAATGATGCCCCCGGCAGCAAGTTGGAAAGGAGAGATTCCCGAAACAGTGAAGAGTATGATTGATGATGCTGATTGGGAGAAGTATTTCAAGGAAGTTTCGTTGGCAAAAACAACCCCAATGTACCGGTTGCAGCGTGAGTTTTGGGATGATAGTGGCGAACCATGCTTCGAAATCACCGTTTTAAAAGAAGAAAACAAGTGACTTGCTAAATCAATCTGCTGAGATAAGCCATTGAAAATTTAATAATATGAGGGAGGGATTAAAATGGCAGTAGAAAACGAGAAGGTTTTAGCTGAATGCAAAAAAAATCTTAAGCGCGGCCGGGCGGTTGCCACCGGAATCGGAGTTTTCACGGTATTAATCAAAATGGAAGAAAGAGTTGAAGGCTTTCCCCGTTCGTTCCAGTTTTTACTGAGGCGGCGGCTGGAGAAAGATTCACTTCTGGGCGCCGATCTTTCGGGCAAATGGGAAATGACCGGGGGTGGAGTGGAGATTGCGCATTTTGAAGGTTCTCCTGCCCCTTATAAGGTGGCCATTCTGGCGGCTTTACGGCAAGAGCTCAAAGAGGAAGCGGGTCTTGTTCTTGCAACGGCTTTTCCCAAGCACTCTTTCCTGATTCCCGCATGGCTCTTTAACGAAGCTAAGGGAGTGATTGATCTCGCCTTTGTAATGCCGATTCCTTGGAAATGGGTCAGAGAGACGGATGAATCCAGACGAAAGTTTCAAAGCGGAGAAATTCGTTTCTTCTATCCTGGCGAACTCGAGAAAATCGAGATCGTCTCCCCGAGGACCAGTTTCCTTATCAAGGAAGCAATTGATTACGCCTCGCATTACTGGCTCTAAGAAGTAATTAAGAAAGGCGTCCGCCTCAAAATGGACGCCTTTTATGTTTTACTTTGTCGAGGTTTAAATGTTGGAGGCCGGGCCTCCAACATTTTGGTGGTTGCGAAAAGGCGTGTTTTAAGATAAGATAAAAGAGATTATGGCAGAAAAATTCATCATCAACGGCGGCAAACCTCTTCGGGGCGAAATTGAAGTGAGAGGGGCGAAAAATGCCGCTTTTCCGATTTTAGCCGCTACTCTTTTAACTCGCGAAACCTGCGAAATTTCCAATCTTCCTTTAATTGAAGATGTCTTTCGGATGCTGGAAATTATGAAAAGCATGGGTTCTCAAATTTCCTGGACAGGGACTCGTAAGGTCAGAATTAGCAATAAACACTTGGACCCTTCGAAAGCCAGAGAAGATTTAATCGGTTTATTGCGAGGCTCGGTGTTGTTTTTAGGTTCGTTATTGGCCAGGTTCAGCAATGTTAATTTTCCGCGGCCGGGCGGCTGCGTAATCGGAGCCAGGCCGATTGATACGCACTTGGACGGTTTTCGGCAATTGGGAGTCAAGATCACCAAAAACGGCCAGAAATATCTTTTTAAAAAAGCTCAAGCTAGAAGCGGCCGAGTAGTTCTCAATGAATTTTCGGTCACGGCCACCGAAAATCTCATACTTTTGGCGAGTTCTTTGCAAGGAAAGACGCTTATTAAGATCGCTGATGGCGATTATCAGGTAAAGGAATTGGCCAAATTTTTGAATAAAATGGGGGCTAAGGTTAAGGGTGCCGGCACTCACGAAGTTATCGTCAAGGGCTGTTCCAAATTAAAGGGAGTCCGACACCGCTTAATTAACGATCCGGTGGAAGCCGGTACATTTATTCTGATCGCGGCGGCAACTCGTGGGAAGGTGCTTGTCAAAAACGTGGAAATTGATTTTCTGGAATTGCCGCTTAAAAAACTTAAGGACTTCGGCGTGCCTTACCAAATTATTGGGCGTAATGCCGTTAAAGTTATGCCTTGGAGGAAACTCAAGATTGATAAAATCCAGAGTTTGCCGTATCCGGGCATTCCCTCTGATTTGCAATCAGCCTTCGGGGTTTTGGCGACCCAGGCCGAGGGCCCCACTTTAATTCATGACCCGCTTTACGAAGGCAGGTTAAAATATCTGGAAGAGTTGAATAAGATGGGAGCTAAAATCTATTTTGCCGATCCGCACCGGGCGATTATCAACGGGCCGACAAGATTATTGGGCAGGGAATTAGACACTTTTGATCTAAGGGGAGGAGCGGCTTTAATCATCGCCGGCCTTATTGCCAAAGGCAAGACAATTGTTAATAATATATATCAGATAGATCGGGGCTACGAAAGAATTGAAGAGAGATTGCAGAAACTGGGAGCTGACATTAAAAGAGTAAAAGTTTAAACTTATGTTTGTGAGAAAAATCGGCATTGATTTGGGCACGTGTAATTCTTTGGTTTTTGTTCCTAAAAAAGGGGTGGTTTTACAGGAGCCTTCGGTAGTGGCCGTATCTTTGCAGGACAATAAGATTTTAGCCATTGGGGAGGCGGCTAAAGAGATGATCGGTAAAACTCCGGACACGATTAGGGTTTATCGGCCGATGAAAGATGGCGTGATTGCTGATTTTCGGGTGACGCAAGCCATGCTGGGGCATTTTATTGAGAAGACCGTAGGTCCCTTTAAGCTTTTCAAGCCAGAATTACTGATTTCTGTGCCGGCTGGCATCACCAGTACCGAAAAAAGAGCGGTTTTAGAAGCGGCCATTAATGCCGGGGCTAAAGAAGCTTATGTGGTTAAGGAGCCAATTTTAGCGGCTCTGGGCGCCGGTATTCCTATTAACGCTTGCTCCGGTAATTTGATCGTTGATATCGGCGGCGGGACTTCGGAGGTGGCCGTAATTTCACTCGGAGGGATAGTCACTTCAAGTTCTGTCAGGGTGGCTGGCGATAAAATGGATAAAGCCATTGGCGAATATATTAAAGATAAACACAACGTGACCTTGGGCGAACAGACAACCGAAGAGATTAAAATTAAAATCGGTACGGCGATACCCGAGAAAGAAGAAAAAACGTTGAGTGTCCGGGGCAGGGATATGGTTTCGGGACTCCCTAAAACGATTAAGGTTTCTTCCAATGAAGTTTGTGAAGCTATTTCAGAAATCTTAACCGAAATTATCCATACCATTAAACATGTTTTGAGAGATACGCCTCCGGAGCTTTCCTCTGATGTGATGGACAAGGGCATGGTGATTTCCGGCGGCGGAGCCTTATTGAACAATATCGATAAATTAATCGCTAAAGAAACGGGCGTGCCCTGTTTTGTCGCTGAAGAGCCGTTATTGTGCGTGGTTAAAGGCACCGGCGTTGTCTTAGAGAATCTCGATGTCTATAAAAAGAGCATAATGTCCAAGAGATAATGCTAAGAAATCCCAAACAATGGCAATTCTTAAAAAAAACAGCTGAGCTTGGGAAAACGCCCCATGCTCTGTTGTTTTATGGCCAAGGCGGTATCGGCAAGCGGGCCTTGGCCTTAGAGTTCATTAAATTATTGAATTGCGAGGCCGATAAGCTTGAGGCCAGACCATGCTTAACTTGTCGGGCTTGCAAGGATATTGAAAAGAACGCCCACCCAGATTTAACCATTATTGAGCCGGAAGAGGGTAAAGAAATAAAGATTGTTCAAGTCAGGGATTTACAGAACAATCTTTCTCTGAAACCTTATTCAGCGCCGTTTAAAGCAGCTCTTATCGACAAGGCCCATTTGTTGAATCAGGAAGCACAGTCAGCTTTTCTGAAAATTTTGGAAGAGCCCCGAGGTAATTCTTTATTTGTTTTAATCAGTGAATATCCGGAAATGCTTTTGCCGACTATTTTATCGCGCGTTGAGCGCTTAAGGTTTTATGCCTCGCCTTCTTCAGAAAAAAGCAAAGGAGAAAAAGAGGCGATCGCCGAAATTATCAAGCTGAGCCGTGAAAATTTGCTTACGCGCTTCCAATACGCGAAAACCCTGGCTGACGGCTCGGCCGACCCAAAAGGAATTTTGGATATTTGGTTAAGCTACTTTCGAGAGACGCTTTTGTCGGTCATTAACGGTAAGCCCGGCGATTACTCCGTAATTAAATTAAAGAAGATCTTAAAAGCCATCCAGAATATCAGTTTTTTAATCTCAACCACTAATGTGAATCAGAGGCTTGCTTTGGAAATTTTGATGCTGGAATTATAAATAAAATTTTGCTATAATTTGAGTGACATACATATGGAAACTTACAAAGAAATTCTTGATAAAATCAAACCGGAGTTCGAAAAAGTTCTTAAATTTTTTGAGGGAGAATTAGTCAAGATCCGCACCTCGCGGGCTAATCCCGCCTTGGTGGAAGACGTGGTGGTTGATTGTTTCGGGCAGAAGTTTCCCTTAAAGCAGTTGGCCGCGATTTCTACGCCGGAGCCTCGGCAGATTTTGATTCAGCCCTGGGACAAATCATACATTGAAGGCATTGTTTCAGCCTTATCGAGGACGGGCGTGGGCGTTTCGCCCATTGTCGATAAAGATACGATCAGGATTAATCTACCGGATTTAACCGAAGAATATCGCAAGGAATTATTAAAGCTTTTATCTGAAAAACAGGAACAGGCTCGCCAAACCTTAAGAAGGTGGCGGGAAGAGGGCTGGCGGCAAGTTCAAGATGGTTTTAAAGACGGCAAAGTCAGGGAAGATGATAAGTTCCGGGCGAAGGATGACCTTCAAAAAATGATTGATGACTATCAGAAGAAAATCGACGATTTGGGAGAAAAGAAAACGAAAGAAATAGCATCTTAAAATAAAGCTAAATTCATGATTGCTACTATTATTATCGCCCTTTTTAGTTTAATCGCTCTTTTAGTTATCCATGAGTTCGGCCATTTTATTTTGGCTAAGAAATTCGGAGCGAAAGTAGAAGAGTTCGGTATCGGCTATCCGCCGCGCATTTTCGGTAGAAAGTTCGGCGAGACTATTTATTCTTTAAACCTGATACCTTTCGGCGCTTTTGTCAAAATCCATGGCGAGGAAGGAGGGATTGAGGATTACCGCAGTTTTACCGATAAGTCTCTTTGGCAGAGATTTCTGATTATTATCGGCGGAGTTCTTTCGTTTTGGATAGTTTCAGCTGTTTTGCTAGGGATTGTATCGGCGACTTGGGGTTTGCCTCAAGCCGTTTCGGACGAAGAAAATTATAATCTTAAAGAAATAAAAGTTCAGATTGCTCAAATTATGCCCGATTCGCCGGCTGAAGCGGTTGGTTTAAAAACCGGAGATATTCTAGTCGATTTTAATCAAGTCAGCCAGGTCCAAAGTTTTGCTAAGGCCAATAAGGGCAAAGAAATTAGTTTGACCGTTAAAAGAGGTTCGGATATTTTTGAAAAGAAAATTGTGCCGCCGCTGGGCGTGGCTTTAACCAGGACCGCTTTGAGGCAGTATGCCTGGTTTTCAGCTCCTTGGCAGGGAGTGACGGTTTCAGCCAGACTAACTGCCAATATCGTTAATGGGTGGGTAGCTGGCTTGAAGAATCTTTTGGGCATAGCTAAGTTGCCGAGCGGCCTTAAAATGGAGATGTTCGGTCCCCTAGGAATTTTGGATTTATTGTCGCAATACTCAAAAATGGGAGCAAGTTATTTTTTCTTCCTGATTTCTTATATTTCAATAGCCATGGCTTTAACCAATATTCTGCCGATCCCGGCCTTAGACGGCGGTAAGATAGTTTTTTTGGCCATCGAGGCTTTAAAAGGTAAAGCGCTTAATTACAAAATAGAACAGAATGTTACGGCAACCTTCTTTGTTTTATTAATTATCTTTATGATTTTTGTTACGGTTAAATTTGATCTTCCAAGAATATTTTAAATTATGTTGCAATCTAAACTTTTTTGTAAAACAAAAAGAGAAGCGCCCAGGGAGGTTGAAGCGGCTAGCCATAAGTTTTTGATTAGGGGTGATTTTGTCGAGCAGTCATTTGCCGGCGTTTATCGTTTTTTGCCGCTGGGCGTAATGGTTTTAAGAAAAATCGAAAATATTATCAGGCAGAAAATGTTTGAGCTTGGCGCTCAGGAAGTGATCTTGCCTGCTTTGCAAAATAAATCTCTTTGGCTGGAAACCGGCCGTTGGGACAAAATTGATCCGCCGCTTTTTAAATTTAAAGACAGGCACGAAAGAGAAATCGCTTTGGGCTCCACCCATGAAGAAGAAATTACCGACAGTTTTCGTCATCGTGTTGAGTTGCCCGTAGCGCTTTTTCAAATTCAAACCAAGTTTAGGAACGAAATGAGGTCCACGGGAGGATTACTGAGAGCCAGAGAATTTTTAATGAAAGATTTGTATAGCTTTCATTCAGACGAAGGAGGCCTCAAGGATTTCTATGAAAAAGTTAAAAAAACCTATTTTGACATATTTAAAACATGCGGACTTAAGGCTCTTTGCGTTGAGGCTGATTCTGGCACGATTGGCGGAAGCATTTCCAATGAATTTATGATTATTTCAGCTGCCGGAGAAGATAGAATTTTAATTTGCGACCAATGCGGATTTGCCGCTAACGTTGAAAAGAGCGGCAAAGTAGCCAAATGCCCAAAATGCCAAAGCATTTTAAGGCAAGAAAGCGCCGTTGAAATAGGCCATATTTTCAGTTTGGGAGAAAAATACAGCCAGGCGATGAGTTTGCCCGGCGCAGTCTTTATGGGTTGTTACGGTATTGGACTTCCCAGATTAATGGCGACGATAGTTGAGAAGAATCGTGATGAAAGAGGAATTATTTGGCCGGAAACCGTAGCGCCTTTCCAGGTTCATTTATTGAGTTTAGGGCAAAATGAAAAGAGCGAAAAATTATATCAAGATTTACAGAAACAGGGGGTTGAAGTATTGTACGATGATAGGGTAAACAAAACCGCCGGCGAAAAATTCGCTGAAGCCGACCTTTTGGGTATTCCGACGAGAATGGTTGTCAGCGCAAAAACTTTAGAAAAAGACTCCGTTGAAATAAAGAAGCGAAACGAAAAAGAGGTTAAACTTGTCGGCTTAGCGAAGATGAAAAAATATGTTAAATAAAATCTTTTCCCATTTTTTTCAGGATATTGCCATTGATTTAGGCACAGCCACGACCCTTGTTTATTTGAGGGGGCGGGGGATTGTTATTTTCGAGCCGTCGGTCGTGGCCATTAACCAAAAAACCGGACAGGTTCTGGCTATCGGCGACGATGCTAAAAAGATGGTCGGGCGAACCCCGGCGCATATTGTGGCCACGCGCCCTTTAGTAAATGGCGTGATCTCTGACTTTGAGGTGACCGAGCAGATGCTGCGCTATTTTATTGAAAAAGTTCAGCAAAGAAAATTCTTTTTTAAGCCAAGATCCAGGGTGATTATCGGAGTACCTTGCGAAGTGACGGAGGTTGAAAAGAAGTCAGTCAGGGACGCCGGCTTGTCGGCCGGAGCCAGCGAGGTTTATCTGATTGAACAGCCGATGGCGGCGGCCATTGGAGCCAGACTCGCTGTCCAGGAAGCAGGCGGTAATTTCGTGGTTGATATCGGCGGAGGGACGACTCAAGTGGTGGTTATTTCTTTAGGAGGAATTGTTTTGGCTAAAAGTTTGAGAATTGCCGGTGACAAGCTTAACGAAGATATTATCCAGTTCGCGCAAGAAGAATATAAGCTTTTAATCGGAGAAAGAACCGCGGAAGAAATTAAAATCGGGATCGGTTCCGCTTTCCCCACGAAGGGCAAAAAAGAAATGCCGATGCGGGGCAGAAACTTGGTGACCGGGCTTCCCGAAGAAATTTTGGTTTCTGAAAACAATATCGCCCAGGCCTTGTCAAAATCAATTAAGCAGATTGTGAATACGATCAAAACCGCGGTGGAAGAAACGCCGCCCGAACTTTTAGCGGATGTGATGAAAAACGGCATATCGCTCGTAGGTGGCGGGAGTCTTCTTTCAGGCCTTGATATTTTAATTACCAAAGAAACCAAGATTCCCGCCCGTATCGTTGAAGATCCGGTGACGGCCGTAGCTCGGGGCGCGGGATTGGTGTTAGAAAACCTCGATGAATTAAGAGAAGTACTCGCCGAAACAGAGTACCTAGAACCGCCCAAATGATTACTAAAGAAGAGGTGCAACATATCGCCGCTTTGGCCAGATTAAGTATAACCAAAAAAGAGGAAGGAAAATTCCGGCAAGACCTCTCGGCGATTTTGGATTATGTGGAGAAGTTAAAAAAAGTTGATGTTTCTGAAACAAAAGAAACTTCGCGCTCCATATCGATTAAAAATATAATGAGAGCAGATGAAGTTTCAAAATTTGAGAAAAAATTAATCGATGGCCATTTAAAAGTAAAGTCAATTTTAAGATGATTTTGACTGAATTAACCATTAGTCAGGCGCATCAGGGTTTGAAAAAAAAAGAATTTTCCGCAACGGAGCTTTGCCGGGCTTATTTTAACAATATTGAAAGTACCAATAAGGAAATTTTCGCCTTTCTGGCATTAAGAGAAGACCGGGCCCTAAGCGAAGCTAAAAAAGCCGACGATTTGATTGCTTGCGCCCAAGATTTTCCGATTTTAACCGGCATACCCATAGCCGTTAAAGATAATATTTTAGTTGAAGGAACGAAATGCACGGCCGCTTCCAAGATGCTCGAGAACTATGTCGCTCCTTATGATGCCACGGTCGTCAAAAAATTAAAAAAACAAGGAGCGGTAATTTTAGGCAAAACGAATCTTGATGAGTTTGCTATGGGCTCTTCTACCGAGAATTCGTGGTTCGGGCCTACCCGCAATCCAAATGACTTAACAAGGGTGCCGGGAGGTTCTTCGGGCGGTTCTGCGGCCTCGGTAGCCGGCAAGATGGCTCTGGCCGCCCTAGGCTCTGACACGGGCGGCTCTATCAGATTACCGGCTTCTTTCTGCGGAGTGGTGGGGCTTAAACCTACCTACGGCGCGGTTTCCAGATTTGGCTTGATGGCCTTCGCTTCCTCTTTGGATCAGATCGGTCCCATTACGAAAACCGTGGAAGATGCTAAAATAGTATTTGAGGCTATCAAAGGCAAAGATAAGATGGATTCGACATCAGTCGAATCCCAATTTCCAATTAACAATTTCCAATTTTCAATTAAAGATTTGCGGATTGGCGTGCCGAAAGAATATTTTGTGAAGGGGATTGACCCGGAAGTGGAAAAGATCATCGGGGCAGCTATTAAGAAATACGGAGAAGTTGGAGCCGAGATAATTGAAGTGAGCCTGCCCCACACCGAATATGCGCTGCCGGCCTATTATATTATTAATCCGTCGGAAGCTTCGGCGAATTTGGCCCGTTACGATGGCATCAGATACGGATATAGCGAAGTCCAAAATCCAAAATCCAAAATCCAAAATTTATTGGATGTTTATATGGAAACGAGAGGAAAGGGGTTCGGGGCAGAAGTGAGGAGAAGGATTATGCTGGGCACTTACGCTTTATCGTCCGGCTACTACGAGGCTTACTACAAAAGAGCGCAGAAAGTGAGAACTAAAGTCATTGAAGATTTTAACAATGCTTTTAAGAAGGTTGATTTGATTTTCACGCCGACCTCGCCCGTTTTGCCTTTTAAAATCGGTGAGAAAATCGACGATCCTCTGGCCATGTATCTGGTCGATGTTTATACGGTTTCGATAAACTTGGCGGGTTTGCCGGCACTCTCTGTGCCTTGTTCTGGGGCAGGGAAGCTGCCGGTGGGCTTGCAAATCATCGGTAAACCGTTTGAAGAAAATAAAATTTTTGAAGCCGGTAAAATTTGTGAATATTGATATTAGCTTAAATACTATTATTTCGTTCTTAGCCTCTCCTGAAATCCAGCAGAAATTGCTTTGGGTTAAGTTCGGATTTTTATTAACCGGTTTAATTCTATTGATATTCATCGTGGTGCTCGTGTTGAAAACTCACTATCTGCAATGGCTGTTTCTAGAGAATGTTTGGGAGTTTTTCACTTTTCGGCCGTTCGGGGCGAAAAGAATTACCAAAATCTGGAATAGAATTATTACCCGTCTTAATACCAATTCAGAATCAGAATCAAAGATGGCTGTTATCGAAGCTGACGATTTATTGGACGTTTCTTTAAAAAGATTAGGCTTTACCGGCGGTACTCTTGAAGAAAAATTAGGCAAATTGACAGCGGCGACCGTGGGCAACCTTGATGATGTTTACGCGGCGCATAAGGTTCGCAATAATATCGTTCATAATCCCGATTATCGCTTGAGCCAGGATGAGGCGAAAGCCGCTCTGGAAGCCTATCAAAGGGCGTTTAATTCTTTGCAGATTTTAACCTAGTTGATTTTTTCTATAATTCCATTACAATAAGATGGCGTATCTGACATAGCGCCGTGGAGGAGTAGTACCTCGTCAGTCTCATAAGCTGAAGGCCCCCGTGCAATTCGGGGCGGCGCAACAAGGTTTTTATGAGGCCGGCATAGCTCAGTGGCAGAGCGAGCGCTTCATAAGCGTTAGGTCGTTGGTCCGATCCCAACTGTCGGCACAGTAGTTTTATATGGGGACGTAGCTCAATTGGCTAGAGCATTGGCTTGTCGAGCCAAGGGTTGCGAGTTCGAGTCTCGTCGTCCCCGCAAAATTCAAGGAGGCCATTTTGGCCTCTTTTGAATTTTATGATGGACGAGACTCGAACGCCACCGAGCGAAGCCCAAAGGGCGAAGCGAGAGTGGCGAGTGCCCAGCCCGAAGAGGCGTGGGGCGAGTCTCGTCGTCCCCGCCAACTATTGACAATACCACAAAGATGTGGTATTATTATAGTATAGAGAATTGGATAAGGAGAGGGTTAAAATGAGTAAATTAAAGAATTGTCCTGATTGTGGTGTAGCACCTGGTCAACCTCACAAAACTGGCTGTGATGTAGAACGCTGTAGTGTTTGTGGTCATCAACGCATAAGTTGTGACTGCAAAAAACGACAAGACAAGGCATTCGCCAGATGGACCGGGTTCTGGCCAGGCGAACTCGAAGCAAGGGAGCTCGGCATAGACTTGAATGAGTTCCATAGACAAGGGTTTCATCAAGTATTCTTTGTAAAACCCAAGGTGTAGCTACTTAGAAGGGGCTAATTATTTAGCCTCAAACTCCCGAACACAATGCGTGTCTCGGGAGTTCTTGTTTTTACACAAACCTCATTTCTCTTATTTCTTCTCTTATCTCTCCCAACTAAAAGTCTAAACGTGTCCAATGGAGGTAAGATATAGTGAATAGCGGGATAGGGTAATTTAGTTGATTTTTGCCGCTTCCAGCGATAACCTCGGAATGAAGAAGTGGGTAGTTGTGGTCTTAAGACAGGTTCTAACGTCGTCTACTACTCCCCGCAACGGTTTTCAAGCCATCAGGGCTTGATTTTTTTATTGCAGGTAGTATAAAGAAAATAGCTATTTTCTAATTACCAATAAAGAAACACTTAAGGAGGTATGTAATGCAAAAAGTATTGACTCCCAGTAAAGTCAGAGAAATGCTTGAAAAAGCAAGTAGGGACCTTCGTGAAGAGGAAAGAAGAAGGAAAAAGATGGGCATAAGAAGACCAGAAGAGCCAGGCCTTACCCCCGAAGCAAGACATTTCCAGTTTAAATTTTAGTTGTAAAGAACAGAAATTCAGGGGAAAACAGTGACTCATCCTGTTTGGAATGGTCCGTTTCCGCTTTCCGGCAGCGGCGAGGTTCGATCCGAAACAGTTCCTTTTTGTCCGAAATGCGAAGAAGAGCCAGGTTCCCACGGGGTGCCGATAAGTCCCAAGGGTAGCTACCATAATCCTTAGTCCAATTATCTTAAGGGGACGTAAATTAGCGGGGCGATGATTTCACCCCGCTTTTTCATTTTTCCAAACTCAAAATTGGCACTCTCAAAACCCTCCTTTGTATAAAGCTTCGGATGGGCGAAGCAGGTTCTGATTCGACTACGCTCACTAACGACGGCTTGACACTGTAATTTAATACACGATATAATATAAATATATGGACAAAGATTTCAGCGAAATAATTGAATATTTAGACGGAAAATTTTCTGGGGTGGACGAAAAATTCTCCGGCATAGACGAAAAATTCTCCGGCATAGACGGAAGGCTTATTGATTTAGATAATAAAATAGAAGAACTTAAAGAGAATAAGGCAGATAAATCAGATATTAGCACACTAATGAGCGCTATCGATGCTTATGCCAAGAAAGCCGATACGTATTTTCAAGAAATGGTAATGTTGAGCCATAAAGTTAATAGATTAGAAAAATGGATTCAAGAAATAGCCGAGAAGGTGGGGATTAGATTGGAATATTAAATAAAATTGATTTTTGCGTTTTTAATTTTCAGGCCCGCAAGAGCTTGTTTTTCTTTTTGGGATGTGATAGAAAGATCGGAGGAAAAAGGAGGTGAAATAGGGTAAGTTTTTTGACAACAAAATAGGGGCTAAAAAATAAAAAAACGATAAGGAGGAAAGGAAAAACATGGAAGTAAGTGAAAGGTTGATTGTAGCGGCGGATTACGATCCCAGGAAATTAGGCGGCATAATCGGTGTTAAGAACGAAGTATTGAAGCTCGCGGAATCGTTAAAGGGTCTCGGCGTCATCATCAAGGTTAACTCCGTGCTTCGCGCCCGTGGCTATGAGCTCATTGAAGGTCTGCACGGTCTCGGTCTGCGGGTTTTTGCCGACCTGAAGCTCATCGATATCCCAAACACTATGGAAACGGACGGCGCCATGCTCGCCGAGGTCAAGCCGGAGCTTGTGACCGTAATGTGCTGTGCCGGCATCGATGGAATGCGCGCCGTGCAGAAAGCAATCGGCGGAACCACTGAAGTGCTCGGCGTCTCGGTTCTTACTTCCCTTGACGAGGAAGAATGCCAGGCTATCTTTACCTGTTCTACCAAAGCCGGAGTACTCCGTTTCGCGCGCATGGCTCAGCTTGCCGACTTGGGAGGCCTCATTCTCTCGTCGCAAGAGGCGGAAATGCTCGGGGCAAAGCAAGAATTGGTACTTACTCTCAATACGCCGGGCATCAGACCAGATTGGTCTCTGGTGGCGGGTGACGATCAAAAGAGAGTGATGACTCCAGGGAAGGCAATCAAGGCTGGCGTTAAACGCATTGTCGTTGGCCGCCCGATTACTCAAGCGAAGGATCCCAGAGGGGCGGTGGAAAAAACTCTTCAAGAGATTGAAGAGGCACTGAAGGAAAGTAGCACGGTTTAAGCCGCGCCACTAAAAAATCCAAGGAGGTGAAAAGGTGAACCAAGAAGAAAGGATTGAGTTATTCAGGCAAACAACCGCTTTTCTCTCCGGCCACTTCCTCTTGCACTCCGGTCTTCATGCCGATAAATATGTGGCAAAGAGGCGTCTATATTCAAGTCCTCGCAAGGTAAAGGAATTGTGCCTCGAGATTACTAAGCATTTCCGGGATCTGGAAGTGCAAGCTGTTGCTTCTCCAGCAGTCGGGGGAGTGGCTCTGTCGCAATGGGTTGGAATTCATTTCGCCGATTTGCTTGGTCGCGAGGTTCCGGCTGTATTTGTGGAAAAAGACGAGGATAATCCGAGAGAATTCAAATTCTCGGAAGGGTGCGGCGACTTTATCGTCGGCAAAAAAACCCTGCTCGTCGATGACGTTTTGACAACGGGTGGGTCAATTGAAGCCGCGCGAAGGGCTATCATCAAAGCAGGTGGCACCGTGATTGCAGTGGCTGTCCTGTGGCAGAGATGCGAAAAGATAGAGCTGGACGTGCCCTTCTATGCGCTGATACACAAGGTCTTTCCGTCGTGGGCTCCTCCAGAATGCCCTCTCTGTGCAAAAAATATCCCTTTGATTAAGCCACACTAAGGAATAGGCAAATCCGCTGGAGGCTGAGTTTTAAGCCTCAGCACCAGCGGCTTTTTTATTCTTTGACTAACTTTTTAAATATGGTAACTTCAGAAGGAGGAGGTGTACCTTGATAAAATTAAGTAACGGTCACCAGCTTGAATTTGTAGCAGCTTCAGGAAGTTTAGCTTTCGATGGCCGAGGTTGGCCTTGGGAATGGCCACTTCGCTGGACGGGACTGTTGGATCCGCGCCTATTTACCGTCACCGCGAAGACCCTACTTCCGACAGAATGGAAGGGCAATCTTCGCTGGGCTCATCCTTTTGACGTGTTGAAGTTTGTTTCCAGAGAAGGCAATCCTATTAATCCCGCCATCGCCATTGCAAGGCGCGGTTCAATCGGTGGTGTAGTTAACGCCATCGGGCTGACCGGCCCCGGGATTGATAAGTGGCTGAAAAGGGATTACCCCGTTATCGAGAGTAAGGGTTACAAGGTTATCGTTTCCATTACTGGCCCTGGGGGCGGCCAAGGGTGCTTTGAAATGGTGAAACGTCTCGAAGGCATCAATATCGTAGGTATTGAATTTAATGCTTCCTGCCCGAATACTGACCCGACGCTTTTGCAAAATCCGGACATAGTTGTTGCGCAATGTCGTGCGATAAAAGAAGCAACGGATCGCCCGCTTTTATTGAAATTAAGCTACAGCCAGCCTTATTGCGAAATTGCCAAAAGGGTCGAGGGCCTTGTCGAGGCGATCAGTATCAACACTGTTCCCTGGAAATTAGTTTTCGGAGACAAAGCGTCTCCTTTGGCAAGATACGGCGGCGGTGGCGTTTCTGGTCCTGTTGCCCAGCCCTTTATCTGGAGAATGATCTCAGAGTTGGCAAGAACTACATCTATTCCGATTATTGGAGCTGGCGTTTGGGAATACGAAGACATTGCTCGTCTTAAAACACTCAGAGCTTCAGCTATTCATTTCGGAACAATCTTTTTCCACCCTTGGAAGCCGACTAGTTATGTTAAAAAATGGATGGAGGTAAGGTATGAGTGACAGAATAACACTGCGAAGATTTGACGACATGCATTGCCATTTCAGGATGGGACACCTCTTGAATGAGGTGTTACCTGTCACGGCGTTGTATGCTGGGCGCGCGATCGCAATGCCGAACACGCGGCCACGCGCAATTCTCACCGGAAAAGATGTGTCATGGTATCGCGACCAAATTTATCGAGCGGGCAATTGGTTTGCGAAACAGCTTTCTTTTGAGCCGCTCATGACCATAGAGATAAGAGATAGTACGACACCTGAAATGATTGCCGAGGCGAAACGCGCGGGAGCAGTTGCCGGGAAAGTGTATCCGTTAGGGGTAACCACAAATTCCGACGAAGGGCTCCGTGATTTCTTCAGGCCGGAAATTTCAGACACTTTCCGGGCAATGGAGGAAGCCGGCATGCTCCTTCTTCTCCATGGCGAATTGGATCAGGAGAGGACGCTTGTCACAAAACGGGAGGAAGTTTTTCTTCCAACGCTTGTAATGCTGGCTAAAAAGTTCCCGAATCTAAAGATTGTTCTCGAGCACGTTTCTACGAGAGCGGGGATTGAGATGGTAAAGCAGCTTGGGAAGAATGTCGCGGCGACAATCACTGCTCATCATCTATGCTTGACGCTGAACGACGTTATCGGTTACGGCATACAACCGCATAATGCGTGCAATCCGATGCCGAAAGACTTCGACGATCGCGATGCGCTCATTAAAGCAGCGACCAGCGGCAATCCGAAGTTTTTCTTGGGATCGGACACCGCACCACATACGCGGGATAAGAAAGAATGTGCTAAGGGAGCCTGCGGAGTATTTACAGCGCCCGTGCTTCCAGAGCTTCTTGTTGAGATTTTTGAACAGGCCGGGCATCTCGGCCAGCTTGAAGACTTTACTTCGCGTTTTGGGGCGGAGTTCTACGGCCTCCCTCTCAATGAAGGCGAGGTCGTTCTTGTTAAAAGAGAATGGGTCGTGCCGAAACAAATTGGAAGCGTTGTACCATTCCGGGCCGGCACCAAGCTTCAGTGGAAATTATCGCAGTAAGTCAACCTAATATAAAGGTCTCGCGGGGTAATCCTACGAGACCTTTTTCCTTGGAAGTTATCCCCAGTTTTTGGAGTTGATTTTAGTCTATTTTTAGGGTAAAATAGAGGAATGAGTATGCGCAAAAACATTATCATAAAAGACGAAAAGGAGGATGCTTTAATCGAAGAATTAAACAAAAGAAACGATATTAAGGCGGAAAGAATCAGGAGGCTGTTAGAACTTACCGACCTGACGAAAAAAGAAAACTCTCCCATAAAAATTCTAGCCGATCAGATAATAAAATTGCCGAGGTTTAAAGATTTTGACCTGATTGATTTCCCGAGAATAGTTTCGGTCGGACAAAACTTCGATCTTTTAAATACTCCCAAAGACCATTCGAGCAGAAGGGAAACGGACACTTATTACGTTTCAGCTGAGTATGTTCTAAGAACCCAGACGACAGACATGTGGTCTTTCCATCTTAAAGACCCTGAAATTTTGGAAAAATTGAAGAAAGAAGGGAGAGTCGGCGCGCTCTCAACCGGGATAGTTTTCAGGAAAGACGAAATTGATCGAAAGCATTTTCCGGCTTTTCACCAAATAGACGGCTTATATGTTTGTAAAAAATCAGACAAAGTTCTTGCCCAGAAGGACTTAGAAGATGTTTTGGTCGATATTGCAAAAAGCATTTTTGGGCAAGAGATAGAATATAAATTCGCGGTGGATTCTTTTCCGTTCACCGACCCGTCGGTTGAAATGAGTCTGAATTTTAACGGCCAATGGATGGAAATTTTAGGTTCCGGGATTGTGCATCAGCAGGTTTTTAAAAATCTTGGTTTAGATCCCGAAATTTATAACGGTTGGGCGTTCGGTATGGGCATAGAAAGATTGGCGATGGTAAAAATGGGCATCCCCGACATCAGAATACTTTGGTCAGGAGATTCAAGAATTACGAGCCAGTTTAAAGACATAGACAGTCGATATGAAGAAGTAAGCAAGTATCCGGAAATTTCCAGAGATATTTCTTTTGTGATTGCAAAAACAATTAACTTGAATAATTATTACGAAATTGTCAGGGATTTTGCCCAAAACCTAATTGAAGAGGTGAAACTCATTGACAGCTACGAAGATGAAAAGAAATTCGGCAAAGATAACAAGAGCTATACCTTTAGGATTGTCTATCGTTCTCCGGAAAGAACCCTAACGAACGATGAAGTAAATAAAATCCAGGAAGCAATAAGAAATAAAACAAAACAAGATTTAAACGCCATGTTACGTTAATTAAATAATATGCCACAAAAACCAACAGAAAAAATCGAGGCAGGCTATACAGCCAAAGATATTTATGTTTTGCAGGGCCTTGATCCGGTCAGACGCCGCCCGGGTATGTATATTGGGTCAACCGGCCCCGAAGGTCTGCATCATTTGGTTTGGGAGTGCGTTGATAACAGTATTGATGAGGCTATGGCCGGTTATGCCAAAAACGTCCAGGTTGTTTTGTTGCCTCAAAATCGGGTAAAAACCGTTGATGACGGCCGAGGCATCCCCGTGGAAAAGCATCCTCAGACCAAGAAATCAGCTTTAGAAACCGTCATGACCACGCTTCACAAGGGAGCTAAGTTCGGCAGCCAGGCTTATAAGATATCCGGCGGGCTTCATGGCGTGGGCGTAGCGGTAGTGTGCGCCCTTTCTAAATGGTCCCGGGCCGAGGTTTGTCGGGGAGGAGTCAGGTATTTTCAGGAATATGTTAAAGGCAAGCCCATGGGCCCCGTCAAGAAAGACATTAAATGCAGCCAAACCGGCACGACCATAATTTTTGAACCTGATCCGGAAATTTTCCCGGAAATAAAATTTGATGCCAAAAAAGTTTTAACTCACTTGCGCCAGCAGGCCTACTTAACCAAAGGAATCAGGATCAGCATAATTGATGAACGCGAAAAACCAGCCAAGCCCTATACTTTTTATTTCGAAGGGGGATTGCAGTCTTATGTTAAATACCTCGTTCACGGCGCTGTGCCTATCCAGCAGAATGTTTTTTATGCGGCCAACGAAAAAGACGGTATTGCCGTGGAAGCGGCTTTCCAATATACCCGCGACCGCGAATTTTATGAAGAAAGCTTTGCCAATAATATTCATACCGGAGAGGGCGGCACTCACACGACCGGTTTTCGGGGCGCTTTAACCAGATCGCTCAACGATTACGCCCGAAAAAACAGTTTTTTAAAAGAGAAAGACGAGAATCTAACCGGTGAAGATTTAAGAGACGGATTTACCGGCGTAATTTCTGTTAAATTAAGGGAGCCTCAATTTGAAGGCCAGACAAAAGCGAAATTAGGCAATCCTGAAGTTAAATCAGCTGTTGAGGCCGTGGTTTTAGAGGGCCTGACGGATTTTTTAGAAAGAAATCCGCAAGATGCCAGGGGGATTATTGAAATGTGCTTATTGTCAGCTAAAGCGAGAAAAGCCGCCAAGGCGGCTCGACAGACGGTTTTAAGAAAAGGCGCTTTGGACGGCTTAGCTTTACCCGGAAAACTGGCTGACTGCTCTTCGCGCAACCCCGAAGAATCAGAACTTTTCATCGTGGAGGGCGACTCCGCCGGCGGCAGCTGTAAAATGGGCCGCAACAGAGCGTTCCAGGCTATTCTGCCTTTGCGCGGCAAGATTTTAAACATTGAAAGAGCAAGGCTCGATAAGATGCTGGCTTCTAAAGAGATTAGAGCCTTGATTATCGCTTTGGGCACGGCCATTGGTGAAGACTTTAATCTGGAAAATTTGAGGTATCACCGCATTATTTTGACTTTGGATGCTGATGTGGACGGATCGCATATCAGAACGCTGCTGCTGACTCTTTTTTATCGCCACTTCCAGCCGATTATCGCCGGGGGACATTTATATATTGCCCAGCCGCCTTTATACAAGATTCAATTGGGAAAAAAAATGGAATATGCCTATAATGATGAGGATAAGGCCGAGATTACGGGCGCTATGAAAAAAGAAGCGAAAGGCAATCCGATTATTCAGCGCTATAAGGGCCTCGGAGAAATGAACCCGGAACAGTTGTGGGAAACGACCATGAATCCGGAAAACAGGATTTTATTAAGAGTGGATATTGAAGATGCTCGGGAAGCTGACCGGGTTTTCGACGTTCTGATGGGCGATGATGTTTTGCCCAGGAAAAAATTCATTCAGGCCCACGCCAAAAAAGTGAAGAATTTAGATATTTAAATATGGCAGAACAAGAAACCGATAAAAAAGGAATAATCAAGGCTTTGATTTTCGCGCTTTTGCTAGCTTTTTTAGGCATCGGGATTTTGGGTTGGCAGTATCGTAAAATAGAAACCGAAAAAATTCCGGTTTTAGAAGAAAAAATTGAGCAAAAAACTGCGGAGTCCGCTTTGGATAAATTTATGCGTGCGCGCATTGGGAAAAACGAACAAGCCGCCTTAAATTACTTAACCGAATTCGCAATGGAGCAGAAAAATAGCGACAGATTTTCATTATTGGGCGATTTTCAAACTTACGAAATTTTAAACCAAGACAAATTGCCCGACGGTCGCTATCGTTTTGCCGTGAAAATTTATGATAGCGACGAAATGAATGATCGGGTGGAAATTATCATCTCGGTCAAAATTTTAGACCGATATTACATTGATTCGATTGAGTTGGGCGGTTGAGATCGGGCGGTTGACTTAAGGTTAAGGCTTTGCTATTATAGGGATGAAGCGCCCAAGGCGCTTTTAAAAAACTCATGTTTAGCAAAATTATTACATTTTTGAAAGAAGTCAAATTGGAGATAAAAAAGGTTAACTGGCCGACGCGCCACCAGACGATCAAGTATACCCTGATTGTTTTGGGGATATCTTTGGTTATCGCCCTGTTTTTAGGGGGACTGGATTTTCTCTTTACCAAATTATTAGAAAAGTTTATACTCTAATATGCCAAAACAACAAATCGAGCAACAGAGGAATTGGTACGTCATTCATACCTATTCGGGGTATGAGGATGCGGTGGCCAAGAACTTGAAGCAGAGAATCGAATCTTTAGGTATGGAAGATAAAATTTTCAACGTGATTGTGCCCAAAGAAAAGAAAATCAAGATTAAAGACGGTAAAAGAAAGGTGCAAGAAGAGAAGATCTACCCGGGATATGTTTTGGTGGAAATGATTGTGACCGATGACTCCTGGTACGTGGTCAGAAACACCCCTAATGTTACGGGATTTGTCGGAGCGGGTACGACCCCGGTGCCGGTTTCTCTTTCAGAAATCGATATTTTAAAGAAAAAGATGGGCGTGGAAACGCCACAGTATAAGATTGACGTCAAGACCGGGGATGCCGTCAAAATTGTCGACGGGCCTTTCAAGGATTTCGACGGCAAGGTTTCCGAAATCGACGAAACCCGAGGCAAAATTAAAGTTTTGGTCAATATGTTCGGCCGAGATACGCCCGTAGAGCTCGATTCATTACAGATTAAAAAGATATGAAAAAAATTAAAGCGATCGTTAAATTACAAATCCAAGCCGGCGCCGCCACTCCGGCTCCGCCCGTTGGCCCGGCTTTGGCCCAGCACGGTTTGAATATTGTTGAGTTTTGCCAAAAATTCAATGCGGCGACAAAATCCCAGCAAGGATTTAAGCTGCCGGTGGAAATCACGGTTTTTGAGGACAGAACCTATGCC
>Ga0209541_10006061_pt1 | contig 20805 bp, 22 predicted proteins | sample RifCSPlowO2_01_FD_184027 | JGI IMG/M metagenome (GOLD analysis project Ga0209541, IMG submission 184027) | Groundwater microbial communities from Rifle, Colorado - Rifle CSP2_plank lowO2_0.1 (SPAdes) (version 2) | ecosystem: Environmental > Aquatic > Deep subsurface > Groundwater | place... | reverse complement strand
GGTTTGTCATACCCAATTCCTAAAATAGTTTCACGTACTACTTTTTGTACGTCAACATACGTTTTGGTGGTAACTTCTCCAGCTACAACTACAAATCCAGTCTTAGTCAAACATTCAACTGCAACTCTGGCTTGGGGATCATCTTTGTAAATGGCGTCTAAAATAGCGTCGCTTATTTGATCGCACATTTTGTCCGGGTGACCTTCTGTCACACTTTCCGATGTAAATACATAATTTTTTGGCATTTTATTACCCTCCATTTTATTCTGTTTGATTCATAAATGTATTATAATAAATTGATTATATAACCATTATTCTATTTTTACATCCCTTACACGTTTAAAATGGTACCCATAACCAACAGTATCACCCCTGAAATTGGTAATGGGAACTCTTTCAGTAAAATATTGTGGAATACTACCAAGGTGATAAGTTGGACCATTATTTTCGTTAAATTCTCGTACTATAGCCTCAACTCCGGCAATAACTTCATCTTTACGGCGATCAGCAAACTCTAACGCTAATCGTAAACCGTACACTACCTCGGAAGGGGATATGGATATAGCAGTTGTTTTTTGACCATTTGTTTTCCCAACATGTTGCGATTGATCCTGTTGTGATTGACCATTCAAAACATGTTGTCTTACTAGAAATAATATTTCCGCGGCAATACGATCTCCCTCATGATTTCCAAATAATCCATGTGCTGAATCTCTCAATTCATCATTGTCATAAGGTAATAATTCCCGCATAAGTTTGCTTCCCGGCGGTCCAAAATATTTGGTCATAATAGAAATGGTTTAAGGCAGATATATAAACCATTTTGATCAAAATATTCCAATAGGAATAAATGAGTCTCTCTCAAACTGGAGTTCATAGAAATAAGAACACATATTCCATTAAGAATAAATTATGCCCAGAATATTCCACAATAGAAACATTAATAAATATACCCATTAAATGAATTGAATAGATTAATATGATAAACAGTTTAACCCAAATCAAAACTCTGCGCGTAAAATATGGACTAAACCAAAAAGAACTAGCCCAGCAAGCGGGAGTTTCTCAAAGTTTGATTGCTAAGATTGAAGCAGGAAAGATTGATCCATCCTATACTAAAACTCAATTAATTATAGATGCTTTAGATCAACTGCGAGAAAAGGAAGAAACCAAAGCTAAAGATATTATGAAAACTAAAGTTTTCTTCGCCCACAACCACGAATCGATAAAAGAAATCATTAAAACCATGAAAAATAAAGGAATTTCTCAAGTTCCGGTATTAATTAATGAAAAAGTTGCCGGAATCATTACTGAAAATACTATTCTAAAAAAAATAGCAGATAATCCTCAGAAGTTCAGCCTGTTGAAAGCAGAGGAAGTAATGGAAGATGCTCCGCCCATAATTACTCTTAACACCGGATTACGAACAATTGTTGAATTACTTAAAGACAGCTCCATTGTTTTAGTTGCAGAAAAAGGAGAAATTAAAGGCATTATTTCTAAAGCTGATGTATTAGGAAAGATAGAGTAAGATCACAAAAAAAGATCTATACTATTGGTTAACCAAATAATTGTTTAAAAAAACCGCAATTATTCCTTAGTAGCCTGGAAAGCCAGAATATCATCCATACTTAACTTCTTGCCTTTCTTCAATTTCTCTTGTACTTCTTCTCCTTTCTTTTTAGCCATTTGATTATAGGACTGTTCACTTTCTTGGTTTAAAACTGTAGCTAATTCATTAAGACGTTTATTAACTTCATCAGCCTTCTTTTTCAATTCTTCAATCTGAACTTTTAACTGTAATTCTTTCTCGATCAGGGGTTTTTCTTCTTCGCGCAGTTTTTTTAAATCTTCAATATGTTTAGTCAACATCTGATGTTTTTCTTGGGAAAGATATGCTTTTTGTTGTATGTCCTGATGAAGATCCTGAGCCTTCCTTCGAGCTTGGGAGAAATCTGCAGAAACAGTATTGACTTCTTTCCACATAGTATTGACTTTTTCTAATTCTTTTAACCGTGTTTTTAATACTTTAATGTGCTTGGTAAGTTCCTGTTCTTTAGCAAAAGGCATGACTTCTGTTTCTATTTTTGTTTCTAAATGACGTATCTCTGCTTTAATCCGTCCAGGATTTTCAGAACGATCTGCTGAACGATCTGCTTTTTCCAAAACATCTTTCTTTTTTTCATCTATTTCTTTTTTTACTACGGATTTTTCTTTTACTACTAAGTTGAGTTTTTCTCTCTCTCCTTTCAAACTTTTAACTTCTTTAGTGAAAGAATCTCTCTCCCCTTTCAACTGTTTGATAGCTTTGTTATGGGGATACATCTTGCTGTGAATTGTTTTAAGCTGTTGAAATAAAGCTTGCTTTTCGCCACTTAAAGTATGCAACTGAGAACGTAACTGGGTGATATCTTTCTTTTTCTGTTTAAATTCTTCTCGTAATTCTTCGTTCATTCCATCATCACGTATGATAAGAGAAAAAAAGGAAAATAAAAAAATATAAATTTTTTTATCCGAATAGAGCGCCTAATCCCGCAGCAGCGGATTCTTCAGCTTTCTTATCGTCCTTTGGTTTCTCTTCTTTCTTCTTCTCTGCAGATGCTCCACTGGCAGCAGGTACAGCAGCTACAGGTGCAGCGACGGCAGCTTTCTTTATTGCTTCTTCAATGTTTACACCTTGAAGTGCAGCTACCAACGCTTTAACTCGAGTTTCTTCAACTTTAACGCCAGCAGCAGTTAAGACTGCTTTAACTGCACTTTCGTTGATTTCTTTGCCTGCTTTATGAAGCAACATTGCGGCATAAATATATTCCATTTTTTGTACCCTCCATATTTATTTATTGATTTATTGGAATGTCTTATTTTTATTCCATTTTTAGTGTTTGTTTAGTTTTTTGTTAAACTTTATTTTTAACTTTAATTGTTTTAACCTTAATTTTATTCTGAGTTATTTATTCCTATCTTACATGAGTTCTATTCTATGTGAACTTCATTCTTAACCGATTCGGCTTGTGCTTCGGATTTTGCCAAGATGGCATCACGAGTTTCTTCAGTCATGATAGCTCCTTCGATTCCCACTGCTTTAGCATCTCTAAATGCTTTATGCACTAACAATTCAGTAGTATCTGTAGTTGGATACGCAGCTTCAATAGCCAAATTGATAGCCCAGCTGGCGGCGTGAGCAAGATTCTGAGCAAACTCAGCCTCATCGATATGTAATTGTTTAGCGTCAAAGACTATTCCATTTTCCCAAACAGCGACTAAATCTAATCCTATTTCCATGGGCTGAATATCTAATCTCTTTAAAGTTTCAGAAACCTTCTGGGAAATTACCTGCCCTTCTTTGACAATAATTGTATCTTGAATAACTGCTAGCTTACCATTTTCTACTTTGGTTTTAATTCCTACTGCGGCTAATTCCGAAATGATAGGACCAGGAGCAAAATTAGTTGGACCAGCAGCGACCATTAAATCTCTTGGTGCTATTTGTCCTGCTTTAGCTGGAGCTTTAGATTTATTTTTTTGAATTAAACTATATAAAGTAAATGGATTCCCTCGGGTAAAGATTAATGCCGGCATTCCTTTCACTTTAGCACTCAAATCTTCGATATTAGTTTTCTTAGACTCAGTTAAAGCTCTTTGAATCAGCCTCTTCCGAGTCATCATAATAGCTATACCATTCTTAGCTAACTTTATTTTCATTCGTTGTAATTGGGTTGCCGGAAGATTTTGCATGTTAACTACGCCGATGATAGGATAATCTCTAATCACAGCAGCTAACGTATGTACTAAATCCACTTTCTTTTTGCTGGCCATTAGATATTCACCGGCTTGCTCATAGTCAGTTTGAGAGCAATATTTTTAATGTTCTGAGACTCATCAGGAACTTGTTTTAACACTGCTTGATAGACAGAAAGAATATTATCAATGATTTGATCATCAGGCTGGTCTTCTTTCCCCACTAAACATTGCAAGTTCATTCCTTTCTTAGCCGATAAACGTACGGAGAGATTTAACCTCTTTACTAATTGTTCCAAATTAGCAGTGGGAGGCACTACACATCCCAATTTAGGATTAGGCATCTTCCCCTTGGTTCCTAACACTTTACCAAAAGTAGCAGCAACTTTAGCCATTAAGTTAGCTTGAGCGATAAAAAAATCATACTCTTCAGCTAGTTTCTTAGCTAACTTTTTATCATTTTTATATCTCTCGAAATCAGTTTCACGTAAAGTAAGATCACAAAATTTAGTTGATTGAGCTACCAATTCTTGATCGACAAATGCAACTATTTTAATTTTCTTACCTTTAGGGTGAGGTAAAACTGCAAAGAAATCTACCGGATGAGTTTTAACGTCAAAGTTCTTAAGATTAACCACCAGATCATAGGTTTGAACAAAGCCACGCTTAGGCTGTTGCTTTAACAGATCCAATGCTTTTTTAATTGATTCTTTATCCATTATTAACCTCCTACTATGAGAGTAGTTGTAACGGTTATAATGCTTGGATAGGGGGTTATTTATAAAGATATCGGAAACATGTGCGTATATCGTATCCTGAAACTATTTTCCCATTACTTTTAAGATAAACTTAAATTATCATTTTTTTGTAAGTACCATTAACCAAAAATAAGCATTAACTTAAACTTAATCTTCCTAGCTGCCATAACAAAAACAATAGTGCTAACAGAACAATCATCAGAGTCAAAGCAAGAGTATCCTTCTTTTTAAAAAAAGCGTAAAGAATTGCTACAATCACCAAAGCTACTCCAAACACATCTAATCCGCTCATTATCTCTCCCCTATTGCAATTAGTAGTGAACCTATTCCCACCAAAGCAGTTCCTAAAATTGATTGGCGAAAGGCTAATAAAAAGAATCCCACCGCGCCGATTATTGCCCCAACCATTTTAGTGGCAAACAAAAAGTCTATCTTACCTTTTTGGTTCATAAAGTAGCATTATTTTGACAGTTTATTAATCTTTCTCAATCAGAACACCAACAAACAAACTCACCATTTACAACTTCTTCTGGAGTAACGAAGACTCGCCTGTTCGGAGCTATCCGCGGGCTAAAGCCCATGGTTTTTCATTTTCCAAAACTTACGCTTCAACACTAACCACTTTAATCTTGAAGTTCAGATTCTTTCCTGCCAATGGATGATTTAAATCAATACTTACATCTTCAGCAGTTACTTCAACTATTTTAGCAGGTAATTGTGTTCCATTGGGTAAATTAATTATTAAAGTCATACCCTTTTGCGGTTCCTGTTCTTTGGGCAGCTGTCCTCGAGGAACTTTCTTAACCAATAAAGGATTGATCTCGCCGTAAGCATGTGCGGGAGTCAAATGTATCTTCTTTTCCTCACCTACTTTCATACCTACTACCCCCTCTTCAAATCCTTTAATTACTGAACCCTCACCAACTTTGAATTCAAGTGGCCGGTCATGATTACTGGAAGCATCAAATTGAGTCCCATCATCTAATGTACCAGTATATTCTACTTTCACTGTATCTCCTTTCTTAATTACCATATAATTCAACTCCTTTATGGATATATAATATCATTGAAAAATTAGTTTAAAATTCTTCAATGGCTTACAAAAATTACCGTATTATATAAGAATTGTGTTTGATCTGGCTCTGACCGGGATAATATAATCCGCTAATTCAAATAATTATCCACTTTAGATTTTAAACCCTTATACAGACCATAGAAAACTATATAAACCCCAAAGAAATTAGAGAATATACAAAAAGTGGTTGGGATGAAAAAACAAAAACATTCAGTTGGTCGCAAGATTGGTCCAAAATCAGACTTCTCTAATAGGGTTGTTCTGATTATGTTGATAATGGTGATTACGTTAAGTATACTTAGTATAGTAGCATATATTTCGGTACTGCATCTTACTGCGGAATTAAGTTATCAAAGAAGTGCTATTGTTGAAGTTCCTCAAAATCAGGGAATACTTAGTTTGGAAATTATAAAACCGCCAATTACTACTGCTATATTAGACCAACCAAAAACGGTGAGTGATAAATAATGAAAGAAATATCCAACAAAACTATCTTTTTACTCTTATTGGTTACGTTGTTGATAACTCTGGGCGGAACTATTGTTAGCATCAATAAATTACTTAGTTCTGAAGGATATGGAATTATTACCAGTGCTGCAACCAGCAATGCTACCGGCACTGCTTCAGTAACTATTTCCACCACTACCTCTATCACTAATAATGCGGCTACTATTGATTTTGGAAGCGGTTACGTGAATAGTAGCTGTTCCCAATGCCGAATGGACAGTGATGTGGGACAGGCAGGAGTTACCTGTTGTGTTAGTTTTAATAATGTAACCAGCGGTTTTCTTCTGGAAAATACTGGGAATATAAATATTTCCGTAAACTATGTCTGCGCATTTAATTGTACTGCCGACTCTTTGGTAGGAGGAACTAAACCCATGTTTGAAATTAAATGGACTGCTAACAATGTCTCCGCCCAGTCGGGAGAGGTAGGTAGTCTAGATACTCATGCCTCCTGTGGAGGAAGGGGTAAATTAAATAGCACCTATGAAAATATAAGCGCTGCAGGAAAGTTTATCTGTGGAAATAGTTCGGCGAATTATTCCTTAGACTTTAACAATAGTCAAGATGCGTTTGTAGTTGATATTAATTTAACTATTCCGGTAGATGCTCCTTTTACTAATGGGGCTAGATCAGCAGTATTTACTTTTAATGCCTCTTCTAGTGCATAATAGTAAAATAGGAATAGTTGGAGATGCTAGTAAATAAAGATGAAACGTTTTTCAATAATTTTAGGGTTTATTTTGATATCTTTTTTACTGTTTATACCATCCCTTTCCGCTATTAGTGTCATGGGAAAACAATTAAGCCCCATTTTATATGTTTCTGGAAAAACAATCACAAATCACTATGTAATTGCTGACACTAATTATGCCGTAGAAGTGGTAATCAAAGGCCAGCTAACTGAGTATATAAACATAAGTGAAGTTAAAGATAATCAATTTGATATGACTATACAATTCCCGGATAAATTAATAGACCCGGGGATATATACTTTCACTTTGTCCATCAATGAAGCATCCCATGATTATAGTGGGACGGTGGGATCTAGATTGGCCGTAAACAAAAATTTTCAGGTATTAGTCTATTCCAATGAAAAAGAATTAGAACCTTCTTTTTCAGCAACCAGCGTAAATATAAACGAGACGGTACAATTCACTATTTTTGTGGAAAGCAGAGGGTATCAGGATATTGAAAGAGTAAATGCCGAAATAATGGTGTATGATACTAAAAACAAGGAGTTAGGAAAAGTAAAAACTAAAGATGTGCCCCTTCCTGCTTTACTAAACGCTAATTTGAGGGGTAGTTTTGACACCAAGGGATTGCCGGCGGGAAGTTATCACGCTAAGGCCAATGTTTTTTATGATGAAAAAATGAAAAGTACCAATGCTACTTTCAAAATTGGTTCAATGGAATTAATTTTAAAGAATTATACCTCCATTATCAACCCCGGATTTAATGAATTTAAATTTATCATTCAAAATAATTGGGGTAATCCTCTGAGCAATGTTTTTGCCAGACTATCTTTAAACAATTCAGAAATATTACAAACGCCCACTATTAATGTAGACGCTTGGCAGGAAGGAGAATTGAAAGGGATTGCCCTAGTTAATTTCTCTCCGGGTATTTATTCCGCTGTTTTGCACTTGTTTTATGAAGACCAGAACCGGGAGATACCTTTAAATATTACCATGGTTGAAATCATTTCTCCAGTAGTTAAAGAAGAAAAAAGTAATATTTGGATTTATGTCAGCCTAAGTGCGGTGGTAATTATATTGATTATTATAATAATTATTCTTCTTACTAAAATAAGAGAAAAATAATAGAATAGAAACGAACACTTTTCAGGATTAAAAAATGGATATTAAAAAACATCAAAAAAAGATAATATTGATCTGTGTGGCTTTGATATTAATAATGAGTATGATTACTTCTAAAAATTGGCCTTATTGTGGTTCAATGGAGTATATTCATAGTAATGTGACCATAAAAACAGGGGAAAGAAAGATTATTGGTTTTAATGCCGATACTGACAGTTTAAAATTTGGGGTAGTTTCTCCAGGAGCTGTGGTCACTAGATCGGCAGAGGTAAATAAGAGTGCCGGTACTAAAGTAAAAGTGTTTATGGAAGGAGAACTCTTCCCTTGGACCAATATCACTCCTTCTCATTTTATAGTTAACCCTAATGAAGAGCAAAAAATTGTGTTTGAATTACATGTTCCCAAAGAAGCTAAAGAAGGAGTATATGAAGGAAGGGTTAAATTTTGTTTTACATAAACACGAAAATGCTAAAATAATTTACCCCACCGACCGCTTCGCCCACTCTAGTTAAAGCATGGTGAAATAGGCGTAATTTTCATAATGATTTATTTTGTGAAAATTCCTCTTTTTCAAAGTTCTCTATAGATTTTTAGTATATTTACCACTAATCTTTTGTTTACGATCTCTTTCTCTTCGATCTCTTTCTTTTTCCCTATGGTGTAGGTATATCATAAAGCAGAATATTATCAATAACAATAAGAATATGAGAGGGAAAGCGAAAATAAATATTTTTGTCCTAGTACTATAACCCGCTAAGCCCACCACCGAACCACCTCCCGCTTCTACTTCTTCCGAAGGTAGTTGTTGTTCTGGCTGAGGCACTTCTGCTCCTTCTGCAGGTACTTCTTCAGCAGGCTTGATTTCTGGCGGAGATTCTATTTTAACACATTCTGAACCGGAGAGAGTGTAACCGGATGGACAAGGGATTTTAAGAGAATACCCTGCGGTTCCACCACCTCCGCCGCCACCACCGCCACCTGCCCCTTCCTGAACCGGTGCTGTTACTCCGCTCGAAGTTATAATTAAAGACATAGTAGCACTAGCTTCTCCAGAGGTGCATCCTGATCCATCTAACGCAGTAATGAGTATAGTATACGTTCCCGCTGAACTGGAACTAGGAGTGAAACTAATATAACCACTAGAATTAATATTGAACAAACTGGTGTTATCGGTAAAAGAATTACTGCTGTTCTCCCCATAAAAAGTAGCATTAACTTGATAAGTAAATACGCTTCCCGAGGTTGCATTCTGAGATGGTATCGATTCAATTTCGGGGGGATGCGCAATACATAACGAAGTAGTACCCTGCATCTGGGCAGTTGCTTTCCCAGTTAAAGTAACCATAGTAATTACATTGAGAAAACTGAGAAATATGACTATAAAGGTTAAAGTTATAATCACCACTTTTTTCATAATAGAAAGAAAAGCTATCTAATTATAAATAGTTATCCTTCTTCCCGGCTCTGGAGAAAAAATCGACCAAGTGAGCGGTCTAGGCGACTTTTTCCAAATTTTCTACAAAGCCCCTCTTCCCATTCAAAAAAGTCATTCAAAAATCATCCACCACTGCATAATTCCCATAAATATAACTAGATAAATATAAACAAAAGTAGAAAACAACCCTCAAAAAAGGAATAATTATAAATAAAAAGAGAATAAAATAAATAAAGAATCATACAAAATAAACAAAAATTGATAATAAACTCCTAAAAAGAGGTTATTATAAATAAAAAGAGAATATAATAAATAGAAACAGATAAAAATAGTAAGATTTAAATAGAGAGGCAATATAGTTCTTTCTATTGAAAAGCGGTGATGGGAAGAGCAGAGAAAGTGGAAATAGAAGTAGTTCCGTGAGGAAAAGAGTAAGATTAAGAGAAACAGAAAAAACGTCTTTTTTGGAAGTATCCCAAGCTGTTTTAGGCACCATCAATTCCAGACAATTGCTCCAACAGCTGCTAAAATCAGATTCACAGTTAGAACTTCAACAATTAATTTCCTTATTCAAGGAAGCCAGACAGGAACAAGACATCCCTCTTACTATTTTTTCTTATAACCTTGGCCCCGTTCAAGCCATTTGTAAATATCTCAAAGAAAACAAACAATTTTCCTACCGAGAAATAGGAGCAATTATACATCGAAATGAAAAAAGCGTTTGGGCTACTTATACCCGGGCAAAAAAAGAAACGAAATTGCCTTTTATACTCAAAAATGAAAAATATAGTATTCCTATTTCTTTATTTAAAGATAGAAATTATAGCGTGATGGAAATTATAACGTGGCATCTTTATCAAGTGTATCATTTGAATACTAAAGAAATGGGACAATTATTACATTGTTCGCCCAATTCTGCAGCAGTTTTACTAAAAAGGGCCAGGGATAAACATGAACAATAAGGAAAACATAACTTATTTGAAAAAGAGGAAAGCAGGATTAGTCTGGAAGCTGCAGAAATTAAAGCAAGAGCGGGAAAAAACTAATAAAATTATGAGCTGGAGTAATGATAATAATAAGAATAATAGTAAAAATAGTAATAAAAATGATGATAATAAGAATAATAATAATTATTACACCCAAATTCATAATTTTAATAAGAAGAAGAATGATGATAAAAATAATAATCAAAAATATCATCAAAATTATAAATTAAAGCAACTAGATTTTATTTACCAAAAAGAGTATACAAAAATAGAAGATGATATTATCAAAATAGATAAAAATATAATCGAACAATTACATCAAGAGAATAAATATGGTATTTTACAACAAATAGGGTTATTTGTGGGGATCATAGTAGTATTCGCTCTTTTTGTGTTAAGTTTACATAGTTTTCAAAATGTTTCTAATCATATCCCCGATACAATTCGAAACTCAGAAGAATCAACTTTAGGGAAGATTATTAAAAATAGTGTTGGATCTAGTCAAATAAGTACCGCTGCAGTTTCTACCTTAATCACTGCTGAAGAAAAAGAGCCGATACCTCCGGAAGGAAATACATCCATGCCCTGGGGAGGGGGTCTTTCCCTACAATCTGGAGATATTTCAATACAAGGCAGTGGAGGAAATGCCACCGCCACCTCTTGCGGATATATGAATAAAAATATTGTTTTAACTGCCGACTTAGACAATGAAAGTACCTGTATTATCATCAATGCCTCTGATCTTAATTTAAATTGCGATGGACACATTATTAAATATGCCATGACTAATAAAGGACACGCCATTAATAATTCTAATGCATTCAACAATATTACCATTCAAAATTGCATTATTATCACCGGAAAAGCGAACAGCAGTCATGGAATAAATTTAAATAATTCATTCGGAAGCAATATCACCAACAATTCTATTTATACTAATGGAACTAATGACAATTATGGTGTATATGCTAGTAATAGCACCAATCTAACAGTGAATAATAATACTATTTATACCACCGGAACAGGAATTAAAAATATAGGGATAGTATTTAATAATTCTGATTATAGCAATATAACCGATAATTATATTTATACCAATGGAACTAACCTTAATTATGGGATTTTTTTAACCTCAAATTCAAGCCATAATTTTTTGGGAAAGAATAATATCAGAACTAGAGGCTCGACTTCCAGCAACATAGGCATATTTGTGACGAGTAATTCAGTGAGCAATACTATCAGTAATAATACTATTATTACTAACGGAACCAGTGTCAATTATGGAATAGAACTTACTACTACTTCGAACGATAATGTCATAGATAATAATACTATCCGGACAAATGGGGTAGGTGGCGGTGGCGGTAACAATTATGGGATATATCTGCTTACCGTCAGTGGAAATATTACCAATAATTATATAAATACTAATGGAGCTGGAACTAATTACGGGATTCGTTTGGCCACAAGTGCAAATAATTCTTTAGTTTCTCATAATATTATTTACACTAATGGAAGCGCGGCGAGTAATTATGGAATAAGTCTAGATAATGGCGGTAATAATAGCATAGAGTATAATACTATTTATACTAATGGAACTAATGACAATAAGGGGATAAGTATATCGACTAGATGTGATTATAATAATATAAATAGTAATGTCATTAGAACCAATGGAGATGCTGGAGCTAATAAAGGGATAAGTATTTATGCATCTAAGGAGAATAATGTGACCAATAATGATATAGTTACTAAAACTAGTACAAACGCTAACAATCATGATGGAATAATTATAACTGATTCAAAAAATATGTTAATTGAGAAAAATAATATAACCGCAAATATAGGATTAGGAACAAAGGGAATATATTTTGATAATGTGAGTAGCTCTGTTATAAATAATAATATTATCAGAACTAACGGAACTGGTAGTTCTAATAATGGAATAGAGATGCAGGGAGATCTTAATTCAGAAATGGTGTTTAACAACATCACCAATAATAATATTAGTACCTGGGGGACCACCTTTAATAGAGGAATATATTTATATGATAGTGTTAATAAGACTATTATATCCAATAATAGGATTAATACTTCGGGTTCTAGTACGACTAATATAGGAATCTTTATTGAAGAGCGAAGCGGACAGAATAATATAAACAATAATATAATAAATACTAATGGAACTACGGATAATTATGGGATACAATTATTTAAAAATTCAACGCATAATTTGATAGATAATAATGAAATCAATTCAAAGGGGTCTAGTTCTACTAATTATGGGATCTATTTATTTAACGATACCAGTAATAATAATATTACTAATAATCTTATCAACACCAATGGAACTACTTTTAATCATGGGATCATTTTAAAAGGGTATGTTAATAATACGGTAATTGACAATAATAAGATTATAACTAGAGGAAGTTCCAATAATAGGGGAATAGATATTGAAATTGAGTCCGATCATAATCTGGTCAATAATAATTCCCTGGATACCAAAGCAACTACAATTAATAATTATGGAATTTATATAGCTTTATCTTTCTTTAATAATCTTACCAATAATAATATTACCACCAATGGAACTTCGAATAATTATGGGATTTATCTAAATGTATCTAATAACACTTGGATCAAAAACAATAATATCACTGCTCAAGGAAGTTCTAATCCCAATTATGCCATTTATATCTATAATTCTTCAAATAACAGTTTTATTAATAACAATGTTACTTCTAATTCTAATCAAGAATATGACTTCTTTGATCAATCAGGAGCAAATTCGCCCAATTATTTGATTTACAACAATTCATTTGGAGAAATTAGATGGACCAATCTCACCGTCAGTGGTTCCATTCTGCCTCTTCTGGAAAATTTAACCTTAAACATCACTAATAGTGATGGCCTTGGTTTGGGAAGAAACTTGTTCATTGGAAATAACACCATTGCCCTGAACACTACTGCTTTCAATGGAGGAGTCAGTCTGATCAATTCTTCAGCCAATATCACTCTTTACAACCCTAATTTCACTAATGTTACTACTATTCTCTTCCTGCACAATTTCACTCTAGATCCCAGTATTTTTGCCGCTAAGGGAAGTATTTGTGAGGGGAGTAATTGTACCATACTGGATTATAGCAATACCACTGGTATTTTAAGATTTAATGTAACATTTTTTAGCAGTTATTCTGCTAATGGTACACGTCCAAGCACCGGAGATGAGCCATCCAACTCCCGCCCCACTACTCCCGGACTAATCAATCCTGCAAATAGTTCCACTACCACCAATTTAACCCCTGCATTTAGATGGTATAATTCAACGGATGCTGATGCTGATCCTATCACCTATAATATAGTGGTTGATACCAATGCCGCGTTTAACAATCCTGTCATTAATGTCACTAATATCAATCCCACCGCTAATAGTATTAATACATCCTATGATGCCCAAACGGAATTGAGTATAGACACTTTATATTATTGGAAAGTTGCCGCTAACGATTCCACCGGATATGGAACTTGGTCCAGTACCTCTAATTTCACTGTTCAATCTTTTATATCACTCAGCATAACCACTAGCACTGTTGATTTCGGCACCCTCAGTCTCGGAGATAGAGCCAGCACTAACACTTCCGGTTTCGCCCTCCCCTTCAGAGCAATCAATAATGGAAATATCTTGATGAACATAACTATCAACGGTACGGAATATTTCACTAATGCCACTTTCCCCGGACCGAATTATAAATATAGAATTCAACCTAACATGACCGGATCATTTGACACCGCCAGATCTGATCAAAATTGGACTAATATGACTAGGACTGGTGTTGAAAAAATCATAAATCTAGACTGGCATAGTATAAGTAATGATTTTGTGACGGATATTAATATTACTGTTCCCGTAGATGAACCTCCCGGAGTTAAAACCTCAACAGTGTCCTTTGTGGGGTCTGGATAATAGAAGAAAAAATGAAATCCAAAATGAAATCCAAAATGAAAACAAAACAGTTCAGCATAGTAATGGTACTTCTGCTCTTGATCATAGTAACCTTGAACCTTTCTTCAGTACATTCATTGGGACTTCGTCCGGCTAAAACTCAGATTTTTACTGAAAATACCAGCGACATGGAAGGAAGTTTTTGGGTGGTTAACAATGATCAAGAAGATTTCAAAGCCAAGATTTATGTTGAAGGACCCATGGACAAATATATCATCGTAAAAACTACTCAATTACAATTCTCTAAAGAGATAGAATTCCTTCCGGTAGATTTTGAAGTGCATCTTCCGAAAGTTCTCCCCCCCAATTCCAGTGCATTTATTGTAGTAGAGCCACAATCAGACTCTAATGAACCTAATGTGGTTTCAGCCAGGATCTCTTTGAAACATCGCATCAATTTGATTGCCCCTTATCCAGATAAATATATCACCGCCTCTATTAATTTCCATGATAATGGTCAAGAATACGAATTAGTCTCAGCAGTTAAAAATTTAGGGAAGAAAGATTTAGAAAACGTCCAAACCACATTCTATGTTAATGATAAAGAACAAAAACCGCAAATTCTGGAAACGGAATCTGCATCATTAGCCCAAAAAGAAGAAAAATTACTTAAAGCTAATTTAGATAAAACGTATTTGACCCAGGGAGAATTTGAAGTTAAAGCCGTAACTACTTTTGATGATTTACAGATGGAAGTTACTAAAAATTTGTTAGTTGGAAGACCAGAAGTTGATATAACTTATTTTGACAAATTTTTCCTTGCTAATGCCATCAATCCTTATTCATTGGATTTGTTGAATAAATGGAATAAAGAGGTAAGCAATGTATTTGTAGAAGTTGCGGTGAAGAAAGATGATCAAAAGATTGATGAATTCAGAACGAAATCGGTAGAGATAGAAGGATTACAAACCGAAAGGATAAACGATTATTTTAACGCCAAAGATAAAAATCCCGGAACTTATTCGTTTGATATGGTGGTCAATTTCTGGAACACCTATAAAATGGAAACTAAAACTTTTCATAGCGAATTGCTTACTCCTGAGAGATCTAATTTAATCGTAAGACCCCAAAATGTAGCCGGAAGCGCTATCAATGACGGTTCACAAACAACTACTTCAACAGGAAAAATAATCTTGTTCGCTATTATAGGTTTGGTAGTAATGGGAATTGCTGGTTTCTTAGGATATAGATATAAGCATCGAGAGGAGTATGAGTAAATTAAATTGATTAAATTATCAGAAGTTGATTAAATTATTAGAAGTTGATTAAATTATTGAACCAAACAATAATGATAGAAACAATATTAAACTAAAATTTAAAACTTTATTCTTCTTTCTCCCACTCTTCCTGAGTTTGGGCTTTCTTTGGTTTTTTCAAATCTACTACTGCTTTCTTGAAAGCACTAATCTGATTTACAGTAAGCGATCCAAAGCGAACATAGGCTTCTTTAATATTACGCAAGAACATGGATTTTTCATACATATCTCGAGGGATATCTAACAACTTTTTGTATTTAGGATCAGTAACCGGATCGCTGATACGTTTCATGTGACATTCTACACAAATAGGGAACTGCCGACTGGTGTACATTATTACCATATTCTTTTTGCATAAAGCGCAACGTTGTTTGTATCTTGGTCGAGGCATAGTCTATAGTTGTTCTTACCCTTTATTAAGCTTTGGAAAATTTGAGAGATTAACTTAAGTGCCAAGGCCCAGATAATGAGCCTTTCGACTAGGTACTTAGGTTTAGCTTAATAAAAAAATTCATCCAAATATCCTTTCCATAAAACTCTTGTTGGGTTTATCTTCTTTGAGCTGTTTAACTAAATCAATCTGTTTCTTGCTCAATTTTTTGGAAACTTCTATCCTTACTTTCACCATTTCATCCCCATGTTCCTGGCGCAGAGAAGGCAATCCTTTTCCTTTCATTCTAAAAATAGTTTCTGACGCAGTCCCATTGGGAATTTTAAGAGAGACCTTGCCATCTAAAGTAGGCACTTCAATTTCATCTCCTAAAACTGCTTGGGTAAAAGAGATGGGAATGGTGATATGCAAATCGTGTTCTTTGCGTTCAAAATAATCATGATTTTTTATCTTCACTGCTACAAATAAATCTCCGGCAGGGCCGTTACTTGAACCTACCTCTCCCTCACCAGCTACACGCAAGCGCATCCCATCTTCAACTCCAGCAGGAATAGTTACTTCGATCTCTTTCTTCTTACGCACAATTCCTTCACCATCACAAGGAGAACAAGTATCTTGAGCCATTTGTCCCTCACCATTACATTCTGGGCATGGTCCGGTCTGTTGGAATAAACCAAATGGTGTTCTTTGTGTTCTTTTGACATAACCAGAACCACGACACTGCGAGCAGGATTCAAATTTATAGGCGCCTTTTCCATCACATTCATGACAACGTTCTAATTTGTTCAGGGGAATAGTCTTAGTTACGCCCCGAGCCACTTCTTCCAAACTCAACTCCATTTCATACAATAAATCTGATCCTCTGCGGGCACGAGAAGTTCTTCTTCCTCCCCCGCCACCAAAGACTTGTTCAAAGACATCATCCCCATCGCCAAATGAACCTGATCTAAATTGGGACATGATATCGGAGAAATCAAATCCTTCAAATCCACTTGCTCCTCCTGCTCCACCAGCTCCGCCTTGAAAAGCAGAACTGCCAAATTGATCATACTGCTGCCTTTTCTTGTCATCTCCTAAAACAGCAGCAGCTACACTGATTTCTTTAAATTTTTCTTCATATTCTTTCTTTTTATCATCAGGAGCCCTATCAGGGTGATATTTCATAGCTAACTTTTTGTACGCCTTCTTGATATCCTCTTTGCCGGAATTTTTATCTACTCCCAACAATTTATAATAATCTTTTTCTACCATTTTTATCTCGTTGATTGTTTATTTTTTTCGTTTTTTATCTTTTTTCTATTAATTAATCATAGTTTAATTTTCCAGCTTTAACTTCGTTTTCTAGTACTATACTTAAATCATCCGGTTTAAAATCAAGATGGAAAAATATTTTCTCCTCCTGAGCTTTGCATCGTACTTCATATTCATTCCACACTATTTGATTTCGGGAATAATACTCGCGTAAATAAGCCATCCGTTCAACCAGAGAGACCACTTTTTCTTGAAACACTCTCCAATCACAATAATGGACAATGATCTCTTCCCAGGTAGGATTATCAATCCAAGGACTGCTTACTCTCTTCAATGAAAGAGCAAATTCAGGATATGTATCTTTAAATATTTCATACCCCACATCGCCTTCATACATCTGAGGATATTTTTCTCGGAGATATTTCCACATGGCCACTTCTTGCTCATTGAAAACACGCTGATGATATTTGTTAGGAGTTATATCATTCAACGCTGCCATTTTAAACATGTCGTGACAAAGAGCTAGACGAGAAACAAAATCTAGGTTAATGGATTTCAGTTCAAGTAATTTACCTTGTTCTTTTAGTTTTTGTCCCATAAATACAGAAACTTGCTGTACTTTCAGGCAATGGTGAACAATATTTTCTGGTACGACATACTTTTTGAATAAGTCCAGGCATTCTTGTTCTGTGGGAAGGTTAAAGTTCATTTTTCACCGACTTGGAAGGTTTAGGTAAATTTTTTAAAATCAATTTTAAATCTTTAACTAATTGTTGATAACCCTCTGAATCTCGAAAGTTACCATCAATTCTTTTTTTCCTGTCTTTTTCATCTTTTAATTTAAAATGCTTTGCTAACGTAGTCATGACTTCTGGGAAGGTTATCTCTGTAACTAGCAGAGGAACTAAGTCTTGATCCCAGCGATTCTTTAACTTATTGGCCCGATTAAACATTTTGGCGAGGTCATATTCACACTTTCCTAATTCGCATTTTTTCTTTACTAGCGTAAGATCAAGAGGAATTTTTTGGGTGATAATTTGATACATATCAAAATGGTCTCTGGGCCTATTTCTCCCAATCGTTGCCGCCATTTTTTCTGCAACCATCTCTTTAGAATTTAAAGTAGGAACTGAAAATGATGGTATCTCTTCTGGATAAAAGTGGGAAACGAGATGTTTTTCTGGGAGTAGTAATAATTTTCCGCGTTCGTTGAGATCGATAAAAATTTCTCCTTTTTCTCCACCGAATCCTTTGTAATGAACAACCAACCGAACGAAACCGCCCACATCTTTATCTTTAGTAATTTCTCCGAAAATTTCACTAGCACGAACTTTCTCCTCAATCTCCGCTCTAACTGCGGTAAGAGGTCTGGTAAGGGTGTAATCAATATCTTCACTAATTCGAGAATATTTGAGTAAAATCTTTTGCAATGCTGTTCCACCTTTGAAATAAATCCCCGTTACATCTTTTAAAATATACAATAGGGTGGTAATATAATAGTCTTTGAGCAGTAAATCAAATTTAAATCCGGTATTGGCAACAATTTCAAAGATTCTTTCCTCAGTTATCTTCTTGATTTCATCCATTTGGTCGCCTCCCGCTTAGATAATATTTTGAAATGGTGCTTTCCAATTTCACGAACAATTGATTTTGTTTTAATTCTTTGAGCAGTAGTTCGATGAAATACAAAACGAGAATTTAGTAAATTGATTTTACCTTGTCGTTTAGTTGTGAATACATCTACTTGCATGGGAATCTGATCTGTTAATCTCCAGTAATGAGCGGCATACCACCCACCAACAAAATAATCTTGTCCGTTAAACATCTCATCGACAATAATTAAAGGGTAATCCGTCCACTTTCCGTGCCTGGCTTTTATTGGAACAAGAAAATATTTATTTTTACTAAGTCGGATAATTCTCCCCTTCTTTCGCAGGGTATAAATGGTATTCCTCATCTGCTTTTGGTTCACAAAGTGGAACGCTATGTCTTTGAGACAAAAATAGTACTTTTTCCTAAATTCCATATCTGAGACCAGCTTCAGTTCATTTTTTGATATTCCATTCATTTTTAACATCCAAATCTTATTTTTTAAGATATAAGTGTTATTTATTTATAAAATTTTCGCTCTGTGATAATGAGTTTATCTTCCTCACTACTCCTTTCTCTGCATCCACTTCAACCAAATCACCATCTTTAAATATTTCTGTAGCATAATTAGTACCAACAATACAAGGGATATTCATTTCTCTGCTAATGACGGCTGCATGGGACATCATACCTCCTTGATCCGTAACTATAGCCACAGCATTTTTGCACAATAACATCAGTTCAGGACTAGTGGTTTGGGCAATTAGAATGGCTTTCTTTTCCATTTTGGAATATATTTTAGTTACTTCTTCCATATTATCAAGCATGGAAGCAATGACTACTTTCCCTGTTGCTTTCCCTTTATTGACAATTATCCCTTTAACCGAATCTGTTTGCGGAACTGCCATTAATTTATTTGTTAATTCTATCCCCATCTGCACAGGGAGCTCAACACACTCTTTCTGGAGAGAGAGAAGCACAGTACAATTTTTTCTTTGTTTAATTTTACTTTGCTCCGGATACTTCCCATCAGGCAAAGATAACAGCTCAGCTAAAGAGAGGTACATCGCGCTTTCACTGTCCCTAAAATATTTCTTTGAAAAAAATTCAATTACATTAGGAATGACCCCCCCTCTAAAAAAAAAAGCATTCATTACTTTTCTGCCTTCTACTTTGGCAGCATAAGTCTTATTCAAATTATCCCTGATAATAGAATTATTATCTTCCAACATCTTGCGGTAAGCTAAATCAATGTGTGGATATTCAGTAAAACCATATAAATACCAATAATGTTTCATAAACTCGAATAATTCCCTCAGTTCCTCTGCAGTCATATTTACTGGAACAACCGAATATTTAGGAATTAGCACCTCATTGGAATATTTGATTATATTTTTAAATTCGTTAAGATATTTTTCAAAAAGATTCAAATTTCGAAAAAGGTTAAGACCTTCCACTAAGCACATTTCCATTCCTTTATTATCAATGAAAGTGTTCCAAGACTTCTCTTTTTGAATAACAATTATTCTGTTTCTAGCCATAGAAGTTCCTGTCCAGAACTCATTAACAAAATAAGAAGTTGTAAACTCACCATGAAAAAGAGGTTTAAAATCTTGGGGATTAATTTCTATTTTTCTCACTACCCCTTTCTCAGCATCAACTTCGACTACATCGCTGTCTTTGAACACACTGGTGGCAAAATGTGTTCCCACAATACAGGGTATCTTAAATTCCCGGCTGATAATTGCGGCATGGGATAACATTCCCCCTTCGTCTGTAACAATTGCTCCGGCCCTTGAAGCAATGTCCATTACATTAGGCTGCGTCATTTGAGTTATTAATATTTCCCCTTTCTGGAAATTCTCACGCAAATATTTTGCTCGAATAGGATCGTTAGCATATAAGACTCTCACAGTTCCGGTGATTTTACCATGGTTAGCCACTACCCCTTTTAGCTCATTCTTATTTTTAACATCGTATAATTCATCTAATTCC
>Ga0209541_10006060_pt1 | contig 20806 bp, 15 predicted proteins | sample RifCSPlowO2_01_FD_184027 | JGI IMG/M metagenome (GOLD analysis project Ga0209541, IMG submission 184027) | Groundwater microbial communities from Rifle, Colorado - Rifle CSP2_plank lowO2_0.1 (SPAdes) (version 2) | ecosystem: Environmental > Aquatic > Deep subsurface > Groundwater | place... | reverse complement strand
TCCGGCCCTAAATAAACATTAGAAAGCGGGTGTATAATCTCTTCTGTCTTTAATCCTTCTCTTAAACAGTATTCGTACGTTGTATGATAACATGCACCTACAGCGATAGATTCATCTCCCCCGCTGGCACAGACAAAATATTTCTGTACTTCCGGCAGTTTGGTGATCTCCATGGACGCTTTGATATTTAGACTGACTCCTCCGCTAAAAACAATATTGTGGATTTCCGTAGCCTTGACAATGTTCCGCACCCACTGGGTTAAGATTTCTTCTACATATTTTTGCAGTCCTCCTGCAATACCATCAAAACGGCAGCCTTCTAATAGTTCTTTAAAATAAAAATAATGATCAGTCGGCTTCTCGTAGTACGCAAAATCAAGACCATCTACGTAAAGGCCTTTCTTGAAGATTTCATATGGCCGTTGTGAAGTCTGAGGTTTTGCATAAGGGGCTAAACCCATCACTTTGTACTCATGCTCGTCCGGCTTCATTCCCAAGAGCAGGGTGACATAACGATAAAGCCGGGCAAGGTTAAAGTTCTTGCTGGCCAGGATTCTTTCTACTTTGCCATCTTTAACAATGCTGATTGTAGCGCTCAGCCCATCACCATAAGCATCGGCAGTGAGAATAAGGCAATCTTCTCCTCGAAACGGGCTGGCCCAGTAAGCATAAGCCGCATGGCCGGTATGGTGCTCAATGTGGGTAATTTTGCTGATGTTCACTCCAATATGCTGGGAAATTGTTTTGTGGATGAACGGCTTATAAGTTTCCCACTGAGTCTTATCATCAGTGAAATCAATCTCCTCCCAGCGGGCCGGCCCAGGATACTGTTGAAAATTAAGTTTATCCTTAAACACATCAATCCAGCGAAGATTTTTCCCTTCGTAGAACTTAGGATACCAAAATTCTTTTTGTTCTCGGACCGAATCTTGCATCGAAAACGAAGTGCAGAATTTTTTTGTTGCTTGGTAATCCGCAGGAATATGTAAGCTAGCAATAGCTACTTTATCTAAATCCTTACCTTCAATCTGCCCTTCTTTCAAACAATATTCAATAGCATTCTTAGGATATGCCATGTCATTTTTAATTCCTGTAAACCTTTCTTCTGAAGCGCAAGCAATTACCTTTCCGTCAATCATCAAGCAGGCGGTGGTCAGCTGGCCTAAACTCAAACCAAGAATCTTAAGGCCTTTGTTGCCAAGCATATTTTTCTTTTCTCTTCCTTTCTCCCTTTTCTTTTGTTCGTCTTCCCGCAGAGATTTTAAATAGCCAGCATCCCGAATTTCTTCTTTATTTAATTTTGCCAGATGAGGATTTTTCTCTAGAAACTGTAAAACATCTTCCATGTGGAAAACTTCTCCTTCCCGATGAAGGGCTTCATAAATAGTTTTAACTACCTCAAAATCCGCGGCATTATCTACCGTCCAGCGGTGTTGAGAATAGTCCACCGGAGAAGAGAGGTGGCCGATACGGAAGAGCTGGGGATTTTTCCATATGTATGGGCAGACATGCTCCCGCTCTGATTTTAACTTAGCTTCTTTCCAGGCCTTTTCTAAAGTTCTAAACGGAAAAATCCATAAGTCCATGCCATCGGGATAGGTTGCTGGCTCTACGTTGCTTGCATAATCATATTTGTCTATATTTTTAAGATAGAAATCAACTAGTTCATCTACCACTCGAGGATCATGGAACGGACAGTCTCCAGTTATTCTGACGATGATATCAGCTTTAAATTCTTTAGCAGCTTGATAAAACCTGTCAAGAACATCGTTCTCATCCCCTCTAAAACAAGCCCAGCCTTTCTTTTTAGCTAAGGCTTCAATCGCATCATCTGCAGGATTAGTGGTAGTAGCTATCACTATCTCGTTAAGGCGGGCGGCCTGCTGCAGCCGTTCCATTTCAATCTCAAGAAGGGTTTTCCCTTGGATAGTCATTAAGACCTTTCCCGGCAGGCGGGTAGCTGACATCCTGGCTTGGACTAATGCTACCGTCTTAAGCATCTGTTCGGCCTCGCTTTTTTTCCATGCTTCTGCTGGAGCAAGAGCATTCTTAAAGTTAATGAATTTGTTTTTCACCTGATGGGCAGTCTCCGGTTTTTTGTTCTTCATCCGATTAATAATTTCCCACTCTTCTCTGCCCAGCGAATCAACTGCAATTTTTACCACGGCTTTTCGCACTTCTGTTGGCTCTGTTAGGGAACAGCCAGGCCGATGGATGTCCTCTGGGAAAAAAAAGGCATATTCTCCCGGCTTTAACCGCAGTTCTGTTTCTCCAACTAAAGTTTCATAAAAGGCTGCATCTTTATTTGAGTCATACTCTTCTGAAGGATGAGGATTTAAAGCCAGAGGGGCTGCCCCGATGATTTCTTCTCCAGAGATGACATACTGCAAATCGATATAGCTCCGGTGGACTTCTGCCTTTTTATTGCTCTTAGATTCAGTTTTATAATTTGCAATTACAGCAAATAAATTTTCTCCCCGAATGAGGCGCTTTCCATTTTCTAAAGATACAAAATCAGTTTTCCTGAGATAGTCTACTGCTTCTTTGATTGCTCCGGAGAATTCCGCATTCTCTTCTGTAGATATCTGTCCGCAGAGTATGTTTCCGGATTCTCCATCGGGATTTTCTATTTCCATCATCACGTTATCATATCTCTTCCCCTCGTGTTCTAACGACTTAGTTTTAATCTCTTTCACTGCAAAACCAACTTTTTTATAGCAGTTAATCGCCCGGGTGTTATAGTCGATCACTCCCAAAGTTATCTTCTTCAGGCCGAGTTGCTGAAAGCCATAGTTTACCATCAGTCTTGTGGCTTCCTGCCCATAGCCTTTTCCCCAATAATTTTTATCGCCGATTAGCGTGCCAAAGACAGCGGTCTTCTCTTTCCAGTTTATTGGTTCTAACTTCACATTGCCGATATGCTGGTCCGTCTGCTTTTCAAAGATTCCAACGAAAAAAGAATTGGGATCTTCTCTCTGTTTTTGGATATACTCTCGAATCTGACCGGTCTCAGTTGTCGTTGGGGTTTCTAAATATTTTTTTACTTCAGGGTCATTGAGCCATGAGAGATATTCCGCAGAGGCATCTTCTTCGCGCAGAGTGCGGAGATAAAGACGTTCGCCTTCGATTCTCACTAAGTTGTGCATATTTAACCCATCCTCACATGTAATCCTGCTTCTTTCATAAACCTTCGAGCCTTAATCGGGCTTTGGTCAGTAAAATGGAATATGCTAGCCGCAGCTACCGCTGAAACCTGGCTTTTCTGGACAGCATCGACTAAATCCTGCAAGGTGCCTGCTCCACCATGGGCGATTACAGGGATAGAAACCGCTTCGGCCACTGATTTAATTAATTCCAAATCATATCCCTCCATCATCCCTTCCCGGTCTATTGAAGTAATTATTATTTCTCCAGCATTTAGGCTTTCCGCTCTTCTTGCCCAGTCTACGGGATTTAATCCAGTCGGTCTAGTCCCCCGACAAGCAAACACTTCATATTCTCCCCTCTCGTTTTTTTTCGCGTCAATAGAAACTACAATACACTGGTCTCCAAACCGTTCGGCTGCTTTTTTGATAAACTCTGGGTTTTCTATCGCGGCAGTGTTTATACAAACTTTATCTGCTCCTGCAGAAAGCAGCTTCCTAATATCTTCTAGCGTTTGTACTCCCCCACCCACAGTTAAAGGCATAAAACAGGCTTCTGCTACTTCAGTGATTATCTCTAAGATAAACTTTCTTTTTTCTGCGCTAGCATCGATATCCAAAAATACCAACTCATCTGCTCCCTGCGCATCATAAATCTTAGCGGCAGTCACTGGAAAACCAACTTCCCGTATATGGTTAAACTGTTTAGTTTTTACCATTCGCCCCCCCCTAAGCAAAAGCACCGGAATCAGTCGAGTCTTCAGCATTATTCTCCCTTCCACTGACAAAAATTTTTTAATATTTGCAAACCTTGCTGCTGGCTCTTTTCCGGGTGAAACTGGGTAGCAAAAATATTATCTTTTTTAATTGCTGCAACAAAAGGATAACCATAATCGCAGGTAGCTGCAATAATCTCTGGTTCGGTATTGGTAAGATGGAAACTATGAACAAAATAAAAGTCTGCTTTTTCTCGCACTCCCTGAAGAAGAGGATTATTTTTTTTGAATTGGACATCATTCCATCCCACATGGGGTATCTTCAGCTCAGGTGCAGTCGGCATGAACCTGGTCACATTTCCTTTTATCCAGCCTAAACCGGAATATCTGCCATGTTCTAAACTTTCCTCTGCCAACATCTGCATTCCTAAACAGATACCGAAAAAAGGTTTTTTCTCTTGAAGAACTGCTTTTTTTAATACTCCCATCCATCCCCCATTCTTTAAACTGGCTATCCCCTCGCCAAAAGCTCCCACCCCCGGCAGGACAATACGGCTGGCTTTAATCAAGTCTTCCGGATTAGCAGAAATGACAACTTCCTCGTTAGTTACATACTCCAATGCTTTGGAAACCGAGTGAATATTGCCCATTCCGTAATCTACAATCAGAATCATTATCCCCCGTCTACAATGAATCAAATGTTTTGTCCCAATCTTTCATGTCAGGTAAAGTTTTTCCAGCTTTTATTTCCGCAGGATCAAATTTGTGAGGAGCGACAATATGCTGCAGAGCAATTTCTAAAAATTCTTTTTCACTGATACCCAGATAATTTAAGAATAAATCTAAGCTAGCAGGCCGATAGCCGTCATATTGTTCAATCAGTTCCCTCGCTTTTTCTTTGGTAATTCGCCCATTGCGTAAATCCAAACAGACTAGATGTGCGGTTCTTCCGAATCCCCGTTTAATAAACTTGAGATAGTCCCGTACTCCCTGGAAATAACATTCAATTTTTTCGTAGTAATATTCGGGGGGAATACCTTCCACCACATTGCCCTGCCATCCCAACTCTTTTTTTATGATTTCCGCATGTTTTGGCGGATCCCAGGGGATATAACTACCTAAGCAGATAGAACGGCATTTTAAAGCACGTAAATCCGCTAGTTTAGGATATTGAAACGCAGTCAATTCTCTCATCTCTACTTTTTTATCAAGCATGTGGTACATATCTTCTGCAGTAATGCCTAGATTAACATAACGATTGAATCTTCTTTCATCAACTTCTTCTTCTTCGTCATAACCGTAATATGAGGTGTATTCAGAACTTTTCTCCCCCCATATAAGCAAAGGAACTTTTAATTGGATCGCTACCTGCATGGGATAAGCGAAAACTCCAGTGTGGCAATGCCAGCAGAAATCTCCTTTCCTTCGTAAAGATTCCAGCATTAGCTTCTTCACCACCTGCCAGTTCGGCCGATAACGATGAAAATCTACTCCTAACTTCTTTAAGGTTTTTATAGTATCATTAAGCACTTGGGGCCGATAGAATCCATGATCAAATGAAACAATAAGTGGTTTGATGCCAAACTCTTTTACTAAGTAGTAAGCAGTAAACGTACTGTCTTTGCCTCCGCTGAAGGGGATTATGCAGTCGTACGGGCCCTTGCCGCGGTATTCCTCTATCAATCGCCGAAGTTCCTCTTTTTTGGCTGCCCAATCAATTTTCTCCGTTTTGTATTCATGCTGGCGGCAGACATTACAGATGCCTTCAGCATCATAAGAAATAGTTTCCTGAGTTTCTGGCAGCAGGCAGCGTTCACATCTTTTGAGATTTTCCATTAAAAACTTCTCCGTCTTCTTTCAATAAGGAACGCTTGCCATCCTTTAAATAGTTTATTAAAAAGCGGCTTATATAATTTCTTTGCCACAGATTTATAATAAACCAATTTCTTGGAACAGCTTTGCCACCTCTTCTTTAGGGATTAGCGCATGCTCAGAACTATACTCAGTCATCAATCCTTCATGCAGCCGATTATGCTGATTCATATAAGCTGCTGGTCCCAGCTCGAAATATTTCTCTATCTGGGAAGTGATCACATAAGTATCATTAAACTTATAAGTTCGGGGAACTTCTGCCCGGTTGATCATCAGCTCATGGATTTTTTCTCCAGGCCGCACCCCAACAATCTCGGTCTCTGTGTTAGTTTGATGTTTCTCTTTTAGTATCTCTATCAAGTCAGTAATCTTAAACGCCGGCAGGATAGGTACAAAGATTTCTCCCCCTCGGCCGTATTTGATTGCTTTAAAGATTAAATTCGCTGCTTGTTTGGGAGTAATGATAAACCTAGTCATTCTTTCATCAGTCAACGGAATTTTCCTCCCCCCCTTTATTTTTTCCTCAAAGAAGGGGATGACAGACCCAGTACTCTCCAGCACATTTCCGTAACGTACACAGATAAACTGAATGTCTGCTTTTCCTTTGCTGAAATTGCTTTCAATAGCGATTCTTTCTCCTAAGAACTTGCACGCCCCGTACGTATTGACTGGCGAGCAGGCCTTATCCGTGGAGATAAATATCACTTTTTTGACATGATTAGCTAAACTTGCATGAATCACGTTCAACGTACCTAACACATTTGTTTTGATGGATTCATCTACATTATATTCAATCAGGTCTAATCTTTTTAACGCTGCTGCGTGTATGACTATATCTGCTCCTTTCATTGCCCGGTCTAATCGTTCATAGTCTCTCACATCTCCGACAAATGATCTCAGTTTCTGGTGGTGGTTGAATAGCTCTTCTGCTTTATGGTGTTTGACTTCATCCCGGCTGAAGAGACGAATGCTCTGGGGTTCAAATCTAAGAATCTCTTCTGTCAGGTTGCGGCCGAGAAAGCCAGTGCCTCCGGTAATAAGCACTACTTTATCTTTGAACAACTCTGCAAATTCCGAATTATCTGGTTTTAAAGGCAAGCCAAATTGCATAACATACATCACCTAACTTTTAATCGTTTTTCGTCTTTTTTACTATTTATAACATTTCTGTATGTGAAGTTCAGATTTACTCTATTTTCACCTTGCGCCAAAAATAAAAAACTTGTCGCCATGCCGTACGAATCAATTCTTTTTCTTGTGCTTGGAACACGTGGAGTACAAATAGTGAAGTTAAATAGATCAACACTCCGGCTGATACGGCGGTCAATTTAAGCCAAATGGGAGAAGTGGAAAATAATGAAAGGAACAGCCCCATCAATAACGCAGAGAAAACAATGCGTTTTCCTGCAATAAACTCCTTTTTTAAAGAAATCTCTTTTGGCCGAAAAAGGAAAAGCAGGAAAAACATCAGAAAAAAAGAAAGAGTGGTGCTGTAAGCCGCGGCCTTTATCCCCCACAGAGGAACAAAAAGTAAGTTGAATAGTATCTTGAAGAGTGCTCCAGCCAAATAAACTCCCAATGTTTGTTTGATCATATTTCTTAAGAGCAATGTTTTGTTGAATAACTCAATCAAGACCGCAAAAAGAGGATAAATTGCCATTATGGCGATTAAGGATACAGATTCAGAATATTTCGCTCCGGAAAGAAGAGCGACAGCTTCCTCTCGGAATACTACCATACCGATTATAGACGGGACAACAATTATCAGCGAATATTTTAGCATGATGCTAAAAAAAGAAGACGGATCTTCCTTAAGATTCCATTTTTCTGCAAGATAGGGGGCGATTGTACTTTGAAAAATAAGGGGAAGAGAGGCTATCATAGTCACTAGTCCGTAAGCCAAAGAATAGACTGCTACTGCGGATTTGCCTAAATAATAGTTAAGGATATAGCGATCAGAGGCATCGATAATAAAGCTGAAAAAGACCATCAACACTAAAGGCAGGCTAAAAAATATCGCTGAGCGTAGAAGCTGGAAATCAATATCTTTCTTCCGTATAAACAAAGCTATTTCTTTTCGGATCAAGAAGCATGCGAACAATAGAGAACCAAGCGCACCCCAGAACCAGAGTATAAAAACTTGATACAAAGAAAAACGGCCGAAAAAAGAAAATGTTAAAAGAAGTAACATCACCCAAAGACTACGAGTAAAAAATATAGCCGACGAACCAACAGAAATTTTTTGTATGGAAATCAGATAAACATCAATCAGATCATTGAGGGTAGTAAAAATGATGATTCCTAACGCAATTGTCCAAACAAAAGGAATGTTTTGAATTCCTAAAAATGAGATTATGGTTGTGCGGAAGAAAAACAATAGTAAGCAGACGGTGGTGATAGTTAAGAAAGAAAAACTAAGTAAAGTGAACAAGTTTCTCGCTCTTACTTCTTCCCTCATCCCAGGAACTTTAGTGCGAATGAAATCTACTAATCCTAAGCGTAAGATTACGGATAAAATCGAGATAGTAGTAAACAATAAGGAGTAAACTCCATATTCTTCTACGGTGAGAACTCGGGTAAGCAAAGAGATTAACAACGGCTGAAATAAGATAATCAACAAATTGAAGAAATAAGATATTCCTATCTGGCCGGATAATCTGAGATATTTTTCCGTTTCGCTTTTCATTTTTAGAATAGTTCTTAACTTAAACTTTGAGTCATGCGGTTTCGCGTTTTAATGTATGGAACAATCTTTCCATATCCGTTCCATATTTCTCCCAGCTAAAATTACTTTTCACAAAAGTTTTCCCGTTAGCTGCAAGTTTTTTTCTTAACTCAAAATCGTGATACAGCAATATAATCCCCTTTGTGATATCTTCCGGCCTTCGTGGTTCAATCTTCAAACAGTTCTCTCCCTCGGTCAGTAATTCTGATACTCCGCATCCAGTAGATACCAAGCAGGGCTTGCCATGAGCCATAGCCTCTAGAGGCACTAATCCCCAACTCTGATTTTCTGCAGTAAAGATGAATACGTCACACATATGATAAAGCTGGGAAAGTTTGTCATTTTCTACATTGCTATGAAAAGTGGCTTCTTTCTCTATGGATAATTCCTTGGCCAGTTCTTGCATCTGTATTAATTCTCTTCCACTGCCAACAATATCCAATCTTACTTCAGGAATAGTTTTCTTTAATTCCGCCAAAGCTCGCAGACTATCTTCCACTCGTTTTCCCTTGTCTACTCTTCCTACGGAAAGCAAGTGGAAGCAGTCATCTCTCTTTTTATCTTCCTTCGCTGCCGCTGCCGTTGTCTCTGCTGATTTTACCTGCTCTGGAAAATCCAGCCCAGTGTGAATGATTTTTGCTTCTCTACCGAAGGCAGCCATCACTCTGCGTTTATTCATCTCATCCAGTACTACGATTTGGCCTATTTCATCAAGCATTTTTTTATTCTTAATCAAAAACGGGGAAACTGCCAAGCGATATAAGATTTTCTTGAAGAAGTTTCCTTCTTTGAATAAGGGAGGAAACGGCGGCTCATTGCACATCCAGACAATCGGCGCTTTTTTTCCTTTTTCCGCAAAATTTTTCTTTGCCAGAACCGCGGCATAAACCGTGGGATAATTATGGCAGTTGATAATGTCGCATTCTTCAATTTTCTCCGCCATTCGCTTCATATAATGGGAAGAAACGAGGATTGCTTTACGGTGATTTTTATATCCTGGACCGCCGCACTCCACTATTCGTACTTGGCTTATCAATTCGGGATAGCATCGAGAAGCATCAAGCTTAGAAACATAAATATTCACTGCATGGCCGCTCTTCTGTAGCTCGATAGCCAGCTTGAGAACCTGCCTTTCAGCTCCCCCTTTGACATCAAGAGAAGTATGTAAGATTGCGATTTTCATTTCTCTTCAGCCTTCACATGAGCAACACCTGCGTTTAGTTTGGCATAATGTAAAAAGGTTTTTGCCAAAGCTTCGTTAAAACTAACTTCGGGTTCCCATCCTAATAGCTCGTTGGCTAATTCGCAATTCATTTGAAAATTTGCTTCCAGCGAAGAGCTGCGCACCCGGCTTTCATCTCGAACATAACTTATTCCTGTCTTACCATGCTTCTCCGCAATCTCTTTAATCGTATCAGCTACTTCCTGCATGCTCTTGCTGTAAGCGCAGACATTAAAAATTTGGCCTTGCCCATCCCTTTTTTCTAAACATTTCAGATACGCTTGGCATAGATCTTCCACGTAAACAAAATTTCTTCTCGCTTCCAAACTACCCACTAAAATTTCTTTTTCTCCCCGCCCGATGCGGGACATCACTGAAGGAATGAATAATGCAGGGCTTTGGCCAGGGCCGAAGACATTTCCTGAACGGATGATCACATATTGGATGCCATAAGTATGGCTGTAGCTTTGGATGGCGATCTCGCACATCAGCTTGGAAGCGCCATACGGGTCGACAGGAGAAGGCCGTTCGATCTCTTTGACCATGCTAAATGCAGGCCGGCCATAGGCCTTCTCGCTGGAAGAGAATACCAGTAAGCATTGGGGATTGTGAAGCCGAATGTCTTCTAAGAGGTAGAGCGTACTCTCCAGATTATTGCGAATAGCGTGGGTGGGATTTTTGATAATCTCATTGATATTCAACACATTGGCTAAATGAAATACCGCATCAAACTTGGTTGTCAATCCTGAAGGCAGGTTAGACGTTAACTCAGCGTGAATTATTCGCCCCCCATCTTTGCTATTGCTCGCAGTTCCTTCACCTCCTGTGCGATCAAGTATAGTCACTTCATATCCCCTGCTTTCCAGTAGCTGGGAAAGATGCTGGCCGATAAATCCTAACCCGCCGGTGATAAGAATTCTTTTTATAGCAGCCATTTCTTAATCAGATTAGCGGATTAGTCGCTGAATGTTTAGTATTCTATTAACGTCATAATCCACCATCAGATTGACCAATTCTTGAAATTTGATCTTTGGTGTCCACCCCAATTTTTCCTTAGCTTTAGTAGCATCCCCCTGCAAGAAGTCTACTTCTGCCGGCCGAAAATAGCGGGAGTCAATTTCCACTAAAACTTTTCCAGTATCTGCATCAATTCCTTTTTCTTCCACTCCAGTACCTTCCCAACGCAGATTGATTCCTGCTCGTTTAAAGGCTGCTTCGGTAAATTCTCGAACAGAATGCGCTTCACCGGTAGCAATCACAAAATCTTCCGGCTTCTCCTGCTGAAGCATCAGCCACATTGCTTCGATATAATCTCTGGCGTGGCCCCAGTCTCGTTTAGCATCAAGATTACCTAAGACAATCTTGGCAGGAATTCCTGCTTTGATTTTAGCCACCCCTAATGTAATTTTTCTCGTAACAAAATTTTCTCCCCGCCTTTCTGATTCATGATTAAATAGGATGCCATTGCAGGCAAACATTCCATATGCTTCACGATAATTAATCATAATCCAATACGCATAAAGTTTAGCCACGCCATACGGACTGCGGGGATGAAACGGGGTACTCTCTTTCTGAGGAGTTTCTTGAGCCAAGCCAAAAAGTTCGCTGGTGGAAGCTTGATAGATGCGGGTATTTTTCATTCCTAGCATACGCACTGCTTCTAACAGGCGCAGTACCCCCAAAGCATCAGAATTAGCAGTATACTCCGGCACTTCAAAAGAAACTTGTACGTGGCTCTGGGCAGCTAAGCTGTAAATCTCATCAGGATTAACTGCCTTGAGTATAGAGATGATGCTGCTAGAATCAGTCATATCCCCGTAATGCAGGGAAAAGTTCTTATTCCGGCGAAGAAGATCAAGATAAATATTCTCCAGCCTCTCGCGGTTGAACGAGCTGGTTCTTCGCACAATGCCATGCACTTCGTAACCTTTCTCTAAAAGAAATTCTGCCAAATATGAGCCATCCTGGCCAGTCACTCCGGTAATCAACGCTCTTTTCATGATACAAATTCGGCCATATTTTGCTTTATAAGGGTTGTGTAATTGTGGGACAGAAGGGGGTTGTAGTTTATATCTTTAGCCGCCGTAAAGTATAAAAAGAAGTGGCCATTCATATTACCCGATGGATTTGAGCTTGTATGTAAAAGAAGGTGAATGGGTGAAAGTATTAAAAGTTCCTAAGTATGTAGTCCGGGATCTTCTTCGAGACAGATTAAGCAGAAGCGAGATAGACAGAATCAATAGATTGGCCGAAAAAACAAGCATGCCCCAGACATTTAAGGCCGGAAGCGTGATTGTAGATTTTAACACTAAAACCGCGCAATGCTTCCAAGCAGGACTGGATGTAAAGAATCTAGAGCCTACGTGGGATATTCTTGTGGAAAAAGTAGGAATAAAAAACTATTAATCCTGTATACACCAACCATCTTCTTTAGCATATTCGCGTTGTTTATAGAGTATAGCAGATAATTGTGTTCTTCTCATTTCTGAATTTTCTTAGATGGCCATTCACCTTGTCTTATTTCAAGCTTTCCTTAACAATCTTCTTTTCTTCTTCAGTTATTCCGTAAAGCTTGTAAACTAATTCATCTATTTCGCAGTCTGTTTTCTTGATTTCTGCCTCAATCTTTATTTTCTCATCGGGGGATTTATCTTTAAGTTCGTTGAGGCGTTTGTTGAGGGAGAGGATTTTGTCTACTAATCTTATCAGGGGTTGTTGCTGTGGTTCTGGTACTGTTTTGATAGGCAAATCCTCTATTTCAAAAGTTCTTAATTCTATAAAACCTCCACGCATAGCGGTAAGGCCATACTTAGTTCTAGTGTAATAAGCAATAACTTTAGAATTTAAAATGCCGAGTAAATAACCCATTTTTATTTTTCTATCTTTAGAATGAATCACATAAATAGTGTTAACAGGGATATACTTATCATTATTTAATAATGTAGCTGTTGGAACAAAACAAATTTTCTTCAGAAGAATAGCCGGAACACCAATAAGCCATTCTTTTCTTCTTTTAATCTTATTATCGGTGGGATTAAAGCCGTATTTTCTGATATCTTTGTTAGTAAGCGCAAGACACTCCCCAGAATTATTTATGTCTTTGCTAGTTGGTTTAGCTCGGTATATCTCTATTACCCGGTCTCCTTCTATTTTTGAAATTACATCTCTTTGTGAAGAATTAATATTAAAGATGAATTGTTTTTCTGGAATTAATTCTGATTGTTTTATCTCTTGACTTGAAGATTTCTCTAACTCAAAAGAAGAAGGAGAATACATTTTTATTTTAGAATTTGTTTTAGATTTTACTTTTTGTAAGATCACAATGTATGGATAAGTTGAAACATCACCAAAAACACTTAATTGAGAAACATCAACTACTTTTAAGATAGTGTAATCTAGAAGTAGCTTTCTTAGAGGAAAACCATATTTGGTTATTGCAAATTTGTTAGGGGTAATTAACCCGATATACCCCCCTTCTTTTACAAGTTTAAACGCTAATTCATAAAAGAGTACATAAAGATCATATTGTTGATAGGCAGTTTTGTAATTTTCTTCAATAAATGCTTTCTCTTTTTTTGGTAAATTTCTGTTATTTACATACGGCGGATTCCCCACCACGACATCGAATCCTCCCTTTTCCATGATTTCTTTGAACTCTTCTTTCCAGATAAAAGCTTTATACCCCGCAATAGCTTTGTCCTCAATTAAACTATTTCCTACGCGGATATTCTCTCTAAGTACAGGTAACGATTTTCCTCCTTCCGCCATCTTCAAGGAAAGATTAAACTTGGCAATTTCCACCGCCCGCTCATCTAAATCTACTCCAAAAATACAATTTAGCAGCAGTTCTTTTTTTTCTTCATAAGTTAAACTTCGTTTTAATACTTTTTCGCTTTCCTCAACCAGAACATCAAAAGCAACCCGTAAAAAGCTTCCTGAACCGCAGGCAGGATCAAGAATCTTCACTTTTTTTATTCCTTCAAACGATTTTCCTTGAAGATACTCTCTTATCGTATTGTTTATAATATAATCCACAATATATCTCGGTGTGTAATATATCCCTTCTCTTTTTCTTTTTCCGAAATCTTCTTTTTCTTTAAATCGTTTCTTTCCTGTTTGCACGTGGCCGATAAAATTCTCATATGTTTTCCCTAAGATATCGGCTTCAATACTCTTAAAATCATAGGCCACCTTTCCTTTAGGCTCTCTTAACTGTTCAATCACCACAAGAATCTTGGCATCATCAATCTTAAATTCATCACAATCTCCTTTGTCAAACAAATCACTGTCATAAATTCGGCGGTATTCAACAAATATTTCTTGAATCTTGTCCAATAGCCATCCCGGTTTGAGGCTAAACCGTTCATTTTTATCGAGCATCAGTTGTTTTAAATGCGGTTCATGTATCTCTTTGTCTTCACAAAAGCAGATAAAAATAAACCGATCGATAAACCGCTGAATCTCTTCTTCTATATGCATGAACTCTTGCTTGTCTTCAAAATCAAATCGATTAAACCGGCTGTTTTCCTGAATATTGCTCAATAATCGCTCTCTCCAATATTTCATATCTTCCAGCAGCCGTACATCTACGGGGATGGTTTTAGTATGTTTTAATAATCTCGAATACAGAATATTTTCTTTTCCTGCGGTAGCCCAGTGCTCCTTTTCAAAAGCAAGCAATAATCCAATGTCCTCATCTTTAGCGGTAAGAAGTTCAAGTCGTGCTAATTCTGCTTCTCGAGGCACTCGCCATTGCACTTGGCAAGCTAAAATAACTACCTGTTTGAAATTGGTTAAAATAGCAAAATCTTTTTGTTTACCATATCCATAAGCCAAAGCCTGTTTGTAGTAATCTTCATCATCAAAAATATCTTTGATTGGTGCTTTCGCTTCAACTATAAACTGTGAAATGCCATTGTTACATACCACATAATCAATTCGTTTTCCGCTTTGAGAGACTTCTGTTTTAAATTCTGCTGGATTATCAGTATTCCAATGAAGAATATCTCGTATTAGCGGAATAATCAGGCTTTGACAGGCTTGTTTTTCATTTCCAATGAAACTTTTATCATCCTTATAGTTATGATATAAATCAATTAACTTTTGCAATATTTTTTTAGCTTCTGTAATTTCCATAATCTCGTTAAGAAAACCGCAATTTATAAACATTCACCAAGAATTCTTTTATTAACAATAGTTTATGTTTTTCAGTTGCTAAAATCTTATAAACTGCCCCCCCGGTTTCAGACAGATGCAACTGCCTATCCGGTTAATGGAAGATTCCTTCGGAGAAGATGAATTCAAAGCAGTGATGGATTGCCTGAGAAGCGGCCAATATACTCAAGGCAAGCTTGTAGAAGAATTCGAACAGAAATTTGCCCAATGGAATAATTCCAAATATGCAGTTATGGTTAACAGCGGCAGCAGCGCCAATCTTCTGATGGTTTTCATGCTCAACCATAAATTTGGTTTGCAGGACGGCGATGAGGTGATTGTTCCTTGTGTTACTTGGCCGACGACAATTTATCCTTTGATCCAATATAACCTCACTCCAGTTCTCTGCGAGGTAGACGAAGGATTTAATCTTGACCCAGACTCTTTAAACCGGATGATCAGTCCCAAGGCTAAAGCCGTCTTTCTTGTTCATCTCCTCGGTCAGCCGGCGAAAATCGAAGAGATAAAAAGAATCTGCGAAAAAAATAACCTTCTTCTGATCGAAGATTGCTGTGAAAGTCTTGGAGCAATTTACCGCGGAAAAAAAGTAGGCAATTTCGGAAAGATGGGCAGTTTCAGCTTCTACTTCGGCCATCATATGACCACAATCGAGGGAGGGATGATTGTTACGGATGATGCAGAAATCTGTGACCTTCTGAAATCCAGCCGTTCTCACGGCTGGGTGCGAGACAGTCCGAGACAGCATCTTTATCCGCAATATGAGAACAAAAATTTTCTCTTTGATATGCTCGGCTACAATCTGCGCAGCACTAATCTTAATGCAGCTATCGGCTTAGCGCAGCTGGCAAAGCTGGATGAAAGCATTAAAATCAGAATAGAAAATAATCGGTATTTCCTGGAAAAAGTAAAGTCTCTAAGATTAAAATTCCAACAAGTAAATCTTGCTGAAACTACTTCCTTCTGTTTTGCTATTCTGTTTGGCAGTAAGGCAGAAAGAGATTATATCCTTAGAAATATCAGCACAAAAGAGATAGAATCTCGTCCTATGGTAGCTGGCAATCTTCTTCGCCAGCCAGTCTTTCAATCATTCGATGTTCAAAAGATGCGGGCCGACCGCACTCCTTTCGCCGATGAAATCCATGACTGCGGAATCTACCTGCCAAATAACCAGTTTATGACCAAAGAAAAGATTGATTATATGCTAGATTCCATCCAGCAGATGCGGAAAGAGTTCAGTCTATCTGGCAGAACATAAGCGGATATTGCATACAGCAAATAATGCGAATTAACCTAATCCCCATTCCCCGGTTTATTCAAATCGCATCAAAGTGCATCCCTTGCAGACTTCCCGTTGGTTCTTTCGGAATTCTTTGAATCCTCGGCCGTTCCAGATTTCCTCCAGCGGCCGTTCAAAAATGTTGTCTATCTTATGCCGAGGCAGGCCGAAGCAGCAGGGAGTGACATCTCCGTCAATGGTGATATGGCAGACATCGTAAGTGAACGGGCAGTATTTCATATTGCGAAAGGCAAACCTTCTGATCCCTAAATACCGATCGTATAACGAAGAAACAGGAATCTTAAATTTCATATTCTTTATCTTTTTATAAAGGGAAATCTCTTTTTCGGCAGGCAGGTAATCATAAACGTCATTGGATTTTTTGTCAAGATGTATCAGCTCCACCTGATCAAAGTCGATTTTTTCTGCGTAATTAATCAGAGGGATTATCTGATCATAGTTTCCAGTATGAACTACCGTATTAAAAAACAGCTTCATCTTGCTTCCCGCTGCAGTCCTCTCTTTTGCCAGCATTTCCATGGCAAATAACAATTTACTGCTGTAAGGATGGGCTTTATTTTCTCCAGGAGAAATCTCTTCTATAGAAACCCTCAGCGTATCCATCCCTGTCCCCAGCAGTAATCTTCTCTGGTCTTCATCGATAAAGATAAATCCATTAGTGGTTATGGAAACAATTTTTCCCTTGCTTTTTACATATCTAATCATCTCATAGATATGGGGGTGGATAAAGGACTCGCCATAACTACCAAAGCTGATTTCCTGAACCGAAGGAAGCAGTTTATCGATTATTTCTATAAATTTTCTCAGCTCTATCCCGGTTTCAGGAATTTTTAATTCCCTGCGTTTGCACATCTTGCAGTTGAGATTGCATCTATTTGTAGCTTCGACATTGACCTGTCTGGGTATCTTTGGCACAAAATAGAAAAATTTTCGAGCATAATCTGTAGTGAGTAACTCTGGTCGTATCCCCCACAAAGAGTCCATCGTTCACCGTTAAAATTTCTACTAATTCTTCTTATCCATGCACTTTTTTTAATAAACTTTTCTAAACCGAAGGAGTATATTAAACGCACTCCACATATGATATGGAAGTAGGAATGGATCATATCGCAGGATAATCCCTAATAAATCTAATCCTCTTCGCCACAACGGTTTTTTAGGATCAAGTAGGATGCCATAAGACCTGCTTTTAAGATTGGCTAAAAAGAACATTTTTATCATCGCTTCTTTGGTATAATCGCCTTTTTCAAAAGAAAGCTTCAGCCGATTGGTAAAGTTATACTGGAAACCTTCTTTCCAGTCAGTTATAAAACGGATATTTTTGTCTCGGATATACTCTTCATACACTGCAGTTTTGGGGTAGACAGATAACGGGTACCATAGGGCCACATCCAGCCCCAATCTCCTTGCTTTTTTTACCGAGCCCATATCAATCTTAAACGTGCTTCCCGGCAAGCCGATGATAAAATTGCCGATGACGATTATCCCTTCTTTTTTGAGCATTAGAATTGCCCGGATGATGTCCTCTATTTTTTCTCCTTTCTTGATGCGGTTGAACACATTTTCATCGAGGCTTTCGATGCCTAGATTGACCAGATAGCAGCCGGATTTTTTCATTAATTTCACCAACTCCTCATCCATGATATCTGCGCGGATACCATTGGGACAGGACCAGCGCAGATTAGTCTTTTCTGCAATCAACCGGCGGCAGAATTCTTTGACCCTATTGATGTTCAGCGTGAAATTATCATCTACTATTTGGAATTCTCTGATGCGATGGCGGACTGTCTTCAGCTCTTTAATCAGGTTGTCGACAGTGCGGGGCACCCATTTTTTATTGACCAGCTGAACCGTGCAGTAGATGCAGTTGTAAGGACAGCCCCGACTGGTCAACAGAGGATAATTTCCGATTTTTTTTAATGGTATATCGAACGAATCAAAATCCGGGTAAGGGAGTTCATCCAGATTTATTGCTGTTTTTCGGCGGGGATTAATCCGGATATTATTTCCGCTGCGGTAGACCGCTCCCTCAATGTTCTTCATACTTTTTCCTTGTATAAATTCCAGCAGAGACTGTTCTGCATCGTTCATGAAACTGACATCGAAGAGGGGATTATCTTTCATAAAGTTATACTCATCAAGGCTGACGTGGACTCCTCCGGCAATTAAAGTTGCTCGGGGGTTGATCGTCTTTACTTTTTTCATTATTTCTACTGCCTTGGCCAGCCCCAAGGTTTTGATGGAAATGCCGACAATATCATAGTCTTTAGCCTGCAAAAGCCTCTTTTCTTCATCCCCCGGCTGGTTCAGAAAATCGATGATTTTTACTTCAAAGCCATGCGTTTTCAGATTGGCGGTTAAATAGCATAATCCCACGTTGTATCCAAGGGAAAGCCCCGGCGGGTTAATTAGTAAGATGTTTCTCATGAGATAATCCCTTGCTTGGCTCAAGTAAGCGTTTATAAGTTTTATGAAGGGGAAACGGATATACCCCCGACCAAAGCCACTCCAAAAGCAAAAACTTTAAAAGAAAGAATGGCTCCAACTGATTGTGGATTGGAAAAAAGAAGGAAGAAGTGCTTTTTGGCTTGCGGTTCTTTTTTTAGCGGTCTTCCTCTTCTTAGGCGCGGGAAAGATTTTCAATCACCAGCTTACGCACCCTTCTCCCACTGGCATGATGGCCGCAGATGCATTCACCCATAACTGGGTAGCTCAAAATGTTTATGATACCCAATACATCGACCGCCCGCCGGACTATGCTTTCAGCAGCCGGGCAGAAGCAGAGAAAAACGCAGGCGGCTACAAGCTGTTTCATCCGCCGGTTTTACCATTGCTCACTGCTTCTCTTGCTCAGTTATCCGGCCTCAATCTTTATGATGTCAATATCATATTTGTTTTTCTCTTTATCGTTTTGATGGTGGTGCTTAGTTATTTCATCCTTGCACGGTTTAATGAGACCATCGCCTTGTTCTCTCTTCCTCTCGCCCTGCTCTTTTTGCAGCGTAAATTCTTTATTTCTCTCTCATGGGGCTGGTGGGATTTTATAACCGGAGAGCTTTTTCTGTTCGCAATCATCTTGTTATTGCTCGCAGAAAAGTTCCCTCTGCGTTATCTTTTCACCGCAGTGCTCATTACTGCGGCTTTTATGTCTCATGGAGTAGAAACCATCTACGCAACAGTTTTTATTGTTATCCTCTTAGTTTTCATATTCCTGCTGGAAAGAAAAGAATTTAAAGGCATTTTCTGGGAACAGCTCAAGGCCGCAGCTGTGGCATTGGTGATCATAGTTTACCCCCTTAATCTTTTTCTCAATACCTGGAGCAAGATCGGCGGCTCCCAGATTCTCAGCATGGGCTATTCAGAATTCATGGCCACCCACGGCTCAAACTATTTTATCTTTTTCTCCGAGTTTGCAGGATTTAGGATACTGATTATCGCTGGCCTGCTTCTTGCCGGGTACTTCTTTGCCAGAAAAAAAAGTGCTCTTCTCAGCTATTATCTCTTTGTCGTTTTTATGAGCCTCACTCCGTATCTTTATTTTACAACCGGAGAAAGAAGCTTCCAATGGCGCTTTCTCTGGCCGATTTATCTTTCCGTAGCTTTGGGAGCAGCAGTCTACGCGATTTACCTCTTATCCAAAAAAGTAGTTCCCTCTGCAGCAGCCCATTTCGCTAAGCCGGCGATGTTTATTATCTTATCGGGAATATTCATCTGGCTGGTCCTGCCTCTGCCGTTTCAAGGAGCAGGATTGGTTGATGCAAAAGATTACGCCTCTTACACCTGGACACAGCAGAACACTGGCATTTATAATAAATTCTTGATTCTTTACTCGCCAATCAACGATCAGATCAGCCGGCTTTATCTGCTGGAGCGGGATATGTTTATCTCTACGGCCGAAAGCTGGAATGCCATGCAACTAGGCAACAGTAAGTTGGAAATTCTGAAAGACTATAATCATGCAGGATTTTTCTGCAAAGATGAAGCCTGCCCTTTCTTTGGGGAATCGCAGTTTACTCAGGAATTAGAAAAGACAAAATCTGCATACTTCAAAAATCTCAGTATCTGCCAGATGGATTATATTTACCTTCCCCTGAAGAGCCAACAGGAAATCTTTAATAAAAACGTTCAATATCTTCAATACTTAGTCCAAAATAACATCACTCAAATCGTTTTCCAGAATGAAGCGGCCGTCATCGGCAAAAATATACTACCGGGTGAGGCATGTGAATCCAGATTTAAGCAATAAAGAAACATCGGCATTAAAGAAAATTTTGAAAGCTGAAGGGAAGAGGATGCTTATTACGATAGCAGTAGTCCTAATAATTATTCAAATCGCGTTCTACAAAGAATCTTTCTTTAACGTGGCCAAGTTCAGCCTTTCTTTCCTTTACTTTTCCCTGCTTCCCGGTTATGCTTTGATGATGCTCTTGGCCGACCAGCTGAAGCCAGAACTGCGCATCATTCTCTCTTTCCCAGTCGGATTAGCAGTCTATGCGATTACAGGTTATTATCTGAACATGATTTGGCCGATAAAGTATCTTCTAGTTATTCCTCTAGCTGTAATATTAACCTGCGGAGTAGTTTATTATTATAAAACTAGAAAGATAACAGCTAAAGAAAACATTCCTTAATTCAATCCACAATCCTATACTACGC
>Ga0209541_10006059_pt1 | contig 20807 bp, 21 predicted proteins | sample RifCSPlowO2_01_FD_184027 | JGI IMG/M metagenome (GOLD analysis project Ga0209541, IMG submission 184027) | Groundwater microbial communities from Rifle, Colorado - Rifle CSP2_plank lowO2_0.1 (SPAdes) (version 2) | ecosystem: Environmental > Aquatic > Deep subsurface > Groundwater | place... | reverse complement strand
CAAGTATCCAAGCCTTCTTTATGCTCATCAAACTTGCCTCCGCCAGTTCCCACAAATACCCTATCCTCTGTTTCCTGCTCTCCTTTGTGTGAGGCAGAGATGAATTCAATACTTGCATCTTTAAACTGCGGATTAAACTTTTTAAAAAGCCAGATACCACAAATATCATCCAAATGCGGGTTAATATGAGTGATTAATGTCTTCATGTTATGATGAGTATATCATGGCTACGATCAAAAAACTTATCTTTGCTCCTTTATTTATTATTGTTTTTATTTTGTTAATCTATCAACTTTCCCCTATTCTTAAAACTTATGATTTGATCTTTTCCCTGTCTCCTAATATTTTAATTCAGTTAATTACTTTGTCCGCATTAATTTCTTTATCTTCTCTTTTGTTTATACTATTTTCTACTCTGGCATTGGATTGGAAATTAGTTTTACCTGTTATAATTCTGGCAGCAATTTTGCCAATTTTATTTTTGGATAAAACGCTTGCCATAATTTGTGCTGTGGCTATATTGGTCAGCCTGCTTATGAGTTTTTTATTTTTGGAAAATACCTTAAAAACTTATCTTACTTTTCAGCCCAATTCCCTGTTTGGTCCATCAATCAGGCATTTATCTTCGCTTTTAATCCTGGTTATTGCCATAACTTATTTTCTGGCAATCAGTAAAGTGGTTAATCAAAATGGTTTTCAGATCCCTGATTCATTAATTGATACAGCCTTAAAATTTACCCCTCAATCTCAAAACGCTCCCCAAGATTTAACTAATAATCTATTGAAACAAACTATTCAAGACCAATTCCAAACCTTTATCAAACCATATGCCAATTTTATTCCAGCTATATTAGCTTTACTGCTTTTTTTAACCCTCCAATCTCTAACTTCACTCATAAATCTATTTATTTATCCTCTAATCTGGGTTACTTTTTATATTTTAGAAAAAAGTGGATTTATAAAGTTCACTGAGGAAATGAGACCAGTTAAGAAACTGGTCTAAAGGTTTATCGGCTTCATTTCGCCCCAGTTTGGGCCTGATTTTAAATCTACAACTACTGGAACAGATAGTTTTAAGGCATTTTCCATTTTATCTTTGACTATTTTTGCTATTTCTTCTAATTTTTTGGGGTCACATTCAAATAAAAGTTCGTCGTGAACCTGGAGAATCATAGAACATGACTGGTCAATGGTGTATTGTGTATGGTGTATGGTTTTTTTCGTTTTACCATTTACTATTAACCCTTTACTATTAACTAATTCCCTATCTATCTCCATCATAGCCTTCTTAATCATGTCAGCTGCACTGCCTTGCACGGGCATATTGACAGCTGCTCTTTCTCCTGCTGACCTGAGCATCCTATTTGAGGCTTGCAGTTCCGGCATATATCTTTTCCTACCCCAAATTGTTTCCACAAACCCATCTTGGTAAGCTTTTTCTAAAGTATTTGTCATCCATTCCCGCACTTTGGGAAACTGTTCAAAATATTCAGCAATGTAAACTCTGGCTGTTTCATAATCTATGCCCAATTGTCTTGACAATGCATGCGGACCCTGTCCATAAAGAGTGGCAAAATTCATGGTTTTACCAACCATCCTTTGTTCTTTGGTAACTTTTTCTAAGGAAACTTTAAATATTTTTGAGGCTGCGGCGCTGTGGATATCCAAGTTCTCTTGAAAAGCTTTCTTAAGATTAGGGTCATCTGATAAATGCGCCATAATTCTAAGTTCTATTTGAGAATAATCTGCTGCCAAAAGTGTTTTTCCTTTAGGAGCGATGAATGCTTTTCTGATCTCCCCACCCATTTGGCCTCTGATGGGAATATTCTGCAGGTTAGGATCTTGAGAAGAAAGCCTGCCTGTAGCTGCACCTTCTACATTAAAGGTGGAATGAACTCTGTTATCCTCTGCCACAGATTTAGGCAAAGCATCAATATAAGTTGAAACAAGTTTAAATAACTGGCGGTATTCCAAAAGTAAAGGCATTACCAGATGTGCATCTATTAACTCACGCAAGGTGGCCTCATCTGTTGATCTGCCTGTTTTAGTTTTTCTGACAACCGGCAATTTTAACTCATCAAATAACACTTGTGACAACTGCTTTGGACTGTTTAGATTAAATTGATGTCCTACTTTTGAATAAATTTCTTTCTCAATCTTTGCTAATCTGCTTTTCAGATCAGCCCCAAGTTTATTTAGAAACCCTAAATCCATTAAGGTTCCTGTTTTGGACATTTTTTCCAAAATCGGCTGAACAGCTAAATCTAAATCAGTTGTAATAGAAGTTATAGTATTTGTTTTTTTTGTAACCTGGCCAGATAATCTGGCTATCAAGCTCTTAAACTCCAGTTCCTCAAATAGCTTTACAACATCATCATGTTTATAGTCATGCACTATACATTTGGCTAAATCCAACTTAATAGGTGCCTTTAAATCCAGAGTTGCCAAGTTTTTGCTCATTACAGCAGACTCTGCTCCTTCTGCCAGCAGTGTTTGCATTCTCTGCGGTAAAGTTTGAAGGTTCTCAGGCAGATAAATCTTTTCAATAGAGTCAAATTGGTGAATTAACTTGGTAGCAGTCACATCTCCTATGCCTGGGACCCCGGGGATGTTGTCAGAAGCATCCCCGGCTAAAGCTTTATAATCTATTAATTGCTTTGGCATAAATCCATACTTTGCTACAAATTCCTCTACTCCGTATAACCCAACATCCTGCAAAGTTTTTTTAGGCATTAATATCTTAATGTTTTGATCAATCAGCTGCATAATATCCCGATCCCCTGTCACAATGATAATTTCTAATTTCAAATTTCTAATTTCTAATGCCTGAAGAGCCAATGTTCCTATTAAATCATCTGCTTCAAATCCGGATAAGCGGAATTCAGGAATATTAAAAGCTTTCAGTATCTGATAAACCCTATTGTATTGCGAAGATAAACCGTCATCTGTGGGCCCACGGGTGGCTTTATATTGAGTGTAAGCTTGGTGCCTAAAAGTAGGACCTTTCTCATCCCAGGCAATTGCCAAAAAATCAGGCTTTAGCTCGTTCAAAGTCCGAAGTAGCATTGAAGAAAAACCGAAAACTGCATTAATTAGTTCCCCTTTTGAGGTAGTAAAAGGGGGAGTTGCATGATAAGCCCTGTGAAGTAAGGCATTTCCATCAATTAAAACCAGTCTTTTCACCACCAGATTGTAGCATTAAAAAATAGTTTTGGCATATTCTAAATACTCAGGATAACCATTTTGGGCCATAAAATACCACCACTCTACTCCCCAAAGATAAGCTTCATCAAAACCAGTTTTTTGAACAAACTCAATATTTTTCTTAAAATCCTCAGCAGAGAAAAGCCTACTTTGAGCCATAGGTGTATTTTCTGATGGATCCTTCATAGCCAACCAGGGCTCCATCTGCAACTCTGATACTATAATTTTTCTGTCTTTGGTCAATTTTTTAGCTAATACTCCTTTTAAATAATAGTATCTTGCCGGAAAAGGATAGATTAGATACGCGTTAAGAGGAGAATTATAAGCTTTCCGGTAAATTGAAATACCTAAAATATCCCCGTAGTTTAGAGAATCTACCCAGCTTCCCCATTCTCCACTATCTGTTAAGATGATTGGCCTGTGATCCAATTTCTTAACCAGACCTATTTCCTCACTTAAGAATTTTTTATCCAAAGGGTCACAACTACCAAACCAATAAGCATACAGCTCATTTTCTATTTGCCAGGCCCAAATTGCCGGATTATCATTGTACCTTTGGACAACTTTTTGGATTAATTCCAGAGTCTTTTGATGCTTTATTTCAACAGATAACTTTTTGGCCCACAAGGGTATATGACATTCAGGCCAACGTGGTTGTCTTGCTCCTACTACTAAAATTACTCTGGCCCCTGCTTTTTTTGCGCCACTGAGCATAAAATCTGTTTGGGAAAAGTCATACTGCCCTTCTTCGGGCTCAAGACTATCCCAGTAACTTGGCAGCCTTAGATTTTTGACTTTTAACTGATCCAAAATCTTAAGGTAAGTTTTTTGCCAATCTAAGTTTAAATATTCGGCATATCTGGGAGAAAAAGTCACCCCAAAATTAACTTCAGCAGGAGAAGAATCCTTAAGAAGGGATATAAAAATTATAATAGTTATAACAGTTATAATTACAATACTTCGCAGTCTTTTCATTTTAAGAGCGTTTTCTAGGCTGGTCTACTGCTGTAAAATGTCCAAATTCATATTTAATAGTATTATTTCTAAAACCTTTATGAACTACTCTTATAAAGGAGCGGGTAGTTTTTACGGCAAATTTTATTCTCCCCTCTTTTTCAAATCTTCTGGGGGTGGTGTGAATTTTAGGATCACTGATAATCGAAAATTTCGCTCCATTCTTAACAATTCTATGCACTATCTCAAAATCCTCCCCCACAGCAATACTGTCGTCAAAACCTAAAACTTTATCAAAGACCTCTCTTTTAACATACATATTTATACAAGTCGCCATCGGCCAAATTGGCTTAGATATTTTAAAAGTTAAATCCATAGCCTTAAAAAAGACTCTATCCTTCCAGTAATCTGTTGTTGATTTGTTTGTGGCAATAGCCAGGTCCGAAGACCTTTTTTCAACTTGTTCCAGATATCTTTTGATAACATCTTTTCCCCGCAGTTCAGTATCTGCATCCAAAAACAATAGATGCAAAGCGGTTGTTTTTTTTACTCCAAAGTTTCTTTGGCGGGCTATCGTAAACTTTGGGATCTGGAAAACTTTAAGCTGAGGCAGATACTTTTGTCTTTTTTTTATTTCGGCAATTGTTTTATCTTTTGAAAAAGCATCAACCACCACTATTTCTTTGGGTTGAATGCTTTGATTTATAATTGAATCAAGCAAATACCCGATAAAATGTTCCTCATTTAAAGTGGGAATAATTATAGCCAAATCAGCGGTCTTTTTACTCACTGATATATTTTATCAGAATTTGGCTTCTTAGTTTCAAGTTATATATAATCAGAAAGATGTACGCCAAAAAAATCAAACTTGCTTCAATCATTATTACCCACAACCGGGTTGAAGAAGCTAAAGCTCAAATGGATATAATTCGGGAACTTTGGCAACCTATGTTTGAATCAATAGATATCTATCATGAATTTAATGGCAAAAAAGCTTGGTACCTTAAAAAGTATCAGGAGGACAATCTTTACAGGCACAAACTCATGTCTCATTTCTTGGGCGCAAATCATATGCTAAACCAAGGGATAAAGCATGTTTTGAGTTCAGGTAAAAAATATGATTTTATCATTGTCACTTCTGCTGATACCTGGTTTTATGACCCCGGGAAATTGAAGAAAATTATTCTTACCTGCCGAAGAAGCCAATTCCAACTGGCAACCTCTTTATGGGCTGGAATAGTTTTATCAACAGAGTTTTTTATTCTAAGCCCGGAACTTGCCAAAAAAGTTTTTCCTGTAAGATTTAGCCAAGTTATTAATAAAAACAGGCTTTTAAAATGGACTTATACCAAAATATCTATTTTTGAAAGTATTTTCACCCTTAAAGTGATGAAAGTTTTAAAAAATCCCAATAAAATCTACTTAATCCCCGGACGTAGAACAATCTGGCCTAAGAATAGGTTCTACTCTTCAAGCTTTTATGCTTCCCACCATGATCAAAGTAAAAGAAAAATGGACATCTCTCCAAATATATATACTATCTTAGGAAACAAAATTGAGAATATGCCAAGTCTTAATAAATTTTTAAGGTAATAACATAGAACGGCACTTATCAGCCCGATCCGCTAGTACAAACTGTTCTGTCTGGTTTAAAGCTGAAGATGAAGCTTCTCTGGCAAAAAAGGTGCATACCGGCAGCTTGGCAAATGTAGGCAAATCCGCTCTTTTAATTATTTTATTCATCGTAGAACGGATAGCCATCTCTGCCCTGGTAGAAGAAATCTGTTGATACATCTTCTGTAAAACTTCTAGATGCACAGGTGTGCTTTCTTTTATTCTTGCAACAATTTCTTTATCCTCCAAATCTTTGTCCGGCAAAGTATTTAGATGTGAGATATATCTTTCTAGAATTGGAGGGATCAAATCCTGATTTATTGGGATTAAAGTTCTGGCTTCCCGTAGTCTTCTGGTAGCAAACTCCAATTGCCTTAGCATTTTGGTACGAGAGGTTAGGGCAAATTTTAACTCCAAATTCTCCCTGACTGTTTTTAGAAAATAAAAAGGAGAAGCAGGATGTATTTTAGAAAAACCAACACTATCTTCCTGGGCAAAAGCAGGGGGAATTTTTATAAAAGTTATAATTGTTATAAAAATTATAATAGTTATACTTTTCATCCCTTTATTCTATCCTTTTAACTGCGATTGGGCAATAATTTTGGCGTAAACTCCATTTTTAGCAAGCAACTGTTGATGTGTTCCCCTTTCCACAACCCGCCCCTTTTCCATTACCAAAATCTGGTCAGCATTTTTAACTGTTGACAACCTGTGGGCAATGACAATTTTAGTAAACGAGCGTTCTTTTGATAAATCTTTTAAAGCCTGCTGGATTAAACTTTCAGAATTAGTATCTAAATGCGAGGTTGGTTCATCCATAATCAATATTTTGGGTTGGGCAAAAAGAGCCCTGGCTATGGCTAACCTTTGCCTTTGGCCACCGGATAATTTAACCCCTCTTTCTCCTACTTGGGTTTGGTACCCATTGGGTAACTCTGTAATAAACTCATCAGCATAAGCAAGTTGGGCAGCCTTATAAACTCTATTTCTGACTTCACTGAATTCTTTTTTCCCTGCTGCATAAGCGATGACCTCCCAAATCTTTCTATTAGGAACCGGTGAATCCTGGAAAACTACCGCAGTTTTACCTCTGTAGCTATCTAAATCTAAATTAGCCAAATTGTATTTTCCATCAATCATGATTAATCCAGAAATAGGATCATAATAGCGACTTAAAAGCTTGGCAATTGTTGATTTTCCAGAACCTGATTTACCTACCAAAGCAGTAAAAGAGCCTGTGGGTATGGTAAAACTAACATTTCTTAAAACCCGCCTTTTTGTATATGCAAAAGTGACATGTTTAAAGCTGACCTGACCTTTGATTTCCGCTAGTACAATAGCATTAGGAACATTCCCAATACTGGGTTTTTGGGAAAGCAAGGATATGACCCGATCAACAGGCTCAGATGCATCAATGGCCCGCTCATATATCCAACCCAGTTGAAAAATATTAGAGTAGGCCCGCTCTGTTAAAGAAATCAAAAATACCAAACTTCCAACACTAATTAAGCCAACTTTAATTTCATAAATGCCAACTATCAGTAAAACTGCATATACAAACTCTATACTCAGACTTCTTAAAAACCCATTTATCATATGTAACTTAAATTCTTTAACAGATAAGGTTTTAATCTCATCCCAAATTGAGGAAAAAGCAGATGCTTCTCGCGATTCTTGGGCAAAAGCTTTCACCACTGTGATATTGGCAATAGTGTCCCCTATTTCCCCGCTTGATGCTTCATAAGCATCATGACGTTTGGCACGCATTGAAGAGGTATTTTGATAAGTTTTATACATATTAATAATAAACGGTATTAAGGAAGCAGTAAAAATTAACCCGAAAATCCAATTTACAAAAGTCATCAAAACTGCAGTAACTAGAAGCTGAATAACCACCGGCTGAAAATTCCAGCCATAAGTTGCTAAAAGATCAATTAATTTATCCCGGCCTTTGTTGACAATATTGATCTTATTTCCGGTATTTTCTCTTTCATGATAATCCAGAGAAAGCTGTAGTAATTTGTTAAATGTTTGTCTTGAAACAAATTGTTCTGATTTCCAAAGCAACCCTACCAATACTATATCAATCAAATAATCAATAATAAGAGATAGGACTCTCACTCCAATCAAACCTCCCACTACATACATAGCTGTTTGGAATGTCAACAAGCCTTTGGTTGAGATCAAAAGATCCAAAATCTTTCCAAAAAAATATGGGGCAGCCATTCTGACTACCTGAAACACCACGGTAATTACGACAATAGAGTAGAAATCCCTATGAAAGGGCTTCAGTAACCGCCATATTTTTTGTACAAAATTCATCTTACGTTTTGATCGTATCATAATTTTTCCTTTAAAAAACCAGCCTTTCAGCTGGTTTTCCATAGTTTTAATTTTAAATTTTGAATTTTAAGTTATGGAAACTCCCCTCAATGCTGAAGGAATTCCAGCTAAAGTATTTATATTGGGTACGTGTATTGCCATATACAGCTTACTTCCCAGTTAAGTGTAAACCTAATTAAGGCTAATTGTCAATCTTAAGTTTTTTTAGAGCCAACAATTTTTTCAAATTCATCTGATTCCAGGGTTTCTTTTTCCAGTAAGGCTTTAGCCACAGCATCCAGTTTTAACTTATGTTTTTTGAGCAGTAATTGAGCTTCTTTATAATGGCTATCCATAATCTTTTTAATCTCCCCGTCAATTGCATCATGAAGTTTGGGAGAAACTTCCCCTTCCCCGTCCCCTCTCCACATCCCAAACATGGGTCTGGGGTTAATACTTAGCGGGCCCAAGCTAGACATACCGTATTGAGTTACCATAGCTCTGGCAATATTGGTAGCAATCTCAATATCAGAAGCAGCTCCAGTTGAAACATCTTTGAAAATTAAATCCTCAGCAGCTTGTCCACCTAAAGCAGCTGTAATCTGATCTACTAAGCGTGATTTGCTCTCATTTGACCTATCCTCTGTGGGAGGAAAAAGTGTATGGCCACCAGACATTCCCCGGGAAACTATAGAAATTCTGTGTACCGGATCAACATTTTTTAGGAAATGTCCAACAATTGCATGTCCTGCCTCATGATAAGCTGCTAATTTTCTCTCCCGCTCCGATTGCATTCTTTTCCGCTGGGGCCCTAATTTTTCTTTAGTTGCAGCCTCTTCCAAATCTTTATTATCTATGGCTTTTTTCCCTTCTCTGGCTGCCAATATTGCTGCCTCATTTAACATATTAGCCAAATCTGCCCCGGTAAATCCGACAGTCCTTCTTGCTAACTTTTCAGTTGAGACATCTTTGGTAAAAGGCTTACCTTTCATATGAAGTTCAATAATGGTTTTTCTATCGACCAGATCAGGAAAAGTTAAGACTACTCTTCTGTCAAACCTGCCTGGTCTGATTAAAGCTGCATCTAATAAATCCGGTCTGTTAGTTGCTGCAATTATTATCACCCTTTCATTAGGAGTAAAACCATCCATCTCAACTAATATCTGATTTAGAGTTTGTTCTCTTTCATCATGTCCTCCGGAAATCCCCATTCCTCTTTGGCGACCAATTGACTCAACTTCATCTATAAAAATAATAGCGGGAGCGCTTTTCTTGGCTTGCGCAAACATATCTCTCACCCGGGCAGCGCCAACCCCAACCAACATTTCCATAAATTCAGAACCTGCTATAGAGTAAAAAGGCACCCCAGCTTCTCCGGCCACTGCGCGTGAAATTAAAGTTTTACCTGTTCCAGCAGGGCCTATTAACAATACGCCTTTTGGTATTCTAGCTCCTAAGGCTTTAAATTTTTCTGGAGTTTTCAAAAATTCTACTATCTCAGATAGCTCTTTTTTTGCTTCTTCTGCTCCTGCCACATCTGCGAATTTAATTTGGGATTGATCTTTGCTAAAGAGTCTGGCTCTGGATTGGGCAAAAGAAAAAATACCCTGCGCCCCTTCCCTGGCATTTCTAAAAAGCAAAAACATAAGTCCTACTAAAATCAGTATTGGTAAAACAGCAGAAATAATTCCTATCCAGGCTTGTTGGATAGATAAGTCTTTTACCTCAATGGTGACTGACTTGGGGTCAACCCCTGAGGATTCTAAAATTTTATAAATAGACTCACCTTCTTCTTTGTGGGAAGTCAACTTTTGGTCTGACCCTTTAACCTCAGCCAAAATTTTACTACCTTCCAGAGAAATTTTTTGGATTTTTTTATCTTTAACATCATTTATAATTTGGGAGATAGGAACTTCATTGCCGGAACTTTGGGGACTACCGGAAACCTGATAGAAGAAAATTAAAGCTGCAACAGCTATCAGAATATAAACAGCCAAACCTTTTAAAAATGAAGCTATTCTCCTGTTTAAATTAAATCTCTTTTTGCCATTTGCCATGTGGGGATTTTAGCACACTCAGCTTCAAATTGCTAGGTAGTAAGTAAACAAAATCAAGCTTATCTTTCAAAATTACCATTGTTCATACAAAATAATCCAGTTTCATGGCTTTTTTAACTTCTTGTAAAGTTTTTTGAGCCTCTGTTCTTGCTTTATCTGTTCCCTCTTTAAGAATTTTCTCAATTAACTGCGGTTGACTTTCATATTCAGCTCTTCTTTTTCTAATAGGATTTAAGAAATTATTTAAAACTTTGACCAGGTACTTTTTGACCTCAATATCTCCTACTTGGCCTTTTGTGTATTGGTCTTTGTAGTTTGCTATCTGGGTTTTATCTGCCTCTGTTCCAAATGCATCAAGATATATAAACACCGGGTTTCCTTCAACAGTTCCTAGGTCTGTTACACGTATTCTTTTTGGGTCTGTATACATTCCCATCACTTTTCTCTCTACCTTTTGCTCTGGATCTGTCAAAAATATGGCATTACCTAAAGATTTACCCATCTTGGCTTGCCCGTCAATACCAGGCAGAGTTGGTACTTCCCCTATTAAAGACTCAGGAATGGGAAAAACCTCTCCAAATAAATTGTTAAATTTAATAGCTACATCTCTTGCTAGTTCAACATGGGCTTTTTGATCTCTGCCTACAGGTATTAAATTGGATCTGGGAAATAAAATATCTGCAGCCATTAAAACAGGGTAGTAAAACAATCCTACTGTGTCCTGCTCTCCATGATCTAATTTTTCTTTTAAAGCCGGCTGTCTTTCCAAAACCGGCCTTGAGATAAGCAAACCTAAAAAATACGATAGTTCCACAATCTCTGGGATCTTTGACTGGAGACAGAAAGTCACTTTACTTGGATCAAGCCCTACTGATAGATATCCTAGCATTAAACCTCTAATATTTTTTTCTAAATCAGATGTTCTATTAAAATGAGTTGTTAAAGCATGTAGATCAACAATTTCTATGAAAGTTTCATATTCATTCTGTAACTTAACTCTATTTTTTAGTGAGCCTACATAATTTCCTAAATGAAAACTCTCACTGGTTGGCCTATCCCCTGTTAAAATCCGTTTCATTGAATTAACTCCTTTAGAAAATATTCTACACTTTCTAAGTAGTTTTGTCCTGAGGAAATCTTATCAATTACAGCGCTGCCTATTACTGCCATATCAGCAAAGGGTTTTAAAGCTTTAAGATGTTCTTTTTTGGAAATTCCAAACCCAACAGCTATTGGTACTTTATATTCTTTTTTAACTTTATTTAAAAAACTAATGAGTTTAGGATCTAAACTTGATTTAGCACCTGTAATACCTTGTCTGGCTGTGGCATAAACAAAACCTTTTGCTACTTTGGCATTCTTTTTTAATCTTTCATCTGTGGAAGCAGGAGAAATAACTCTAATCGCGTGTAACCCAAACTCTTCGCAATAGGCAGTAAAATGTTCCTTTTCCTCTTCTTCCAAAGGTATATCAGGCACAATTAGACCCGAGATTCCTGCCTTTTTGGCATCCTGACAGAACTTTTTTGTACTATATTGAAAAACATTATTAAAATAGGCCATAAATAAAAGGGGTATTGATATTTTTTTAGTAAGTCTTGAAGCTAAACCAAAAGCATCTTTGACCTTTGTGCCATTTTCTAAAGACTTCTCGCAGGCTTTCATAATAGTTGGCCCATCTGCCAAAGGATCAGAAAAAGGAATCTGCAGCTCTACCATATCTACCCCTGTTTTAACCATTAATTCCACTATTTTTTCAGTTTCAGGTAAAGTCGGATAACCCACCACTACATGAGTCATCAGCCCCAGTCTTTTTTCATTTCTAATCTGTTGTAACTTCTGATCAATGCTATTCATTTATGTATTCCTTTAAAAACTGCATAAATTTTTGATCTTTTAAGGCTTTGGCCATAATAAATAAGTCTTTATCTCCTCTGCCTGATAAATTAACTATTATGACTTTATCCTTGGGTAGCGTGGGGGCTAATTTGATAGCTTGGGCTACAGCATGAGCAGATTCCAGAGCCGGGATAATCCCTTCTGTCAGGGCTAAAACCTTTACAGCCTCCATAGTCTCTTTATCAGTAACAGAAGTAAACTCCACTCTGCCAGTATCACCAAGATAAGCCAGTTGTGGCCCTACTCCCGGGTAATCCAATCCGGCAGCAATTGAGTGTGTTTTTTGGATTTGTCCATCTGAATCTTGTAAGAAGTAAGATTTATATCCTTCCACTACCCCAATTTTCCCACCCTGAAATCTGGAAGCATGCTCCCCTGCTTTTTTCCCTGTCCCTCCTGCCTCTACACCAATTAATTTAACCTGCATTTCATTTAAGTAAGCAGAAAATATCCCCATAGCATTACTGCCTCCTCCTACACAGGCAATCACATAGTCAGGCAGTTTTTCTCTATATTCTTTGATTTGTTTTTGTACTTCTTTACCCACAACTGACTGAAAATCAGCATTCATTATTGGGAAAGGGTGTGGTCCCACCACTGAACCTAAGATATAATGTGTATCTGAGACGTTTTCAATCCAATCTTTTAAAGCGCCGTTAACTGCATCTTTTAAAGATTTACTACCAAATGTTACAGGCACAACAGTTGCACCTAAGCTTTCCATTAAGAAAACATTAGGTCTTTGTCTTTTAATATCTACTTCACCCATGTATATTGTGCAGGAAAAGCCAAATTTGGTAGCCACAGTAGCTGTTGCCAAACCATGCTGCCCTGCTCCGGTATCCGCAATCAAGCGTTTCTTTCCAAGGCGTTTGGCAATTAGAGCTTGTCCAATACAGTGAGTTATTTTATGAGCCCCTGTGTGGTTTAATCCTTCATTCTTTAGATAAATCTTGGCTCCACCCAATTTATCAGTTAAATTTTCTGCATAGGTTAAAGGTGTTGGTCTGCCGGCAAAGTTCTTTAGGCAGTAAACAAACTCTTTTTGGAATTTTTTATCTTTTTTTGCCTCAAGGTATACTCTTTCCAACTCCTCAAGTGCCGGGATTAACATTTCCGGCGCATACCTTCCCCCATATTTTCCAAAATGACCCTTCATAAAGTTACTCCTTTAGCATTTCTAACAAATAATCTGATCTATTCCAAATCCTGTACTCCGTCAGTTTCTACTCCGCCTGCCACATCAACAGCAAAGGGTCTGACTTTGGTAACAACTTCCAAAACATTCTCCGAATTTAATCCTCCCGCAAAGAATAAGGGTAATTTAAAAGCAAGCTGCGCACCTTTTTCCAAATCAACCATCTCTCCCTCTCCTCTTCGTACTCTGTCTAATATGAAATAATCTGCTTTAATACTTTGTGGCTGATCATAAGTAGTGATAGATTTAATTACAGGAGTTTTTAAGGCCTTTATGTAATTATTATTTTCATAACCATGAAGTTGCACAAAATCCAATCCTAAATTAGAAGCAATTTGAATAACATTCCCTACTAATGCATTCTGAAACACTCCTACTATTTTAACTTGGCCCCCAATTGAATTAATAATCTCTAAGGCTTTTTGCGGATCAATAAAACGCTTAGATGTAGGTACAAAATTAAATCCTAAAAAATCAGCACCTGCATCAATTGCTGCTTTAGCTGCTTCAATTGTTCTAATTCCGCAGATTTTTACCTTAATTCTCATATCCTAACTCCTTCTATGAATTCCGCAACGTTTTGAGTTTTCATCAAAGCTGTCCCAATTAATACTCCTTTTGCACCTGCTTTTTGATATTTTTCCACCTCTACTCTACTTAGTATTCCAGAGAATCCCAGTTTAATAAATCTATCAGGAATTTTTTGTAACAACCCACAAGCTTTATCCACATCCACTATAAATGTATCCAAATCCCTGGCATTAACAGCAATTATTCCAGTATTAGTAGCAACTGCTTTCTCAAGTTCTGCTTCATCGTTGATCTCAACAACTGGTTCCAATCTTAGGCTTTGTGCTATTTCTATAAACTTTATCAGTTGTTCTTTTGATAGTAGCTTTGTGATCAGGAGTATAGCATCTGCTCCGGCTTTTACTACTTCATGAATTTGATATTCATCTACAATAAAGTCTTTCTGCAAAACAGGTAAGCTTGTTACTTTTTTTATCTGTCCCACAAATTTAGGGTCTCCTTTAAAAAAATGTTTCTCGGTCACAATAGAAATAGCATCTGCCCCAGCTTTCTTATATTGTTTAACCCTTTCCAGTAATTGATCCTTCGAACCTAATTTAGATTCTGTAGGCGAAGCAAACTTAACTTCTGCAATAATAGCTATTGAGCCATATTTTGGACTAGTCATAGCTTTATAGAAAAAATTGGGAATCTGTTGCTTTCTCTTTTCCAAATCTTCCCTGGTTTTACTGATAATTTCTTCCAATTTACTGTGCATATTTTTGAGTCTCCGCAGTTAGTTTTTCTAAAACTTGCTTGGCAGCTTTGGAGTCAATTAATTTCTCTGCTAATTTAATACCCTCAGATATACTTTTTGCTTTTCCACCCAGATAGAGAGCTGCTCCACTATTTAAAACTACTATATCCCTTTTAGGTCCTTTTTTCCCTTCTAAAATATCTTGGATTATTCCGGCATTTTGTTTTGGATCTCCTCCTAAAAGTTCTTTTTTAAAAGCTTTTTTGATTCCGTATTTTTGAGGATTAATAATAAATGATTTTATTTGAGATCCATTAACCTCAAAAACTCTGCTGCTTTCTGTGGTGGTGATTTCATCCATTCCATCTAAACTTGTGATAATCATTAAATGAGTAAATTTAAGTTTGGAAGCAACTTTGGCTAATTTTTCAGCAATTTCTATATTAGGCACACCTAAAAGTTGAATTTTGGTATTGGCAGGATTTAAAAATGGTCCTAAAAAGTTAAATACTGTCCTGATTCCTAGTTCGCGTCTAACAGGAGCAATATTTTTCATAGCCGGATGATACAAAGGAGCAAACAAAAATACCATTCCTACTTTTTCCAAAATCTTCCCGGCTTGTTTGGGTGCTAAATTAATATTTACCCCTAGAGCCTCCAGCACATCTGCGCTGCCACACTTACTTGATGCTGCCCTATTACCATGCTTGGCTACTTTCACCCCGCAACCAGCAACCACAAAACTTGAAGCTGTGGAAATATTAAAAGTACCAGCCCCATCTCCCCCTGTTCCCACAATATCCAACACTTGTCCTTTTGTTAAAACCTTACTCATATGCTTTCTCATGGTTTGAATAAGCCCAAAAATCTCCTCAACTGTTTCTCCTTTGATTCTTAAGCCCACTAAAAAAGCAGCCACCTGAGCAGGAGGCAGATTACCAGCAATAATTTCCTCCAGTAAGTGCTGCACCTCTTTAGTTGTGAGGTCTTTCCTGTCTATTAATTTGTTTATCAATGCTTTTGTATTCATAGTAAAAGAAAATTTTCTAAAATCCTTTTTCCTCCTTCTGTTGCAAATGATTCCGGATGAAACTGTATGCCTTCAATCAGATATTGTTTGTGTCGCAGTCCCATAATCTCTCCCTTACCTTCTACCTGCGCTGTAATTTCCAACACTTTTGGTAAAGTAGCCCTGTCTGCCACAAGTGAATGATATCTCATAACCTCAAGTCCTTGTGGTAATCCCTCAAACACCCCTTTGCCTATATGCTTAATAATGCTGGTCTTGCCATGCATGGGCTTTTTTGCTCTAACTACTTTGCCTCCAAAATAATGGGCCATACCCTGCATCCCCAAACAAACTCCAAATACCGGAATTTCTTTTCCTAATTTGGTTAAAACCTCTGCACATACTCCAAAATATGCTTTGTCTGAAGGGTCACCAGGACCTGGAGAAATAATAATTTTGTCATATTGTCTATTCTTTATCTCACTTAGGGTTATTTGATCATTTCTGTAAACATCAACCACAAAATCTTTCCCTTTTTCCTGTAAAATTTCTCCCACACATTGATAGAGATTAAAAGTAAATGAATCATAATTATCTATAATTAATATTCTCACGTAAGCACCTCTTTCATAGCAGCTAGTTTATTTAAGATTTCCTGATATTCCTTACCCGCATCTGAATCATAGACAATCCCGCCGGATGTCTGAGTATAAGCATATTCTCCATCTATAAAAAGTGACCTAATATCTATGGCAAAAGTACAATCCCCATTAAAACCAAACTGCCCTACCCCTCCTCCATAAGGCCCTCTGGCCTCCTTTTCATTTTGACTGATAATCTTCATAGCTTCAATTTTAGGAGTACCTGTTAAAGTGCCTGCTGGGAAATTGGCAGCTAATGCTGAGAAAGCATCTTCCCCTTTTTTAATAATACCGACAATCTCTGAGGAAATATGTTGGACATGACTAAATCTTTTAACAGTCATTAAATCCCTCACCTTGACAGTCCCAAACTCCGCCACTTTACCCATATCATTTCTATGAAGATCAACCAGCATATTATGTTCTGCTCTTTCTTTTTCATCTGACAGAAGTTGCCTGGCTAATTTTTGGTCCTCTGTCTCATTTTTACCTCTTTTAATTGTACCTGCCAAAGGGGATGTTTGCATTTCCCCATTTCTTAAACTGAAAAGTAATTCCGGGGAAGCACCAATGATTTTTTTATCCCCAAATTTAAGATAGTACATAAAAGGAGAAGGGTTTACTTTCCGCAGTTTCTGATAAATTTTTAAAGTGTTGCCTGAGATTTTAAATTCTGATTTAAACCCCACTTCACATTGGAATATATTGCCTGCTCTGATTTGTTCTTTAGCTTGCTCTACAATCTTTCTGTAATCAGTTTTGGTTAAAGTATTTCCTAAAAATTTTACTTTTAATGCTGAGCTTTTAGAAGGACTCTTTTTAGACTTAGTCTTTAAGATGTTCAGTAGCACCTTGCTTCTGTCCAGGTCGTGGTAGAAATAGAATAATTCATTAGTGATTTTATCTAAAATCAAACCATCTGTATAAACTCCAAACATAAATTGATCAAACAAAGGGTGAATCTTAACATCAACAGCGAAGTCAAAGTAATTAGCTGCTTCATAGCTTAAATACCCAATTAAACCTCCTGCATAATTTTTGCTGATTGTTTGTTCCGGCATAATTTCCCTTAAAGTAAAGTAAGGGTTTTTAACTTTAAAAGCTTGATCATCAAAAAATAGAACATCTCCTTTAGCTCTGATAATATGTTGTGGATCAAAACCAATAATGGAATATCTCGATAATCTCCCCTCTTCACCCAGGGATTCAAATATAAAGCACGTCTCAAACTCTGTTTCTATATTTTCAAACAGCTTAAAAAAATTAATATCCTGGGCCAGCTTTTTATAAACTGGCTTTTGTGATAATTCAATTTTAGGTATTTTCGACATATTTTTCTTTCTTTTGGGCATTAAAAAAACCCTTGCAAATCTCCGATAATAAATCAGAAACTTACAAGGGCCATTCAGGCGGTACCACCTTGTTATTCTACTAATTCTTCCTATCCTCCCCGGTTCCAACCTTCCGGATCAGCGGATTTATGTATTAATACTACCAAAATTGTCTATTACAGTCAAATAATCTAACGCCACTCTTTTATATGTACATCTCCCTTAATTCCCGGGCATCTAATTTAGATCTATTGATGAAAGCAGCAGCTAAATCTTCAGCCGCCGGATAAATGCTCTCAGGGAATATGGTAGAAGCAGCTTTTTCCGCCCTCCTTAAGTCAAATAACCTGTGTGCTCTACCCATAAACAATCCTGTTTTGGGATCTCTTGTACCAACCTCTAGTCTGGAATTTAAATATGTCGCAAGATCATAAAATATCAACTCCACAGGCACAGGAATATCTTCAAACCATATTTTTCGCCGATTATTAAAATTTTGTCCAACTGCCTGACCATGATCTGTACCAGTCTTATCATCTTTTTCTATATCTTTAATCTTAAACCTGGGATCAGTTTTTAAAACCGAGACTACTTCATCTGCTAATTGTTCTGGTGCAAAACGCCCATCCATTGATACTACCCTCATCCCTATGAGGTCTAAAACACCACTATCTACACTTATAACCCCACCGTTCTCCCTTGCCTTTACTATACTCTTTAAGATTGATATTCTGTCATCTTTTTTCCTTGGGCCTGTATAGACAATCCCTCCATTTTTGATATTTCTAACAGTGAAATTTATATGTTTCAAGTGTGCTGTTGGTGGAATTCTTCTTAAGGTATCCGGGAAACCTACTACTTCATTTGTTTCATCATCATGGATTGATTCAACAACCCTTTTACTCCCTGCCCCCTCCGGGCCTTCAAAAAAAGTCTCATTTAATGCCTGTTGAACATCTGATAAACGGGTATGCAGTCGTCCGTTTAACGTCCTGGCGTTAATCTGAGAAGAGATATCTATAAGCAACGCATGTCTGTAGACTTCATAAGCTAAAGTCGGATCAATCTGACCAGCTGGTTTAGATAAACGCCTGAATAGATCGCTTGGCCTATCTGAAAATAAAGCAATCTCATCTTTTAATTCCAGACCCTCAACTTCAGGTAATAAGTTATTATAATATTCTGGTAGAGCGGTTGCGTGTTTTTGATTCTGCATATAGAATTCTCGTGGATCGATATTAGATGGTAGACCATAAGCCCTTCTGATTGCATCATAAGTATATTCATTAAATCCTGGTACTGCCTCATCAGGTAAACCACCAGCCCTAAAAAAACGTAGACTGCCTCTACCACAAAATTCCATCATTAAATGTATAAGATGGATATTAGTCTGAGGCAACCTATCTCTGCCTTCTGGCTTAAATGCTTCTATTGTAATATTGGATACTATTTCTGCCATAGGGATCCTGATTGGAGTCAAGGATTGCGTCGGGGTATAGCAGAACGTATTAATTCTACCTTAGTTGGGGGCAAATTAACAGCATGCAATCTTGGCCTTCTATCAAGGTCTGCTCTAAACTCCCTACTTTCTGCAGCTGCTAATGCTATCCATTCTTTTTTTATCTCCGGTCTGATCTGACCATCTTCTATACTCATAATCTATCTTGTACACCTCCTAATCTTGCTTGTCAAGTATCTAGCTTCCTAGCAACAGTACCATCGTATTCTATTTCTTCCTCAGATATTCTTCTAAATGGTTTTTCACGGACAATTTCTTCAAAAATATGGGCAATAAGTCCTACTACTCTACCTATAATAAAAAAGCCTTTGCCAAGTCTATAGTCAAAGCCCATATCAGACACCACTGCAGCAATTGCCCCATCCACATTAATCACTATTTTTTTACCTTTTCTTTTTTCCAACTCAGCCTCAACTGCTTTGGCCAATTCTGAGTGTTCCCCAAAAAAACCTAAGCTCTTGGCTTTGGCAAAAACCTGGGTAGCTCTGGGGTCTTCGTCTTTATAAATCTTATGACCAAATCCCGGGATTCTATCTCCTGAAGAGATCACTTTTTCAACCAACTTTTCTGCAGATAAACCTATTTGTAAAAGCCTGGCACACTCTTCAATCGCTCCTCCGTGATGTTCTCCTATTCCTAAAATCCCTGCTGCTACTGAGGCTTGCATGGAATTACCAGCTGAGGCTGAATTCCTGGCATTAGTAATAGATGGCGGGCCCATTCCATTATCAATTGTGGAGATCAGAATTGAATCCAACATGGCTCTTTGGTTTTCTGTTGGTAACTCACCCTTAAGTTCTAGCCAGATTGCATCTGTGAAGTTTACTTTATCTATTAAATCTGTGACTTTATAACCATGAATTATGGTTTCCCCGTCAACTATTCCTGCTATTGATGTTTTCCATTTTTTATCCATTTTAATTTACATTAAGATAACTCATTAGCACTCTTGAGACCGTTCTTTTTATAAATTGAATCAAAACTAAAAATTCCATTTATGTGTTTTTCTTTGATAAAAGCAATGTTTATACAATCAACAAAGCTGACATTTTTTGATGTTTGTTCCATAAAAATTTGAGTTGCTGCTTCCTCTGTCTTTTCGTCTATTCTTTCTATTTGGAAGACATTATCCTCAGATTTCATACTTTTAATAAAGGCTACCGCAATTGCATGGCTAACTTTTTGACTTAATACTGTGACAACTTCTGCAAAGACGAAATTGGATGTAATAAAAGTAATCGGGGCATCCTGCAAATTTAAAAAAATCTGTTTTGCCCGGACATGATTAGAATCATCATCTTTAGTAAAAGCTACAAATGCATCTGCATCAACAAAGATAGTCAAAGATTTATTCATGTTTTTTTGGGACCACCGTAAAGATAGTGATCTAAGTTGCTAGAAAGATCAGAGGGCCCTCCCCTAGTTTTCATAGCTAATAACCTTTTCAGAATTGCCTTCCCGGATTTATCAAGTTTTTTTCTTCTTTGAATCCCTTCTCTTAATAGATCCCTAGCAACTTTTGCCATAGATTCTTTTTCCTGTTTTGCTAAAATATTCAAATCTTTATGTATGTACTCATCAAGATAAATTTGCGTTCTAATCATAGAATTAGATTATACATCTGATGTATATGTTATGTCAATAAAGAAGGTATTTCATCTGGAGTTTTGGCAATGATTACTCCAGCATCTTTTAAAGCATTTATCTTTGATTTATAACTACCTTTATTACCATAAATTATTGCTCCTGCATGCCCAAGTTTTGTGCCTTGTGGCAGGCTTTCAGCAAACAG
>Ga0209541_10006057_pt1 | contig 20807 bp, 16 predicted proteins | sample RifCSPlowO2_01_FD_184027 | JGI IMG/M metagenome (GOLD analysis project Ga0209541, IMG submission 184027) | Groundwater microbial communities from Rifle, Colorado - Rifle CSP2_plank lowO2_0.1 (SPAdes) (version 2) | ecosystem: Environmental > Aquatic > Deep subsurface > Groundwater | place... | reverse complement strand
CTGCGGAAATTCGGCTCGCGTCTCCAAGGTCATCCGCATCGCGACTGGCTGCCGATTTTGGAAACCAGTTCCGGTCCGCTCGGCTCCGGTCTCTCGCAGGCGGTGGGGATGGCGCTCGCCGACCGCTTGGACCACGAGCGAGTTTCCGGCCGCTGGTTTTATTGTCTTTTGAGCGACGGCGAGTGCGACACCGGTAACCTTTGGGAGGCGGCGATGCTTGCCGGCCGCGAGCGGCTCCACAATCTGGTCGCCATCGTTGACCGCAACAACATCCAAATCGACGGTTGGACTGAGACGGTGATGCCGCTCGAGCCGCTCGCGGCCAAGTTTCGGGCTTTCAACTGGCATGTTTTGGAAATTGACGGCCATAATTTTGAGGCGATCGTCGCCGCCGTGGAACAAGCCAAAGCCGTTTTCAATCAGCCGTCAATGATTATCGCCCGGACGATTCCCGGCCGCGGCGTCGCCGAGTTTGAACGCGATTACGAGTGGCACGGCAAACCGCCGAATCCGGAAGAAGGCAAGCGCGCCTTAGCCGAGCTCCGCACCCTGGGCGGCAAAATCAAATCCGAACATGAGTAAAATAGAAAAAGTTACAAAGACGCTGAACATTTTATTGCTGATTGTTTTAGTCCTTTTGCTCTCCGGCTATTCCGGACTTTGGGTCAAATTGCCACCAGCAACTTCTTTTGCGCTATCCTACTTGTTCGAGTTTTGGGTGGTGGTTACTATTCTTTTATCAATCATCACTTTTACTCTCTGTCTTCTTGCCCTGTCAAGAAAAAAAACCTCATTTTTAAACTGGTGTATTTTGTTTATTGACGTGGTAATTATTGGGTTTTTGGTGTTTGCCCTTTTGTCTAACATTTGAAACTGTATGTTAATTACTGAGCAAAAATTGAACCCGAAACTTTTTAGCGAGGCGCTGGAGCAAAAACCGATTCGCGACGGTTTCGGTGAGGGTTTGCTCCGGGCTGCGGAGCGCGAGCCGCGCGTCGTCGGTCTCTGTGCCGACCTTTTGGAGTCCACTCGGATGCTCGCTTTCGCCAAACAATTTCCCCACCGCTATTTTGAACTGGGCGTCGCCGAGCAAAACTTGGCGGCGGTGGCAAGCGGCCTCGCGGCCATGGGCAAAATTCCCTTCCTTTCTTCTTACGCCGTTTTCTCGCCCGGCCGCAACTGGGAACAAATCCGGACGACGATTTGTTACAACCAACAGAATGTCAAAATTGTCGGCTCGCACGCCGGCGTCTCGGTCGGTCTCGACGGCGGCTCGCATCAAGCGTTGGAAGACATCGCCCTGACTCGGGTTCTGCCGCGAATGACGGTGGTGGTGCCGGCGGACGCGATTGAAGCCCGCAAAGCGACCGAACATTTGGCGCGCCGTGTCGGTCCGGCTTACTTGCGTTTGGCGCGAGAAAAAACACCGATTATCACCACCGAAGAATCGCCGTTCATTATCGGCAAAGCCAATCTACTCTGTCAACCGCCGAACGCGCGAGCGGCGATTGTCGCCTGTGGCCCGGTGGTTTATCAAGCCCTCGTGGCGGCCCACGATTTGGCCGGCGAGGGGATTCCGATCAGCGTGATGAATCTCCACACGATTAAACCGCTGGACGGCGATGCTTTACTCAAACTGGCGCGCGAAACGGGCGCCATCGTCACGGTGGAGGAACATCAGCGCCGTGGCGGTTTGGGTAGCGCGGTGGCCGAATTTTTGGCCGAGCGCCAACCGACGCCGATGGAGTTTATCGGCGTTGACGACCAGTTTGGCCAATCCGGCGCGCCGGAAGAATTGCTTCGTCATTACGGCATCAGCGCCATCGCCATCAAGACCGCCGTCCGGCGGGCGATTGCCCGTCGTGAAGGAAAATAATCGGTTATCCACAAAAACGACTTGACCAAACCAGACGATTTTGCTAACTTAAAACCAGGCCGTCACATCGGGTGCGGTCATTAATTCAGTCAGGTGTCTTCCAAGGAGGAACACCCTATGTATGCGATGAAGTTGGAGACCGTGACGTAAGTGCGAAGCAGTGCGTGGGTGCGGGTTTGGTTGAGAACCAATCCGCACCTTTTTTTGACTTAAACTTCGTGCGGCTGGTAGTCGGTTGGAGCGGTTTTCAAATAATTTTCCAGTTGAGCGCGAGTGAGCAAACCGGCTTGGGCGCCGATTTGTTGAACGACGGACATTGAGTTGACAGGGCCCCAACGGAGGGCCTCGGCGAGCGGCAAGCCGATGGCCAACGCCGCGGTGACGGTGGCCGAGAAGGCGTCGCCGGCGCCGGTACGTTCGAGCGGCGGTTTGGGGTCGGGATAGGGGGGCATAAAAAGAGTTTGAGCGCCGTCGCTCGCGTAGGCGCCTTTTTTGCCGTCGGTAATCACCGCGATTTTGGGTCCGAGAGTCCGGATGCCGGCCAATAATTTTTTCGGCGTCGCTTCGTCGGTGGCCAAAATCCGCTGGGCTTCCTCTAAATTAGAAAAGAAAATATCCGTCCGTCGATAAATTGCGGCCAGCGCCGCGGCGCCGAATTTAATTTGATAAGTGCCGGGCTGGAAAGCCAGTTTGATTTCCGGCTGGGCGGCGAGGTAATCGGCAATCGGTTGATGGAAAGTGAGCGAGTGTTCGCCGAGCGAACTTAAGTAGACCCAAGCCGGGGGCTTGCCCCGAGCGAAGTCGAGGGGCAGTTCGTACGGATATTCTTCATGTTTAATTAAAATCGTCCGGTCGTCGCCGAACCAGAGCACATAGTGATAATTGGTTTTTTGACCGGCGTGCTGTTTGACCCAAGTTGTCGCCACGCCGTTTGCTTGGAGCGCCGCGAGCGCCGCGGCGCCGTTTTCGTCGTCGCCGAGATTGGTGAGGAGCGCGGCTCGGAGGCCGAGCCGCGCCGCCGTCACCGCCGCGTTGGGCGAGTTGCCGACCGCCGGCACCACCGTCACGCTCTCGTAGGGAATTTTATCTTTGAAACGGAGCGAGAGGCGACAATTCTCACCGCGCGCGTCGCACTTGACCTCGGCCTCCTTCAGTTTGATAAAGGCGTCGGTGACAATGTCGCCGATGCCCAAGAATTCCACTTGATTTTCCACGCTATAAGTATAGCACAACGAAAAAGAAAAAAAGGGGGCGGTTGTACCATTCATTCGCCATGACGAACGAATGAACTTTGGAGGTTGACAAAAGGACTTCAAAATGCTTGACTGAATTCGGAGAGCAAATCAACGCGATTTGCCCAAGTCGGTAGGCGCTTTCGCAAAGGAGAAAAAATGGAGGCGCAAAGGGAGTTGGAAATCCTGCGGGTTCTGGTCTCGGAAGTTCTGCGCGAGAAAGGGGTTCAGTTCGACCAGAATTTTCGCAGAGCGAGTTCGGCAGAAGTTAGAAAGCTGAATGAACGATATGGTATTCAGCCGCCCATTCTACTTTCTGAATTCGCGGAAGTGGTCATTGTTCGTCTTCGCGGGTTGATGCATGACCACATTCACGAACTTGAGAATCTCCTCAGAGCCATGCAGGAGGAAGATCATCCTTCCTCATCGCCCGCTTGAGCAAGTCGGGTAGTGGCCTCGCCACGCTAAAAGGGTAATGGCTCCTCTCCGCGAGGACTTGGAGCCGAACAAGAACCTTACCTGCAAAAACTTGCCCCCGTCGTTCGCTATCGCGCGCGACGGGGATTTTTTGTATAATGTGGCGACGATGAAAACTTTACGTGCAGTGGTGACGGCAGCGGCGACGGCGGGGAAGGCGGTCGGGCATTTTAATGTTTCCGACTCGGGGGGACTTTGGGCGGTCTTCAACGCCGCGCGCGAGCTCGGCTTGCCGGTGATTATCGGCGTCTCCGAAGGCGAGCGGGAATTTATCGGTCTCCGGCAAATCGCCGCTCTGGTCAAAAGTTTGCGCGAGGAATTTCCGGCCCCCGACGGCGCCGGCCCCTTCCCGATTTTTTTGAATGCCGACCACACTTACACCGTGGAAGGCGTGAGGCGAGCGGTGGATGCCGGTTGCGACGCGGTGATTTTTGACGGCGCCCTGCCTGCCGGCAGGCAGGGCAAATTGCCGCTCGCCGAAAATATCAAATTGACGAAAGAATGCGTCGCTTACGCCCGCGAGAAAAATCCGGAAATTTTGGTGGAGGGCGAATTGGGGGACATCGGCGCCTCGTCCAAAATTTTGGACGAGGCGCCGCGCGATGCTACCGGCGCCTCGGTCACCGCCGCCCTGACCGATCCGGCCGCGGCCGCCGAGTTTGTGCAGGCGACCGGCGTGGATCTTTTGGCGCCGGCGGTCGGCAATTTCCACGGGATGCTCCGCGGCCAGCCGGACCCGCATTTGGATTTGGCCCGCATTAAAGCGATTCGCGAAGCGGTCGGCATCCCGCTTGTTCTCCACGGCGCTTCCGGCAACACCGCCGCCGATGTCGCCGGCGCCATCGACGCCGGCTGTGCCATTGTCCATGTCAACACCGAACTGCGCCTCGCTTATCGCGACGCCCTCAAGCTTTCGCTCCAAGCCGAGCCCGACGAAGTGGCGCCCTACAAATTCCTAAAACCCGCCCTCGCCGCGATGCAAAAAGTAGCGATGGAAAAGTTACGATTGTTTTCTAAAACCTAAAACCTACAACCTAAAACCTATGCCCAAAATCTTCATCACTCGCAAGATTCCCGAATTGGCGGAAAAAATGTTGCGCGAAAAGGGCTACGAAGTGGAAGTCAGTCAAAAGGGCGACGCCTTGACGCACGACGAACTGATTTTCGCGCTCCAGGCCAAACCCTACGACGCCGTGCTTTGCCTTTTGACCGACAAGATTGACGATTTGGTTCTGGCCGCCGCGCCGTCGGCCAAAATTTTCGCCAATTACGCCGTCGGCTACGATAACATTGACTTGGCCGCGGCCCGGGCGCGCGGCGTCGCCGTCAGCAACACACCGGCGCCTTCCACCAGTCAGAGCGTCGCCGAGCACGCCTTGGCTTTGATGGTCGCCGTCGGTCGGCGGATTGTGGAAGCCGACCAATTTGTCCGCGACGGCGGTTATCGCAACTGGGACCCGCTGCTTTTTCTCACGCCCGATTTGGTCGGCCGGACGCTCGGGATTATCGGCGCCGGTCGGATTGGTTCGCGCCTCGCCTTTCACGCCGCGCGCGGTTTTGAAATGAAGGTGATTTATCACGACTTGAAGCGGAACGAGAAAATTGAAAATGAACTCGGCGCCGAGGCGCGGCCGAGCGTCGAAGCGGTTCTCGGCGAGGCGGATTACGTTTCGCTCCATGTCAATTTGGACGAGAGCACGCGCCACTTGCTCAACGCCGAGCGGCTGGCGCTGATGAAGGCGAGCGCCGTTCTGGTCAACACCGCGCGCGGCGCGGTGGTGGACGAGGCGGCGCTGGTGACGGCCTTGCGGGAGAAAAAAATCGCCGGCGCCGGTTTGGATGTTTTTGAACACGAGCCGGAGTTGGCACCCGGTCTCAAGGATTTACCCAATGTCGTTTTGACACCCCACATCGCCTCAGCCACCCTGGAAACCCGCGACGATATGGCCCGCATGGCCGCCCAAAACATCATCGCCGCCCTTTCCGGCCAACCCCCACCGAATTTGATTGAGTAATTTATTTGTTAAACACCGAGTGTTTAACATTTCCAAACACTTTTTCAGTGTGATGGGAGACGACATCAAAATAAGCCGCGGCATCAAAAAACCCCGCCGCTAGCGAGGTCCTTTGATGTGTCTGCCATCAGCTATATGCCGATAGGGACTGACGCCCCGCAGACACACCACCATTATAATTGCCGGTAGTCCAAAACACAAGACCCCTTATCCCCACCGAATTTGGTGAATTAAAAAAAGCGGCAATCCATTTCTGGATTGCCGCAAATAGGACAGAACGATGCACCACGCCACAGGACAACACTTTGCACAACTTCACATTCTGTTATTAATTTAGCAACTCATCGGCCTCCTTCACGCACTCGTCGAACGAGAGCTGGCCGCGATAGGCCTTGTTTTGAAGTTCCCCTGGAAGCGAGTTGAACAAGAACTTGCGGAACTGTTGGGAAATGAAGAAGGTGACGCCGAGGTCGGTGGTGCTTCGGATATTCCGGCCGCGCACCTGCAGGGCCTGAATCATCACTCGCCACTGCCAGCGGCCCCAGCGCCGATTGCCGAACCGCTTCTCTTCAAATTGAGTCAGCGGGTCATCTGGTCTGGGATAACCGGGACGGAGGAACCAAATAATTGGCGCCGTCTGTTTGGGTAAATCCACGCCCTCGCTGTAATTAGCCGCCGTGCCGACCAAGGCCTCGCCCTCGCCGTTACGGAAGGCAATCGCCATTTCGCGCGCCGTTCGGCCGTTGCCATAGCTGACGGCGTTCAACTTTTCTTTCGCCGCCAACCTCATAATCAATTCGCGTTCATCATTGGAAATGCAAACGAACAAACTCCGTTGGCCACGATTGGCGAAGTGCTTGGCCGCGCGCACCATCCGTCGGACGACACTAGCTTTGGCGCCTTGGCCGACATTACGCACGGCCAAATCCGGCGTATCCATCGGCATAAAGATGCGGGTGTTCAGCGCCGAGAAGGGCGAAGGGGCGGTGAACATCGGTCCCCAAAGTCCGGCCTCGTAACCGAAGACATCCTTGTTACCAATCGTCGCCGAGAAGGCGACATTGAACTGGCCGAGAATCGCTTTGATTAAGCCGACGACATAGAAGCACTTAATCACCAGCTTGTATTGGACTCGCTTGCCCTCCGGCCGCTCCGCTTCGTAGAAAGCGCAGACATAGTTGAGTGGATTGTCCTTCGTTGTCGTCAGACAATACTGGAGCGAGTGGATGTAGCGTCGCAAATCGCGAGCCACAACTTCCAAACGCTTGAGTTTGGTTCGATCCTCGCGCCGATCAATCAGTCCGGCGGCGAGGGCCGCCTTGGTGTCAGCCAACACTTGCTTGCCGTCAATGGCTTGAAGAGCATTGATCAAACGCTCAATCTCTCCATCCGAAAGCAGAGTTTGCTTCCGGGGCGGTTTGGCTTTGGCAATCTCCCTCATAATTTTGAGGAAGTGGCGCAACTGGCGAGCGGCGGGCGATTTGATTCGCCGCAAGAGTTTGACCAATTCCCCGAGGTGATAGTCGGTGATGTCGTAGGACAAACTATTGCGTACGACATCGGCGAGGCGATGGGCCTCGTCAATCACCAGACAGTCCGGTCGGTCAAACTCCCGACTGAAAAGGCGAGTGAAGAGGAAGAAACTCATCGTTGCCAAGACGACGCCGCCTTGCTTGGCCTCATACTTCTGCTCGAGATAAGGGCAGGGCGCGGCGCCCGATTCGTGAGTGGCGCCCGTTTCTTGATTGACCCGATGGGGACAATCTTGGAGCAGAGAACAGGGGATTTCGTCCGCCCGCAATTCCTCGTCCGGGTAATACAAGCAAGGATGCTCGTTGCGCCCGAGCGCCACCTTGAGACCGGGAAATTCCTTTCGGATTTGGTCCACCAAGGTTTTGTTGGGGGTGATGAGGAAAAGAGTTTTTCCACCCTTCGCTTCAGCGGCGCGGAGAAGAGTGTACTCCACCGCCGTCTTGCCGGTGCCGGTGCCTGATTCGATAATTGTCGTCAGAGCTTCGTCCCCGGCCACTTTGGCCTTGGTGATTTCCCCGGCAACAAACGCCAACATCTCCTCCTGAACTTTCCATGGGCGGCGATAGTGCGCCGTGCTTGGAAAGTGCTCCCGGAGAACGGGGAGCGACAAACGATGATAGGTCGGGTCCATCTCGGACTCCTTCTGTCAAAGAACCATTGGGAGACAACGACTACGCATCGCCGCTCCACCTCCTTTCTTACTAGCATATTGGCCTAAATTTGTAAAGAAAAAATGCCCCACCGGTGAGGGCGGGGCGCGAGACAACACGGCGCGGCACAAGATACAACGCGGCAACACGATACAGAACTTGGTTTTAAGCTACCACTACCGGGTCGGTTTGTCCAAAAAAAGCCCCACCGAAGGTGGGGCATTGGTGCAGCGGGACAGCACGATATAGCACACTACATTACGGAGCGGCGCCATGCGGGACTTAACAGCACTTATCTAGATTCTAGCTTTGATTTTAATATTGTCAAAAAAAGCCCCGCCGAAGGCGGGGCAAGGACATTACAGAACATGGCAAGACGGGGCGTTACGACATAGCACATAACAACGCATAGCAAAACTCGATTAACCCTACTTGAGTGTTAGTTTTTGTCAAACAAAAAGCCCCGCTTGTTGCGGGGCTGGTGGCACAGGACTACATAGAACAGTACAGCGCGACGCAGAGCAACACACAACAGTACTTAAGTTCATGCTACGCACAACTGAAATTAAGTCAAACACAAAAAAGCCCCACCGGAGGGTGGGGCGTGTTGCGTGGCGACACGACACGCTTCAGTACAGCACGGTACGACGCAACACTTGAGCACCACATTAACATGACTATTTTCTTTGTCAAAAAAGCCCCACCGAAGGTGGGGCGAGAGCGGCACTGGACAATGCGCTATAATACGACACGCTACAGCACGACGCGCTACGGCACTTGGTTTTAAGCTACCACTACCGAGTTGGTTTGTCCAAAAATTAGCCCCGATCGAGAGCGGGGCGCAATACGGGATATGGCATTACAAGGCAGAACCTTACATTACTGGACAGGACAGAACAGCACTTAATCCGATACTACCAAAAATCAACTTTTTGTCAAATAAAAATGCCCCGCGAGTAAAGCGGGGCAAAATGCGCACAGCACCCTACGACGCGTGACAGTACGGCGCATGACACAACATCACTTAACTTAAATTATCACTAGGAGAAAATTAATGTCAAACACAAAAAGGCCCCGCTCGAGAGCGGGGCAATGTGCGGCACGATAATCAACAAGACAGGGCTAGAGATTACAGTACAAGACAGTACAAGCCTTACTATTTAACATTACCTAAAAACTTTACTTTGTCAAAAATGCCTCGCGCGATGGCGAGGCAAGAGAACGTGACGGTACGCCACCAGACGAAACGCCGCAAGACATGGCGGTACTCGACGATACTAAATTTTATATTATACGGATAAAAATTAATGTCAAGCACAAACAAAAAAGTGCCCCACCAGAGAGTGGGGCGACGATCAACACGACGGTACAACAAAGCACACTACGGAACACTACGGCACGCCACAACACAGCGCAGAACTTAGCTATCAAGCTAGCATAATTTATAGAAAAATCAAAAAGCCCCACTGGATGGTGGGGCGAAGGGGCAGTACAACGCAGTACAGAGCAAGACGACACAGGGCACTACGTCACAACACTTGCGTATAAATTTATCGTAAGTAAATATCTCTGTCAAATAAAAAAGCCCCGCCGGAAGACGGGGCCGAGCGACGGAGCATAACAACACAACACCTGGCAGTACAGAACGGAACGGAGCGAGACTTTTTAACTTTCGGTAACATCGCAAGGCAATACATTACCGCGCAATACGGAACTCTACGCTACAGTACCCAGTTTCAGATTAACACAGCTGACGATTTGTTCAAAAAAAGTCCCACTCGCAGAGCGGGACTAAAAGCGAGACGCTACACTACACGACTGGACGCTACGGGACTAAACAAGACACTACTTAACACCACCTATTTATAAATTATCACAACTCGATTGAAATAAAAAGCCCCACCGAAGGCGGGGCGGAGACGGAGAGCCCGGCTCTCCACGCTACGCTACAGGACAGCACTCTACGGCGCGTGACAGTACGGCGCATGACACAACATCACTAACGATATCCGACTTAAATTATCATTAGAAGAAAATCCAGTCAAATAAAAAAGCCCCACCGGTGAGGGCGGGGCGGCTTCACTAGAACGTGGCTGAACAGAACTGAGCAAAGCAGCACATGACAACACAAGACTTAACTTAAAGTAAATCTAGCACAAGACAAAATTTTTGGCAAACAAAAAGGCCCCGCGATGAAGGCGGGGCAGCCTCACAGGACAAGACAGAACAGCACGCGACGCAGCCTGACGTAGCAAAACTTATTTTGCTCTGACGATCATAACCGTTTTCAATTCGGGTGGTAGCGGGTCAAGCAAGAGGGGCGATACGCCCCTGATTCTCACCCTGACGCGTCTCGGTTTGATGGGATTCGCCAACAAAATCGGGACGGGTTGAGGACGACGTTTAACGGGGCTACTAGACATACAACCTCTCCTTCGTAAGAACGGTTTACCGATGGACACGCGCCACCGGCAACCAATATAATAGCTAACAAATTATATTGATATTGTCAAAAAGCCCCACTGGATGGTGGGGCTAGATAGCGGAACGATACATAACACTGCGGGACCGTACAGCACGGGACAGAACGATAAATCCGCAGTTTATCTTACACGAGACAAAACATTTGTCAAATAAAAAAAGCCCCACACGAAGTGGGGCGAGAGCGGCACTGGACAATACGCTACAATGCGACACGCTACAGTACGACATGCTGCGGCACTTGGTTTTAAGCTATCACTACCGGGTCGGTTTGTCCAAAAAATTAGCCCCGCTCGAGAGCGGGGCTGTCACACTAGACATGACGGGACAGAACAACACGCCACAAAGCTGTGCAGTACCGAAAGGCACGCATTTTAAATTAGCCTAAACGAAGATACTTGTCAAACAAAATGCCCCACCGGAGGGTGGGGCGGGTGTCACAAAACGGTACAGCACGGAAAAATACGGGATCGCGCGGGACAGAACAGGGCACGACAAAACATCACAGTACTTGAATTAAACACTATCTTGAATCAGTTTTTCTGTCAAACAAAAAAAGCCTCGACACAAGGTCGAGGCGATTGGCGCAGCACAGGACGGGACTACACTAGACACTACGGAACACATCGGCACATCACGCCACAATACTTATATTTAACACTACTTAAAAACTTTACTTTGTCAAAAATGCCCCACCGGATGGTGGGGCGTGGGACAGTACAGCGCGGCACAAGACACAACGGGGCAACACGCTACGGCACTTGGTTTTAAGCTATCACTACCGAGTTAGTTTGTCCAAAAAAAGCCCCACGCGAGGTGGGGCAGGGGAGAAAAAGACAGTAAATGACGGTACATAACACAACGGCGCGACGCATAACAGAACTCGATTAACCCTACTCGAGTGTTAGGTTTTTGTCAAATAAAAAACCTCCCGTTCGGATGGACGGGAGGCTGAACTGCGGAACAGCACAGTAAGGCACGTCGCGCGACAGAACATTACAGTACCTTTTTGACCTTCCGTAACGGTGATACAGTACACCGCGTCGCGGCGCAGTACAGCGCTTTACAAAACAGTACCCAACTTATAACTATCACAGTTTGGAGTAAATAAAAAGGCCCCACCGGTGAGGGCGGGGCGAAAGGGTGGAACAATACGGAACATGACGCAACAAAACGGAGCGGTACGATACGTAACTTTTGGCCAACTTAACTGTAGCATACCCAAAATTTTTGTCAAACAAAAAGCCCCACCGAAGGTGGGGCAAGTCCACGGGACAGGGCATGACGTAGCAGTACGTTACAGCACATCACATTCTGTAAAAAACCTCCCGTCCGGTGACGGGAGGTAATTGGTGCGGGACGACACGCCACATAACAGTACGTGACGGGACAGGACAAAATGATTGAAACTAGCTGTTTCCTTTACTCATTCTCTGCCTTCTCCTCGCCGTTGCCGTTCTCGGGCTCGCCACTGTCGGACGGTTCCAGCTTGGCTTTCGCCTTTTTGGCGCGCGGCCAGTCGGCGGGCGTGATGTCCTCCCAGGACTCCACCATAAACTGGCCGTTCTCGCCGCCGACGCCGGCCCGCATACAGCCGAGGCCAATCATTTTGCCAGCGACACTGAAGAGTTGCTTGATGGTCTTCTCGTTGACATCGCCGTCGTCGTACTGGATGGTCAGGTCAAAGTTCCAGCACTCAAAGACGGGCCGACAGACGCCGTTTTTGGAAGTGGCGCCATTGCCGACATTGATGTCCGTCTCCCAGGCGGGTTCCCCGCCGTCGTCGTCAAAGAGGACGAAGTTCCTGTCCTCAATCCGGAAGAAGGCGGGCAAACGCGACTTGCGCGACTTGCCGGGCGAACTGGCAGTGGAAATGTTCATCCGTCCTTTGTAGGGGACATGCTCGCCGGCGTTCAGGAGCGCTCCCCACAAATACTTGCGGGGCAGGACGATCTGACGGTTGCGGTTCGCGCGGCGGAGAATATCCAACTTCTCTGCGCAGACCTGCTCCAACGGCCGGTCCTTGGCGATTTGGAGCTTCTTGCCCGTAATCATCGCCTCGGTCACCTCCGGCGACATCGGGTCGAGGAGGAGCGGTGACATCCCTCGGAGCCGGAGCTTAATGCGCCGCGGCTGGGCCGGGTCCACCAACTTGATTGGAACGGACTGAATGGGACGAGACGAAACACTGGAAACTGCGGCCATTTTTGGCCTCCTTCCGGTAACTGAAAAGAACTTACTTGCCTCAAGAACGCTCTTGAGGTCTGCTCCTATAACTAGCACAAGGGTGTTTTTTCGTCAACTTTTTTGACTTTTGATGCCGCTCCGGTATACTGGTCGGTAATGATCAAGCTGGCCGCCAAGGAGCGGAAAATTTTTGGCAAAGCGTTGAAGACCCGCCTCGGTGGCGGGCAAGCGGCGGGCGATTTGCCGGTGGTCGTCTACGGCCCCAAGGACAAACCGACGCCGCTTTTTGTTGACCGGAAGGCGTTCAAAAAAGTGCTCGCGAGCGGCGGCGAATCGGCGATGATTGGTCTGGAAGCGGCGGATTTTCAAAAAGATGTTTTAATTCACGAGATTGATTTCCACCCCGTTTCCGGCGAACCGCGCCACGCCGATTTTCTGGTCGTGGATAAAACCAAAACCGTGACGGTCAAAGTGCCACTCCGGTTTGACGGCGTGGCGCCGGCGGTCAAGGATCTCGGCGGTACCTTGATCAAAGTTCTCCACGAGTTGGAGGTGGAAGTTCTGCCGGCCGAGATTCCTCACGAGATTGCGGTGGATATCGCGGCGCTGGCTACTTTGGAAGCGCAGATTTTGGTCAGTGATTTGAAAGTGCCGACGGGCGTGAAGGTGCTTAACGAGCCGGAGGCGGTGGTTGCCTCCATCAGCGTCGCCGAAGAGGAACCGGAAGCGCCGGCCGAACCGGTTGACCTCTCCAAGATTGAGGTGGAGAAGAAGGGCAAAAAGGAAGAAACTGCCGACGAGGCCGGAGACGAAAAAGGCAAATCGGCCGTCGAAACCAAATCTGACGAGGCGAAATAATTTTGTTATACTGAACCGGATGAGAAAATTTGGCCGGTTTTTGATTTTGGCTTTGATTTTAATCGGCGTCTTTGGCGCAACGACTAACTTCACCGCCCGAGCCCAAACGGCGGTGGATGTGGAAGCCCAACGAGCCAAACTGCAGGCCGAGTTGGAGGCCGAAGAACGAGCGATTGCCGAGCAGACCAAAGTCCTTCAGGCCAAACAGAAGGAGACCGCCACTTACCAAGGCGAAGTCAATTTGCTCAAGGCCCAAATCAAGCGAGCCGAGACCAACATCCGGGCGAAAAAAATCGCCATTGAACGCCTGGACAGCGACATCGCCGAGCGCGAGGGTCGGATTACCGTTCTCCAAGCCAAAATCAAACACGAGCAGGATTCGTTGGCCGAGCTTCTGCGTCAGACCCGTGACGCCGACACGCTTTCTTTGGCGGAAATCGTTTTGGACGACGGCCGATTCTCGGAACTTTTTGCCAACTTGGACGACTTCCAAGCCGTCCAGACCTCGCTCCATCGTTCCTTCGCCACCCTTCGTGATTCACAGACCGAAGCCAAAAAAGAGCGCGAGGCGCTAGCCGAGCGCAAGGACCGCGAGTTGGACGCCAAGGCGACGATTGAGTATGAGAAAAAAGTGGTGGCTAAAAAAGAGTCGGAAAAACAGATTCTGCTTTCGGTCAGCAAAAATCAGGAACAAGCGGTCAAGACCGTTTTGACGGCGCGTCAAAAGCGGGCGGCGCAAATCCGTTCCGCCCTCTTCGCTCTCCGCGACACGGCGGCGATTCCCTTCGGCAAAGCGCTGGAGTTTGCCACCGCCGCCAGTCAACAAACCGGTGTTCGGCCGGCCTTCGTTCTCGCCATTCTCAAACAAGAATCAAACTTAGGCGAGAATGTCGGCACTTGCAATCGAGTCGGCGATCCGCCGGGCAAGGGTTGGCGAGTGATTATGAAGCCGGCGCGCGACCAAGCGCCTTATCTCCGGATTACTGCGGCGCTTGGTTTGAATCCGGAGACGATGCCGCTTTCTTGCCCGCAAGCCGGCGGCTACGGCGGGGCGATGGGGCCGGCCCAGTTTATTCCTTCCACTTGGGAACTTTATCAAACCAAAATCGCGACCAAAACCGGTCACCAGCCGCCCAATCCTTGGGAGCCGAGCGACGCCATTATGGCCTCGGCGATTTATCTCTCGGAGCTTGGTGGCACCGGCGGCGTTTGGAGCGCCGAGCAACGCGCCGCGGCCAAATATTACGCCGGCTCGCGCTGGGCGACCGCCGGTCAGGGATACGCCAACTCGGTGATGGCCCTCGCCCGCGACATCCAACTCAATATGATTGACCCGTTGCAAGAAATCTAGAGTTGTGGTAGGGTGACGCAAGAAAGTGAGGTGATGGTAATGACTGAGGCGAGAAGCGGACAAATCGCGCAAAAACTGTTCACCTATTTCAATCAGTTGGGGTGGACCGAGGCCAGAAAGATGATGCCGGATTTGATGAATCCGAAAAATCTTGGCCGGTTCCTGACACCCACTTGCGCCAAGATCGTGAAAGAGATCGGAGTTTCCGAAGAGGAATTCAGAGAGTTTTTGGTTTTGCGTGGGTACAAATTGGCCAAAGACATCGGTCTTTAGTTCCGACTGCCGCGCCGAAGGAAATCCTCATAATCCACCTCGCGGCCGCCTTCGGGGACGACGCGAAGAGGTTCGAAGCGTCCGTCATCGGCAAGACGGGCGCTTTTTATTTTGAGCCGAGCGCCGTTTGCCAATCCGAGCCAAGTGCCCGGATTGGGATTGAGCGCCAGCACTTTGCGATAATTCAATTCGGCCGCGTCGCTTAATTTAATTTCGGCGTCGGCCTTGGTGAACTTGCGGCTGTAAGTGGCGGCGGCGTGATTTTGCGGCATCGGTTTAATTTTGCCGGCCAACCAATCGGGCAGAATCTCGGCGAAAAGTTCGGCGCCGAGTTTGGCGAGGGCGTCGCGGACGACAAGCCGGGAGGTTTTAGGTTTTAGGTTATAGGTTTTAGAGGCGAGAAGGGGGCCGTGATCAATTTGTTCGTCCACCAACATCAGCGTCACGCCGGTTTCCGGGTCGCCGTTCAGAATGGCCGATTGAATCGGCGACGGCCCGCGATATTTCGGCAGAAGCGAAGGGTGGATGTTCAAAACGCCGTGTTTGGGCAAACGGAGAATTTCCGGCGGTAAGATTTTGCCGTAGGAAGCGACGAGGAATAGGTTGTAGGTGTTAGGTTTTAGGTTGTAAGTGGAATCAAAAACGGGAATATCCTGCTCAAGCGCCCAAAGTTTGACCGGCGGGGGAGTGAGGCGCTGGCCGCGACCGCGACGAGTGTCGGGCGTGGTGACAACGAGCGCCGGTCGGAGTCCAAGACGATTCAATTCCGCCAAAACTTTTACCGCGAATTCATCCGTCCCGAAAAATGCGAATTGAGGACTTGCCGTTTGTAAATTTTTCGCCTTGTCGGTAAAAAGAATGCCGTCCAGGTGGTCAATCTCATGCTGAAAAATTTGGGCCAAAAGGCCGGAGCCGTGGCGAACGAATTTTTTCCCCCGCGCGTCATAGGCCTCGACGCTCGCCTTCTCGGCTCGCGTCACTTGGCCGAAAACCTGGCGGACGCTCAAGCAACCTTCTTCCAGAACCGCTTGGCGCCGCGAGAGTTTTTTGATTCGCGGATTGATAAAAACCAAATCGGCCGTTTCCGGCGGTTCAAAAATTTTCCCCGAAACGATAAAAATCCGCCGATTCTCGCCGATTTGCGGCGCCGCCAAAGCGACGCCGTCGTCGCAAGTCGCGAGCGCCGCGCTCATTCGGCGGAGCAAATCGTTGAGCGCCGGTCCGCCGATTTCCACGAGCGCCACCGGCGTCGAGACGGCGCGCAGTCGTCGGTCATCACGCTGAATAATTTTTTCCGGATTCATAAAATTTCACTAGCTCCCACCTTGACAATAAAAGAAGGCGGCAGCGATTTCAAGTGAGCGAGGAGGCCGGGTTCGGGCCAGGCGCTCGGATTGAGTTTAAGCAAGAGATGATAACGCCGCGCGCCCGGCCGGCCGGGCGGACCGAGAAACGACGGGTAGATAAGCGGCTGCCAGGCGGCGAATTTGGTTTTCAGCCCCTTAACCGCCTCGGGCGTCTCGCCGGTAACTTTGATTAACAACTTGAAGGGCGGGTAACCGAACTGTTCGCGCGAGGCGATTTCTTCGCGATAAAAATTGGCCAAATCGCCCCGGAGAGCGTGAGCGAAGAGGGCTTCGTCGGCGAAGCGGGTTTGGAGAACAAAGCGGCGGCGGGCCAGCGCCCGGAGTCGGACAACGAGACGGAAAAGAATTTCCTGAGTGCGATAATCGGGTCGGGCGAAGAGACCGTCCAGACCGAGAGCGACGACGAAATCCACCGGCCGCGGCAGGAAGGCGAGAGCCATCTCGGTGGCGACCAACAGACCGCCGGGCGCGGCGAGGAATTGGTCCATCAATTTACGGCCGGCGGCCGGCGTTTTAATCGTATCGCTGTCGAAGCGCCAAATCCGCGTCGGCGCTAGAGCCGCGGAAAGTAATTGTTCCACCCGGGCGCTGCCGACACCCAACTCTTTCAAACGCCAACTTTGGCAGACGGCGCAATTTTCTTTGGCCGAGCGTTTGCCGCCGCAATGATGGCAGAAGAAAATTTTTTCTTCGCGCGAGAGTTCGTGGAGAGCCACCGGCGACTGACAACGACGACAGAGAACGGTGGCGCCGCAATCCTCGCAAACCACGAGCGGCGCCAAGCCGCGGCGGTTGGCCAATACCAAAATCTTGTCGCGGCCGGCGACGCCCTTCGTCAATTCGGCGAGAAGCTCCGGACCGAGCGGCGCGCCGCCTTGGTGAGGGAGCAGGCGACTATTTTCAGCGCCGGCGATTCGTTGTTTGAGCGGCGCCAGCGGTTGATAAAGGCGGTTGGCGGCGGCGTAAAAAGTCGGCAAGCTCAAAGTCAAATCGGCAAAAATCAACCGCGCTCGATAGTGACGAGCCAGTTCAGTCGCCAAAACCCGCCAATCAAAATGGGGCCGAGCCGGTCGCTCGTAATGTTCCGATGGCTCGCGTTCCAAAATAATTGTCGCCAAATCGGGCCGCGGCAGGGAGAGGAAACTGGGCGTAACCAAAGCCAGAATCGGATGACGGGAACGGAGCGCCGCTTGCCAGCGCCCCAGTTGTTCTTTGGCCGCGAGTTGGGCGTGGAGAACGAAGGTGTACTCGGCAATGCCGCGTTCCAGTTGTTGGAAAAATTTTTCCAGCTCGGCGACGCTGGGCAGGCAAAAAATCACCGACGCGCCGCGGGCAAAATGTTCACGAATCAAACTGCGATAAAAACTGATGCGATGTTCGTCGGCGTCTTGAAGAACAGCGATTTCCGGCGCCGCGAGATTGTCGGCCGGTTCGGGGAAGTTTTTGGCCTCGGGGCGTAAATTGGCGGCTTGAGCCAAAATCGCTTGGGGCAAAAGGGCGCGGAGAACCGGACCGAGCGACGCCGCCGCTCGGTCGGCCGCCGCGCGCGCGGCGGCGACAAACTCCGGCCGGACGAGCGGCGGCGCCTTGAGCGTCCGAATTTTTTTCAAAGCGTAGGCGGCGCTCCGGAGCGCCGCTCGGGCGGCCGTCACCGGTTCGCTTTCAACCACCAAGGCCGGGATAAATTTTTGGCGCAAAGGAATTTCCACGAGCGCCCCGGCCGGCAACGGCTTGGCGGAAAAATAAGTCAGCTGATCGCGGAAAACGCCGCGACTCAAGGGGATGACGTGGATAAGCTCCATCAAGCTTATGATATAATTTAGGCGTGAAAAAGTATATCTCGCTTGCCCGCGCCGCCGAAAGTTCGGCTTACCAAGCGGACGAGTGGCGTCGGCTCTGCCAAACCGGCGCCGCCGATTGTCGGCGGCGCGGCGACGATTGGTTTGTCGCCGAGAGCGAGTTGGCGCGGAGTTTTAATCTTCGCTCGTTTGCCTCGGCGCCGCCCGCCGAGATTGGCAAGGATAATCCTTCCGGTTCCACCCTGCCGACGCCGTCCAGTCGCCGCCAATCGCTCATTCTCGCCGGTTTGTTGGCGGCCGGAATTTTGATTTTCACTTGGGGTTACTTTAATCAATTTGAGCGGCCGAACTTGGCGGTTTGGCGGGAACGCTTGGACCTGGTCGCGGCGGCGCCGGCGGCCTTGTCGCTCGCCGATTTTCCGGACCTCCTCCAACCGCTCGGCGAGAAACTGGCCGACTTGGGCGAATTATTCCAACTCTTGGGCGAACGAATCATCACCAACTGGCGATATTTTTTGGGCCTGACCGAGCCGCTTGACGCCGAACTGGCCGTGGACGCGAGCTCGGGTTTGCCGATTTTGACCGCCACTTCTTCGGCCGTTTGGCAGACCTTGATTGACCAGCGGATTGCCAGTCAGCTCCAGAGTTTACTTGGTGGCGGCGCGCCGGCAGTGGCGCCCGCCGGCGGTCGAGCCAATGAAGGCGTGGTGGTGGTGCCGGTTTCCGGCAACGAGCGGGTGGACAGTGCCGTCCGCGAGCGGCTGTTGAACGCCTTCTCCGACCGCGTCAATGTCCGTTTTGATAACTCGGGCGTCAGCGGCGTGATTACGCCGATGTTCCGCGCCGTTCAAGGTGATGATTATTGGTTCCTCTTAACGCCGATTCGCGAATGAAAACTCTGGCGCCAATTTTGTGGTTCTTGATTTTGCCGTTACTCGCCGCGGCGGCAGTTTCCGGTCCGAATCAACCGCCGCCTTACCGGTTGGAAGTCGCGCCGTCAAAAATTGAGCTTCGCTTGAACCAGGGCGAACGGCGCGAGCAAACGGTGACGGTCAAAAATTTCAGTCGGGAGGAATTGGTTGTGGAAACGACGGTGGAAAATTTTGCCGCCGGACCAAACGCCGAAGACCCGCTCACCTTGCTCGGCGCCGCGCCGTCGGCCACCGGTTTGAAAGAACATTTGATTTTGGCGCCGGCGGATTTGTCCTTTCGCTTGGCGCCCGGGGCCAGCCGGGAAATTAATTTTAGCGTCACTCTCGCCAGTTCCACCTCCGGCCTGCCCGACCAAACGGTCGTCCGGGCGGGCGCTCGTTACGGCGCCCTGACTTTTACCGCCAAACCGTTGGCGGCCAGTTCAACCGCCGGCGTCGGTGTCTCGCTCCGGCTCGGCGTTTTAATTTTCGTCCGCGTCGCCGGTCCGGCTTGGGAGCAGGGCGAATTGAAGGAGTTTGAAGTGAACAAAAACGCCGCCGGCCGGCCGGAGAGTTTTGATGTCTTGTTTGAAAATCAGGGCGATGTTTATTTGAATCCTTACGGTTTTATCAGCGCCAAAAATTGGCGCGGCCGGGAAACGCTTTTTCTGCCGATTGAGCCCTGGTTTGTGATGCCTCACAGTTTGCGCCGCCAATCCTTAGCGGTGCCCGAGCCGCTCGGGCCCGGCTGGTATCGTCTGACGCTCAAATTGAATCGCGGCTACGGCAATTTGGTTGATGAACGGACGCAAACGGTTTTCGTCTGGTCGTGGCTTTATGGCGCCGCCGCCGCTCTCGCGGCGGCGGCGCTCTGGTGGTTACTCCACCGCTTTTGGCTATGGCGAAAAAAGTAATTTTATTCTTGCTTTTGATTTTAGCGTCGGCTGTTGTCGGCCGAAGCGTTTTGGCCGCCGTTGCCTCCAGTACCAATTATCAAATTGAAACGGACAGCATCGGCTTCCTCGGCGCCACTTCCTCCTCGGCTTCTTACCAACTCAATCAAACCGGCGGCGAACTCGGGACCGGCACCAGCACCAGCGCCACCTATAATCTCCACGCCGGTTGGCAGGCGATGCAATCGGCCGGGGCGATTAGTTTATCGGTTTTCAGCAGTCAAATCAGTTTGAGTCCCACTCTGGTTGGTTTGACCACCGGCACCACCCGCGAAGCCAATGGTAGTTTTCCGGTCGCCGTGATTGGCGATGGCGTCAATTATCGTTTATCGGTTACCGGCAGCGGCGTCGCCGGCGGCGGTCTGGCGCCGGCCGGTGAAGACACGCCGGTCTTCGTCGCCTACAACGGCGGCCCCAACACCCCGACTTATGATTGGTCTTTAGTCAGTCAAATTAACGCCTATTTTGGTTTCCGACCGGAAGGTTTTGAATTGGTAACTAAATACAAGAACGACGGCGTAAGCGCTTGCGGTACCGGCGCTTGGAATTCGGGCCATTGCTGGAACGGCTTGCCCAGCTTGATTAACGGCGAGAGCGACGAAACGATTGCCCAAGGCACCGGCACCACTTTGGATTTACTGGATACCACTTATTTTTATTTCCGGGCGGCGATCGGGTCGCTGAACCCGGTAACGCCCGAGACCTACGTTGGCGGCGTTCGTTTTACCGCCGTAGCGATATGAAATTTCTTAGACCCATCATCGGTTTGATTTTTTTGCTCGGACTCGGTTTCGGTTTTGAAACCGCGCCGCTCGCCTTAGCTGACAGCGAAAGTATTCCGGTC
>Ga0209541_10006055_pt1 | contig 20814 bp, 22 predicted proteins | sample RifCSPlowO2_01_FD_184027 | JGI IMG/M metagenome (GOLD analysis project Ga0209541, IMG submission 184027) | Groundwater microbial communities from Rifle, Colorado - Rifle CSP2_plank lowO2_0.1 (SPAdes) (version 2) | ecosystem: Environmental > Aquatic > Deep subsurface > Groundwater | place... | reverse complement strand
TGATGAAAAATTTCTGTGTTTGAAAAAATCAGGTAATTCAAAATTCTCTTCGGGAATCTCTAGGACATCTTTCCCAAAGAATCTAACACAATCAAGGGAAAGATGTATAGTGTGGAAAATTGGATTAGCTTTATTTGTAGCTTTAGTTCTGCCTTTAGTTGCGGCAGATGAGTATTCATTGTATTGTTTAGATGCTGGAGAACAACTGGATTTTGGGGTGTTATGCAATCCTGCAATGGGTGTTTTAACAGGACCGACAAGTGTTTGCGTTCATATCTTAGATAATGGAAAAATCTGTCCGGGCGGACCCTTGAACAATTGTTATGATCTTGGTCTGACATGCGGAGCAACGAGCAATACAACTGTTGACAGCACTCCCCCCGAACTAGAAATTTTCTCTCCTATCGAAGGAGAGATTTATTCTGAAAGAATGATTTTACTTAACTTAGACGTTAATGAACGCGTAAATGTTCAATACAAAGATAATAACGACCCGAGCAGAAGATGGAAGAATGTTTGCAGCGACTGTTCTTCTTACAGCAGGGAGAGGAGTTTTAAAGAGGGCTTGAATGATTTAACCTTTAGAGTAACTGATGAAGTAGGCAACGAAGCTTTTCTCGATTTAAGTTTCAGAATTGATTCTAAAGATCCGAAAATAAAAAACACCGCACCGACAGATGGATTCGCCTCCGGAGAATTTTTCGTTGAAGTAGAGGAGGACAACCTTGTTAGTTTAAAATTAATTTATGGAATTGCTGGAGACATAAGAATGAAAAATGTTGATTTAGAAAATGAATGCATTTTTGACAGAAGTTGGGAGTGCACAACAAATGCCGATTTATCTGATTTTGACGGGAATGAAATAAGCTACTATTTTGAAGCTATGGATATTGCAGGAACGAGTGATATGAGCGATAACGAATTTTTAATGGTCGATTACAGCGATCCTGTAATAATTGACTTTAATTATACAAAAAATGGGAAGTTCGTTACTTTCATGATTGAAGTTGACGAGCCTAATTTCAAAGAGATTGTTTATATCGATGATTTAGAAAACAGACCAAAGCAGAAGAAACTCTGTTCTAAACTTATTAACAGGCAGTGTGAAAAAAAAGTTTCATTTAAGGACGGAGACCATTCCTTAAGAATAATTGTTTCAGATCAAGCAGGACATCTCACTGAACAAAATGTTGATATTGTAACAGATTCAAAAATCCCAAAGATAAAGGAAATTAACCCTTCAAGAGGATTTGTTTCGGGATTTTTCGAAGTTGAATTTGACGAAACGAATCCTGAACAGGCTTTGTTTAGATACGGCAATCTTGTTTCTGGATTTTTGGATTATGAAATCGGCATTGAGAACGAATGCATTTTGAACAGGAATTATGTCTGCTCTTTTGATGTTAATGTTGGAGAGTACAACGATGAAGAGATTGAAGCCAGATTGATTGTTTTAGATAAAGTTGGAAATATCGGAGAGGATGGAAAATCTGGTTTGAAAGTTGATATTCTGCCTCCGGAGATTTTGAGTCTCGATTATACAGTGAATGGGGGCAGGACAGAAGTAATAATTGGAGTTGACGAAAATAATCTGGAGGAAATAACTTACAGGAATAACGGCGATAGCAATCCCATAGAAAAAAGTTTTTGTTCGAAATTGACAAATGGAATGTGTAAAAAGAAATTACGGCTTAACGAAGGCACGAACCCGATTGACTTTATGATATTTGATGAAGCTGGAAATGCCGTTGCCGAAAGCTTGGAGATTATGCTGTAGATTATAACGAGAGACCAAAATCTTTCCTCACTGTTTTTTGTTCTCTCCAGAGAATTTTGAATTATTCTGATTTTGTCAAAATTCTCTAAGAGAACTTTGCAAGAAACCGTAATTATGCAAAGTTCTCTCCAATATAGCAATAGGTGATCTATCAACTAATTAGGACTGTTACCGTAGATATAAATCTGGTTAGAAATTGTCTAATAGACTATAGAGGGTTTTGAAAAACCCTGTTTTTTAGTTAACTTGTAAGTTACATCGAGTCTTAATAATTTCATTAAAGCCATGTAATGGCGACGACAAAATTAAGGTTTGCTCAGATAATTTTTCTTTTGTTTCTTCTTGACTTTCAGGCAAAATGAGGTTATTCAAAGTCCTCTATATAGAGGAAATAACTCCTTAGTTAGGATAACTTTTTTGATCTATTTGTTTACACCGAGCAACCTGAGCGAGGTTTTGATATTTTCTGAGCCATAAAAATTTATTAACTTGATTTTCTGCTTCCCTTTATGAAATTAGTTTTTGTTTTGCTGGTTTTGCTAGTTTTTCCAGTTGTTTCCGGATTAGGAGTTTATCCATCGAGTTTGACTTTTTTGGCTGGACAGGGAGAGGAGATATGCCAGGAAATTAATGTTGAGATAGACAAGGATATTTTTGTTAATGATTCTTGGAGCGAAAACAAAAATGCAGAAGATTTTGGTCTGGACATTCGTTATGAAAGCTTTGTAAATGAAAGCGGAGAGTTTATTTTTTGTCTTACAGGAAATCAGGTAGGAGAATTTCATGGGCAGTTATTTTTTGACGATAAAGAAGTTGACTTGGATATTTTCGTTGAGGAGAAAATTGTAGAAACTATTGAAACAAATAATGGCGGTGGAGGAGGAAGTGGAAAGATAGCTGTCGCAGTTGTTGTGAAAAATGAGAGTTTGAATGAGAGTTCTGGAAAAGAAAATAAACTTGAAGAATTATCTGCGAATGTAAGTCTTGGAAAAGAAAATTTTGAGAACGAAGCAATTGGACAAACTGTTAGCGTTCCTGATCAATCTCAAATAAAATGGTTCAATCTTATACCAGTTGTCTTTATCGTCTTTGTTATTGCAATGAAGGTTTATGTAGTGAGGAAAAAGAAAGATAAAACCTTGTCTTGTAAAAAACGCGCCGCCTCGGCTTATGGGAACATTTAAGTAATAGGTTACCTAATAAGTAACTAGATAAAAATACACCAAATAACAAAATGGCAATAGAAATACCGCGATATGGGTTAAGGGCTTATGCTTTGTTTTTTGCAAAGCATAAAGATAGAGAGACATTTAAACAGTCAGAATTAGATTGGATAGTTGGGCAAAGCATGAAAAAGAAAATATTTGCTTTGTTGTTAAGAGCAGGCTGGATTAAAAAACAAGAAAATCATAGCTATATTTGTACAAATCCAGAGATTATAATCAATAGTTTATTGGAATTTAAAATTCCTCAAATAATAAAGGAAGCAAGAAGAGATTATGCTTTTACTAATTTGTCAGCGGTAGAAATTTGGAGCGATTACTCTTATGTTCAGAGGGGAATAGAAAAATCTCCTTATTTTATTAAAGTTTTAAACAAAGATTTAAGATATTGGAAGAACTTTTTCAACAAACACAATATCCAAAGTTATGTTAATCAAGGATCTACAATAGGAGAATTTGTTATTTTGATTCCTGTTAAAGAATTAAGTTTTGTAGAGAAAGAAGGTTATAAAGTTGAAAGCTTGAAAGAAACAATTAAAATAGCAAAGTTAAATGAAATGTATTTGTACGCCTATAACTATATGAGAAAGAAGTATCAAAATGTTGCAGCTTAGAGAAAAAGAAATTTTCGAAACCTTAAAAAAGATGAACAAATTTGAATTTGTAATTATCGGGGGATATGCGGTAAATGCTTACACTCTTCCAAGATTTTCTGTTGATTGCGACATTGTAATTAAAGACAAGCAAGAATTAAAAAAAATTGAAAATACCTTAGTAGACCTTGGTTATCTGAGAAGAGAGGATAATAAAGACAAGGATTCTTATTATGAAAATTTTACAAGATTTGAAAAGGATATGGGGAAAAGCATTAAAGTAAGTGTGGACATTTTAGTCAAAGAAGTTTTAGATAGGCAAACAAAGACCACTTTTCCGGCAGATTGGGTATTCGATAATTCAGAGGTAAGAGTATTGAGAGGAAAAACGATTACAGAAGAATTAAAATTAAGAATAATAAATTTGGATGCTTTATTCATTTTAAAATTTATAAGCTGCCGTTTAACTGATGTAAGAGATATCTTTATGCTGGCTCCAAATATTAATAATAGGAAATGGGTTAAAGAAGAAATTTTGAAAAAATATAATGTCGAAGTTTTGGACAAACCACGCACTAAAGTGCGTGGAACACTTCGAGCATCAAAAAGTCCCAAAACGAACCACACTTTTCAAAGTGCGATAAAACGAGAAGGGCTTTTTGATTTTGAAAAATTATTTTTAAGAGTTAAAGAAAAAATAACTTCGAAACAATTCAAAGATAATTTGCAAGGAGTTTACGGAATTATAGATGATAAAATTTTTGAGAAACACAAGAAAGCTATTTTGGACTTTGGATAAAAATAAGTTTTAACGTTGATATATGGGGGGTTAGAAAATTTAGGAATGAATAAATCTGTTTCATCAAAGTGGAGTGGTAGCTAAAGTTTATAAGAAAAGATATATGATGAGACATGATTGTTAAATAGATTACAAATGAAAGGAGGTAAAAAAGAGATGAGAAAAATACTTTTATTGATAGTGATGGTGACGATGTTTAGTGTTGGTGTTTTGTATACTTCTAATAGTGTTGAAGCACTTACCGTTGTTGGTGGAAACACATCTATTAATGGCTCGGTTGAAGAACAAATCTCCTTAGAGATTTTGCCAAATCTTTTAGACTTTGGGCAGATAACTCCAGGTATCGCAAAAGCTGGAAACAACATAACTTTCAATGCTACCGGAAGCAATGAGAACATAACTATTATCACTTCTGTAGATAACAGCACAATTTTTAAGTATATAGAATTTAAGAATGACAGCGGAAGTTGGAATTTTATTGGTGGTTTTGAATTCGATATGGATTGTATGCTTGATAGTAGTCCACCAGTCTGCGGTTACGATTTTGTAAATTTCGAAACGAGGATTACCGCGCCAGTAGGAACTCTACCGGGTCCTAGGAGCGGAGTTATTACATATACAATAACTGGAAATTCACCGGCTTAAAATGAGACTTAAATTTATTTTTTTTATTTTTATCTTTTTGATACCTGTAATAACTGCAGGAGGATTTTCTCCCAGTAGTTTAACTTATCTTATCGAGCAGAACAAAGAGTTATGCCAAATTGTAAATTTGGATTCTATTTCTCAGACAATAATTATTTCAGACAGTTGGGCAGAGAATAAAGATGTTGATTGGAGAGTTAGTTTGTTTAATATGACTGCCGAAGAACATGGTCTAATTCTAAGCTATCCTTTTGAACTTTTATCTGAAGATAAAGAAGCAGAAATTTGCATTATTGGATCAGAATTGGGAGAATTTCACGGTGTAGCGATATTTAGACAAGGACAACAAGGTAATTCAATTATTCAATATGGTGTCTGGCTTAAAGTAGTAATCGAAGAAAAACCACAGCAACCTTCTCCTGAACAATCTCAACAACAAAATGGCGGAAGTTCCGGCGGTGGAGGCGGCGGAGGTGGAAGTGGAAAAGTTAATTTGCAGGTAGAAGCCAAGAAAGATTCAGATTCTGTGAGCACTGGCAGTCCATTGAAAAATGATTTAGCTGATAATGAAATCGAACAGTTATCTGGAGAAAACCAGAACGAGGATGCAAATCCGAGTATAACTGGAAATGCCATCAACGAAAACAGTGGAAGCGTTCATTATATTATCCCAATTGTTTTCGTGATTATCGCCGTATTAGGATTCTTCCATTTTAGAAATAAAAGGAAAAGAGCATTTGGTTATCAATTCATAACCCTCTAAGTTCTATGCGAAATTTTCAATTCTGCAAGTTTTCGCTTCTTGCAAAGCTTCGAAATCGAGTTTTCTTTTGGAGCGACGTATTATAAACATTTTAATCTTGTTCTTTTTATGAAAATTATTTATTCTTGCCATGCTCAAAAGAGGATAAGATAAAGAGGAATAGAAGAATGGGAAATTGAATATTTATTAGATCATCCTTCCTATATTAAAAAATCGTTTGATGGAAGAAAAATTGCAGTTGGAGAGATTAAAGGCAGAAAATTAAAAATTATATACACTGAAGAAGAAATGTATATAAAGGTAGTCAGTGTCATGTTTTTATGAGATTCGAATATGATAAAGAAGCAGATGCGGCATACATCTATTTAGAGGATTCTATAGCAGAAAGAGAAGCTAAAAAAACAATAGAGTTAAATGATAATGTGATTGTTGATTTTGACAAAGATGGAAAATTATTGGGAATAGAAATTTTAAGCGCTAGCAAATTACTTAATAAGAAATCTCTTCTTGAAGCCATGCCTATTTGATCTTTCATCAAAGAAGAGGTTTTTGTCGTGAGAGATAAAAATCATTTTCATCAGAGTAAAGTAGTAGCTAAAGTTTAAATAAAAATCAGTTCAGAAAACAAGATGAAAAAGAGTGTGCTGTTTTGCTTGTTAGTTATTTTATCTTTCTCGTATTTTGTTTCTGCTGTTGATCAAAATGTAACTGTCGAAGTGTTGCCTGAAATAGCGCAAGTTAAGATAAATGAGTTTGTTACTGATCCGCAGACGAATTGGGACGGAGTTGGTTCTAATCCTTCCCAAAATGATGAATGGATAGAATTATTCAATAATGAAAGTGAAGCGGTTAATTTAACTGGATGGAACATCTCGTTGATAGACGGAACCAATAGAGCGTATATCCTATCTGAAATCATATCTTCGGACGATTATGTTGTAATAGTTGATCCTGCTGGAACTGGAAGCCAAAGTGATGACGGACAAATAATTTTATATGACAACTTTGGCAGAGAAGTTGATTCAGTTTCATATGGAAATTGGAACGATGGAAACATAAATGATAATACACCTGACGGAACCGCTGATGACGAAAACAATGAATGCCTCTCGAGGATTCCAAATGGAATTGATACCAATAATGACAGTGCCGACTTTGTTAAGAACCGATGTACATTTAACTCCACGAATTTGATAAATTTTATTCCTGTGACGATCCTAAATAATGCACTTTTCGATACTTGTATTTTTGAATCTGAAGACGTTGTTGTCTCAGCAGTTGTAAATGGATCTATAGAAGAGGTTATACTCTCGCTAAACTTGAACGGTTTATGGATCAATATCTCTTTGGGGAACAATGGAGAAGGCATTTATTCATATACAATAAACTCTTCTGAAATAACAGAAAACACAACTATTTTCTGGCAATTTATAGTTAGAGATGTCGCTGGCAATCTTAATTTTGGAGATCTTTTAGATACAAATATTAATTCGTTAACGGTATTATTAATTGACTCTCCTCCAGACGGTTTAAACAACTGGTATGTGACTGAACCTCAATTTGCTTTGGTAAAAGACGATGACGCAATAAAAACATTTTATCGGTGGGATGCCGGCTCTGTTTCGACGTATTTACTGCCATTCGGATTAGAAAACGCCCCTAACAATGCCAACGTTACTGGCGGGATACAAGAAATGAATTATTGGAGTAATTTTTCGTGCGGCGTTGAAGAAGAGCAAACATCCATATTTATGTTTGATTTTTCTGACTTGAGAATAGAGGATGAAACTCCTGAAAACGGTTCTAATGTTTTCGATAACTCTCCTGAGGTTTCAGCATACATAAACGAGTTGCACGGTGGAAATTCCGGAGTTAATTTGGACAGTATTATTTTCATGGTTGACAACGCTATTAAGATTCCAAATATTACTCAGCCGAATTCTTTAGATGCTAAAATTAGTTATGAAGAAGAGAATCTTAGTCTTGGAGAACATAATATCAGTATTTCTGTCAGAGATAAAGCTGGAAGATTGACAGAAGGAAGCTGGCAGTTTACAATTATCGAACAACAGGAATTCACCCTCACCCTCAACGCCCCCCTGCCTGGATTATATACTGATAGAAGATTACCTTTCAATTTGAGTTTGACAGAAGAAGGAGAGATTGAATTCATCAATTACAATGACAGAACACCGAGGTGGAGAAGGCTCTGCAGGAATTGCGATAATTATGGTGAGGAAAGAGCAAGAACGCGGTCTGTTAATGAAGGCATGAATAATATTTCATTCAGAGGAACAAATGGAATTACTAACGATACAGAAAATGTTTTGCTAACTGTTGACTCAAAAGATCCGAGCATAAAGAAAACAGAGCCGAGCAGTGGATTTACAAACGGATCGTTTATGATTGAGTTTGAGGAAGAAAATCCAGCAAGTTTGTTCTTGAATTATGGAAATAGTTTTAGGAATGCTGAAGCCGATTTGAATTCCTGCGTCGAAGATGGAAATAAAAAGGTGTGTGAGATAAATGTTAATATATCAGATTTTGAAAATCAGGAAATTCGATACTGGTTTAATTTAACAGATATATCCGGCAATTTTGATGTTTCAAGAATCAGAGAAGTTGATGTTGACACCGTTTCTCCATTTGTTGATTTTTTTAACCATACAATTGACGGAAGAAGAGTCAGCTTCGTTATTAATGTTACTGAAACTAATTTTGATAAGATAACTTACATTGATTTTGAAGATGACAATCCAAGAGAAAGAAATTTATGCACGAGGTTAAGAGACGGTGTTTGTGAAAAGAGACAGACGTTTAACAGGAGAGATCATGATTTGACAATTAGAGCATATGACGAAGCAGGAAATACTGCTCTCGTTGTTGAAAATTTAGTTTTCGATGTTAATTAGAAGGGGTGTAGGTTATAGTCTGGGATATAATTAATTGAGCAGTTTATCACAGACTATCAAGGGAAAAACATACTATAGCAACGGACCAAAGTATTTTACCAGATTGTCTGTTGCTATATTCGAGAGATGCTATAAATTGGTTGATTATTTGCGTCTCTCGCTATATTTTGATAAATTATTTATGTTTTTCACTATAAATTCATTAAAGTCATGTAATGACGACGACGAAATTAAGATTTGATTAGATAATTTTTCTTTTGTTTCCCCTTGACATTTGTTTTCAAGCAAATTGAGGTTATTCAAAGCTGCCAATATTATTGTTCACTACTTTGCTTGTCCGCTTACTATAACAACGGACTCAAAAAATTGAGCAAGAAGTCCGTTGTTATACCTGAAAAAGCTTTACTTTTTTGGGCATAAAAATTTAACTTCATCCCCAACTCTAATCTCGTTTCTATTCGCCCATCCAGAATTAACTTCCAAAACATATCTCGCTTCTTTCTCTGGCACATAGACAGGGCAAGGATCTTCTTCACAAGGCTCTGCTGTTTCAACATTAACGACATCATAGTCCTCAGAAATCCAAATAATATCCAGCGGTATTAAAGTATTCTTCATCCAAAATCCATGCAATCCATTTTTCTCAAAAACAAACAACATTCCTTTACTTTCTTCCAAAAAAGAAACAAACATCAATCCCCGCTGTCTTTCAGAAGAATCGTCGGAGATTTTAACATTAACGCAATCAGAAGAAAAACAAACTTTGTCTTCTTTGTTATTGCCGACAAAAAAGTAAACTATGATTAAAACAATAACTGAAAAAACAACTATCAATTTCCATTTCATGCAAATATAGTCAACCAATTAAGTTCTTAGGTTTTTCTATTGGTTGACTATTAGCGGAGCAACTAAAAGCAGCCGAAGAATTTAGTTGGTCTGCTATATCAACAACTACGAAAATAAAAACTTACCTAAAGCTTTTCTGCCTCATCGCCCTCGCCTTGGAATCTCCAGGCTTTCTTGCTTCTTTTCTTCTCGCATCCTGAACAATAATATTTCTGTCATATTTAACATATGCTTTCTTCAAAATATCGCTTCCTGAAATTTCCAGAAGAGCGCGGGCCAATGCTAAACGAGCGGCTTGTATCTGTCCTTCTTTTCCGCCATTCATTGTCCGGATATGAAAATCAAACTTAGGCGTTTCTCCAAGTTCTTGTTGATAGATTCTTATCGGCTCTGTCAAAGCCAGCCTATGAAACATCCCAAGCTCTGTATGCGGCAAAAAATTGTAGAAAATCTTCCCATCTCCCTGTTTCAATCGAACTTTTGCGACAGCAGTTTTTCTCTTTCCCGCGAATATTCTTTTATCTATCATTGTATCTTTCTCGAAGTCTTGAATCTACATAATTTATAATATCACCAACATTTCCAAAGGGAACTTCACAATCAATATTAAGGCTATACTCTCTTTCTAATAATAAAATTAGTTCTGCCCTTGCGAGAGAATCAATTCCAACATCAGCCAAAGCAGTACTTCTGGTAACCTCAGTGTTATTCCATATACCAGCCAATTTCAAATTTCTTATTTCTTCTATAACGACTCCTTCTATTTCACTTGGAGAATATCTTGCAGCTTCCATCATATCAACTCCTCGATTCTTTTCAAAGCATGTGCTTTAACTCTCAGCTCTCTCTTTAATTCAATTTTCTCGACATTCTCAAACTCGTTCGGTATTTTATTATAACATTTTATTCTCTTAAAAGCATCAGAGCCTCTTCCTTTCTTATGTGCCAGCATTCCCCGAATAGTCCTCTTCATAATTCTTTCAGGAGTTTTCAGAATCTTAGGTCCCTTCAAACTCCACCCCGCCATTCTTCTTAATCTTCTGTATTTCTCAACGATAGCGTTCTTTTCACCGGTAATTAAAGCTTCATTGCAATTTACAACAATAACTTCTTTTCCAAGTAAAGATTGTTTAGCGGAATATGCGGCGATTCTTCCTAAAATTCCGCCTGTCGCGTCAATTACGATTTTCATTATAATTTCCCCCTGTTATTTTATATTTCTTTATCGCGTATGCCAGGTCTTCTCCAACCACTTTCCAATCTCTTCTTAAAGCTTCAGTATCATCACTTACAAAATGATCTCCGAGTAAAGGATTATATCTCTTTCTTGGAGGGATTAAACTCAAAGCAGGCATTCCTTCCAAGATATTTGAGATTGTTTTTCTAACGCTCATAAAACCCTAATCCCCTCTGCCTTCGGATTTTTCTTTATTTCTTCAAGAAGAGAAACAATTTCGCTCTTGCTTTCTTTAATTTTTTCTTTGGCTTTTTCTGAAAAAGACAAAGCACAAATTCTAATTTTCTTTGTCAGCTCTCCCTTGCTTAAAACTTTGCCAACGATAACAACGCTGTCTCCAACTTTAGTTTTCATGTCAATCTCGAAAAGATTCATGCTTTTGAATTTTCTCGTCGGTCCAGATAACAAAGAAACAACTTTCCTCCAGCTATCTTGTTTCATTCCTTCCCTAATTATCTCTTGTAAAATAGGATTTGTCTTTCTCGCGCTTTGCTCCTTAATCTTCGTCTTGCTTTTCATGACCTCATTTCAAATCTAAGATATATAAGTCTTTCCAATGCGAAAAATATTTATACTAAAATACACACTTATACTCTTATGAAGAAAGAGCGTAGAAAAAGCAAGAAAAGAGTAAACATAACCATAGATTTAGATCTGCTGGAAAAAGCAAAATCAAAGCTTAACTTATTTGGGGGAAAGCTTTCAACTTTATTTAATGCGTATCTGTCAGATTTTGTTTCTTCGATGCAAACTTCTCCTGTAAAGGTTCATGAAGAATTAAATAAGAGAATAGATGAATTGGAGAAGAGGATTAGGAAGTTGGAAGGTAAAATCTAACATCTCCCCGTAATCTCCGCTTCCGCCAGCCTGCATCCCGCAACATGCAAAACAACCTTCCCTTCTTCAAAATTATTAACAGATAAATAATACTTCTTCTTTTCCCCAATTCCCTGAACTTCGCAATTTCCGCAATCAAGACCGCAGGAAAAACTCTCTCCTCCGGATTCTGTGTTTATCGTAAAGTCAAGCTCGAGAATATCTATGCTGTTTATTTTTCTTTGGACATCAATTAAAACATCCCCTAATCCTACATCATAACAAGCTTTTATTATCGAGAAAGTTTGCGAAGTCTGATAATCAAGGCAATTAAACTCTGGAGCAAGTCTTTCTTTGTTGACAAAACCTTTCATTTCTCCGGCCAAAATTATCGCGGCTACAGTCGTAAGTAAAACCAAACTAACTGTTGCGACAACTTCTGCAACCCCTCGTTTATTTCTAATTAAATTTTGCATGCTCTTCCTCCTGTCCCTATTAAACTGGTTTGAATATATCTTCCTTGCGGATCAACAATTTCCCACGTTGGAATATCGGCAGTTACGGGAGCTTTCAATATGAAAGTTTCAAATTCATCATATTCGTGTTCAATCTGAATCAAGCCATTTACTTCTTCTCCGGGACCGACGGTATGAAATTCAATGTCAAAACTTTTTGAGAAAATAATTTCTCCTTCTTCATCTAATAAGTTATATGCAAACTCTCCGGGAAACATTGAACCGCTCCCGTAACATCCTTGCACAAACTCTGAATCGGTCAAAGTCAATCCTGCTTCAGAATCGTATTCATATTCACCTAAAAAATAGTGTTCATCCTCGCAAGATATCCCGAAATCTGTTGCCCTGCCGGTAATTCTTGAAATACTTCCAGTAATTTTGCTGAACAAAGAATCTATTTCACTGTTCAATTTTTCCCTCATAAAGTTTTCATTGAAAGTTCCATACATTACTTTCTCAGGCGGGCTCAAGGTTCTCATTACGCCATTTTCAACAGAGCGATAATGTTCGTCATCAGAGCAACCAAGAAAACAGCCCTCTTCAATTCCGTCAAACTCCGCACAATCAGCTGCACAATTCCTTGATTCTCTCGGAATTTTAATACTATCATCCACATATTCTTCCGCGAACTTCGCAATGCCGTGCCCAAGCTCATGAATCAAGACAGTCAAGGGATGAACAGAATTAATGCTCAAGATTTGATTGAAAGCAGAACTTCTGATTGATGCAGACTTTTCCTGCAAAACAATAATGTAATCGTTTGGACACGATCCTGCTTTTTTAATCAAGTCTCTCTCATTACAGAGAATAGCAATGCCCTTATAAATTTTACATCCTTGGCTCGCATCATACTGCCCAGGCTCTATGTAAAAGAAATTAAAATTCTCTTTAAACTCGTCATACGGCTTAACATTTAACATGTATTCTGAATATTTCTCCGCCTGACTTTTTGTTCCAAAAATAACAAAGTTCAAAGCGTTCTCTCCATTATACTCGAGAACTTTACACTCCTCCAACTCGCTAATTTTCTGGGGCGAAGCACTCGGCTTTCCTGATAAAATAAAATAAAATAATGCAACAAAGAAAACAATTACAAACGTAATCAGACTTATGTAAATGTAGGTTCGTCTTTCCATTAATAAAATAAAGAAAGGGAGTTTAAATAAATTATCACATGCAAACCTTCGCTCCCTCATCAACTTTCCCTTTTCCAAAATCTAAAATATATTGAACCGTCGTCTCTATAATTCTAACCAAAGCTTCCTGACTATAAAATGCAATATGCGGCGTATAAACTACATTGTCAAAAGAAAGCAATTCGTGATTTTCAACTATTTGCTGCAGCTCTTTTCTCTTTTCTGGCTTATACAAAAATTCTTTTTCTTCCCTTAAGAATTTCTCTCCTTCTAAAACATCCAGTCCTGCGCCGCCAACTTTTCCTGTTTCTAAACCTTCAATCAGAGATTCGGTATCAACTAATTCTCCCCGTGCAGTATTAATTAAGATGACTCCTTTCTTCATCATGCTAATTTTATTTTTATCTATCAAGTGGAAATTTTCTTCACAATAAGGAACATGAATTGTTATGATGTCGCTCTTCTTCAACAATTCGTTCAGTCCAACATATTTGAAGTCCATCTGTTCTGCTAAAAAATCGTCGGGGTTGTGCGTATGAGCCAAAACATTCATTTCAAATCCACGGGCTATTCTAATGACGTGCTTGCCAATCCTTCCTGTTCCGATGACTCCTAAAGTCTTTCCTGCTAAATCAAAACCTTTCAGACCCTCGATAGAAAAATCGTGGTTTAATCTTCTCAAATGAGATTCATGGACCTTTCTGGACAAAGCTAAAATTAAAGCGAAAGTATGTTCGGCTACGGTGTTCTCTCCATAACGAGGAATATTCAAAACAACAATCTTCCTTCTTTTGCATTCTTTCAAATCAATATGGTCAAATCCTGCCGATCTTGTAATTATCAGTTTAATTTTCTTCATCTTATCAAATATCTTCTTGTCAATCTCTGAATAAACAAAAACAGAAATCACATCTGCGTCTTTAACTTTTGAGATATTTTTCTCTGTTAGTGGTTCGCTGTCAAAATTTAATTTATGTTTTCTCAAACCATTTTTCAAAATCTCTTGTTCCCACCCTTTCAATTCAAAGAAAGAAACTTTCATTTTATTTACCCTTATCAATAAGTAGAAGGAGTGTTATATAAACTTGGCGATTCTTTACATATTGTATTCGTCAAAAAAACAATCATTGCACATTCCCTCATGCCAATAAAGATTATGTTTTCCTATCGGAACATTGCATTTTTTGCAGTTATGTTCTTTCTTGTCATCTGATTTTTCTTCAAAGTATACATCTTTCCCCTGATTGCGTTAGATTTTTTGGGAAAGATGTATTAGAGATTCCCGAACTAAAATCTAACTTAATTATCTGGAAGCTCTATATTTCATCCTCTCTTGAAAATCAGGATCGTTCCTGTTGATTGGTTTAATATAAGAGCCCTCGCTCCAGAGTTCATTCTCATAACTATCATCTGAATTTTCTTTCATCATTTTCCTTCAGAAAATTTTGGATTATTAGGATTTCTTCAAACACAGAAATTTTTCACAAGTTCAAAATTTTTGTGTTTTAGGCAATCTCTTTATTGCCAAAAAGTCTCTTTTGAAACCTTGTAAAACTTTATCTTCCATGTAAAAAGAAAAGTAAAAACAGAATTAAATATGAATACTACAAGTTAAATACAAAATAAGTATAGACAGCTTTGAATAACCTCATTTTGCCTGAAAGTCAAGAAGAAACAAAAGAAAAATTATCTGAGCAAACCTTAATTTTGCCGTCGTCATTACATGACTTTAAAGAGATTATTAAGACTCGATGTAACTTACAAGTTAACTAAAAAACAGGGTTTTTCAAAACCCCCTATATTTAGTTTTAAGTTAAAACCAAGGCAAAACTCCCGTCTTCTTTTTAGAAAAAAGAAGCAAAAATAACGGAACTCCCCCATTTTCTTTTTAGAGAATTTTGAATTATTCTGATTTCTTCAAAATTTTCTTAGAGAACTTTGCAAGAAAACGCAATTATGCAAAGTTCTCTTTAGAAACCTCAAGAATTGAAAATTCTTGACGACCATCAAGAACTGAAACTTTTCACAAGAGAACAGCTTCTCCAAGTCAGGGTTTTATTCCCCGCATCCGCTCCTCGTCGTCTGATTGCAGCTTGTGCACATTATAGCGCAATTTCCAATCCTCTTCGCAGGACCTCCGCAAATCGGGCAGGTTATTCCCTCATGTCTAAATTCTTCCAACGAAGCCTGCCCTTCTTTCTCCAAATTTTTTATATCAAACTCAACTCCCCCCGCCCCTTCTCCAAAATTATTCAGCATAAACTGCGCAACATAATCCACGATAGAAGAAGCTGTTCTTATCTGTTTTATCTTGTTATCCATTTCTCCATCTCCAAGATTCTTGACAAATCCAGCTGGTTCAAATTTCTGATGTCTGAACTTTCCAAACAAATCAATTATGCTTGCCCCATATTGCAAGTTCAAAGAAACAGAAGTTGCCCACGCATCCATCAATCCCCTGATTGTGCTTCCTTGCTTATGCATCATTATGAAAATCTCTCCGGGTTTTCCATTATCATAAAGCCCTATGGTAATATATCCTTCATGTCCGCTGATTTCAAATTTATGAGTTAAGCTCTTATGCGTTTGCGGCAGTCTTTTTCTTTCTCCTATAACTTTAATTTTTTCAACCGTCTGTTCAACTCTCTCCCCTTTCGTCTTCTTTGTGTTTAAAGGCTGCGACCTTTTGCTATTTTCCCTATAAATTGCCACTGCCTTAAGGCCTTGTTCCCATGCATAAATATAGGCATTCATTATCTCTTCTACATTCGAATCTTCCGGCATGTTTATCGTCTTGCTTATGGCTCCGGACAAAAATGGCTGAACAACTGCCATCATTTTTATATGCCCCTTATAATTGATAGCCCTCTTGCCCTTTGCAGGTTTAAACGCGCAATCAAACACAGGCAAATGCCTATCCTCTAAAGAAGATCCTTCAATTGTATCATTCTTATCTATATAAGAAACAATATCTCTAATCTCGTCTTCTTCATATCCTAAATTTCTCAAAGCTAAAGGAACAGCCCGATTGACAATCTTCAACATCCCCCCTCCTGCCAAAACCTTATATTTTACAAGAGCTATATCCGGCTCTATCCCTGTCGTATCACAATCCATCATAAACGCAATTGTTCCCGTCGGAGCCAATAGAGTCATCTGCGAGTTTCTATAGCCGTATTTCTCTCCCAGTTCTAAAGCTGCGCTCCAGCAGTCCCATGCATCATTAACCAAATACCTCAACTCACTCGGTATTTTCTCAACATCAATTTCTTTGACATGTTCTCTGTGCATCTTAATTACTTCCAACATTGGTTTTTTATTCATCTCGAAAGCTTGAAAAGGTCCGACTAAAGAAGCTAATTCGGCAGAAACTTTATACGCTTCTCCCGCCATTATCGCCGTAATTGCTGCGGCGACGGCTCTTCCGGAATCTGAATCGTAAGGCAAGCCGAGGCTCATAAGCAAAGCCCCAAGATTTGCATAGCCGAGACCCAAAGGCCGATGGTCTCTCGAATTTCTGGCTATCTTTGCCGTCGGATAAGAAGCCCCGTCAACAATTAAATCCATAGCAATAGAATAATATTTTATGACATGCTTAAATTTCTCGACATCGAATTTACCGTCTTCTGTCCTGAATTTTATTAAATTTATCGAAGCCAAATTACATGCCGTGTCATCCAGATAAGAGTATTCACTGCAGGGGTTTGTTGCATTCTGCCTCCCGGAATTCTTCGTGGTATGATATTTATTGATTACGCTGTCACATTGAATTCCTGGATCACCGCAAAGCCAAGTTCCCTCTGCAATTTTTTTTATTATCTCTCTCGCCTTAAAGGTATCAACAACTTCTCCTGTTGTAACCGCTTTTGTCTGCCACTCTCCATTCTCTTTAACTCTCCTCATAAATTCATCCTGAACTCGGACAGACATATTACAATTCTGAAAGGAAACACTACTATAAGCCTCTCCATTCATTCCACCGTCATAACCTTGCTCAATCAAAGCCCATGCTTTTTTCTCTTCCCTCTGTTTTGCCTCGATAAACTCGATAATATCAGGATGATCAACATTCAAAATTTCCATTTTCGCCGCCCTTCTTGTCTTGCCTCCAGATTTGATAATGCCTGCATAAGAATCGTATCCTTTCATAAAACTCACAGGTCCTGAAGGTTTCCCTCCTCCAGTCAACGTTTCCCTACTGCTTCTCAACGGAGAGCGGTTTGTTCCTGTCCCGCTTCCTGCCTTAAACAAATTCGCCTCTGCAACTTGAACAGCGAGTATGGATTCAATATTGTCTTCAATACTTTGAATAAAACACGCAGAACATTGCGGTCTGTCTAAATCGGCATTCGGTCTAATTTTTCTGCCTGAAACTTCTATTCCCTGCTCTGCTTTCATTATCGTATCTGTTTTAGCATCCCAGACATAAGCGGAAATCCCTCCGGCTTCTTTGTTGTATTCCCATATTCCGACATTAAACCAAACAGGACTATTAAAAACACAAATCTGATTTAAACAAATAGCGGCAATTTCATCTCTTAATATTTTGCTCTGCTCAATATCAAAATAACCTTGTTTTACTCCCTGCCTCTCGAAAAACCTGCTCACCCTTCCAATTAATTGTTCAGCACTTTTTTCTCTTTCGCCTTTTTTCTGGTCACCCCAAAAATATTTGCTGGCAACAACCTTTACAGCGAGCGGGGACCAAAAATCAGGTCTCTTTACATCAGGCTGCATAAATATAACATTCCCTCCATCGTCTGTAACTTTAACCTCCTCTGAGATCCATTTCATTGAATTGCCAAAAATATCAAACTCAAAGGGGCTTTTATTTTCATGCGTAAAAAATCTTTTTACAAGCTTTGGAATTTCAACATTAGAGACTGCAATCATCCTCGATTTATTTTCCTCTAATCCATTCTCATCAAAACCGTTTCCATTCATGCCCTTTCCATTAATCTCGCCCATTTACTTTCTAATCAACTCCTTTATTTCTTTCTTGAAGTCACCTAATTCAGAAAAATCCTTATACACAGATGCAAATCGAATATACGCAACTTTATCCAATTTTCTCAGCTCTTTAGAAACTAAATCTCCTACATGCTCCGTCATAACCTCTTTTCCTTTTTTCCTCAGCCTCTCTTCGATATTGATTAACATTTTTTCTATTTCCTCTGATTTTATAGGACGTTTTTCACACGCCCTCATCACCCCTCTTTTTAATTTCTCGTAATCGAACGCTTCTCGTTTGCCATCCTTTTTCACTACCCTGAAATCCGCTCTTTCAACACTTTCGAGCGTATTATATCTTCTCTCACACTTCAGACACTCCCTTCTCCTTTTAGTTATCCCTTCATGGTCTCTTTTATCTATTACTTTTGTCTCCTCATGAAGACAATATGGGCATTTCATTTCTTCTTACATAAACACAAGATATTGTGTTTTTCACTTTTTTCCACACAATTTATTGTGCAAAACTAGACTATTTATTCTAACCGCTATTTAAATTTTATTGCACTAAAATTTTTACCGTCGTAAAAAATAAAAAAATAAAATTATTACTTTCAAAGTGACGAAATAGGAAGTTCATTTAATCGAAAAACCAAACTTTTTTATACCATCCAATATTAAATTAAATATGGTATTCGAATCTTTATCTTCTCCTCTTGCAGAATTGCCTGCGTGGATGATTGTCCTCTCAATTTGGGATATTATCTGGAGAGCATTCGCCGTATTGAGGTCAACAAAACTAAATCAGCCGGTTTGGTCTGTGATTTTCGTAATATTTCAAACCGCGGGAATATTGCCAATTCTCTACCTTTTCATTTTTTCCAAGATTAAGCCAGATAAAACAGAAAAAATCAAAAAGCCTGCGTTGAAAAAAACAAAGAATAGCAAAAAGAAAAATTAATCACATCCACTTTCCTAAATCCTCTCTTTCAACAATTATACTTTTCTTATTATAATTTTCAATATCATTCTTCTTTTTCCAAGCACACCAATCACACCATCTCTTTCCGCACGCTGACCAAAAATCATTTGCTTCGATATATTTAATCATCTTTAAAGTTTCTCTCTTCAATTGTTCCAGTTGTTCTTTATCTCTTCGAGAAACAATGCTCCTATCATGAGCAAGAAAATGCCAGACAAGCTTGACTTTAACATCTTCCCCATAAATCTCTTTCAAACCAAGATGATAAAAAGCGAGCTGCCGATCTTTGTCAACTTCTTCCTGTTTTTTCATAAAAGTATTCGTCTTATAATCATGCACCTCGAATTCTCCCAGATTATTCAAAACAAGCCGATCAATATATCCAGTAATTCCATATTGTTCACTTTCATCTAAAGGGAAGACAATCTTCTTCTCCAGTTCGACAGTGTTCTCCTTAAACGGGAAATGCCGTTGATAATAATCCATCAAAAACTTAATTCCTTTATTCAGTAGTTCGTCCTTGCTCTCTCCGTTCATAATTCTTATTTTATCATTAATCTCTATCTTCCAATTTTCTGCAAAATGCCTTATCATATCATCCATCTCTATAATTTTTCCTTCTCTGACATTCCTATACAATTCCTCCAAACTCCTGTGAACTAAATCTCCTAAAAACAAGCTCATCGAAATAGGAATTTCAGGATAAATCTTGTCAACATACTTTGCCTTATACGCTTCTGGACAGCTCTCAAACAACCAAAGTTTAGAATGTGAATACCACCTCATGACGTTATATAAAAAAGAAAGTATAAAAATTTTTATGCCGAAAGGGGAATAGAAACTGCTTTCCCTTTTTTATATCAAAAGACTCAAATAAATGAAACAATAGCTACCCCCTACATATCGAGTTGTGCATTTTCTTAAGAGAATTTTGAATTACGGATAAAACCGTTGATTATAACACCGAGCGAAAGGTTTTATCCGTTAGAGAAAACCGAACTAAATGTATTATAATTATCGGTTTTCTCTATATTCTGATTTTTTCAAACACAGAAATTCTTCACAAGTTCAAAATTTCTGTGCCCAAAAAACCGAAAGTTTTTTAGGATTCTCTAAGAACCTATCCTTATAGACAGGCTCTCCAAGTAATTATTCCGCAAGCGAAATGAAAATACTCTCATCTATCTTTTCAAAAGCTTCTGCAACATCTTTTAACTTTGCCATAATTAGTTTTGTTGCCTTTTTTATGGCTTCAGGATGTTTTTGCAAATACCCTTCTCTCCATTTATCATAATCCTTATGTGGACATTCTTGAGCTAAATCAGACATCTGCCCTACAACCTGTGATGCTGTTCCTCGTGCCCATCTGTAAGCAGGTTAATTATAGAAGCAGAATACTTTGGGAATGGTTTGGGTTTATAATCAGCAACTCTTTGTAATTGTTTTTTTGTAATCTTAAACTCTTTATCCATAAAGAAAGTTATTCTTTTCTAACTTATAGAGAAAACCGATAATTATAATACATTTGGTTCGGTTTTCTCTAACGGATAAAACCTTTAGCTCGGTGTTATAATCAACGGTTTTATCCGTATAGCAGACCAACTAAATCCAATGCAGAAC
>Ga0209541_10006054_pt1 | contig 20815 bp, 17 predicted proteins | sample RifCSPlowO2_01_FD_184027 | JGI IMG/M metagenome (GOLD analysis project Ga0209541, IMG submission 184027) | Groundwater microbial communities from Rifle, Colorado - Rifle CSP2_plank lowO2_0.1 (SPAdes) (version 2) | ecosystem: Environmental > Aquatic > Deep subsurface > Groundwater | place... | reverse complement strand
ACCCCAAAGCCTGAAGACTATGGATATGAAAATGAAGTATACAGAAACGTTGCTTCTTCATTCCCAGAAATTCATGTCGATGTTATGATGGTTCCTATGCCGGGTTTACTTGATGCTCAAAAATTGAAAGACATGGGGGTACATGGGCTATCAATAAATTTAGAATTATATAATCAAGATATTGCTAGAAAAATAATGCATAGCAAATGGAAAGCATCAAGGCAAAGATACTTAGATTTTATTGCTGAAGCTGTTCCTATTTTTGGAGGAGGAAATGTCCGTTCTTTATTAATGGTTGGTATTGAACCTCTTGAAGACACATTACGAGGGATTGAGGCTCTTGCAGAACGAGGGTGTGATCCAGTATTAAGCCCATTTAGACCAGACCCAGCAACCCCAATGAGAAATGAAAAGCCACCAAGAGTTGATTTATTAGTAGAAGCTTATCAAAGAGCCGAAGAAATAGTTTCGAAATACAAAGGAGTAAAGCTTGGACCAAGATGCATTCCATGTATGCACAATACATTGACTTTTCCAGATAATAGTGGAAAATATTATTCGCATTAACCATCATACTTATGAACAACCTAATAACAATAGAGCAATTGAATAAAGAAGAGATTATAAAGATATTAGAATTAGCCAAGGAAATAGAGAAAGATAATCACAAATTCTCAGAAGAATTAAAAGATAAGAGTTTGGCAACATTATTTTTTCAACCATCGACAAGAACAAGAATAAGTTCCTCACTTGCCATGCAGAAATTAGGTGGAAAAGTAGTTGACTTATATGAAACAAAATATGAAAATAAAATGTCAGAAGCAGAAAGTTTTGAGGATACAATAAAGGTGATTGGCGATTACGTTGATTTAATTTGTATGAGACATAATTTAGAAGAAGCTCCTTATATAACTGAAAAAATTACGAAAGCGAAAATTGTTAATTGTGGAAATGGAAAGGATCAACACCCTTCGCAGGCACTTTTAGATTTGTACACAATTTGGAAAGAATTTAATAGGCTAGATCATCTAAACATTGCAATAGTCGGGGGTTTATTAAATTCCCGTTCTGCTCATTCCATTTTGATTGCATTATCGTTCTTTGAAGATAATAAAATTAAACTCATCTCTCCAAGTAATCTAAAGATGCCTAAAAGATATGTTAGGCTAACTAATCATAGATTAAAAATAATTGAAACGGAAGATTTCGATATTAAAGATGAAGACGTCATTTATATGGCGGGTTTAACAGAAAAAGATTCTAATGAAAAGATTAGAAAAAAGTATAAAATTAGTTTAGAAAAAACAAAGGGCATAAAGAAAGAGGCGATCATTTTAAGCCCGTTTCCAAGAATTGATGAAATTGATAAAGAAGTAGATAAACTTCCTAATGCAAGATTTTTTCAGCAAAGTAAGAACGGGCTTTTTGTCCGTATGGCAATTTTTCTGAGATTGTTGAAAAATTAAATGCCTTCATATAGCTCGAAGTTCTTAGAGATTAAAATTTCAGTTTCCTTAATTATCTTTTCTTTAACTTCTTCATAACTACTACCACTAACGACCAGGTAACCTGCATTCCCATCAACTAACAGACATTTTGCAGGATAAAAAATAGTCCTATAGTCAGAACCAATATCAGAAAAGGGCAGATGGGGTTCCCCAATCTTGAAACAGTTAGTTATCCTTGTATTAGAAAAGTATGGTTTAATTTTTGAATGTGCCCAAACAAAACATGCTTGAAAGTCATCGTAATCAAAATTAGGAATTTGCTCTCCTAATACCAATTTTAGTTCAATTTCAGGAATATTCAATTTTTTAGACATCAGAATATTGCATAAATATCCTCCTTGTCTGCGCGGATTAAGATCCACACAATAGACTTTGCCTTTGGAGTCAATTATAAAGTCCAAACCAAATAATCCACGAAAACCTAAATTAGCAAGATAGTTGCCTATCCTTTTTGTTGTTTGAATTATAATATCTTGCTCTGGTTCATTAGCTTTTGATGGATATATATTTCCTAAATATTGATTTCCCCTTAAAATTTGATCAGAAATGCAGATTATTCTTGTATCATTATCTTTACAGATAACAGCATTCACATTTGGCGATAGCTTAATGTCCGTTATCAAATCTGCAACTAAAAAGTGGTTGGATTTATTTATTTCTCTTAACTTAGAGAAGAATGTATCTAAATCATTTTCTATGTAAATAGTGCCACTTTCGTGGCCACCAGACGTATAAGCCGCAGAAATGTAAAAAGGATACTTCTCTTTTTCCTTGATATCATTAATAGAACTGTAAATTCTTGTTTTGTTTCTCGGAACATCTAAACTTTCAAAAAGTTTTATATGTTCTGTTTTATTATCAAGAGCCGTGGCAATTTTTGAGCTTGGACCTAAAATAATCATCTTCTGATTTTCTAAATCCAAACAAGCGCTTGTAAAACCTAAAACAAAAACTCTTCCTTGTTTCTTAACTAGTTTATTTATTAAATCTTGAATAAATCTTGAATCTGAAAATTCTTTATTCAAATCCTCGTAGTCTTCAAGATAGACAGCACTATTATTTTGTAATTTCTTCTTAATCTCCTTTAACTTTTTATTGATTACAATATAATTTTCTTTACTAAAATAATAATTCTGCTTTGCAGATAAGACCCATATTGGCTTAAACTTCTTATTAAACTTCCTTTCAAGCTCTTTTACCCATAGTTCACAAGCATATTCAAATCTATCGGCTAAAAAAGAGAAGAAATATTCAAAATTATCAGAAAGGATATTATCATCTAACTTTTTCTCTATAATATTCTCCATACTTAAACTCAGATTCAGAGTTATTTATAAATTAGCCTAATTCCTAAAATCTAGTTAATGGCAACGTCAACTTTGCAAACATACTTCACAAATCTCAAAAAGTCCTTATCACCCGCATTCGACTTAAGAATCATCACCCGTTATTGCGACAGAGAGTTCATTAAGGGACTTTATAAATAATAATCGTCTCTCCTTCTCTGACTTTTTCTAAGTCTAATTCCTTTGTTGTGATGAGGTATTCGTATTCTTCTGTTAATTCTTCAGTTTTATGGAGGATTTCTCCGCTATTGACAATGTTTCCACGGATCCAGTATGCAATGATTGTTACTGGCCGATCATTTTCATTCGTTCTGTCGATTGTTGTCCCCTCTTCAAAATATTCTAGATCATTAGGATCGAAATAAAATGTTGCTTCCGGCGGAATGTTCTCAGAAATCCATCTGCCTAGTTGTACTTCTTCTATCGGTATCCAACGAACGTTTGTGTCATATACGATAGCAGAGGTATTAAGCATGCTAACTGTTATGAAGTAAATGATAATAATTGTAGCATATGTTTTTGTCTTCCATTGTTTTACACCAAGAAAAGAAAGCGTGATCAATGTGAGAATGCTCGTGATGAGGATAGTGCTTATGACTGATGGATAGTTTGTCCCCAACTTCAATAATTCTATAGGGATCCATTCTGTATTATTGATTGGGAAAAATGTTCCAAAAATAATAAGAGGCGTGACTACGAGAATAAATCCGGCAGTGCCAACTATCACTTTTTTATTAAGCACTTCTTTTTCTAACGCTAAAAAGCTTAATGGGATGAGCAATGGGAAGAGTGTGATAAGATAGCGGCCAATAACGCGGTGGTCTGTATACGGGCTTACGTTGCCGCTGTTGTTTGCTGCGAGTGCAATCGTACAAATTGTGATAATACCTACGATTATCAGGAAGAGCTTTTCATTATTTGTACAAGATTTATAGTTAAATAGCAACGACAGACTTAGAATAAATATAATTATTCCAGCGCCGATAATTAGGTAATCAAGATATAAAAAACTCCAGAGAATTTTTGTTGGAAGATATGGAATATTGATAACCGCAAAGAGCTCCGCATTGTATCCTTGAAATGCACCAGTGCTTGCTTTGGTTTGTGTTCCTTTTACAATGAGCCAAGGGAGGATCGTTAACGTTGCCCACAAAAGAGTACTCGCCATCTTTTTCCATCTTTTTTTTATGTGCAGCAACGTCATGAGAATAAGAAGCGGGATGAATACGACTGCTGCGACGCGTGTCAGGAGACAAAAGCTGATAGTTGCACCCGCAAGCATGCTCCAATATTTTTTATCGTCTGTATACGTTTTTAGAACGAAATATACTGCGAAAAGAAAAAGTGGTAAAAATAGGTTTTCACTGAGAACATAAAATGTCATAGAAAATATTCCTGGAAGAAACGCAGTGATTGTTGCGACCATTAGGCTTTTTTTCTTACTCATAAATTCTCGTGCAAGGAGAGAGGCAGGGATTATTACCAGAGAGGAAATTATTGCGTTGATTATTTTCATAACAAAAAAAACAGTTTCCATGTCCTCAGAAAAGTAACTTGGAGAAATGACCATGGCATACAGTGGTGGAAACTTTGCAGTTTCTATAACTTCTTTTATGCTTCCAGTTTCGTAGAATGCTTTCGCTTGCTCAAAATATGCAAGGCTGTCAGAGAATCCAAGGGGGACTGTAACGAGCGGTATTAGGAGAAGCTTGAGTGCCAAAAGCGTGAGAAAGAGCATCAGGATTGCTTTTTTCATAGGAAATTCTCCTTAAGAGTGGTTTTTAACTTTTTGGAAGGAGTATTCTTCGGAAAATATTTAAACGGTCTATTTTCTATTTTAGGGTATGCGGGAAGCACATTTAGGGGGATATGACTTCAATGGGTTTAAAGTCCTTTTTGTATTTCCTAACCTGAACCTAGCAACGAATCTTATGCCCGAGAAAGTAACACGGTACAGTAAACCAGATTCTCCTCATTATGGTATTGCGCAGCTTGCTGCTGTTCTAAAAGAAAATAACGCATCCGTGAAAGTTCTTGATATGCGTCTAGGGTATGGCTTTGACGACCTTCTGAAAATTGTTGATTCCTTCCAGCCAGATATGATCGGCATCACGCTCATTGCCACGCGCATCAAACTCTCATATGCGATGGTTGATAGATTGAAAGAATTGTACCCGCGGATTTATACGGTTGCCGGAGGCACGCATGTTGCATCGTTCAAAGAAAAAGTGTTCCGTGATTGCAAGGGGCTTGATTTTGCTGTGAAGCGTGAAGGGGAATTGACGTTCTTGCAACTAATCGATGCCGTTCGTACAAAAGAGACTGACTATTCGTTCATCAAAGGATTGATTTTTAAGAAAGATGGAGCTGTTGTTGAGACAGAGGATATGCCGATGATTGACGACCTTGATGCACTTCCCCGTCCAGCGTATGATATGTTTGAGCTGGAACATTACTATGCATGGCAGCGCGGCGTTGTTCCCATTGTGACCAGCAGGGGGTGCCCGTTCCGATGCGTTTTTTGTTCAATTAATCTGACGATGGGGTACAAGTTCCGTACGCGGACTCCGAGCAATGTTGTTGATGAATTGGAGTATTGGTATCAAAATGGCATGAAAAGGTTTGACATAAATGATGATGAGTTTTCTTTTTTTCCTAAAAGAGTAGAGGAAATTTGTGACATGATTGTTGCCCGGGGATTGAAGATTGAACTGCGACTGTTTAACGGCATTCGCGTGACTGATGTCTATCCGGAGCTGCTTGCGAAAATGAAAAAGGCAGGGTTTACCGCGATCACGTATGCGCTTGAATCTGGAAGTCCGAAAGTTTTGAAAAATATCAAGAAAGCAATCACTGTCGAGCAGGCGATGAAAGCTGTGGAAATGACCAAGGAGGTTGGCATAGAGACGACGTGCAACTTTATCATCGGGCATCCTGGAGAGACGTATGAAGATGCGCTCATGACATTGGAAGCGATCAAGAACGTGAAAGCCGATCGTTTGAACATAAATAACAGTGTTGTTTATCCCGCAACAGAACTCTATGAATGGGTGTCGAAAAATGCACGATTTACTTTAGATGTTGAAGAATATTTGAATCTTTCATGGCCAGGAAAATCTGATTTCCCTTTTTTCGAAACGGACGATTTTACTGTTGAGCAAAGAAAAGAAATTCTTAGGAAAGCAATCTTATTATTCCGAGAGAAGATTATCCGAACACGAGTGAAAGAGCCTTTTGCATCTATCTATGTGTTGGCAAGTAGGTCTAATTTTTTATATTCTATTGGTGAAATATTAAAAACAAGGCCATTTGTTAATAAATATGTCAAGCCATTGCTCTTTAGAAAGTACGGCGTGAATCTTGCAAGGACATGAGCACGTTACTTTGTCTCTTGGTTGAAGTTCTTGTATATTTTTTTGATGTCCACCTTGATATGTAGGAGTGCCAGCAAAGAGCCAATGCCTGGACTGATGTTGCCCATCAATAATGCAAGGAATGTTAAGGGGATTTCACTCCTTTTCTCTGTATACCGCAGGGTTTCTATTCCGACGATACAGAAGTATCCCAGAATAATGCTTGCTGTTACTTTTCGGATTTCTGTTGAATATATGAAAATAAATGGAGCTGAGACAATGAAAAGAAGAAATAAGAGGGGAAGAAATAAGAAAATATTGAAGAGAGATTTGTTTTCTCTAAATACCTTGAAGACAGAAAGGCCATAAGTAATTCGTTGAAGAAAGAATGGTTTCCATAATGGGCGGTTATGATGATAGACGATTACATTATTTGCATAATAAATTTTCTTGTTTCTCTGTACGATTCTATTACAAAATTCTATGTCTTCCCCCGTGATGAGATTCTCGTTAAATCCTTTCAATGATTCTATTGTTTCTTTGCTGATAATAAGATTGCATGTTGGAAGATCTACACAGAACCTACTTGAACTTATTTTCTTTCTGAATGCCCGTGTTCCGGAGACGAGGAAGGATTTTAGACTATTTCCTACTGCCTTTTCTTTTATTGCTTCATTTTTAGGACAGATGTTTGGACCGCCAACTGCCCATACATTCTCGTGCATGGCAAATGTAGTGACTGCATTCTTGAGCCATGATTTTTCTGGATAAGCATCTGAATCGATACATGCATAGTAATCATTATTCTGGAACGTGTTCAATGCGAGGTTCCGTTTTCGTGCGATTGTTACGTCCCCACTAACGACAATAGATATTCTTTTGTCTTCTTGCAATGGCTCTGGAAGAGAGATAGGAGAATCTGGAACTAATATGAGATGCCAGTTGTCGTAATCGAGTTCTCGGCATCCATCAACACATTCCTTTACATATGTGTTCCATGAGACAAATGGGACGATTATTCCAATGTGTGAGTTGTTCATAGTTTTGATTTTAACGAGTAGTATAAAAGCTCTGGAATGAACTGTGGATCAGAGATAATGTTAATGCTCCACGCGCATTCAAACGTGCAGTTGCATTTTGTGTCGCGTACCCATCCCTTGAACTCTTTTGCAGCTTTGTCTTCCCATAGAGCCATAAAGTTAAGATTAAAGTCGCGAACGTTTCCCAACTTCTTATCTTCTAATATCTCACAAGGGTAGACATCGCCGTTTGCGTAAATAACACCGAAGAGTGTGCCTGCTGAACAGTATGAAATGAATCTTTTTTGGAGATATGTTTTTTGAATAATTTTATTTACAATCATATTTTTTGCATTCATCAATGCCCCCTGCATTCCTCGATATCCATCAATATTCTTCTTCAGCGTGTCCTTTCTAATATTGTCCGTTAATTCTTTATATGCCTGCAGAATCTGTGTCTTTATTTCTGGTTCTATGCTTTTAATAATTCCCTCCTCCCGCATAATTGTTGAGGTGATTGCCCTTACACCAATATTTTTTAGATGGTTGTATATGTCAATCACATTTTTGTAGTTGTGTTGGCTCACTGTTATCGCAACGTTTGCCATAATATTTCTTTTTTGGTATCCTTGAATTAGAAAATATGAAGCGATTGCATTTTTGTAGAGGCCTTTTACTTTTCTATTCAAGTCGTGCAGCTCTTCAAAGTTGTCTATCGATATAGAAAAGATTATATTTTCATTGATTCCAGCATATTCTATTTTGTCTAGGAATTCTTGTATCTTTTCTGTGAACATGCCGTTTGTTGTTATGAACACTGATTGTACTTTTGCGTTTGTAATGTACGCCCGCACAATTTCAAACATGTCTTTCCTTATGAATGGCTCTCCTCCAGTCAAGTTGACATTCAGGAGGGAATTTCCAAGATGCTTACTCATCTCTTCTATTTCTAGAAGCGTAAGCTCCTCCTTGTAAATTTCTAGGTTATCAAAGTCAAGAAAGCAGTGCCCGCAGCGGGCGTTACAACGATTGGTCACAAAATGAATGACACTTATTGGATAGTGTTTTTCTATGTATGCATTCTTTGCAGTCCTGAGTAACATCGGCATGTGTTTTTTACTCCCATATCTTTCTTTTATATCTTGCGTATGCTCTTAGGCTACTTTTTCTGAATGTATTTCTTGTGCCACAGAACAAAGCTGAGCATGCTCCAAATGTGTCTTTGGTTATCTTTTCTTTTCGTGAAGTGCTGATGTACTATCCTATCGACGTACTCTTGGTTAAAAAATCCCGTTTCCTTGAGATTTTCTTCAGATAACGTTGTCACTACCCAGTCTTTGAGCTCGTTCCGCATCCAATGCTTCATCGGGAGTGTAAACCCTTGCTTTTCCTTTTTGAGAATTTGTTGTGGCAGTGTCCCCTGCATTGCCTTCTTGAGGATGTACTTTCTCGTCGTTCCGTGAATCTTGTACTGTGCAGGAATGCGGAGCGCATACTCAACCAAACGGTAGTCCAATAATGGCTCCCGTGCTTCTAAAGAAACCAACATGCTTGCTCTGTCGACCTTTGTTAGAATATCATCAGGAAGATACGTTTTCACGTCGAGGTACATATTGTCATTCAATGAATTAGTCTCGCGCCTGTATTTTTCAAGTGGCGAGAACGGGTCCTTGAAGATGGAATATGATAAAAGAGTTTTTATGTCATTGACAGTGATGTTACTCATCCATCTAAGGTGCGAATATTTTTCTTCTTTCTCGTATCCTTCGACGAATCGTTTTGCTTTGTTTACTATTCCTTTTGATTTTTCTGTCTGTGGTAGCTTGTGGATGAGAGGATGAAGGAATATTTTTCCAGGAAAGTACTTGTATGCTTTTGCTAGTGATTGTGCAACATACCAGTCATACCCCCCAAAGAGTTCGTCACCGCCATCACCAGAAAGGGAAACAGTTACCTTTGTTCGTGCGAATTTGGAGACGAGATACGTTGGGAAGATGGAAAGGTCACCAAAAGGTTCGTCTATCTGCGGAATGAGCTTGTCAAAGATGGGGATGATTGATTCTGGTGCAACAATTTTCTCGTGGTGGTCTGTGCGAAATGTTTCTGCAACAAGCCGTGCGTCGGATGATTCGTTGTAACTTTGTTCGGTGAACCCAATCGAGAACGTTTTGATAGGCTGGTCGCTATGTTTGCTCATCATGGCAACGACAGTACTTGAGTCTATTCCACCAGAGAGGAATGCTCCTAATGGTACGTCGCTGATCATTCTTTTTTGGATAGAATCAGCGAGAAGTTTTCTTGTTTCTTCGATCATCGTTTGTTCATCTTTCTTAAATTCTCCAGGAGGTGCGTTCCAGTATTGTTTTATAATTAGTTGGTTGTTTTGCAATAGAGCATAGTGCCCTGCTGGAAGCTTGTATATTCCTTGAAACATTGTGAGTGGCGCAGGAACGTACTCGAACGCGATAAACTGGCTTAGTGCATCAGTGTTTACTTTTCTTGGCACTGTTGGATCTTCTAGAATTGCTTTGATCTCAGATGCGAAAAGAAACTTTTTGTCGTCCTTGTAATAATGCAACGGTTTGACGCCGAGACGGTCCCGTGCAAGAAATAGTTGTTTTTTGTTTGCGTCCCACAGTGCAAATGCAAACATGCCGTTGAAGTGCTTGAGGCATTCTGTTCCATATTCTTCATAAGCATGGACAATGACTTCTGTGTCTGTTTCTGAGTAAAAACGGTGCCCCTTCTTTTCAAGTTCATCTTTTATATCAAGGAAATTGTAGATTTCTCCATTAAATACTACCCAGACCGTCTCGTCCTCGTTGTGCATAGGTTGCCGTCCTCGTTCGCTGAGGTCGATGATACTTAACCGCCGGTGCCCGAGCATGATATCCTTGTCAAAGAAGTAGCCCTCTTGGTCTGGACCGCGATGGGAAATTTTACTGTTCATTGAGCGAATTAATTTCTTGTCCTCAATCCCGTATGCTCCGCTAATGCCACACATGTTACAAAGATTTTTCTACTATTTCCTCCCTGAATTTTTTTGCAATTATTCCTCTGCTTCCATTTTCTTCAATCCATCTTCTATTTATTTTTCCAATATTCTCGAGTTCTTTTTGTTTTGTCAGAAGCGCGAAAAGAAGTTGGTTGAGCTCTGACGGTTCTTTGATGATATAACCTGCGTTCGTCTCTCGGACAAATTCTCCGAGCTCAGAATAATCGTTGACGATCACAGGAAGGCTGAGTGCCATGTACTCAACTACAGAAACTGGAAGAAGCGTGGGAAGCTCTGGGTCGCGTAGGATGATACCAATGTCGGCTTTTTCTGCTAGCGTATAAATCTCTTTGTGATGCTTCTTTCCTAAGAATCGTGTTTGCTGTCCTAGACCTTGCTCTTTGACAAGACGTTCTATGTCTTGTTTTTTTCTTCCATCGCCGACAAAAATGATTTCTAATTTCTCTTTGCCTTGGAATTTACCTAATTCTTTGATTATAGGTACCAAGTAATCTTTTTCTGCGAAGTTGCCTATGTACAGTAATTGCAGCTTTTCTGTACTGTTCTTTTTCTGGATTTTTGGAAAATAGTCTAAATCAACTCCGTTAGGAATGTACTTGATTTTTTCTTTAAACTGTGGGAAGGTTTGTGTGTACAATGTATAGAGACCTTTATATGCAACTGTTGTCAATACGCTGTCTCCGATTGCTTTTTTTAACATTCGTTTGTTTTGTTTTTCAAGTATCTTGGCAAAGGATCGTGCTGCAAATGTGGGAAGAAATCTTTGGAAGATGAGTTCGTAATTTTTGCTTTCCAATAAATCGCGAATGTCAAGGATATAACTTATGTTTTTCTTTTTTAAACGTGTGATGCCGTACAAAAACTCGTATCGCGGAATCGAGACGTATACTAGATTGAAATTTCTGCTGAGCTGTACCAGTTTCTGGTTAAATCTTAGGAAGTACCAGGCAAAAATAAATGGGGCAAATTTGCTTTTTTCATTAGGCCTTTGAAGGCAATAATACGTGACTTCCGGGATATTATCTGTGCTTGATTCTTGTTCTCTCCCGCAGAGGAGCGCGACGTCGTACGTTTTTGCGCATTCTTTTAAAAAAGAGTTCATTCGTGCTGCCCCTGCTGTTGATATTGGAAAGAACTCATCAACGACAAACAAAATCTTCTTTTTCATATGGAGAAAATCCCTTAAACTCTTTTAAAAGTTTGTGTATAACCTATCTTCGAAACACTAATAAAGACACCAATTTTATTTTACTCGCTATGACAAAATTACATCTTGGGTGTGGGAAACAGTATAAGAAAGGATGGATTAATGTTGATTTCGATAGAAATTTAAAAACCGACGTTTATCATGATCTTACAATCTTTCCATATCCTTTCAAAAATGGTGAAGCCTCAGAAATTCTCGCATCGCATATTATTGAGCATCTCACCGCAAAGGAACGTATGGAATTTTTAAAAGAATGCCACCGTCTTCTTGGATTTGAAGGCAAACTTATCATTGAAACGCCAATTGCGTATACGTGGGCAGCAGCGCATCTTAACCATACAGATGGTGGCGGATTTACTCCATGGAGTTTCAAAATATTTCAACAAGCTGAATGGGACTTTGAATTTCCCAAATTTAAAGTATTAAATATGCGTATATTTATGCCGTTCCTTTGGCGGAAGCCCAAGATTTCCTTTCCATGGCAATTTATTTATTTCAATTGTTTTATCAATAACATATTTACAAAAATGCATGTGGAGCTTGTGAAACTTTAAGTCTGCATAAATCTTAAAAAGCTTTCAATTAAGAGTAAAAACCATGCGAATTTTATTCATTATCGTTCCATTTGGATTTCGGAAAGAAGGGGAAAAAATCAAACAGAAGAAAGGGTTTATGCCTCCTATCGGCGTTGCATTACTTGCTACCCTATTAGATAATGGTGGGCATGAGGTCAAAGTTTTAGATCTTCAGGTTGAACAGTTTACTGAGCAGGAACTTCTTACTTATTTACGTGCCTTTCGTCCAGGTATAGTTTCGCTTTCTATCCTTGATGCTACTGTCCCAATTGTGAATAATATTTTTCAGATGGTCAAGCAAGAGTTTCCAGACGTTGTTACCATTTGTGGTGGTGTTCATGCAAGTATGTATCCCAAAGAAACACTGACCGAAAGTACTGATATTGATTATCTTATCTATGGGGAAGCAGAATATACAATGAAAGAACTTGTGGATATGCTAGAATCTAAAAAAGATGTTTCTCGGGTTGCTGGTATCTATTACCGAAATGCGCATGGGGAGATTGTCTCAACTGGATATCGGCCAGTGGTCCATGACCTTGATGAGTTTCCTATCCCTTCCCGTAAATTCTTTGATTTGGAAAAATATATCCCCACACCGAACCAGTATCGGCGTCTTCCTGCGACGAACATGATCACTGCGAGAGGGTGCAGCTATTCTCTATGTACTTTTTGTTTTGAGTCTACAGAGTACGTGCGGGAGAAAGGATATCGTCGGATCAGTGTGTCGCGTGCGATTGAAGAAATCAAATATTTGAAACATATATATGGCATCCGTGAGATCGTGTTCTGGGATGATGAGTTTCTGATGGGCGGTGATTGGGTCGATCAGTTCTGTGACGCTATGATTGCAGAAAATCTTGATATCATCTGGAGCTGTTATGGAAAAGTAAACTACGTCAAACCTGAACGTATGAAGAAAATGCGGAAAGCGGGATGTTGGAACCTTTTCTTTGGTCTGGAATCTGGAAACCAAGAACTATTGAATATTATCAAGAAGGGACAGACGCTGGATATGATGCAGAACGCGGTGAAATGGGCACATGATGCTGGCATTGAAGTGCGCGGGTCGTTTATCCTCGGGTTACCTGGGGAAACTCCTGAGATGGGGAGAAAAACAATAGACTTTGCCTTGACTTTGGATCTTGACTATGGGCAATTTAACCTTGCAACGCCATTTAAGGGAACATCAATGTACGATCTTTGCAAGAGTGGGAAGTATGGAACCTATAATGACGATGGGGACTTTGGGAAATATACTACGTGCAGCGTTATATTTTTGCCGAAGGATTATCAGAGCCCAGAGCAGTTGTTGCAGCTTCGGGACTCGGGATATAGGAAATTCTACCTTCGACCAAAGTACTGGTGGCTGAAATTAAGGAGTATCCATTCGCATGAAGATATTCTTCGCTATTGGCGCGGTCTTATATTTTTGATGGAAGTGCGGTTGCTGCGAAAAGGAGAATATTAACGTTTTCTTTTGCAAAGATAATATGCCAGTCCGATGATGCCCGTTGTGTAGTTCAGAAGAAGGATAATGAGGTACATGCTTACTGATGCTTCTAGCGGAATGCTGAGCTTTGAGAAGAGAAACGTGCCGACGCCTTCCCGTATGCCTAGGCCGTTTGGGGTTAATGGCGTGAGGCTGGCGATCAGGGTAATGGAGCTGATTAAGCTTGCGTACAATAACGAAACATCGTAATGCATTGCCTTTAAAATGAACACAATCAGAAGGCCGTTTCCTATTGGGCGAAGTATCGTGACTATTATATTGATTGCAATTTTTTCTTTATGGTTCTTAAGTAAATTTTTTAACGTGCGACTAAATCCCTTGAAATTTTCGGCATACCTGCCAATAATTTTTTTGACAATGTTTTTTCCTCTTTCTGTGAATAGAAACAAGCAGCCGATAAGGAGAACAAATGCAGCGATAATCCCGTAGATAAGTTCTTTCGAGCTCAGAATCGTGAAGAGACCAAGGAATGCAATCATGCTAAAGATGGCAAGCGTAATTGCTTTGTCGACCAACGTTAACGCAGTGCTCTCGCCAATGTCAAATCCCTTGTCTTTTAAAAAATAAATGACGGAAAGGTCGCCTGCGCGGCCAGGGAGCACAAGGCCCGTCGATAATCCAATGAGGTAGTATCGCAGCCATTCTTTGAATGAAATGATCCTGACAGAATTGAATAATGCTTTTAGGCTGTATGCGGTTAGCAGCAGCGAGACAATGTACACGACAATGCCGAGCATGATCCAGCGGTAGTCAATTACTTTGAGCAGCGCTGCTACATCTTCCACGTTTATTTTTGATAGGAGAAATAGAATAATTGCGAATGCAACAAGAAACTCAAGAACAATACGAATTTTGGATTTCATTCACACAAATAAGGAACAAGGCTTTTAAAAGTTTATGTCGCAGAATGGTTGAGTACTCTCTTTAATCCTGCCCGTAACTCTACCTCCGGTTCCCATTCGAGAATGCTTCGTGCCTTGGAAATGTCCATTGTGTGCACCATGACTTCATTTTCTCTGTACGGCAAGGTTCTTTCAATGGGAAACTCTCCGATGATTTCTTGTGCAAGAGTAAGGACTTCGTTGAGCATGTAACTTTTTCCAGCGCCAATGTTCAAAATACCGTCATACTCCGTTTCGAGAATCTTTACCATTGCATTGACCACGTCGCTGATGTAGACAAAGTCCCGTGTCTGGTCCCCGGGCGTCATTGGGAATGCTCCTTGTTTTTGTTGAACATATTGACATAGTCTTGGGATGAACATGGTTCCTTCTTGGCCTGGTCCGTAAATGACGCTTGCACGCACAGCTACTGCCTGCTTTCTTTCCAGACATAGCTCTTCTGCCATGCGCTTTGTTTTTCCATATGCACTCCCGGGTAAGACAACCATTTCTTCATGAAACGGAACAGGGTTGTTTTCGTAGACGCTGGACGAGCTCAGAAAAATTATTCTCCCAGAGAAGTTATTTAGGATATTTTCTGTTCCGATGACATTTGTTTCGTAGAGTTCGTCCCAACTTCCATTCATCCTTCCTGCAGTGTGAATGATGATGTCTGGTTGTGAGAGACGAATTGCTTCTTTTACTTCGTTTTCTTTTATTACGTCTGCTTTATAGAAGAGGATATTTTTTGGTACGTTTTTTTCCGTGCGTGCGATGAGAGAAATATTGTATCCTCTTTTTTGGAGTTCTGTTGCAATAGAAGCGCCAATGAATCCAGTCCCACCCGTAATCAGAATTTTCTTGTTAGACATAATCTCAACGGCTACTTCCAGACTTTCCATGGTGCCTTGCCGTCGTCCCAGATTTGGTTTAATGTTTCTACGTCTCTTACATTGTCCATGCATTGCCAGTAGCCTGTGTGCTTGTATGCCTTGAGATTGTTTTCTTTTACAAGTTGCGGAAGCGTATCGCCCTCAAGCATACAACCAATATCTGTTGTGAGATAGTCAAATATTCTTCTGTTAAAAATAAAGAACCCTCCGTCAATCCAGGAATCTTCAGACCGCTTGTCTTTTTCAAATGCTTGAACTAGCATTTCCTCATCGATTTTAAGTGTTCCAAATCGCGGAGGGGGATGTACTGCTGTTACCGTCGCAATCTTTCCATGCACATGATGAAATCTAGAAAGCTGCTCAATATTTACATCTGCAACCCCGTCGCCATAGGTTACCATAAAATTATCTGACGGGATATATTTTTCAATTTGTTTAATCCTTGATCCCGTGTTGCTTTTCAGGCCTGTGTGCGCAAAGGTAATGTTCCAATTAGGAGTATAATCTCTGCTTCCATGCAACGTCCTCGTCCTTGTTCTTGGATTTAGAGTCATATCATTAGTATCACGATAATTTGTAAAGTACCTCACAATCTCTTCCCCCTTGTATCCAAGGCAGAGAACAAAGTCATTGAAGCCGTAATGGCTATACGTTTTCATAATATGCCAAAGAATTGGATACTCCCCAACTCGGACGAGGGGTTTTGGTTTAAACTCCGTTTCTTCTCGTAATCGTGTTCCCATTCCTCCACATAGAATTACTACTTTCGGTTTTTCCATAAAGCAATTCTCCATCGGATCATATTTCGTAAAAATTCATGAACTGTTCCGTAGGAAATATTTGATTTTCCTTTAGTTCGTTCACTAAACCCGATTTTCACGTCCTCCACTTTATAACCTTTATGAACCAATTTTATGATCAGCTCAGGGTCGATAAACCAGTCCTTTGATTCTAGCGTAATCTGGTCATAGAACTCCCGCTTGAAGATTTTTGGTTTGCCATTAATATCTCTTATTCTTATAAAAAAGAGAACTTGGAAAATGAGATTATATGCTGATGATGCAACGATACGTTTCCATCCGTCTTTTCTCCTGCAGCGTGTTCCTTTGCAAAAAACCGCATCAGTTTCATTTAACCGTTTGTAGACCCTGAGAATATCTTGCGGGTCGATCTGTCCGTCACCGTCAGAAAATCCCAAGATTTTTCCCCGTGCTTCTTTTAATCCGCAGGCAATGCCCCACGTGTATCCTTCATTCACTTTTACATGTACGGGCCGGATTCTCGTATCAATTTTATGTAATGCTTCAAGAATTTCACCCGTTTTGTCATTGGAACCATTATCAACGACAACAAGCTCATATTCTATTCCTTCCTTGTCTAACACCGATTGAAGCTCCGCAAGCACACGCGTGGCAATTTGCTCTTCATTATACATAGGTAATACTAGTGAAAATTCAGGCATTTTCATTCGGGAAGAATATCTTACTTTTAAATTTTTCTAACTCTTAATTCTCTGCTTTCTTATTCCGGACAAATCCGATGCGTGCAAGAATTGATGGGAGGCACGTGACACCCACGCGTAATGGCCATGTCGGATTGTTTCGCATAATCAAGTATGCAATTCGTGCTAATGTTTTTGGCCGGCTATAGAATTTTTTTGATACTTCCTGCGTCATTTGAAGAACTTCTTCCTGGGGAATAGTGCATGCTTCCTCTACGCTTGCGTACTGCTTTTCTAAATCAGATCCTTTCAAGATTGCGAGCCCGTACACATTTACCAATGTCGCGTCGCAGCTGAGCATATAATCCATAGTTCTCTGGATACTTTCCTTTGTGTCTCCAGGCAATCCTAAGATGAATCCTACGTTTGTTACGAAGTCTAATTTCTTTGTTGCCGTCAAAACTTTTTTTAATTGCTCTGGTTCTTGTTGCAAGCGGTTAATATTTTTAAGAACTTGCGGATCCGCAGATTGAAGGCCGAACGAAAGCGTGTCACAGCCAGCTTGCCTCATAAGTCGCAATGTTTTTTCGATTTCTGCCGTATTTCCTTTAAGCGTCAGCGGGTGCAAGATTGCCATCCATCGTACTTTGTATGGTTTTTTGATTAGTTTTGTGCAAAAGTCTTCAATCCAGTCGGGCGTGATGCCAAAGATGTCATCTTGGAATGCAATATATTTCACTTGGTACTTTTCCACGACGTCATCAATCTCTGCAATTACATTATCAACACTTCTTCGCCTATCCTTAAAGCTCCAAATCGTTGGTGAACTGCAGTACGAGCAGCGGTAGATGCAACCGCGCGATGCAGTCATAGTGATATACGGTTTTCGCATACCAAAAAGAAAGTAATCGTAGTAGGCGTTGATGTCTACTTTTGAGCGGTCGGGGAAGGGAATGTCGTCTAAGTTCTTGACTTGTTCTTGGGGCTGCGCGAGGACGATCTCATCATCTTTTTTGTATGAAACTCCTTTGATATCTTCCAGTTTTTTTTCGCCGTTAAAGTAGTCTACAATTTGTTGGATTGTAACTTCGGCTTCTCCATGAATCACAAAATCACAACCGAAGTCGACAAACGAGGAGTTTCCAAACGTACTGGGACCACCGACGAGTGTGCGAATCCCTAATTTATCTTTAAGTATGACACAATAATTTTTGACTTTTCCTTCCTGTGCATCAGAGCATGAGAAGCCGACTAGATCACATTCCTTGAGTTGGTTATAGAGCCATTCGAAATCAAAATCGGAAACCGTCTGGTCAAAAATTTCTGTTTGTATACCTTTTTTTTCGAGAACTGCGCACATGTATTGAAGACCGAGCTGCGGGCGGCGTAATGCACTGTAACCTATATCGTCGGTTAGACAGTAACTGGTATTTTCCATCTTGAGGTAGACAAATGCTACTTTTTGGATTGCTGTTTGCGTTTTTTCTTTTGTTTCGGTTACCGTGATTTCTATTTCTTTTTTATGCATGTCCATAGAAAAAATAATTACCTTTTAATTATTTATAAGTTTTTCTTAATTTTCCTGTATATTTTCAGAATCTTTATATATGATGATTATTTAACTCATAGTTTTATGCATACGCATTTCATTTGCCGGCATTATGTTGATGGAAAGGAAACGCTTGAGGAACTCGCCTCTCGTATATCCCTCTTCTATACTGTTCCTCAGTTGTCACGAAAGCACGGCGACCAATTTTCCTTTGGTCTGAAACTTACTCTGGATCCACATACTTCGGATGAAGTCCGTTATGGTGTTAAGCAGCTACTATTTCTTCTTCCTTCAGATTGTTGGCTTTTATATGATACTGCTGCTCGTCGTCCAGGCACAAGCTTAAGTCAAGTACTTTTTAATCCGATGTTTTATACTCCTCCTTCCATTGTTGTGAACGCGGATCTAGATCAGTTTGTTCTTGATACTGCGGATGGTTTTGGAACTGCTTATGAGCTTGTACGAAAAGTGTTTGTTGATAACGCATTGCTAGGGATTGGTGCCAGAGATGTTCCTGTTGTTCTCGCCCGCGACCCATTTAATAGCAGGCTTCGTATTATTCATGAACTCTTTCAATCTTTGGCACTTGGTCCCGAGAAGGTCCGTGCATCTGAGCAACGGGAGAACATTACGCCTGCCTATGCTGCGTTTGGGGATCATGGCAGTGGCTTTTATGTCATGAACACGTTTCATCCAATGTATCCTGATCTTCTTCGCAGTGTTGCGCACGCGTCACGGGTTTCGCATATTCATGAAATTCCAATGGACTTTTACATTGTTGCTAAGGCAATTCAGTACGAAGCTCCTATTGTTGCTTCTTATGTCCGTGCACGCGAGAATAAATTCTACAAGCCACTAAGCAAAAATGAAGAGTTTGCTTGGGTGCATCGCTTTGTGACTCATCATACTCAAGAACTTACAAAGACTGATGTTGCCCCGATGCTACTGGAGGTTATTAAGGGTTCACGAAGGAACTATGTCGATGATCTTGTTGCGTATTACTCTCGTGACCTTGTGAATGAAGTTCGCTGCTGGATGTATGATGCTTTAACTAGAGTCCAGAAGTTTTAAAAAGTCTCTTTTTTTATTTAGGGCAATGCTGTGTAACCTTTGTATGAGTTCTCTTGTTTCCTCCTACGCCGTCTTTGAAAATTACACACTGATGAAGTGCCAAAGTTGCGGGTTGCTTTTCACTGACCAGCAGTCTGTCAAACAAAGTTCATTATATTCTAAAGATTATTTCTCTGGCGTGCACGCAAACTTTTTTGCGGATTGTACTATTGGCTACGAGGAAAAAATTGCAATGAGTGGAAAGCTTCAGAATTTTCACACTGTCCTCAAAAAAATTAAACACATTAAACCAGAAGGAACATTTTTAGACGTAGGCTCTGCCACAGGTATTTTTCTTGACATGGCACAAAAAGAAGGGTACGCTGTTGTTGGTGTGGATGTTTCTGAATATGCGTGCACCTATGCGAGAGAACATTTTGGTATTGATGCGCGCTGTGGAAAACTGGAAGACCTTAGGCTCAAAGAAAAACAGTTTGATGTGATTACGATGTGGGACCTTCTCGAGCATGTGCCTGATCCTAGAGCGTTTCTTCACGAAGTGCGGCGCTTGCTCAAAGATGATGGTGTCATGTTTATTTTAACGGTTAACGATTCGAGCTTGATGGGGTGGCTCGCCGATGGAATATATATAGGAAGTTTCAAGATGATTCCGTACTTCACACGTCTGATTCATCCTATTCACCATAATTATCATTTCAAAGAAAAGCATTTGCTACGGTACCTGGAAGAGGCTGGCTTCTCTGTCGTCTGGAAACAGAAAAGTGAAATGCCTATTCAAAATATTGAAGCAGGTTCTGCTGTGAAAACGTTAGCGCGTATTTTGTATTTTTTCTCAGAAACATTGCATCTGCAGCACGAGATTAGGCTCCTTGCCAATAAAAAAAGTTAAGGTATTTTGAGGAGGCACGCATCTCCAGACCGTGCTTTTTCTATAAGGCCGCACTCTTCGATGAAATATGAACAGTCTTCCTTATGAGTCAGAATCTCTGTTGCATTGTATTCTGCAAGAAGAGGAAGGAGCGGTTGGCAGTTGTGCTTTTCAAAGTACGCAACGAGATACTCTTCTAAACGATGCGTATACTCGTACTCTTTGAACATCTCGCCCCATCCATGGATTGTTGATTTATTGTAGTAGATTGCAGCATAGGCGGCATATGCGCTAGGGTAGCTGTCCGGCAGCTCCGTTGCCATAAAAATATATTTCCCTTCTACTTTTTGGATGAGTTCAATAAAATGCTCATCTTCCTCAGAATGTTCTACAAAGAATGGTGTCTGTGTCATATTGTACCATATTCCCATAATGGAAAACAGGATGAGGGCGCAGGCAATCGAAATTTTTATAAAACGACGCAGCTCACGATAACGGATGCTTACAAGGAAGAGTGCCACAAAGAACATTAAAAAGTCGTTGAAAGGATCTGGGTAAATGAACTTAAGGATAGG
>Ga0209541_10006051_pt1 | contig 20821 bp, 17 predicted proteins | sample RifCSPlowO2_01_FD_184027 | JGI IMG/M metagenome (GOLD analysis project Ga0209541, IMG submission 184027) | Groundwater microbial communities from Rifle, Colorado - Rifle CSP2_plank lowO2_0.1 (SPAdes) (version 2) | ecosystem: Environmental > Aquatic > Deep subsurface > Groundwater | place... | reverse complement strand
AAGAAGCTAGAAAATCAAAAAAAAATATCAGAAGCGAGGAGGACGTTGCCGGATTGCTCGATACAAAAAACCTACCCTATCCGTATCCCGACCTTGTAGTTCGTACAAGCGGAGAACAACGAACATCCGGATTCATGTCATGGCAGACAGCCTATTCGGAATTTATTTTTGTCCAAAAGCATCTTCCGGATTTTAAGCCGAGTGATTTGGAGCGTTGCTTCAACGAATTTGCAAAGCGTAAGCGAAGATACGGGAAATAAGCGGGAAAAGATTGTATAATATCTTCATGTTTGAGCCTTCAATCTCAATCAGTAATAAGATACTCACCAACATCTCCCATATAGAAGCTGCAGAAGAAGTTATAAAACACGCACCCCTCTTGCCTCTCTGGGAAAAACAATTCAAGGATGACGCAGTGGTCCGTGCAGTATATCACGGCACTCATATAGAAGGAAATCAGTTGCGGCAAGAAGAAGCGATGAACATTCTTTTGGGAAAGGATGTGGTTGCAAGACCACGAGATGTCCAGGAAGTTATCAACTACAGGAAAGTTATAGAGTTTATAGACGACGAGGCAAAAAAAAAGATAGATAAGATAACTGCTTCTCTTGTCGCCAAGCTTCACAGGTTGATCGTAAAGAATATTTTGCCGGATGAACAGGCTGGCGAGTATAGAAAAACTCAGGTGGTTATTAAAAACTCCCAAACAGGGGAAATTACATTTCGTCCTCCTCCGCCGGTTGAGATATCGTTTCTCATGAGAGAGTTTATTTACTGGATCAACAAGGATCATAGCGATGAACTACATCCGGTTTTAAAAGCGGGCATTGCCCATCACGAAATGGTACGGATTCATCCATATCTTGACGGAAACGGAAGGGTCGCGCGGGTTCTTGCGATGTTGATCCTTCTTTTGGGAGGATACGACATCCGTAGATTTTTCTCCCTTGAAGAATATTATGATAAAGACGCCCTCGCCTATTATGAAAATCTACAAAAAGCATCAGCAGGAGATCTTACGTCGTGGCTCGAGTATTTTACGAGTGGAGCAGCAGTCGAGTTTGACAAGGTCAAGGAAAAAGTACTGCGGCTTTCCCGTGACGCAAAACTGAAAGAACGTTTTGGTGGAAAACAAATTTTTCTCTCCGAGAGACAGGTAAAAATAATCGAGTACATCGAAGAGATAGGATATCTACAGAATCAAAGCTTTTCCACGCTTTTTGCAGATATTTCCGAAGACACTGTACTTCGCGATATTCAAGACCTTATCCAAAAGAATCTGATTAAAAAAATTGGAAGCACGAAAGCCGCCCGCTACGTGAAAGAATAATATGAAAAACTATTCATGGGAGATTCTCTACATGGGATTTTTTCTCCCTGGTCTTTTTTCTCTCACGTTTTTTATCGAAGGAATATATAAAATCCACAAGCATGAAAATGGAGTCGTAACTCTTATACTCGGTACGCTATTTTTAATAGGACTCGGAATATTTTACGCAGTTATCATGCCAAAATGAAATTCTCAAAACTTGCAGTCTTTATCGAGAAGATTGAACAAACCAGCTCGCGTCTTTCGATCACTCATTTACTTGCAGAACTTTTTCAGAAACTATCTACTGGTGAATTTGATAAGACGATCTATCTCCTTCAAGGAAGGGTAACACCATTATTTGAGCCAACCGAATTTGGGATGGGAGAAAAAAATGTAATTCGTGGAGTTGTTGTCGCTCTTCATCTTGAAAGAAAGTTTTTCGAACAAGAATACAAAAAAATAGGAGACCTTGGATTAACCGTTGAACATTTCAAAAAACAGTTTTCCTCATTTGAAGAAAAAGATCTTTCTATACAGGAAGTTTATAAAGATCTCGTTGATCTTGCGAAAAAACAGGGAACCGGTTCGCAAGAGTCCAAAACCAATATACTTGCTCACCTTTTGAGACAACTGGATCCATTATCTAGCAGATATCTTGTGCGGATTATCTTAGGAGTATTACGATTGGGCTTTTCTGACATGACTGTTCTTGATGCATATTCGTGGATGCTTAAAAAAGATAAAAGCCTGAGACCTCTTATTGAAAAAGCCTATCATGTGCGGCCCGACCTTGGATTTATAGGTGCTGTCCTGCGGGAAAAAGGCGAAAAAGGACTTTCTAACATTCACCCCACTGTTTTTACACCAATTCTTATGATGCGCGCTGAACGACTTTCTTCAGGAGCCGAAATCGTAGAAAAGATTGGAGCATCCGCAATTGAGCCAAAGTACGATGGATTCCGTCTTCAGGTGCATTATAAAAAAGGAGAACCAGCACGCCTGTATTCCAGAAATTTGGAAGAGGTTTCTTTTATGTATCCTGATGTTGTTGAGGGAATAAAGAAAAACATTAAAGCACGAGAAATTATCATAGAAGGTGAGGCTATAGGGTACGACATAAAAAGAGACCGGCTTCTTCCTTTCCAGCAGACCGTACAACGAAAAAGAAAATATGAGATAGAGGCAAAAGCAAAAGAAATACCGTTAAAGTTTTTTGTGTTTGAACTTTTATACAAAGACGGAAGTGATTATATTAACAAACCTTTTTCAGAAAGAAGAAAAAAACTAGCCAAAAGTATCCGTACCAAGAACGATATTGCCAAAGACACGGTTTTTGTTGCCAACGAAACCATTACAGATAACCCGCAGGAAATTGAAAAGATTTTTGCAGATGCATTGGCCGAAGGGCTGGAAGGAATAATCGCAAAAAGACTTGACGGGGTCTATCAGCCGGGGGCGCGGGCTTCTAACTGGATAAAGCTTAAAAAAAGCTACTCATCAAAAATAGAAGATACAATCGACTGCGTGGTGTTTGGCTACGATTTCGGAAAGGGAAAACGTACCGGTTTTGGCATCGGAGCCTTTTTAGTCGGACTTTTTGATGATAAAAGAGACAAGTATGCAACTATTGCAAAGATTGGAACCGGACTTACCGATGAGGAGTGGCGTGAGCTCCGTAAACGGTGTGATAAATTCAAATCAAATAAAAAACCCACAGCCTATGAAGTGGATAAACAAATGGAGGTTGATGTCTGGGTAAATCCCTCGATCGTTGTTGAAATACAGGCAGATGAGATAACCCGTTCATCAGTTCATACAGCGGGACGTACGCTCAAGGCTTCAAAAAGCGGAAGCGCTTTTGAGGTTGATACTTCAGGGTATGCTCTGCGGTTTCCGAGACTGGTGCGCTTCCGTGAAGACAAGAAACCGAATGACGCGACTACACTGCAAGAATTAAAAAATATGTTTCAAGCTCAAAAAGGGTGAGTCTGTTCGTGTTCCCGTATCATCTTAAAAAACCGTACGGGGTATTCCAAGAAAAAAGAGCGGGGATTATGTTTTGCACGGCGTCCGGAAACCTGCACAAGTAATGTTCTGTCGTATTTAATTTTTCCACCTGCCTTATGAATATGAATGGAAAGATCGATGTCCTCGTGGACCTTTGAGTCGTCCGGACATATGTATTTTTTTACCCTTTTCCATATCTGCTTTGTGATTGCCATACTGGGCCCGTTTAAAGGATAATGCCCGAGAACCTTTTTTGTGGCAGTGATATAGAAGCGCATGCCAAGCGCGGTTCTTACCGGAACATCGTAATAATTGATTGGTCCGACCAATCCGTCAATCGGGTAAAACTCAAACTGTCTTTTAATTTTTTGGATCCAATCTTTCGGGAGGATGGAATCGGCATCGCAACGGGCAATAATCTCGTATTTTGCGGTATCAAAACCATGATTACGTGCGTGCGTAATACCCTGAGTTTTTTCACGGACAATCCGTACTGCAAAATTCTTCGCTATTGCGATAGTGCGATCCGAAGAATTATTATCAACGATGATTATTTCATCCGGCTCCTCAATCTGATTTTTAAGGCTGACCAAACAAGTTCGAATAAAGCGTTCTTCGTTAAAGACCGGTATAACAACAGATACTTTCATGCGTAATGGTATAATTATACCTGCTTTTCCCTATGAAACCATTTTTTTCTATCATAACCCCGACTCTTAATGAGGAGAAATTTTTGCCCAAGCTTCTCACCAATCTTTCAAAACAAAAAAAGTCAAATTTTGAGGTGATCATTGTCGACGGCATATCAGATGATAGGACAAAACAGATAGCAGAAGAGTTTAAAAAAAAGATTCCTCTGACGTTTCTTGAAGCAGAAGAAAGAAATGTATCACGGCAGAGAAATAACGGAGCGCATAAAGCAAGCGGCCAGTATTTGATTTTTCTAGATGCCGACCTTGGCATCGGACCTTCTTTTACCGAGAAACTTGAAGCGTTTATAGAAAAAAAGAAAGGCCTCATCCTTCTTCCTACCATGATGCCAGATGAGCGTAAACCAGAGACAAAAGCAGTTTTTCAAATAAGCAACATGATAATCGAGGCATCTCAAAATATCGGCCGACCGATTCCGTCACCAGGCGCCTTAATCATGGAAAAAGGCATTTTTGTAAAAATAGGTGGTTATGATGAGAAAATGTCGCTTGGTGAAGATCAAGAAATTCTTAAACGTGCACAAGATTGGGGAGTGCGTGCGAAATTTCTTCCCACAATAAAAGTACGGTTTTCGCTTCGGAGAGCAAAAAAAGAAGGAAGACTGAGGACATTTTATAAATTTGCTCTTTCTACTTCTCATATACTTTTCACCGGAAAGTTGAAAGACAAGATATTTGAGTATGAGATGGGCGGTCAATACCATCTGGAAAAGGATAAGAAAAAGGACTACGTTGAGGACTATTTCAAAAAAATCAAAGCTTATTTTCTTCCTTAAGCAGGTGTCTTAAATACCGTGAGAATAGGGTAATGATCCGAATGTTTGAATTGAATCATATCGTTTGACACGACTTCGAGATTTTTATAAAGAACGTAATCAAGCTTAAGTTTTATCCGGAACAATCCTAAAATCCGTTTTTCCAGAGTATACATGATGTTATTAGTCGCTTCCTTGAGTCCGTAAACTCCTATTAACTCTTCAAATTTTTTCCTTCCGTACGGAAAATTAAAATCTCCCGCGATGACAAGATGATTTTTTTGAGCTATATGAAGGTCTGCAAATGTATTTTTAATCTGCTTTATGCGGAGAATGTTCGTGGCATAAAGAGGGGTTAAATGGATATTGTATGTGGTAATTTTTGCACCCTTATCTTTAGAAGTGAATTCATTGCGGAGCACTGTACGGGGATTTTTTTTACCTTTGATAATAAAGGTAATGATCTGATAGACACTACTGGGAAGATTGAGGCTTTGAGAACGGGAAAGGTTGAAAACTTGGGGATTGTAGAACGTTGCAACTCCATATGCTCTGCCAAACCGAAGGAAACTATTGGAAAAATCGGCAAGACGGTATCCCAACTTCTCGATCTTCTTGAGGTTTTGCTCGTCAGTATTTATTTCTTGAAAGCAAAGAATATCCGGCTTTGAATTAGCTAAAACGTGCTGTAATTCGTCCAGTGCGTGGTTTACGAGAAGATTGTAGGTTAAAACGGAAAATTTCATAGGGCAGAGTAAATCTCATTATAGTTGAGATATGACATCTTTTCCATACACAAACTGTCCACAAATTTGTTACTAAACACTTTAGATTGACAGGACAAGATATATTCTACTATATATTCTATGGGATATCTTATAGAACGGATCGGTTTTTCTATAGGACTTGACAAATTAATTTTTATACTCTACAGTAATGGTATGAAGCTAAATAAGCCATTACAAAAAGCTAAAGTCATGATTGGTTCAAAAGAGCTAAAAACTGATGAAGCTGCGGCATTTGCAGCCTCGGAATTCCAACAACTTAAGAGAAGAAAACTTAGCATACCGGTGAAACTTTTTCACCTATAAAAAAAAGAGCATCACTACCGCTCGTATAAGGGTGACGACGAGTAGTAATGCTCAAATGAAACAATATCACACGTAAAATTTGTTGTCAAGATCTAGTCAAGTTTTACTTGATAGATAGCTCCGTTTTTATTTTTACTTTCGAAGATTTTCGTACCAATTTGCTCAAATTTCTCCTTATTAAGTGATTTAAAGCGCTCTTTTTCAAAGTGAGAGATGACTACATAAGTGACGTTATACTTCTCAAGAAGCATTTTCGTAGCCTTGAGATCAGAGGATTCATAGATATTGGTTATGTCGGGAATACGTTCACCTACTACCCGAGGAGATCCTCTCCATAGCCATTCATGTACCCACCATCCGGCAATCGTCGGAAGCCCTGTATAGGCAGAAACACGCGCATAATCAGTATAAGAGTCTCCATGAGCTTCAAGGGTAACGGGTTGGCCTTGTATGTGGGTATTTAAGTAGTCGACAATCTCACGATCCTCAGGAAAATCCAGCGCGAGCCACGTATCACCCTGTAAGTTTGGTTTTTTATCATATTTGCCATAATAGGAAGGAAACGAGAAAAACGGATATAAAAACACCAGAAAGAACGGAATGAGAAAAAACGCCTTTAAAATATAACGGGTAACACCTTTCGAGCTCCATATAAGGTAAAAGACAAAGGTAGAGGCAACCCCCATCATAATAAATGCTTGATATCCCAGCTTGAACATGGTATTTGCACGGAAATGAGCAGGATAAATATCTTTTATGTAAAAGAATTCAGGAATCAAAATAAGAAAAAACCCGAGAACAAAGAGGCAAAAGACAAAAACAGATACGAAATTGTAAGACTTCTTCTTTTTTGTCTTGTGTTGACGAAGAGCAAGAAAAAGAAAAAGAACGAAGTTTATGGCAAAAAAGCCCCACAGAATAAAAAGCATATAGATTGGGGAAATCTGACAGTTTCCTTTTTCAAAAAGAAACGGTCCCAGTCGTTTCATATTGACCAGAGCATCCGGGCTGCAATTTACTCCTATTCCTGAGGCAAACGGCGCAAAATTCAGAGAAAAGGGGAGAGAGAATATAAGGGAAAAGAGAAGTACCATGAGAATTCCGATAAGGAAGGTAAGCGAAAGTCCATGGTAGATTAAAAAAACAAGCGCGACAAGGAGTAGATAAATTGGTCCGTCAAATGCATTGGTCATATAATGAATCGCAGTAAGGAATCCAAAGAGTATTGCAAAAGAAATGTAGTACGTTGCGTCAAGCGCCCGGTATTTTTCCCACCACGAAGACTTTGCAGTAATTTTTTTCACAGCTTCCCGTTTCACATCTTTCCGCAATAAAAAAACTACGAGCAAGCTGATAGTAAGAAGCACGAAGGGAATATCAAATACATGACCATGAAGATCGGCAACCACATATGAATAAGAAGGAAATTCGTGAATCGTAAAAGGAATAAAACGGGTTGCATTTGGATACCAATATTTAGCGGGGTTGTACATGGAAAGTATTTCCCAAAACGGAACTGGTTTCTCATTGAGATACCCTTTACTAAAAAGATATACCGTATGCAGATTTCCGCTGAGATTAATAATATAGCTTCCTATCAGTCCAAATAAGGACACAAGCCACATATTAATCTTCCTGGCTTTATGAACGAATTTTTCAAAAAGATAAATTAAATTCGAGCAGAGAGAAAATGCAAGAGTTATCCCTTGCGCAAAAATTGTCGCAAGAATAAGGTTGTATCCAATAGCAGGAGGGACGGCATTTAACTTAATCAAAAAAGCTCCGGTGAGGTGGCCAAAATAATAGTAATTGATCGGAAACCCTTGGGGTTGTACTGCTGTCCCGGAAAGCCACATGTCAATTGGCGGAAAGAATTTGCTCCGGAGTATAGAATTCATAAAACCAAAATCCATAAATTTTTCCAGACCCCTGACTGAGGGCTCCTGTCCGCGAGTATAGACAAGAAAGAAAAAGGAGATAAGAAACAAAAACTCTTCAAAAAGAAGCAGACGAAGATTTAATCCCCCTTTCTTTTTCCGGAATAAAAAAAAATTCAAGCCAAAAAGCGCTATCGTAACGACCGCTATACTTGGCCATGCAAATGGAAGGACATGTAGACTCCCGAAAATAAAAAGCGCATAGCTTATGACAAGAATTGCGATTGTTTTTGCAAATGGATACCCTTGATCATGCCACGAAGAAAAAAAAGTCCTCGTCAGTGGAAGGAAACCGAAACCCAAAACAAACAGTGTGATATACCATCCAACTGCCGCGATAAACCAATCCATACCCCGTATATCAACTTTCCACAGACGCTGATCGACGTCTGTAATTTATTAATCGTAAACCTAAAAATCTGCGACCCTGTGTTGTTTTAAGATAGCGTTCTCGACGTTTCGCGTCTGATTGATCCAAACAACCTTCAAAATAGATAAGTCTAAAAGGCACCCTAAATTTAGTAGAAAAATTTTTACCATCTTCATGTTCTTTTACTCTCTTTTTAAAATCAGCTGTATATCCAATATAACGGTTACCGTCTTTCAGACTTTCTAATACATAGATGTAAAAGAACATTTGGGAAGTTGTATTACGGGGCATACCCGTACATTATATAGTCATTTTTGCTATAATTCCAAGAATGTCGCTCGATGTTCATTTCTTTACTCCGTGAGCGTGCTCGTACCTTAAGCACCTCTCAAATCGTACGAAATGAACATCTTCGCTTAAAACACTTATGGATAAAACGTTTCAGCCTTCAAAATTCGAAAAAGATATTTATGCTTTTTGGGAGAAAAATAAACTTTTTGTAGCAAAGGTAGACAAAAAGAAAAAACCATTTACTATAATTCTTCCTCCGCCAAATGCAAATGCTGCGCTGCACTGGGGACATGCAATGTACGTGTATGAAGATGTCATGATCCGCTATCACAAACTAATGGGGTTTGAAACATTGTGGTTTCCCGGTGCAGATCATGCGGGTATTGAGACGCAGTTTGTTTTTGAGAAACATCTTAAGAAGCAGGGAAAGAGCCGGTTCGATTTTGAAAGACCAATACTTTTCCAGATGATCTGGGACTTCGTTCAAGAAAATAGAGGAACAATGGAAAAACAGCTCAAAAGTCTAGGATTTGCCCTGGACTGGACAAAAGAAAAATACACGATGGATCCGGACATTGTCGACATTGTATATGATACATTTGAAAAATTATTTAAAGACGGTCTGATATACCGAGCCGAGCGCTTGGTAAATTACTGTACTTCCTGTGGAACTTCCTTTTCCGATCTTGAAGTTGTTCACAAGGAGCAAACCGATCCGTTGTACTACATGAAATACGGGCCGTTTACGCTGGCAACTGTGAGGCCGGAAACAAAATTCGGAGATACTGCGGTTGCTGTAAATCCAAAGGACAAACGCTATAAAAAATGGATTGGGAAAATAGTCGAGGTAGAGGGTTTGATCGGCAAGTTTAAACTGAAAGTTGTCGGTGATGATGTGGTTGACCCCAAATTTGGGACAGGTGTAGTAAAGGTAACGCCTGCACATGATTTCAATGATTATGAAATTGCAAAACGCCACAATATTCCCTTGAAGCAAGTCATCGGATTTGATGGGCGGCTTAATAATCTGACCGGAAAATATGAAGGGCTGACGGTAAAACAAGCCCGTGAAAAAGTAGTCGCGGACCTTGAAAAAAAAGGACTTATGGTCAAAATAAAAACAGATTATTCGCACCGCGTTGCAACCTGTTACCGGTGCGGACGGACACTTGAGCCTCTTCCCAAAGATCAGTGGTACATAAAAGTAAAACCTCTTGTTGATGAAGCAAAAAAGCTCGTTGTAAAAAACAAGGTAGAAATATATCCCAAAAGATTTAAAAAACAACTGACACGAATACTGGATGAATTTATAGATTGGAATATTTCACGTCAAATCGTCTGGGGAATACGCATTCCTGCATGGCGTTGCGTTCGACCTGAAAAAGTTAAAATTATGGGTTTTCATGAAAGCGTTGTCTCCCAAGTAATAAAAGGCAAAACTAAAACTTACAGACTTCGTGATCATGGATTTAAAGTTGGCGACAGGATTGCGTTAGAAAATAGTCAAAAAAAAGAACTTTTCGGATACGCTGTTATTACGAAGATTCAAAAAACCTCTGTTGGGAGTATTGACTTACAAGATAAATCTCACTACGCGGTTCACAGTACTTATGAAGATCTCATTAAAGCATTTAAACGCCATAATCCGGAAAAAGAAATTAACAAACAAACAAAAGCTTTTCTTTACGAATATACATTTGAGGAGATAACCAAATCACGCAGCGGATGTGGAAGATGGATCGTCTCGAAAAAGAAACCTCAAAAGTGTCCCAATTGCAGCTCCGGCAAACTCATACAGGATGAAGACACCTTTGACACGTGGTTTTCTTCTGCTCAATGGCCTTTTGTAACGCTTCAAAGTACTGGTAAAGATCACTTTGACTATTTTTATCCAACGACCGTTATGGAAACAGGATACGATATTTTGCGCGCATGGGTTTCGCGGATGATTATGGTTGGATACTTTGTCACAAAAAAAGAGCCGTTTCAAAATGTTTTTTTACACGGCATGGTTCGCGACAAACACGGACAAAAAATGAGTAAAAGCAAAGGAAACGTACTCGACCCGATGGATATGGTCCAAAAGTTTGGAGCGGATGCATTTCGTGCCGCACTCCTTTTCGGTGTAAAAGAAGGAAACGATATATCGTTTTCCGAAGAAAGAATTGTCGGCATGAGAAACTTTGCCAATAAAGTCTGGAATGTCGGAAGGTTTCTTCATATGAATAAAAACGAAGAAAAGAAATCTAAATCAAAAAAAATTAAAGCAACCGATGATTTAAATAAAGAACTCGAACAAATGAAAAAGCAGTACCAGAAGCATATGGATAAGTATGAGTTTTCAAAAGCGCTGAATTTGGTACATGAATTTTTATGGCATCGGTTGGCCGATGTATATGTAGAAAAGTTGAAAGATGAGCTTAAAAATGGTAATATGGAGGCACTGTCTACCTTGACAAACTCATACATCGAGAATTTGAAGATGCTTCATCCGTTTATGCCGTTTATCACCGAGGCACTTTACCAGACATTTTACGGACAGAATAAATCAATTCTAAATCGACATGCCTAAACGTACATATCAACCAAAGAAAAAAAAGAGAAAAAGAAAGCATGGTTTTCTGAAAAGAAGACGCAGCGCGGGAGGAATAAAAGTTATTAAAAGAAGAAGAGCAAAAGGACGCAAAAAAATTGCTGTGTAACATATGATCGACCCTTCACATCCGTTTGACGCGATTTTCATAGTGCCAATCCTCAATCTTTTGGTATTTTTTTACACGATTTTTTTAGCTATCAAACTCCCCGGAGCATTTGGTTTTGCAATCATTGCATTGACCGTACTCGTGAGACTGATATTGCATCCTCTTTTTCAAAAACAACTTCATACGGCAAAAAAAATGCAAGAATTGAAGCCTCATCTGGATCGGCTTTCAACAAAGCACAAACAGGATCCAAAAACGCTGCAGCAGCAACAACTAAAACTCTATCAGGAGGCAGGGATCAACCCGGCGTCAGGTTGCGTTTTTCTTATCATTCAGATCCCAATTTTTATAGCGCTCTACCGGGCACTGCAGTTTTTCTTAACAGGAGAAAATATGAAACTGGCAATTACGAGTTTCAATAAAATGTTGTATTTTCCTTTTCTTAAGATCGCCTCGATAGATCCCCAATTTTTTGGATTTAATCTAGCCCTCACTCCTGCGCAAGCCGGACAATGGTATTACTATTTGATTCCGGTTATCACGGGATTTTTACAATATTATCAGGTTGCGGTGTCGGTTCCAAAGCAGCAGGAAGGATTAGTTAAAAAAGATGAATCGCAAAAAAGCACCACCGGAGAAGATTTTCAAAAAGCAATGAATACACAAATGAAATACATATTTCCAATACTTATCGGATGGTTTTCATTTCAGTTTCCGGTCGGATTGTCGCTCTATTGGAACATATTTTCGATCTTCAGTATAATGCAGTACAAGAATATGCATAAATAGTTTCTAATTCTTATTTCTTAATTTTTAAACCTTTAAGAACTAGGAACTAAAAACTAAGAACTAATTAATATGGATAAAGTAAAACTCATAAAATCAGAAACAAAAGAACTTCTTGATAAAATCGTAGATAAATATGAACTTGACGTCAGCGATGATGAGGGAGCATTCCACGTCACGATAAAAACAGACGAAGAAACACCTGTGGTAATCGGCAGACACGGGGAGACTATAAAAGCGATACAAAAACTTCTCGAAGTTATTTTATACAAAAAAGTCGGAGAATCTGTCGAGATTCTTGTAAATGTAAACGATTATCGTGAAAAACAAAAAGAACGGCTAGAAGAGCTTGCAGAGCGGTATGTGCAAAAGACAAAGGATCTCAGATCAGCTTCTTATATCCGCGGCCTTTCTTCATACGAAAGAAAGCTTATTCATGAACATGTGACCGAACAGCATCCTGATTTAGCCTCATACTCAACAGGTGAGGGAAAAGACAGGCGCTTGGTCATCGATCTTAAGGAAAACGCCAAAGAAGAATAATTTCTTTCTCCTATTCTCAAACTCCAAAAAAAGACACAGTTTGTTCTACTTCAACTTGATTTGCCAGTCCGTTTCGGCTAAGCTGATTTTAGTAATGATTGCGCACTATTATGCCTGAACCACCCGAGGGAGAATTGCCAAGAAGTCCGGACAATCCACCACCTCTACCCCCTGATGAAGGGACAGGTGCTCCGCCGCCAACTCCCAAGGAACAGGTAGAGGAAATACTCACAGAATATCAAAATACGGTTGATGCAACCATAGAAGAAATATTAGTTGACGGAAACGAGGAAATTGAAGATAGTAGCACGAATAGAAAAGCGGAATTCCTACGAGAAAGACTAAAAAAACTTTTAAAAGCAGCGCGAAGCAAAGAAACCAGAGATCAGTTTGATTTTCTTCCACAAGAAGTACAGGATTTATTGCGGACGCTTGATCCGGGCAAAATTACTAAAGTAAATTCACCGCTTCTCTTTGAATTATTAAAAGGATCGATGGAGCAGGATCTTAATGATCATACGGTAGTGGAGTTCCTGTTAGCTGACCTCTATGGCATGCGGGCGCTCGATGAGCGTTTGGTACGATCGATTCTGGAACCTCTCACAGAAAAAGGAGATGCTGTAGGAGCTGAACAGAGTTTGGTTGACGAGGTGGGAGGATATATTGAGTCCTCACAAAAAAAAGACGTAATGGATCAACTGATAAACTCCAGAACCGAATTTGGACAAAAACAAAAAAGGACGATGAGGCTTTTAAAAAATTTACCTGTCCACGGAGCTGCAATCGAGCGGGCCGCGCAAGGAGATCAAGCAGCGATACAGAAGTTGGTAACCGAAGGTTTTTTGGATGAAGACATACCCGGACAAATTCGAAGCGAGCGAATTAAAAATGCCCAACAGGCAATACGGGGAAGAATCATAGACGCATATCAGAAAGTACTTCGGGCAATAACCCCGGAAGACCGCGATAGAGCACAGGATGAGTATTCGGAGCTATTAGGAAATCTGGAAAACGAAAAATATATAGAACAAGATAAGTTGCTTGAAGTACAGAACCAAACCGAGACTATGTTCGAGGTCCTCGATAGTCTTACTGGTGAAGATGGAGAGCGCAACGTGCTCCTTGGTGAAGCCGCGCGGGCGGGTTTCAGCGGATTTTCCGAAAAGCAGAAAAAACTTGTGGCTGCGATGGGAGGAGATTACAGTACATTTAAGCAGTTCTTAAGAAGTGAAAGATATCTTTATCACGATGCCGCAACAGGAGAACTTGAGATCAAGTGGCCGGAGCTTTCAGAAGAAATACGGGCAATCTTCGAGGAGATATTAAATGTTGCAGGCGCCAGACCCAATGATTTCTTTAATGAAGCATTCAACGAATTTTACGAGGGACATTTCTACCGAGTTTTATTATTGCGCTTAGATACGATAGGAAGACACATTTCTGAAGATTCAGAACTGAAAAACAAACCAGTAAAGCTCGAAGAGACCATAATGATGGAGAATGTGGGACAACCCGGATGGGCACCCGGTAAGGAACCTCTATCCTATTTGGGGGAAGGTGAGCAATTTCTCTGGGAGGCAATGGGTGTTAGTCTCCGCAATCAAATGACCACGTTTAAGAATGATATCGAGTTTCTCCACAATACAGAAGCAATTGTGGAAAATGGAATGGGATGGGAGACACTTGCACAACAGGCAGAGCGCATAGCATACGCAGATATTTTTTGGCTTATGCATAACGATAAAGTTTTAAATCAGGCATACAATCTCTATCTGACAAACTTAAAAAATGAATTTGCTACTAACAGACATATAGCTACCGGAGAGTTTGGTAAAAAAGATAAAAACGATTTTTTTGACCACGCACAACGACTTACTTACGAACAGCTTTTAGCAATGGAGCATCTTGATCCTGGACAAACTGAACCGAGTCACGCGACTACCCAAAAGATGAAACGTATTGTAAGAATGGCGAGTGCTATCTCCAAAGGAATAACCGGTGATTATTGGAGCGTTGTAATATCTCAACGAATGCCGGGAACGCGTGAGAGAGCGTCAAGACAGGCAAAAGATAATAAAGGAAATCTACTTTGGGATACGGATCCTCAAGGACAAAGACAACCCAAAATGGAAGAATATTTTAAATATAAACCTACGTTTAATAGTGCTTCTGCGAGCGGATTTGAACGAATGATCGGTCAGCTCGATCTTGACATAACTCTTGAGAGATTTGGCGTCCCTGATATTTATCATGCGATCCGTTTTGCATATGTCCCCCGCGATCTGAAAAAATTTAAAGGAGCATATAGTCGAGACCGGTTTAACGGTTTTTACGATCACGCTGACGTTCACGATCTCAAATTGGCAGCTGAAGATGCAGCTTTTTCGGGAAGAAGTGATTTTCTTGCAGAGTTTGATGAGGATAATGAATTTCTCATGGACGCCTTGCGAACCAACTCCGTAGGTCTTCCACAGCGTGGAGGATGGAGACTGTATGAGTATAAAGCGGATATCAAATATGCGGAGCCAACTCCGGGACAGACACTTGATACAGAAACCGCAGAAATAGATTTTGAAGCAACCTTACACAATCTGAAGCAATCTGGACCTAAAGCAATTCAAGCTTTCGCAGACGATAAAGACGCTTTTAAAAGACTTCCTAGTCAAATACAAAATCAATTCCGCGATTACGATGAATATAAACTTCATATGTATGAAAAGTATATTTTTGAAAGGACGATAGACGTTTCTCCCTCGCAATGGTTTGGAGATGAGCAGGTACGCTATTCTCCAAAAGGAGAAGATTTTATAAACGACCATATGACAGAATGGCTTTCTGCCCAGTTTTTTGGAGATGTACCTAAAGAATACGTGAGAAATCATGTAATGAAGTTATTCACGTCCTCATTATCCATGACTGAAAAAATGAGATGGGAAAGGGGAGGAATATCAGAACCCCTCGCGAATCCTCAAAGGCCAAATCTTAACGACGAGCGATTTAAACCTGAAGATCTAGATGGATTTAGTGATGAATTAAAACGATATTTCATATCATATAAAAGAGGCGTCGCTCTCAGATTCCCAGATGCCAACGGCCGCAACTATAACCTGGACGCCATGGACGAGGAACAATTTTTTACCATGATGAAAGGATTTCACACAGAGCTTTTAAGCCATCTTCGTGCACCCAAGCGTTCCCGACAAGACGTTCATGCACCGATGGAAACCTTATCCAGAAGATATGCGGTGTTAATGAGCAAGAAGATGGGACATCTGGATCATCTTGTCGGAGGAAGCACTTTCAATTACGGCGAATTTAAAATGACACAGGCAGGACGCCGTGTAGGGGCACGGTGGGCAAGCGAGGCGAATGTCATCGCAACCAAACATAATCCCGCTCTCATGGCGCTGATTAACGAAGGAATTCCCGGATTTGTACTTGCCGGATATACCGGAGGAGAAGAGATGAAAAAAGGAATTGATGAACAACTAGTAAAGCATATAGCAGAAGCATCTCTTGCAGTAGGGGTTAACATAGATCCTATGGAAGGAAGAAGAATAGCGGTAAAACTTGGAATATTTATGGAAAGAATTTTAGCAAAGGACCGGAAATACAGAATAAAAGGCATCGGAAATTTATTTGAGACGTTATCCCGTGCAAAAAGAGGAGTACAGAGCACGCTTATGAGCGACACATTCAAGCAGCACTTAGGTAGACCGGTTACCCGTATGGAAACAGAAGACTTAGCATATATGGGGAGAAAAATCAGCCAGACAGCGAATGTAGAATGGACGCATAAAGGAACTCCAACATATGAGGAAATGACAGGTTTATTTTCAAGATTCGTAAAAAAGGCGTCAGGAGGACGAATAATAAGAAGAAGAGTGATAAGTCACGAAGAAAACGATGTGCATATGGGTCAGTACCGAAAAGCAGTTGGTGCGGGAGGTGGAGCAAGATTTATCGAACAGTTTCTGCCGATTGGTGTATTGATATTCATGTTGATGATCTTAGCTCAGATGCGTTCTGCTTTTAAAGCAAATCAACAAAAATAACCTTGTAAACTTTTAGAGTAAATACGATAATTAGAAATCATGAAGAAGTTACTTGCGATACTCACTGCTTTTTCCATTATTATTCTCATATTTTCTAACGCGACTACTTCTATCTATGCTACTCGAAGCCGTACAAATCTTTTAGCACAAAATAATCTAGAGGACGCCGGGAAAAAAATAAAAGAAGGACTTGGTTGCGGAGAGATAGGACAGAAATGCTGTAAGAAAGAAATTGATCTTCCAAAAGCAAGAGTGCCCTCACCGGATATTCCTGTATTGGGAACAATCATCGGTATTATTCTTACCCCAATAAATACATTTGTTTCTTTGGGAGACCCAATCATCAGTTGGGTAGAGGATAAGTTTTCAAGTCTAATAGGGAGAGAGCCTTGCTCGGAAGGAGTACCAAGCGGCACGAAAGATATCAAGAGCTGTGTCTGTCTTAAAAAAAAGGCTTTTGCAATTGGCGTACTTTGTACGGGAATAAAAGATTCCGGAGAGATTAAGCAGTGTGTGAGTTGCAGCGGTCATGGTGTATGGACCGCCATAGGATGTGTGGATTTCAAACTCGGTGACTTTATAGGAAAAATATTCGGCATAGGAACCGGCTTAGCCGGAGCAACTGCTTTGCTTTGTATTCTATATGCAGCGTTTATCCTTCAGACATCAGGAGGTAATCCCGAAAGACTGAAGAAAGCCAGAGAGTATTTGACGAACTGCATCATCGGCCTTATACTAGTGATCTTTTCTGTCCTAATACTGAGGATCGTAGGAGTAAATATCTTAGGAATCCCCGGATTTGGATAAAATTACTTTCCACTAAACCATCCTCCTACTTTCTTAAGCATTCCTCTATCACCGATAAGATTTTGGAGACCTGCAGAGGCATAGTAGAATTTATTCAACCCACCGGATGCTGCACTACCTACGCCGCCAATTCCACCAAAGAACAGTCCAGGACTAAAGCCAAGACCGGGACCTTTCAGGCCAAGCGCCGTCTTCACTGCTTTTATGAGGTTGGGGATCAAGAGTACGATTCCCATACCGATAAGCACGCCAAATGCGTTTACATCGATTCCGTACAGAAAAGGAGGTCGAAAGAGTCTTCCTTCTGCGATATTGCCATTTGTAATAGCATACCCTACAAGCATGAGGAAAATAACTAGGGGGAAGGTGATGAGTTCTGCGACCAGATTCTTGAGCCAAAACATAAAAATATTCTTGCCGGGAAAAACTCCTCCTAAAAGAATAATAGGTGCAAATATGACAAGGAGCAGAATTTTAATATAAGAACTCATCAGCAAGAAAAACACTCTAAATACAAAGAAAAACAGAGTAAATGCAAATATAAGACCTATTAATATTCCTGCTCCATAGGGAAAAATAAGAAGAAAGAAAAAGAGTTGGACTAGCCATGACGGAACGCCGGGTAGATTTCCAATACTGAATCCTCCCGTCGCACTTCCTCCAATTCCAAAAACACTTAATCCACCACCTAGTAATCCAGTAATACCTTTAAAATTTGAAAAGAATTCTTTAAGCCCTCCCTCTCCACCTAAAAACATAAAAACGATGAAATTAGTAACAATAAATGCGATTACTCCTTTAAAGACTCCTCGAATTATTCCCGGAAGAATATCCACCAACGCAAGTCCTACTTGAAAAATATCTCCCCCAATAGGAAAGAGATCTCCCATACCTGCACCAATATATCTATTTTGAAGATTAGCTACGTTTGCTATTTTCAGATCCCCGATATTTACTTGTGCTATAGAACTAATGCCTACCAAGATAATAACGTACATAAGATCTATGAGAAATCCGGCTATTGCGAACGAAAACGTAATGAGAATTAATGCAAGGATAATCCTGGGGAGAGAGTTTTCAAGTTTGACGATCGTTTGGGGATTAACCTTGACACGGAACATAATCATAAACCCGATAATTATCAGAAAAAGAACCAGAAGAATATAGGAGAGATCGCGGAAAATTTTCCAAAGATCTTGAATAGGCCTGAGGGATGCAAACCCTACTCCTTCTGCGGCAAACGTTTTAGGGACAAATCCGGCATTTTGTAATCCTGAATATGCCCAATATGCTCCGGATGCAGGAGGATTTTTGTAAGGAAGCACCATCAGATTAACAGCCTGTCCAAATAAACTATGGTTAAAATTTTTATCAGCATCCGCAGGATTATTTGTGCAGGTCTCTCCTATAAGACCGCACATTAAGGCTCGATAACCTAGTACAAGGATTTTTCCTTCTTTAGTTTTATTTAACTCGCGGTCATTAATAGGGCCATAAATATTGGCATTTATAGAAGTTGTCGCGTTGAGATTTATCCGGCCTGAATCTTTAGAAAAAAAATATGAAAAAAGAGTGAGCACTGAAATGAGAACGACTCCTACAAGTAAGACTTTTTTCGCCCTGTCAAAGAAGCTGCCTAAAAAAGCTTTCATCTAATTTATTGTAGTGAATTCATACGGAGCTTGTCAATGAACGATCGTTGCATTTTATGGAGTACCTCCTGGGCCAATATAACGGACGATCTGAAAACCAGGGCGTGTTTTCATCCAATTTCCCGACTCTGATCGTACCCCTCTTCCCGCGGCATTAAAAATCTGTAGATTATTGCCATTTAGACTTTCAAAAATTGCAATATGACCGCGGTTTCCTACTCCATTTGGTCCACCCATAATTACCAAATCACCGGGTCTTGCTTCGCCAAGACTTATTTTTTTATAACGCGCGTCACCATAATAGGTGCCGGAAAACGCCTGCATATCCTGCCCAAATGCCTTAAACATTGCAACATTTACAAGGCCACTACAGTCCAAATTGCGAAATGAAGGATTTCCGGCTTCATATCCCTGAACCCAAGCAGAAGGTGGATGTCCAAAGGTAGCTCCCGGACCCCGATTTTTATACGGGAGACCATTATATGCCCTTGCGGCACAGAGTATTTTTGCATTTCCCTGTGCATTACTGCAGTCCGGTCCCTTACCTGAAGGAGATCTCTGACTTTTTCCCATGTTGTTAATATTATTGGTCATGGTAGTCATCAGATATATATTTTTGTCCTGATCTGTTTTTCCGGTCGGCGCAGGAACCGTACTCGTGTCATCGTCCTTCACTTCATTTTCTGCAGCAAAAATCGCATCGCGGGGAGCTTGATCTGTCAGGACGAATAAACCTGGGACTTTACTTCTGATTCCGGTAAGGTTATTTTCCTCCATGAATTTATTTAGAGCTTCTGTGGTGTTTGAAGTTTTCTCCTGGATGAAACATTGATTAAGAAAAACAGAGCAGGCAATAGCAAAATCCTCGGTCTCGATATCTCCTATTTCTTGGAAAGCTGCAAGCGTCTCCTGTTCGTCATCAGAAAGCCCATTTGTACGATTGGGATTAAAATCTTGCGAGATTTTTTTAGAACCGGGATCAAAGCCTTGAGTTGGGATGGGAGTTACAGAGGCTGTAGAAGGATTTTCATTCCGTTTGGTAAAACTCGTGATAAAGAGAGTAAAGGCTACAAGGACGACCAAAACAGCAACCGCTCCGATAATAAGTTTATTCATGGATTTGTTTGATTTTTCAGATATTCGTCTTCGGCTTGTTTCATCTGATTATATACAGGATCTGTCCCTGTCACAAACAGGTCCCGGTAAACGTTTCTAATATCAAGCAGATTACTTTCCTTTAAATACTCATCAAACTTTGTAGAAGCGTCTTGTGATTTAAGCGAGATAAAGTATTGGTCAAGCATTTTCGAATAACCGATATCGAACTCTTGAGAATAGTATGGGATGTTTTGATCAAAACGTTGGAGTCTCACGAGTTGATCTGACGAATACTTTCGCGTCTTCTGCGGAAGTGAAGACAACTGATCTTCAGAAAGGGGAGGGATTGCTTCACCTTCAAAGCCGCCAGGATTGAAATCCGATCTGGTTGGAATTATCGTGGGAGCGGTTGAAGTATTTGATTTGCCTGCTCTAAATGTACTTCCGATAAGAACTGCAAAAAAAAGAACAAGTACGAGTCCCACCCCTATCATAGCGGTATATTTATATCCGAAAAGATTTTTCATACTTTAATAACTATTATAGCGCTCTAAGAACATTGCAAACAAACGCTGAGTATCGGCACCAAGCCGGCCGGTATCATACTGTCTACAGCCTGCAGCGTAGCAGACATACGCCCGTTTTATCTGCTCCGGACCCCAGTTACCTCCGGTTGCGCCACTGTTAAGGAGAAACAGCTCTGCT
>Ga0209541_10006049_pt1 | contig 20824 bp, 18 predicted proteins | sample RifCSPlowO2_01_FD_184027 | JGI IMG/M metagenome (GOLD analysis project Ga0209541, IMG submission 184027) | Groundwater microbial communities from Rifle, Colorado - Rifle CSP2_plank lowO2_0.1 (SPAdes) (version 2) | ecosystem: Environmental > Aquatic > Deep subsurface > Groundwater | place... | reverse complement strand
TTGTACTGCTCCAGCATCATAAATTGCTTCTGCTAATTGTCGCTGTTCGGGTGTTAATGTTTCAACGGCTGGTTTTGGAGTTTCTTCAATTTTCGTAAATAATTTCGCTGTCGATTGCTCCGCGGCTTTATGGGTAGCTCCGTATATTCCACTTCCCACGATCGCATGCCATCGATTACCTGCAACTTGACCTGTTTCTGAAATATCCCCACCTTGTGTAACAAATCCAGGTGCGAACAGATCGAAATCTTCATTACCTAAAACATCTGCGATAACTCTTCTATAGTGCTCGACGAGGGGGGGTTGATTTCCGGGAACTACAAAATTCCTGACACCCATTTCAGCAGCAAGTCTATAAATTCGTTCTGGAGCATCATCGGTAATATATCCGCCCTTCCCCTCAATAAATTCATCATGTGTCATGTGTCCACCTACAATAACGCCAAGACCTGCACCCATTGCCGCTTCCGTCCATTTTCTTTGTGTTTTAGGTCCGGTGAACGGAAATAATATCACAGCATTTACTCCAGCGGCCTACATTCTTCAACGAATTGAGGTCCCATGTCGGGGATATCATTTCCTGCTTTTTGATGGTCGTAGATAATTGGAAGTTCGCTATGTTCACGAACCGTGTCAACAGTTCGTGTCAGACCAACTGAAAGAGCACGAATACCAACTTTATACCCCCCCAGTCCTTCAACAGTAGCTGTCTCGATAACGAGTCCCGGTAGTCTTTCTGAAGTAACATCCGCAGCAACAACAACACTTCTATCAGCATCTATTATTCTACTCATTGCTAAAAGATACTCTTAAGTATTTTTAAAAACAATACTCTTTTTGTGGTACAAAATATCTCAATCACTTACACGTTTATACACTTCTTATACACTTCGGGTGTGTACAAGAGCTTCCTATCGGGCTAAATAGAACTTTTTCTTTTTTTCATCCAACTTCTCAATCGCATATCTAAGCATTGTTCGAGGCATGGTTTTTGCGTGTTTGTCTAGAAATTGAATAAGGACTTTTTCGTCTCGCTTCCCGATTTCGCGAAGCATCCAGCCCACTGCTTTTTGGATGAGGTCATGTCTGTCATGTAAAAGAATCTGTGCGAGCTCTAGTGATTTATTAAACTGTCCTTTATTTATAAATGCGAACGTTGCGATAATAGAGATTCTTCTCTGCCACAAATTATCTGATGTTGCAAGTTTATTAAGTACTGAAACGTCTTTACCTAGTAAATACTCCCCTACTATTTTATGGGCAGAAAGGTCGACAAGGTCCCAGTTATTTATCTTTTTCGAGTGTTTGAAGTAAAACTCAAAGATCTTCTTTTTATCTTCTTCAGACGCTTTTTTAAATTGAGAAACAAGAATAATGAGACCAGTAAGTCTGCATTCATGAATTGAGCTCTCCAGCAATCGAGCTATCTCACTAAGCGGACAGTCTGTAAACCCTTTCGCTACCTCTCGTTGTTGCGGAACAGATACTCCCAAAAAGACATCTCCTTCTCCATAATCCCCTTTCCCTGTTTTAAAAAATCGAGACAAATCTTTTGCCCGTTGTTCACTTGCCTCTGTTCGAAGCGATTTCTCCACCGCTTCTGCCGTCTGATTAGTCATTTGATACTTTTTCATTCTCAAACTCTGTAATTTTATTGTAAAGTCGAGGATATTTTTCGAGTACATCCGTTTTGAGAAAAGATGATGCGGCGTCCCGTGCCTTTTTGCTTAATTCAAAATCAGTGTATGATGCCAGTCGCAGACGTGAAAGTCCATGCTGCTTGAGCCCAAAAATATCTCCGCTTCCACGGCTTTTCAAATCAAACTCGGCGAGAGCAAATCCATCACTTGTTTTAGTAAAAAACTGGAGTCGTTTCAGAATTGTATCATCGACTTTCTCGGTAAAAACATAACAGTACGACTTCTTTTCTCCTCTTCCCACCCGTCCTCGTAACTGATGGAGTTGTGCGAGTCCAAATCGTTCTGCTGCCTCAATGACAATAATTGTTGCGTTGGGAATATCAACCCCGACTTCGACTACGGGGGTCGAGATGAGGATATCGATTTTGCCGGCTGAAAAATCATTCATGATGCTTTCTTTTTCCTTTGATTTGAGTCGTCCGTGGAGAAGTCCTACAGAAAGACCTTTAAATGGACCTTTTGAAAGTTTTTCGAATTCAAATTTAGCTGCCTTTACATCTTTGAGTGTCTCACTTTCTGATTCATCGATAAGTGGACATACGAGGAACACTTGCGATTTCTCCTGTTTTATTTGAGTAACGATCCACTCATAACATGCCTCTCGTTTTGCAAGTGGCACAACGTGCGACTTTATGAGAGTTCTACCCGGTGGAAACTCATCGATGATTGATATGTCGAGTTCACCGTACAAAGTAAGTGTCACCGTGCGTGGAATGGGGGTTGCGGTCATTGATAGATGGTGCGGCATACCTGCTTTTCCCTTAAACTCCATGCGCTGGGCTACCCCAAACTTATGTTGTTCATCGATAATAACGAGCCCCACTCGATCACTTTTAAATTTGGAGCCGATGAGTGCGTGCGTTCCAATTATCATATCTGCTTTTTCAAGTTCAGAAGCACTCGCTTTTTGAGAACCTGTATAAAGAGCGATCGAAATATCCTCTTTTTTGAACAGTTTTCGAATTGATTCATAATGCTGAAATGCCAAAATCTCCGTTGGAGCCATAAGAAGCGTTTTGAAACCGGCAAGCTTGGTCGCATATGCACCCAGCGCCCCCACAATGGTCTTTCCACTTCCAACATCTCCCTGTAAAAGTCGGTTTGCCGGGTACGTTTTTGCAAGATCTGAAAAAATATCATCAACCGCTCTTTGTTGAGCGCCGGTGAGCGTGAACGGTAATGATGCGGTGAATTTTTTAATTTGAGCTTTATCTTTTTCATCAAAAGAAAATCCTTCGATTACATGAGCACTTTGCCATCTTTGACGGATAATTTGTGAGTTTAGGTGAAGTACGAAAAGTTCATCAAACCCGAGTCGTTTTCGAGAACTTTCAAGTTTTTCAAAACTCATTGGAAAGTGGATAGAACGATATGCTTCATCAGCTTGAATCAGATTGTGTTTCTTAGCGAGTTTGTCTGGGCACAATGCACTAATTTTCTCCTCTATCATGGGTAGCACAGAGAACATCTTCTCTCGAATCGTACGGCTAGACAAGCCCACTTTTTCTGAATATATGGGGACGATGGTGCACGTATGAATCAGTTGCTTACTTCCCGCAATTACTTCATACTCGAGTGGATTTATAGAGTACCCCATTCGATCAAATTTGACGGTTCCTGAAAGCGCAAGCATGTCTCCTGTATGAATAATTGAGAGTAAGTACTGTTGGTTAAACCACACCACCTCAATTTCTCCTGATCCATCGGAAATAACTGCTTTTTGCAGTCGAAATCCTCGTCTGGTATACTCATTTTTTATTGATACTACAGTCCCTTTCACACTTACTTTCTTAAGCTCATCATCCGCTGGATTAAAATAGTGTTTCAAGTTACTGATCGCCACAATAGTTGAGTAATCAACATATCTACTGGGAAAGTAGTTGATAAAATCCTCGATGGTTTCTATCTGAAGAGACTTAAGTCGACTGGTGGTAATTGCAGACGTTTTAGGTAGCGCTTCTATTTTATCTGAAAGGTGCATACGTCCCCTATTTTAGCGCAAAAAGAATGGCATAAGGGAAGAAAATATAAGTAATATCGACGCAATAATAACTATTACCTTCCAAATCTTCTCAAACCGTGTTTTTTTTATTGTTTCCATATTTTTTATACTAGGCAGAGCGTAGATACCCGTTTCGAAAACAACTGGGGTGCCAGTTTTGAGCGGGGGTCCCCACTTGTTTGAGAAATGGGTATCAAGTGATGCCTGTTATTAATCTATTATAAAAAATCCTGTATAATGATACAACAATGAAAGTCCTATTGCATAAGAGACTTCTAGCTCGCAGGCGCGGAAATGAAAAATTTGCAACAACAGCAATCTATACAGGTATAGGCGCAATAGTTATTTTCTTTCTCCTTTCATTTTTGATCTTCGCTTTTTTTGCCCATGACTTGCCGTCTCCAAATAAACTCAAAGAATCGGGGGGGAACTCTACTACCTTTCTAGACCGTGAAGGAAAAGTTATTTACCAAATGTACAAAGATAAAAATAGGATTCCGGTGAATATTGCCAATGTTCCGGCAACGCTTAAAAATGCGACGGTTGCAATCGAAGATAGTGGCTTTTATAGCCATAAAGGCTACTCAACCAAAGGATTTGTTCGTGCGCTTTTCAATACAATCGTATTACGAAAAACAGAAGGTGGTTCAACACTTACTCAACAATTGGTAAAGAACGTACTACTTACTTCGGAGCGAACGATACCTCGAAAAATCAAGGAACTTGTGCTTTCGATCGAAATTGAACGTCGTTACTCAAAAGATGAAATTTTGCAGATGTATATGAATGAAGCGCCGTACGGAGGTAGTTTTTGGGGGGTTGAAGCCGCCGCAAAGGGATATTTTGGAAAAACTGCGAAGGACTTAAATTTGCTTGAATCGGCGTTTATTGCTGGTCTTCCGCAACTACCGAGTGTGTATTCCCCTTTCATTGGTAAAGACGGGGCATATGTTCCTCGTACACAAGCGGTTTTGCGTCGCATGCGAGAAGACGGATATATCACAAAAAAGGAGGAACTTGCGGCGCGCGTTCAACTTGATAAGTTGAAGTTTACGGCTCCCCATGTGGCCTTCCCTGCCCCGCACTTCGTCTTTTATGTTCGTGACCAACTTGCAGAATTATTTGGGCAAAAAATTTTAGATCAAGGACTGGAGATCAAAACGACGCTGTCTCTGGATGTGCAAGAAAATGCTGAAAAAATTGTGAAAGAGGAAATTGAGAAAATAAAGTCGCTTAATGCAACAAATGGGTCAGCAGTGGTTCTTGATTCAAAAACGAATGAAATTATGGCCATGGTGGGCTCATATGATTATAACGATGATAAATATGGACGCTACAACACGGCAACTGCGCTTCGCCAACCAGGGTCGGCCATAAAACCGGTTAATTATGCCGCCGCATTTGAACGCGGATATACTCCTTCCACGATCCTTATGGACGTGAAAACAACATTTCCAGACCAAGGTGGAAAGGAGTATATTCCAGTAAATTATGATGGAAAGTTTAGAGGACCCGTACAACTCCGTTTTGCACTCGGTAACTCATATAACATTCCAGCAGTAAAACTTTTGGCAATGGTGGGAGTGAATCAATTTCTTCAGAAAGCATATGATTTTGGACTAAGCCAATTTGAGCCCACAACTGCAAATATGAATCGGTTTGGACTTGCGATCACCTTGGGAGGTGGAGAAACGCGGCTTTTGGATCTGACAAGTGCGTATTCTGTGTTTGCTCGGGAAGGGATTGCACGCAATTATGCATCAATTTTGGAAGTAAAAGATAGTCATGGAAAAACCATTTATAAGGCAAAAGACAGAAACGATCATCGCGTGATTTCAACAGGTACTGCCTTCCTTATTTCTCATATATTGTCTGACAATAATGCTCGCATTGACGCATTTGGTCCACGAAGTTACCTAAATATTCCGGGAAAAACAGTTGCGGTTAAAACCGGAACAACAAACGATAAACGAGACAACTGGACCGTTGGGTTTACCAAAGGAGTAACGGTTGGTGTGTGGGTGGGAAATAATGATAACTCACCAATGAATCAAAAGATCGCCTCTGGTGTTACGGGTGCCTCTCCGATTTGGTACAGAATCACGAGTCAGCTTTTGGCAAAATACCCCGATGGTATTATGAGCCCGCCAGACGATGTAACAGCGCTTATTATCGACTCATACCTAGGCGGGCTTCCCCGCGACGGGTCTCCAACTCGTTCTGAATATTTCATCAAGGGAACCGAGCCAAAAGCAGTTTCTCCATTTTACAAGCGAGTTAAGATTTCCAAAGATAGCGGAAAACTTGCAAACGATTTGGAGATTAAGATGGGAAATTACATCGAAAAAGATTTCATAATTTTTACCGAAAATGACCCGGTTTCGACTGATGGTAAAAATAGGTGGCAAGAAGCGATTGATGCATGGGCAAATGGACAGTCTGATGAAAAATTTAAACCGCCCCGCGACACCTCTGACGCCAATTCAGGCGCAATTGTCGTTTCGATAAAAGAGCCCGGTGATCACACTCGATTTGACTCAAATTCTGTGCGCATTCGAGCAAAGATTACCTCATTGGACAAAGTAGATAAGTCGGAGATTGTGGTAAATGGACAAACAAAGTACACCTACACAGATGATAGACGAGATATTGATGAGACATTTGATTTACCAGATGGGGTTTATGAAATTAAAGTGAAAGCGCAAAATTCCAAAGGAAGCTCGACTGATTCAACACTTCGAATTGGGGTAAACAAAAATTGGGACGAAGTTACACCAACTCCTTAATCTTCTCGAGTTCTTCTTTTGCCTCTTTTTCGGTGATATTTCGGTCTTTTGCGGCAAATTCAAAACGCAGGGTAACTTTGTTCTTGAATGTTGAAATTACGTCAACTGATAAAAGAAGTGGGCTTACCTTGAAGGCTTTACTTTTTATATTTTCAAACAAATGTTTCGGATCTGTTGTATAGGTGAGGTCAAGTTTAACTACTGAATAGGGATTAATTGGACGGTAACTCGGTATTGGTCGTGCGCTTTCAATAAGTTCCTCAAAATCAAGCTCAAATGCACAGATATCATCGTTTTTTTCGACTTCACCAAAAGAATACTCGTCTATATTCAATTCCTTAAAAAGCCCCGCAAGTACTCCTTTTAACCAGCTATATGATTGATTTGTTGCAATGGCCAAGTATCGCGTTTCTTCGGGTAAATCCCCTACTCGTTTTTTATACGTTTTGGCAATCTCAAAAAAACTCAAATCATCTCTTTTCCCTTTATTTTGCAGTATATTTTCAACGAGCGAGGGCACAAGATGTATGCGCATATATTCAATGTTTTGCGAAATTGTGTTTTGTAATTTCAAATGGTCTTTGGGATCAAAGCCAAATTTCTCAATCATTTTTTTGGAAATCATTGAGTAGTTATAGACCTCACAAAGTCCTGCATGTTTCAAGAAATATTTTGCGCGGAGTTCGTATTTATCATAATTTTCTTGTGCAGTATTTCTATTTTGACTTCGGGTACTTTGTACGATGCTTTTAAGATTATGATATCCATACATTCGAGCGACTTCCTCGGCTATATCTTGCCATACTTCAATGTCAGCCGCACGATACGATGGAACGGTTACTTCTATCTCACCACCATGTACCGTTACTGAAAAACCAAGGTTTTCTAAGATTTCCCGCATAGTTGCCGTCTCAATTGGTGCTCCAATAAGCGTTTCAATATTCATCACAGAGACAGAAATAATCTTTGGCTTTACGGGTTTGGGATATACATCGATAACACGGCTTACGATTTGTCCTCCGCAGTATTTTTCTAAAAGTTCTACTCCATACGCGAGTGTGGGCTCAATACGTTGCGGATCAAGTCCTTTTTCAAAATAGGTGGCGGCAACGGTGCGTTGCCCTGTTGTCATTGAGGTTTTTCTAATTTTTGCAGGATCATATGTTTCAAGCAAAAGGAGAACATTTTTTGTAGCACTCGTAACCATAGAATCATAGCCTCCCATGATTCCGGCCAGATCAGTAAGGTTTCCTGATCCATCTTCAATTACAATATCTCCCCCCGGAAGCTCTATTACTTTTTCGTCAAGTGTTTTTACTTTCTCACCTTTCTTGCTTTCTCGAATGGAGAGCGTATGATCTTTTATTTTGTCATAGTCAAACGTGTGATTGGGTTGTCCGAGCGCGAGCATAAGATAATTTGAGATATCGACAACATTATTAATCGATTTTGTATCGCACATGGCGAGTCGATCTTTCATAAATTGTGGTGATTCCCCTATTTCAATATTTGATAGAACAACAGCGCTTACTCGTGAAGCCAAATTGTCTCCCAATATCTTAATCTCAAGTTCAACATCATGTCGGGCCGAGTCTCCATGAATCTCCTTAAATGTATATCTCTCTAACGTATTTATTTTAAGTATTGCTTTCTTCCCAAATGTTGGAAGTATTGCAGCGCACTCCTGGGCTATCCCAAAAACACTTGCGCTATCTACTCGATTTGAAGTGATTTCGATATCGAATACAAAGTCGTCGTCCATCTTTTCAACACGTTCAATAGATGGTCCGCAAAGAGAAAGATATTTTTGAATTTCATAGGGATCTGCATCTGTTTGCAGATATTCAAGAAGCCAATTATAGGTGATTTTGATATTCATATTTCGTTTTTCATTCCCGTAACCTCTTGTCATTCCCGCGTAGGCGGGAATCTATTTAATGGATCCCCGACTACTCGGGGATGACACTTTTATTAAAATTGCTCGAGAAATCTCACATCATTCTCATACACCGTTCGCAAATCATCAAGTTTCAATCCTTGTTTCATCATAAATACACGCTCGATTCCAAATCCAAATGCCCAGCCGGAATACTCTTCACTATCAATTCCACCTTCTTTTAATACGTTTGGATGGACCATCCCAGCTCCCCCCAACTCAAGCCAACCGGACTTGCAGAGGCGACATTTCGTTTTAGAATCGATCATACCTGACCCATCACATATGTCACAGCTAACATCAACTTCAAACGAAGGCTCCGTAAACTGAAAATGATACGGGCGAAGTCGCATTTTTCGACCCTCACCAAAAAAACTGGTCATGAAGTACTCGATAGTTCCTTTTAAATTGGTAATATTGATTCCTCTATCTATACATAATCCCTCAAATTGATGAAACATAGGTGTGTGAGAAACATCCCAGTTTGGACGGTAGGTTTTGGCGATATTGATCATTGCGATGGGGACTCCTACGCGCATCATCTCTCTAATTTGCCCGGATGATGTGTGAGGAGTGAGAACCATTCTCCCATATTTCGAGTGTGACTTTTCATCAATAAAGAATGTTTCAAAATCATCTCGTGCCGGGTGGCCGGGGGGCATATTTAGGCTTTCGAATGAGAAGTATTCCCATTCAACTTCAGGATATGAAGCCCGGGAAAAGCCAATTCGCTCAAAAATTCGCGTAATTTCCTCTATTGCGTATGTTACGAAATGGAGACTTCCTTTGGGAAGTGTATCTCCCGGTAGTGTTGGATCAACCCACGTACCTTTTCGGGGTTTTTTTGAAAGTTCTACCCGTTTCTTTTCAATAAGCGTTTCAGCTTGCGCCTTCAAAGTGTTCATTTCTTTTCCATACGCTTGTTTTTCATCCGCTGGAACCGAGTTAATTTTGGAAAAAAGATCGTTTAGGATTCCTTTTCGAGAGAAGTATTTGGAAGTAAGACTGTCAAGTTGGGCAGATGTTGACGTAGCAGTAAGCTCTTTTTTCAGAGCGTTAATAGTACCCTCCTGTATGTCGGACATAGCTTTACGAGTTCACTTTTTCAACGATTTTTTTGAAAAGCATTGGTTCTTCAACCGCAAGTTGGCTCAATACTTTTCGGTCAAGTTCAATGTTTTTATCTTTTAGTTTCTTTATGAAGACACTGTATGTCAATCCCATGGTTCGAAGCGCGGCATTAAGCCGAATAATCCATATTCGCCTGAAATTAGACTTTTTGTCTTTTCGTCCTGCAAATGCATATTCCCCTGCATGAAGGACCGCTTCAATAGCTGATTTGATATGCTTTGATCGGGTCATTCGATACCCTTTTGCAAGCTTCAAAACCTTATTGTGACTTGCTCTCCCTTTTATTCCTCCTTTTACGCGTGTCATAGGTTATTTTCCAAGCATTCGCTTGATTTTTTTGGCGAAAACGCCTTTAACTGTTTTAACTGCTTTTAAATGTCGCATTTGTTTTTTTGATTTATTTGAGACTAAATGCCGCAAACCTTGTCCGCGATGCAATAATTTTCCGGTACTTGTTAGCTTAAATCGCTTTACCGCAGACTTTCTTGTTTTTTGCTTTGTAACTTTATTTTTCATGATTTTTTCTTTCGGGCAACGACTGCCAAAAGTACTCGTCCTTGAAACTTTGGCTCACTTGCAACTTGGCCTTCAGGAATTTGGGCCAAAAACTTATTCAAAAGATCAAATGCCATTGTCTTTTTTCCAAGTTCTCGACCTCGCAGAGCAAGCTTTACTCGCACCTGGTGGCCATCTGCAATAAATTCGTGTGCTTTGTTCAATTGCCTTTCTAGATCGTTCTGACCGATAAATAGTGATAGTTGAACATCTTTGGTCGCACTTTTCTTTATTCCTTTCTTAGCTTCTTTCTTCTTTTTTTCCTCTTGATATAAAAATTTCTGGAAATCAATGAGTTTGGCGACGGGTGGCTTTGCCTGCGGCGCAATTAATACGAGGTCTACTTCTCGTTCACGCGCCATTGCAAGTGCATCTTCACGCTTGAATACATCAAGTTGCTTTCCGGCTTCATCAATGAGACGTACCTCTGGTGCGGTAATATAGTCATTTCGTGTATACCACACTTTTGATTCTCGTTTATATCCTTTATTGTTTGTTCTCAATTTGTTCTTGAAGCTGACCCGCAAATTTTGTAATACTCACCATCCCCAAATCTTTCCCTTCTCTCGTTCTTACAGAAAGATGGATGTTCTCCCTATCTCCCGATCCCCCCATCTCCCTATCTCCTATTATACACATGAACGGGATCTTTTGCAATGTCGTCTCCCGAATTTTTGCCCCCAGCGTTTTATTGTCAGAATCAACCGAAACGCGAATTCCAGTCTTTCTCAGAACCTTCGCGGCATCATCTGCGTGTTTCGTAAATTTATCAGACACAGGTAGTATTGCAACCTGTACTGGCGAAAGCCAGAGTGGGAAATTCCCTTGGTACTGTTCGATCAAGATTCCGATGAAGCGCTCAATGCTTCCAGTCATTGCCCGGTGCATCATGACAGCGTATTCTTTCGTTCCATCTTCTTTTGTATATTGAACATCAAGCGAGCGAGGCATCTGGAAATCAAGCTGGATTGTGGCAAGCTGCCAATCGCGGCCTTGGGAATCGGTCATGTGAAAGTCAATCTTGGGACCGTAAAAAGCGCCGTCTTTATCCTTAACACCGAATTTGCTTCCAGTTTTGGTAAGTGCCTCTTTCAAACTCGCTTCTGCCTCATCCCATAAATTAGGCTGGCCTTCGATGGCGAGCGCTTTATCTGGCTTTGTTGAGAGGAAGAAGTTCAACTCAAATCCAAAAAGCTTGTAGAAGTTTTGAATCATCTCCAAAAGCTCCTTCACGATCGACTCTATCTGATCATGTCGAGCATAAATATGGGCGTCATCGATCGTAAACTCACGAACTCGGAAAAGTCCTCCCAGAACTCCTGACAGCTCATTTCGATGTAAGGTTCCGAAATCGGAATAACGAATAGGGAGATCTTTATAACTTCGAGGATGTGAGTTGTAAATAAGTGTTGACTCCGGGCAATTCATAGGTTTCAAGCTGTAGAGATTGCTTTCTGACTCATCATCTTTAATTGACAAGTTAAACATGTTCGTATCACCAAAATGCTGCCAGTGGCCGGATTTCTTGAAGAGGTCAGACTTTACCATAACGGGAGTTTTAATCTCCGTGTACCCCAAGGGGGCCAGGATTGAGCGGATGAGCTTCATAATCTCTTGATACAAAAACCACCCATTCGGGTGCCAAAAGACCGCTCCCGGGGCATATTCATTAAACGAAAATAAATCCAGTTCCTTCCCTATTTGCCTGTGATCCTTCAAATCTGCCATGAGGTAATTATACAAGAAATTAATAAATTTATTTAATCTAGATTTCCCTTATTGACAATCCGTACACACAGCTATAAAATTCGTCTAATGTCTCAAGCTGAATCACAAGAAACACAACCTCGGCCATTCATTGAAAGACTCGAACTATCTATTGAAGCAGGACAAATGCTCGCACAAACTGCAGAGGAACTGAATGAAGTTGAAGATATTAATGATAAATATGGTGCGTTTGAGGACGTCTCTAAAATACTAAAGCGGGGTGGTCTTCCGGTTGCGCCACTATTTGCGCAGATGACCGGTGTTGATGAGTGGAGAAGTGAAGATTTCCTGTGGGTTGTTCAGGCTGAAGTAGCCGATCTTGAAGGTAAGCCATTGGACAAAATAAAAGCAGAGGGTGGAAGTGGACTAAACACTTCTTGGGTAGGTATACAAGCTCGAGCGCGTGCTCGTGCTGGCGCAAATGTTGATACGGAAATTGCATGGATACGGGATCAGCTTGAAGGCAAAGATTTTACTGGTTCACTATATGGTCCCGCAGATCAAAGCACTGATTATGCTCATTTAGCAGAACTTATCTGGTTGAATGGTGGAGATCCAACAAACGAGATTCAGAAAGCAGAGGATTTAAAATATGCAGATAATCTCCCAGGTGGCCATAGAAATAGAGTTGATGCTCTAATTGGGATTCATCTAAGAATGGGTAATGTAGACAGGGCGGAGAAATTAATCGACGAATTACGGAAAAGAATTGAGACAATGCCTGAACTTTACGCGTCGGGCGAATTTGGTAGTATACCCAATCACTTCCGAATGAAATTCTACGACTTCTTAATTCAAAAGAGACACCACGAACTTTCTCCGGAAGAAAAGATACTTTGGCTTTCAAGACAGGTGGGTTCCGGTGAAAGAGATAAAGATCGACTCGAGCATCTTATTTCTCTAGCTCGGATCCAACATCAGACTGGCGATGATACTTCTAGAATGACATTACAGGTAGCTCGTGATGTATCTTCCAAGATGAGTGGCAGTGAAGAGTATTTATTTGATATGTTTGAAGTGAGAATTCACGAGGGCGTAGATGCTCTTGTTGAAGTTGCTTTAGTTTACGTAGATATTGGGCAATTCGATACTGCTATCCAGATTGCGGAGGAAGCAAAAAAACATCCCGAAAAAGGGATGGATTTTCATCTGGCCCAAGTCTATGCGGCAATCGCAGTGGCAAAGTCGAAACAAGGTCTCACTGTCGAAGAATTGAGCGCTGTTGCAAGCGGATCAAGTCCAATTGTAAGCGATTCTCATCCTGAATTTACCAGATCTGCATTAGCTTTGTTAGGTTGATAGTAGGTTTTTCTACATTTCCCTTCAATACTAGGTTGAATTTTGATACAATAGGACAGGTAAAATGGTCGCTTAGCTCAGTTGGTTAGAGCGCTGCATTGACATTGCAGAGGTCACAGGTTCGAGTCCTGTAGTGACCACACGATTACATCACCGATCGTGCGGCTTGGAGTTCTTGAGACATTGAGTATGATGTTCCTTTTTTCTTTGATCGTGCGGCAAACGCAGATCCACGCTTGGCTTTTTTGGTTTCCATAGCAGTAAGCCATGTTTTAGCCTCACCAAGTTTGGCGGTTAGGTTTCGAAGAACAAAGAGGAATACTTCAAGAACATTTTCGATATATGCTCCCTTTCGATTTCCTTCAGCAATGCCGGTGATAATTACTTTCTCAATATCATGTACTTCGCTTTGAATTGAGCTGTTATATTTCTTAATAACATCAACTTGTTCTTTCACTTGTGCTACAAGTTCATTAATTTTTTGAGGATTCTCCACATTCTCCACATGTGTAGATTTGCTGAAGATGGTGAATTCAATTCGTTGCGGTTTCTTAGCCTCAACTCTGCGGCCAAATGACTCACTACCCGGTCGAAGAGCTCGGTCCAGCTCAAATGGGTTTTTTGAAAGAATCTTATTTTTTAGACTTGTTTGCCCTGTATTAGTCATACGGTAATTATACTACAGGCTGGCCACTCGGTCAATAAGAGTAGTAATTGGGTATACTATATCAGAGAGATAGCAGGTGGTCAAGTGTTTTTTGTCGTTTGATGACCGTTGCGTAAAAATATGCGTTTTTTTGTGCGCTTTCCTTCTCTTTTTCATCTTTAATCCCGGCAAACAGCGCTTGAATGTCGGCATCCTCTACTGTTACCTTCTCGTCGTCACTTATCTTCTCAAGCGCAAGCTCAATCTTATACATTTCCGTAACCTCTTTCTCGTATTGGGCCCGTAAGGCATCAACGCTCGTATTTTTGCTTCGAACATAATCATCCATTGTCATTCCTATTGCTTTCACGTCTTCGAGTAATTGTGTCATTTTTCGATTGATTTCATCTTTTACGATAAGGTCGGCAATCTCAATCGTGGATTCAGTTGAAATTCGATCAAGAATTTTATTGAGAAGCTTTCTCTTCTTTTCTTCATCCTCTTTACCATTTTGGGAGGGTTTCAAACCCTCCCCTACAGATTCTTCCTTACCGGGAACCCAAATTTCATCTTTTTTTAAGTCTCCTTTCACTTCTTTCACCGCTTTTTTGTAATCTCCAAGAGTAACTTTTGGCCGTTCAGCGATGGTAATCTTCACAATCCAATCTTCTCCTTCTTTAGCATTTATAAGTTCGACCTGCGGTTGTGTGACCGGAGAAAGGTTTTCTTTTTTAATCACGTCCTCATATGCTTGGGGAATAACTTTTCCAATCACTTTTTCGTAGACTTTTTCACGATTAATCTGCTTACTCGCAATATCTTTCGGAGCCTTTCCTTTTCGAAAGCCTTCAATAGAAACTTCTTTTAAAGCTTCATCAAAGAGCGCATCAAATTGCTTTTGGATATCAGTATTTGCGATAGTTATGACGAGCTCGTATGCCCCTTTTCCTAATTCATTCTTTTGATATGATTTCATAGACACGTATTTTATAAAAAATTGGCCGAAAAAACAAGTGTCGGGGAGAGAAGAGGAAGTGCCGCGGGGGGGACTTGAACCCTCACGCCTTTTACAGCACACGGTTCTAAGCCGTGCTTGTCTACCAATTCCAACACCGCGGCAGAGCTCTAATTATAACAGCTCGTCGAGTTTCTGGAGGCGTGATTCTTCTTTATAAAACTGGTCGATAAAAAACTGTACACGCACGGCCCACGTAGGAGATTCTGCATAAATACGGCCGACATCGGCAAGTGTTTCTGCTCCACGACCATAATATCGCTCGTGTAGCGCCTTGCTAATCGTGGTGATAGCATTTTCCCAGCTTTCCAGCCCAATGTATCCTCCACCCCATCCCCAGGCGTTATAGTTTCCCGGCACCATAAAGCGGCCAAAAAAAGACTCGAGTCCAGAGATAGAGACGACAAGGTATGGGTCAATATCGTATTTAATTGCGGCGTCGACGAACACCTCTGCTTGGTCAGTAAGGGTAGAGTTGTACTTTGAAAGTACACGACTTATTACTCGCTTTTTTAACAATGCTTCCCGAGAAACATCCGTATCTCCACCGTGGCTGATCATGGCTGACGGTTCATGTACAGAATCAACAGCGTGAATAGTACTAGTGAGTGAGAAGGTAAGCAAAAGAACGAAACTTATTATTAATATCTTATTCATAATTTCAGGTTATATATACTATAAGATATATATTCCCCAAAAAAAAGATCCCAGAGCATGTCGGTAAAGCTATCGACAAACCCTAGGATCTAGGAGTAATTATACTACATCCTATAGAAAAGTCAAGTAGTATATTCACTTTATAGCCGCATATGTTCATCGATGCTTTCTACTCCAATATTTTCAAGAAAAAATTAACCGCGTATGCCCAAGACCCCCGGGAACTTGGCGTATATCTTTCCATAATTGCGCTTGCGGTAATAAGCCCACTATCTACATAATCACGTTTCAATCCGGCGGCTACCGTCTCCATAGCTTCCGGATATGAAGAAAACATCATGACTTGATCACCATATATCCCCCATCCCCAACAATTATGGCTTCCGGGTGGGATTTTCTTACATCCTTCTGATTCTTGCATTGCAATAGCCGGCAAAACTCTATAATCAATGCCATATTTATCTTGAATACGCACCAAGTCTTCAGTGAAATCAAACAGGGGCGAATTGTACTGCCTGAAGAAGTTTTTGAGGTTCGCCGCACGACCATCAGCTACCTTTACTTCATCGCTAATCGTGCCAAGTACGAGTGGCGCGGCAGAAAGGGTAAATTGACGGTTTGGGTTTTGGGCAATCGAGTCAATTTGGGAAAGAAGCTCCTGTTGTTTGGTATGAATTCGCGAGGTGGAATAATAGGTAAAAATAAGAGCAAAATTGAGGAAAAAAAGGAGCGCAAAAATAGAAGTAAGAATAAGTGCCTTTTTGGAGTGCATATATACAATCTTAGCCGAATCATACTGTACTTGTCAAATTTTGGTAGAGTCATTTTATGATGAGAGAAATCGGACGAAAAAAAGAAAAACATCTATTTAGACCTTTGAAACAACCTTGTACACACCCGAAGTGTACATATAGGCATGAGTGTCTTGTATAATGTGACTAATGAATGAACCAACGACAGATGATGGTATCTCGCCGTCTGTTGATGAAACCATCAAAGCGCAACAGGTTGAGGCGATCGTGCAAGCTGATCGGCAAGCGTTTGAGGAATGGGTGGCGGATCCTGCACACAGGATGAATCTCGATATGCCCCACGAAGCGCTACGATATCTTCTCATTCCACAAAGAGTCCTCGAGCTGGCAGTTGATCCATCAGAAGTAGATATCGTTATCCAAGGTAAGATTGAACAAAGAAAGTCGGTAATTGTGGTTGACTACAGTAAGACTCCTCTGCCAGATGACGAGAGTCTGCGATTTTATTTAAGCGATGATTTAAAACAAAAGGCACTTTCTCAGTCACATAAAGAAGTAAGTGAGACAGATATAGCTAGTTTAGTGACCAATGTAATAATACTAAGAACAGAAGAAAATGAAAGATTACATGTAGATCAATATTTTGATAGAGAAGAGCTACGAAATATAGGTGTTGCAAAATCCTTTTATGGTAGATTACATACAGCTGCAACAGAATTAGGATATAGGTTTATCACGGGATTTAAACTAGATGAAGAAGTAGGTTTTTTTACAAAAAAGTTGGGCAGAGTCCCCTTAAGTGCGATAAAGCCTGAATTAAGATATATGTTTCATCCTGACCCAACACGTATTAAAACCAACCAATTTACCATCGATTTCCTTGATCCTGCTGATAAGGAATATTTTCTAGATTCAGGAGGAGAATAGCACTTTCCCCTGTCCTAAGAAGTAAATCATTATTTCTATGCTATAATGCTCACTACTTTTATTATTCAATAATGGCTAAAACAACAGGATCTGAAGGTAGGCAAGACAATCTGGAAGTAGAAGGGCAACTGCCCACCGAAGCCGAGATCATGGCTGGACAAGTAGAATTAATTAAGGAAATACTTGTTGCTATAAATCTTCCGTACATTAACGTTGAGGATGAAGTTCAAGTACGAGATGCATCGTATTATCGAGACAAACCCACTGTAGGTTTCCTTAGTCTACGAGAAGACACAGTTGCGGTTCTTGCTTCGTGCGGATCAGTTGAAGATGACCCGGACAGACCAACAACAATTCTTATAACTCCCGGATCTGCCCAGGGAAGTCTCAAAAGAGGCAGAATAAGCCATAAGCCGTATGCTGATTTCTTTTTTGCTTTGGAGGAAGATACTATTGTAGCCGTAAAAACAACTGAACCGATTCCTGTTGATGTGCTCTATCCTGGGTTTTCATACTATCATTTTGGAGATTTTGATCCTGAAACAACGTTGGCTGATCGTGTATCGCACGATCTAACATGTCTTAAAGCAAACACCTTCTTGTATTCTGAAGAATATGAAATTCCCACTCCACGAGGAGTACTTGTTCCAAAAGGCCACAGTGTGTCACTAGCAGTTAGAGGAATTACTCAATTAGAGTATCTTCGGGGAGTCGTAGTTAAAGATCCTGATGAACATCAGTCCAAAGGCGTCAGAATGTATGATTTAGATGAGACAGGATTGGAGAATGCAAAAGCTTACGCTGAAGAAGTAATTGGAAAAGCTGGAAGAGTAATTATTGAAGAGCGAGTAATACCTGCGAATATACACTTTAGTCCAAAAGAACATGTTGACTGGAATGTACGAGCAATCGCGTTTGTTGACGGGGATTCGGTCGCGTATGTGGGATCGATTATTCGATACAGTACTATGGGTGGGCCAGTAAGTATTAGCACGGGAGGCTATACAATGCCTCTTCCTGAAACATCATGGCTGGGAGCGTATGCAAAAGATTTTACGAGTGATGTTATGGGGAAAATTGCACAAGCGATTAGAGATACTAATGGAGATCCGAAAGGCATTTTTGGGCTGGATATAATATTTGGCATTCATCCTGAAGGAGGACTTCGCCCCGTTATTATTGAACCAAACGGGTGGCATGTGGGAGGAATGAGTGAGATGTGTCAGATGAATGGAAACACGCTCGATGCGATTTCCCAGCGAGTAATTCCTGCTTTAACACCCCGAGTAATGAGAAATTTCGAAAATAGAGAGGTTGTTGATGATCTTGAAGATGTACAGGTACCAGATTTTGATTTTTCCCTAATAATTGAAGGAGTCAGTGAAAGAGGAGAACATGCAAAAGCACGGGAGTTACTTCAAACAAGGAAAGAACAAATGGGTAAAAAAGAGTATTGGCGTCTAATGACTAATCTACACACTCGGGAAGGAAATACGGGGAAAGCAGACGCAAGTGCGGCTATGTACGAATCTATTTAATTGGTCGATTATCGAGATGTGCTTTCAACGAATCTTTCAGGCCATTCTCGGTGACGAACTAATTATATGATTATTTTCGTCAACAATTGCAATTAACTCCGTCATGAAGAAAGTATAACAAAGAGTGCTTGCAATTGTATAAATTCCTGCTACAATGCAAAAAGTATGCCAGAATTACCAACAGGATATGAGCATGATCCAAATTTTTCACGAGGGTTAGCGAAGGTTGATTTGTCTGAATTTGGTCCGGTTACTCACGGAAAAGTTCGGGATATTTGCACCCTCGATGATGACAGATTGATTATTGCGACTACCGACCGTGTGTCTGCGTTTGACCGAATTGTCGGAACAATTCCTGGTAAAGGAGAAGTGCTCAACACCTTGTCGGCTTATTGGTTTGAACAAACTGCGGGTATTATTCCCAATCATGTTCTTGCAGTTCCCCATCCAAATGTACTGATTGCACGTAGAGCCGAAACGACACTACTAGTAGAAGTAATTGTCAGAAGATTTATGGCAAAAAGTTCTACCTCAACTTCAGTATATGATAATTATATTGGTAAAGGGAGAAGGACTATCTATGGAATTGAATTCCCTGACGGCCTTGCCGCCAATCAAGAACTTCCCATGGGAACTATTATTACTCCTACAACAAAAGCTGAAGAAGGACACGATCTTGAACTTACAGATGAAGCGGCGGAGCATCTAGTAGGAGAAGAGACGTGGGCTACAGTTAAACAAGCAGCTTTAGATCTCTTTGAAAGAGGAAGAGGGGTGTATGGTGCATCAGGACTACTCTTTGTAGATACAAAATACGAATTTGGGAGAGATAAAGATGGTAAATTAATGCTTATTGATGAAGTTCATACTCCTGATTCATCTCGACTATGGCTTGCCGCCACATATGATGAAAGATTTCAGAGCGGTCAAAATCCAGAAACCTTTGATAAAGAACTATTAAGAAGGTGGTTAAAAGAGAATGGATTTACGGGTGAAGGAGATGTTCCACAAATTCCGGATGCCGTCGTTCGCCAAATGGCAAATGCATACAAAGTTCCCTATCAAATGCTTACGGGTCACGAACTACCTCCTACAGATGTGTCCCCAGATGAGATAAAAAGAAGTATTCGTGCGGCGTTATAAACTCTATTCCCACTCTGTTGTTGCGGGGGGCTTGGAGGTGAGGTCGTAGGCAACCCGAGATATTCCATCAACTTCACTTAATATTTTATCTACCATTTCCTGAAGCACATCCTCCGGAATATCTCTCCCGGGAATTGCGGGCATGCCGGTCATAAACGTTTTTGTCTTAAAAGGACGGATGGCGATCGAGCGGTTTCCAGGAGTTCCAAAGTTTACTGGAAATGAAACTACGGGAACTTGACTTAATGTGCGGAGTAGACCATGTTTGAGAAGCAACTCATTCACTATTGAGTCTGCATGTCGGAGTTGTTTGAGCACATCTGGAGTAATATATGTTGGAGTAACATCTAATGGTCCCTCCGAAATAGGATCTCCAAAAATATACACAATTCTATTAACCCCTCGAACCTTGGTTGGAATTTCACGAGCTAACCGCATGAGCTTTCCCCACTCCTTAGCTCCGCTTATACCTGCAAGATATGTATATGATCTCCCATCTCCTTGCACTCCTACCGTTTTTATTGGCAATAATCTTGCTTGAATATCGTTTGAATTAAACTGGCTAAGAGCTTTTTCAGTTGCAGTAAATTCTTCTCCCTCATATGGGCTATCTGCACATATGATGCGAATAGCAAGACCTGGTCCAGGAAAGGGTTGACGCCACACAATTGAGTCAGGAAGTCCGAGTTGTGTGCCCAGCTCTCGAACTTCGTCCTTATGATAATCTCTTAATGGTTCCAATAAACGTCCAGTTGCACGAAATTCTCGGACTGCAGGACTATCATTATGGTGTGTTTTGATGGTTTGGGCATTTCCACTTGCAAGTGCCGAAGCGCTCTCAATAAGATCTGGTCGCAGGGTTCCTTGCGCAAGCATAATATTCTTATCACCAGCTAAACCCTCCATTACTCTTTTGGAGACTTTTATGAACGTATCTCCTATTATTCTTCTTTTTTCTTCAGTGTCTGTT
>Ga0209541_10006048_pt1 | contig 20825 bp, 20 predicted proteins | sample RifCSPlowO2_01_FD_184027 | JGI IMG/M metagenome (GOLD analysis project Ga0209541, IMG submission 184027) | Groundwater microbial communities from Rifle, Colorado - Rifle CSP2_plank lowO2_0.1 (SPAdes) (version 2) | ecosystem: Environmental > Aquatic > Deep subsurface > Groundwater | place... | reverse complement strand
GAAAGAAAAAAATCAAGATTTATTGGTGGTGGGGGACGATTTAACCGTCACAAATGTTGCTTTACTGAAAAAGGCGATAGCAGAAAAAAGCATTAATGCGATGATTGTTAAGCCGAATCAAGTCGGCACCTTAACGGAGACCCTGAACGCGATGAAATTGGCCAGAGAAAATGGATTGGAACTTATTGTTAGCCACCGAAGCGGGGAAACGAATGACGATTTTATCGCCGATTTGGCTTATGCCTTTAACTGCTTTGGGCTTAAAGCCGGTGCGCCCACCAAACCCGAAAGAATGGTAAAATATGAGAGATTAAAAAAGATTGCAAATTTATGACAGAAAATTTTATTAAATGGTATAGCGAAGTCGAGATTGCCGATGTTCCGGCGGTGGGTGGAAAGAATGCCGCTTTAGGAGAAATGTATTCCAATCTCGTACCTCTAGGGGTCAATGTTCCGGACGGATTTGCTCTTACTGCCGATGCCTATCGCCATTTTTTTAAACAGACGGGTTTAGATAAAAAAATAAAAGAAATTTTAGCCGATTTGGATACCCACAATCTCTCAAACCTTCAAAATCGCGGGAAAAAAGTCCGGGAAGAAATTTTACAATCCAATTTGCCTCAAGATTTACAAGATGCCGTTATCCAAGCTTACGCGCAACTCGGAGAAAAATACGAAGAAAACAGCGACGTCGCAGTTCGTTCTTCGGCAACCGCGGAAGATCTGCCGGGCGCTTCTTTCGCCGGACAACAAGAGACCTACTTAAATGTGCGGGGGATTGAAAATGTGCTGATTGCGGTAAAAAAATGCATCGCTTCGCTTTTTACCGATCGGGCAATTTCCTATCGCGCCGACAAGGGATTTTCGCATTTTGACGCCGCTCTTTCCGTCGGAATTCAGCGAATGGTGCGTTCCGACCTTTCCGCTTCGGGTGTGGCCTTTACCATAGATACTGAAACTGGTTTTAATAAAGTTATCGTGATTAACAGTATTTATGGTCTGGGAGAATTTATTGTTCAAGGTAAAGTTATTCCCGATGAATTTATAATTTTTAAACCAATGCTTGAAAACGGTAAGAATTCTATTATCGGGAAAAATATCGGCAAGAAAAACATTAAACTTATTTACGCGAAAGACGGCACTAAGCAGGAAAAAGTTTCTTCTCGGGAACAGCAACTTTTTTCCATTACCGACACTGAAGCCGTAAAACTTGCGCGCTGGTGTCTAGAAATAGAAAAATACTTTTCAAAAAAACATGGACACTATCAGCCGATGGACATTGAATGGGCCAAAGATGGCAAAACCGGTGAACTTTTTATTGTTCAGGCGCGTCCGGAAACGGTTGTTTCCGGCGAAGACAAAAATATTTTAAAAGAATACAAATTGCAAAAAACCGGCAAGGTCTTAGTAAGTGGCATTGCCGTCGGATCTAAAATAGGCAGTGGGCCGGTTAGGGTTTTGCGAAACGCAAAAAATATAAATAGTTTTAAAAAAGATGAAGTGCTGGTAACGGAAATTACCGATCCCGATTGGGAACCGATAATGAAAATTGCCAGCGCGATTATAACCGACAAAGGCGGACGCACTTCGCACGCTGCCATAGTTTCCCGCGAACTTGGTATTCCTTGCATAGTCGGATGCAACAATGCCACTAAAATCCTTAAAAACGGTCAGAAGGTGACAGTGGACGCTTCCGGGGGCCAAATAGGTAATGTGTACGAAGGTATTATTCCGTTTGAAATTAAAGAACATCATTTGGATAAAATACCAAAAGTGGCTACGAAAATAATGTTGAATATAGGTTCTCCGGATGATGCTTTTAAAAATCATCATTTGCCGGCCGAAGGCGTCGGTTTGGGTCGCTTGGAATTTATTATTGCCTCTTATATCCGCATTCATCCCAACGCGTTGATTGATTATAAAAAATTACAGGCCGGCAAAAAAACTTCTTACACTCAAAAAGTTTTAAAAGAGATTGACAAACTGACGCCTCTTTACGAAAACAAAGCGCAATTTTACGTGGATGAGTTAGCGATGGGTATTGCAAAAATCGCGGCTACTTTTTATCCCCATGAAGTCATTATTCGTTTTTCCGATTTTAAAACAAACGAGTATCGCACCCTGATTGGCGGAGAACTCTACGAACCGCAAGAAGAAAATCCAATGCTAGGCTGGCGTGGAGCTTCGCGCTACTATGATCCGAAATTCAAGGCCGCTTTTGGTTTGGAGTGCCAGGCGATGAAGAAAGTGCGAGGCGAGATGGGTTTTACCAACGTGGTGCCGATGATTCCGTTTTGCCGAACGCCGGAAGAGGGGAAACAAGTTATTGATGTGATGAAAGAAAATGAACTAGATCGGGCTACTGACAAAAGTTTGAAAATTTATGTGATGTGCGAAATTCCTTCAAATATTTTACTGGCCGACGAATTCTTGGAAATTTTTGACGGCATGTCCATCGGTTCCAATGACTTAACCCAGCTGACCTTGGGTCTGGACCGCGATTCTGGAATTGTCACTCATATCGCCAATGAAAATAATCCGGCGGTTAAAAAATTAATTTCTGAAATTATTCATAAATGCAAAGCAAAAAATAAATACATCGGCATTTGCGGTCAAGCGCCCTCGGATTATCCGGACTTTGCGCGATTCTTAGTGGACGAAGGTATTGATAGTATGTCCTTAAATCCCGACACGATTTTCAAGATCATCTTAGAACTTGCCAAAAATACAAATACATAGGAAACTCCTATGTATTCCATGTATTTGCGGGATTAGTTTAGTGGCAAAATGAGTCCTTCCCAAGGATTAGACGCGAGTTCGATTCTCGCATCCCGCACAAAATACAGAACTTGACAAGTATGCTATAATTGGCAAAAAGGGAGGAATAGCAATTTTTGTTGATATTCCGACCGAGAGAACCAATTATATTGTATCAAGTTATATAATTAAAAAATTAACAGATAAATAGAAAGAATTATGAAGAATGTGACAATTTACTCAACTCAAACTTGCCACTTTTGCCAGATGGCCAAGGAGTTTTTCAAGGAAAACAACATAGCTTATACCGAATATGATGTCGGCAGTAATATAGAGAAAAGAAAAGAGATGGTGGAAAAGAGCGGACAAATGGGCGTGCCGGTCATTATTATTGGCGACGAACTTACCGTGGGCTTTGATAGGCCGAGAATTGCAGGATTGTTGGGACTTTAATCCCACGCCCTCGTAGTTCAATGGATAGAACAGTTCCGTCCTAAGGAATAGATGTAGGTTCAATTCCTACCGAGGGCACCAGAAAGGAATTTAGGTAGACTAGGTGGTATATATAATATATGGAAGATAAACCCGGAGGAAAAGATCGCGGTAAACTACACGAAGCAGGCCCTGGAGATTCTCCAGTCTCCGAACAATTTTTGGTTGGATTTAATAGATTAAAAAGTTTAATTAATACAGGTGGTTCTGTCAGCCAAAATGATTTGGACGAAGCCTTGCATTCAGGGGAAATTAATACCCTTGAGTGTTTTGAGCTTACCCGTAGATTATCAAAAAGGCGTGAGGTCGAGAATGAAGAGCTTAGGATTGCACTCGAAAAAGCTGGCATTGACGGTTTGACCGGACTTTTAAGACGTGAACATTTGGAGCCGGCACTATATGATTATATTTTAGAATTAAATTACAATAAAAAAGAAAACGAACGCAGAGAAAGGAAAGCTCCCAGCTTGAATTCTGTCGCGATTTTTTTTATTGATTTGGATTTTTTAAAAAATTTAAACGATGAATATGGATATCACGCAGGTGATGCCGCTCTAGTTGCCCTTGCGGATCGTTTAAGAACCGTTTTTTCTAAGAGAAAAAATTCTGGGTTTAGATATGGAGGCGATGAATTTGTTTGCCTTGAGCCAATAGAGGATGAAAATACTAACTTCGCGTCATTTTTAGATAGAATTAGAAAAGCCATGACGCATAATTTATTTGCAGAATTTAAACACGGAGATCAAATGATTAGAGTTCCAATTTCAGCCACCACAGGTTGCTTTGTTTTGGAAAAGGGTGATTCTAGAACCCCTAAACTAATTTTAGAAGAAGCTAGTAAAAAAATGCAGGCTCTAAAAAAAGAGCTTGGAATACAGAGATAATAATAAGACAATCTTTTGTTTTTTATTGAATTGTGTTAAATTGTGCCTATGGACCCCGAATCCAAAAAGTTGTTGGCGGAGACTTTGGCGCTGGCGGAAGAGAACAATAAAATCTTGCGCGCCCTGAAGCGCTCAATGGTCTGGGGGCGAGTAGTGCATGCTGTGTATTGGGCGCTGATTATCGGCTCCGCAGTGGGCGCGTACTATTTCATTCAGCCGTATATCAACCAGATAATCGGGGTGTACGGCGGAGCAAAAGACAGTTTGAACAGCGTGAATTCGCTGTTTGAAAATTTTAAAGATTAAATGCTGGGATAGCTCAGTTAGTAGAGCATTCGCCTGAAGAGCGAAGGGTCGGCAGTGCAATCCTGCCTCCCAGCACAAAAAACCGGTTAAATAGACCGCACTTTGATGCTGGATTTCTTTTCCTTGTCCACCTTTTTGATTTTAACGGTTAGTAGGCCATGACGTTCCGTCGCTTCCACTTCTTCCGGTTCCACTTCCGCCGGCAGGGTCAGGGTGCGCGAGAATCTACCCCAGTAAAGTTCTTGGGTGAAATAATTTTCTTCGTCCACCGTTCTTAACTCTTCGCGCTGGCCGCGAATGGTCACTACGTCCCGCGAGACCGCGATTTCCAGGTCTTCCGGTCGGACGCCCGCCACCATTGCTTGAATGACAATGTCGGTTGGCGTCTGATAGACATCAATTGTCAGCTCTGCTTCGTCGTTTTCTTCTTCAATCCAACTAGCACCGTTCTTTTTGTCCGCCTTTTGCAACTTGCCGTTTCGGCTCAGAGCATAACCGGTTTCCGTTTCCGACTCTCGGCCTTCGTCGTCCAAACTTAAACTGCCGGTTAATCTTTCAAAAAAACTCCTCTTCTTTTTTTCCATAATAATTAGCTTTTCAGCTTAGTTAGCTAACTAGCTAGTTAGCTAGGAAGCTTTTAATAATAATTTATTTACTTATTCGTCTCACCTTCTCGAAGAGCAGCAAGAGAATAATCGCAGTGACCCAGAGGAATGCAAACACTTGCATAAAATCATTGCCGTCATTCCTAATTATAAAGAAATTAAAGGCACTGTGCAAGGCGACCGCGACCAAGAACCAACCAAACACCAAAATAGCCCGTCTCCAACTTCCCAAGTGAAAGGAAATTCCCATCGCGATGCCAATTAATCCACTGGTGATTGTGTGTAGCAGCGTGGAGCCAAGAAAGCGAAGTTGTCCAGTCAGCAAACTAACCGTCGCTCCGCTGACCGCAATCGGTTTCATTAAGAACAGCGTATTTTCTAGCGTGGCAAAGCCCAGAGCCGCGGTAATGAGGTAAATGGGCCAGTCGATGGGCTCATTGGCCGCGTGCGTGCCCCAAAGCAGCAGGAGCACGGCTAAGAACTTAAGCGCTTCTTCGGTGGCCGCCCAGAGCACTAGTTTACCCGAAGCGGACAAGATTTGCGCGTCGATGAATTTTTGGATGGGCAGAACCAGAACGACAACCGCGAGACCCATAAGAAAAACTAGCGCCAGTATCGTTTTCGGCTCTGGATGCTCTTCGTCTTCTTTCAGCCAGAACCAGAGCCACAGGAGAGAGGGCAAGAGTCCGCCGAAAATAAAAGCCAAAGTAAAAATTTTTAAATCTCCTCCGGGTATCATGATGGTTTGCCCTGAGCAGTGTCGCAGGGCCATTTTTCTATCATTAAAAGATTATTTTTATTGGGTAGCATCGACCAGATTTCTTCGGTAATAAAGGGCATAAAGGGGTGTAGAACTTTCAGCAGGGTGGTTAAATGGGTATAAAGAATTGTTCTGGCCGAATCCGTGTTTTTATTTTCCTGTATTTTCTTTTTTGACCGCTCAATAATTATATCAGCGAAAGTATGCCAAAAATAATGGTAAAGTTTTTCCGCCACAATATAAAATTTATATTCATCCATTTCTTTGGTAATTTCTCTGATTAATTCTTTCAATTCTTCGTCCGATTTTTTATCCTCTGCATCATAGATTTGTTTTTCCGGAGGCGCAAAGTCCTTAGTGTTTTCCAGCACAAACCGCGCTGCGTTCCAGATTTTGTTGGAAAATTTTGAATACCCGCGGATTCGCTCTTCCGCTAAAGCGAGTGAAGTGCCGGGAGTGTTGCCGATAACCATTCCAATACGGAAAGCGTCAGTGCCGAATTTTCCCGTTAAAATCATGGGATCAATTACATTACCCTTGCTTTTGCTCATTTTTTGACTTTTTGCATCCAAAACCATTCCATGCATATAAACAGTTTTAAACGGTATTTGCTCGGTGGTATACAATCCCAGCATAATCATTCTGGCAACCCAAAAAAACACTAAATCACCGGCGGTTTCCATGACATCGGTCGGGTAGAATGTCTTGAAGTCGTCATTATCAGGATATCCAAGCACAATATAGGGCCATTGGCTTGACGAAAACCAAGTGTCAAAAGTGTCCGGATCTCTAAAATATTTAGCATCACAAAATTCACAAATTGGTTCTTCTGCTGAAACAATAATTTCCTTACATTTCTCTATGTCTTTTTCTCGTCCTAGCTTGGGAACGCATTTCGGTTCGTGGAACCAGGCGGGAATAGGAATACCCCAAACAATTTGTCTGGAAATATTCCAATCCATAATATTTTCTAGCCAATGTATCGTTATTTTTTTATAATGCTCCGGAATATATTTTATTTCTTTACTATTTATTTTTTCCAGCGCCTTTTCGGCCAAGGGTTTCATTTTTACAAACCACTGGGTTTTTATTTGCGGTTCAATAATGGTTCCGCATTTATAACAGGTGCGGACAACGTGTTCGTAATTTTCGTCTATCTTCTCTACTAAACCCTTGTTTTTAAGTTTTTCAATAATTAATGGCCGCGCTTTTTTTATATGTTGCCCTGCAAATTCTCCGGCGATCGGTAAAAGTTTTCCGTTCTCGTCAATGATCTGCTTCTTATCTAAATTATGCCTTTCCGCTATTTCAAAATCAGCGGTATCATGCCAGGGCGTTATGGTCATTGCCCCGGTGCCGAACTCCATGTCAATTGTTTCGTCTTTTATTACCGTGGCGGTAATGGGTCCGTTAATCCATTTCAATTCTATTTTTTCTCCATTTTTATAATTAGCATAGCGTTTGTCTTCGGGATGCACGACGACATACTTGTCGCCGAATTTAGTTTCCGGTCGAGCGGTCGCGATGACAAAAGGTCCATATTTTAAATAATATAGATTTTCCATTTTCTCTTCGTCTTTTATTTCCAAATCCGAAAAAGAGGTCTGATGTTTAGGACACCAGGAGACAATTTTGTTTCCTCGGTATACAAGATTTTCATCATACATCCTTTTAAAGGTTTGATATACGGTTTTAACAACATCATCATCCAGGGTGAATTTTTCTCGCGACCAATCACAAGACGCACCCATTTTCCTTATTTGAGATTTGATGTTTTTTGAATTAGCCAGCGTGAAATTCATAATTTCTTTATATAAATCATTTTTTTCAATTTCAAATCTTGTCCGTCCCTCTTTTTCCAACTGCTTTTCATAAACCACCTGTGTTTCAAAACCAGCATGGTCAAGTCCAGGCAACCACAGGGTTTTAAAGCCGCGCATTCTCTTGTAGCGCACTATCAGATCCTCAATTGTCATTACTAAACCATGTCCCGCGTGTAGCGAACCGTTCGCATTTGTTGGGGGCATAATGATTGTAAATGCCTCTTTTCTATTGCCGGGCAAATTATCCGGATTAAAAAAACCGCTCTCTTCCCAGAGCTTATAAATCCTATCTTCGGTTGTTTTGGGGTCGTAGGGCTTTTTTAATTTCTCTTCCATGTCCAAATATTAGCATATTTATCCTGAGCCTGTCGAAGGATTATAGCCGTAAATTGCCATTGGCTTTAATACTGCCGATCTTAGGAGTTTTTTTCTTGTTTTTTACGTAATTTAAATATCCGGCAATGCCGATCATAAGAGAGTTATCGGTGGAAAGTTCTTTGGTAGGGAAGAGAAGTTTTATTTTTTTACCCGTGATTTTTTTTAGTTCTCTGCGCAAATGCCTATTGGCAGCCACTCCGCCCCCGACTACCAAAGTTTTAATTTTATATTTTTCAGTGGCTTTTTGGGTTTTATAAGTTAGGCATTCTATCGCCGCATTTTCAAATTCTAGCGCTATCTCTGCCTTAGTTTTTTTATTTAGTTTGCCGAGATCTCGAATTAAATAAAACACCGCGGTTTTTAGTCCGGAATAAGAAAAATTGAAATCTTTACTTTTAAGCATCGGGCGGGGAAGAGAGAAGCCAGAAATTCCCGCGGACTCAGCACGAAAATTTTCTGCTGAAAATTTTCTCTGTCCGGCGCCGTCGCGCCTACCAAGGCTTCGCTCTCGGGAATTTCTGGCTCGTTCTGCAAGCTTTGAAATTTCCGGGCCACCGGGATAGGGTAGTCCGAGCATGCGCGCGACCTTGTCAAACGCTTCGCCCACGGCATCGTCCAAGGTCTCCCCAATAATTTTGTAATCCATCCATTTTTTAACCAAAACCAATTCGGTATGCCCGCCGGAAACCAAAAGCGCTAAGATTGGAAATTTGATATTGGGAATTTGAAATTTTTTTCTGTTGCCGAAAACAGAAAAGATATGTCCTTCCATATGATTTACCGGTATCAATGGCACCTTCCATTTTCTGGCGAGTTCTTGCGCAAAAACTATGCCAGTCCAAAGCGCCGGTTCCAGTCCCGGGCCGGAAGTCACAGCAATGGTGTCCACTTTTTTGACTTTTGCTTTTTTAAGAATTTTTTCCAGAAGCACGGGCAAGTTTTTTTTATGCTCGCGTTTCGCGAGAGCAGGGTAAACCCCGCCGAAAGGAATGTGCAGAGCTACCTGCGATGCGATTTCGTGTGCGAGAACCTTAAAGGAAGCGTTAGCCGCGCCCCCTTCTGCCCCAAGTATCGCGATACTGGTTTCGTCGCAGGATGTTTCAATGCTCAAAATTTTCATGTGCGCGCGATAGGGCTTGAACCTATGACCTTGTCTACGTCAAAGACACGCTCTACCAACTGAGCTACGCGCGCATTTTTGCTTGAATCCGTTCAAGCGCCAAAATAAAAGCTCCCAAGCGCAGATAAGTTTTCAATTTCTGCGACTTTTCAAATATTTTTTCGGTAGCATCCTCCAGCATCGGTTTTAATTTAGCAAAGACCTCTTTTTCGCTCCAATGCTCATTTTTTAAATTTTGCTCCCATTCAAAATAGGAAACGGTGACACCGCCGGAATTTGCCAAAACATCGGGAATGACCGGAATGCCTTTTTGGAACAATATTTCGTCACCCTCCGGAGTAATCGGGCCGTTGGCGAGCTCAAGAATGGCCCCGGCGCGGACTTTTTCCGCATTGTCCCTAGTTATGACATTTTCAAAAGCGGCCGGTATCAGCAAGTCGCAGGGGAGTTCCAAGAGTTCGGCGTTAGTGATATTTTTTGCGCCGGGAAAATCTTTCAGCGCTCCGGTATCTTTTTTATAAGCTTCAACTTTATTCAAATCCAGCCCCGTTTCGTTCCAAATGGCGCTTTTAGAATCAGAAACCGCGATGACTTGGTGCCCATTTTCCGCGAAAACATGCGCGGCGTTTGCGCCGACATTCCCGAAGCCCTGAATTGCGACCTTGCATTTTTTAGGAAGATTTATTTTTTCTCGGAGCGTGTCAAAAACATAAAATCCCCCCAAGCCGGTCGCGGCTCCGCGTCCCTCCGAACCTCCTTTTTCTATCGGTTTGCCGGTAAAAGTCGCGCGAGTTTTTTCGCAAGTTATTTTCATAAATTCATCGTTCATCCAGGCCATTATTTCTGGAGTAGTGTTTACGTCCGGCGCCGGAACATCTTTATGCGGTCCAAGCACATCGGAAAGTTTTCTGACCCAACCGCGCGAGAGCCGTTCCAATTCTCCCTTGGAAAGTTTTTTGGGGTCAACGGTTATGCCGCCTTTGCCACCGCCCATGGGTATGCCGGCCACGGCGCATTTTATCGTCATCCAGAAGGCCAGCGCTTTTACCTCGTTGATTTCCGTTTCCGGATGATAGCGGACACCTCCCTTATAAGGTCCGAGTGCGTTGTTGTATTCCACGCGATAGCCCTCAAAAATTTTCTGCGAGCCATCATCCATCTGAATTGGAATTGAAATTCGGATATCGCGGTCGGGTTGGCGCAAGCGGGCGAAAAATTCGTTGCCAAAATTTTCAATTTTGGCAACTTTTTCCAACTGCGCCATTGCGTTTTGAAATGGGTTTTGCATAAGTTCCGTAATCTTATATTAATTTTTCCAACATTTCAAGCTCCTCTCTGGAGTTCGGTTGCAGGGCCTCTAAAGGATTGGCCACCGACACGGTCTCAATCCGTTCTTTTTGGGCGCAGGCCAAATGGATTAAATCCGTCAGTAAATATTCCTGCTGGGTGTTGTCTCGCGTGAGTTTATCAATGTTTTGCCAAAGCCACCGAGCGTCAAAAGCATAAAAGGCCAGATTTAATTCCTTGATTTTCTTTTCGGCTTCGCTGGCATTTCTGAATTCCACGATATTTTCGGCTTGGCCGTTTTGGTCGCGGAGAATTCGGCCGAAATGTTCCAATCCGGTCCGCCATTCCGCAAAGTCCGACACGGTCAGCGTGGCCAAGGTAATGGTTGGGTGCTTTGCTAAGTGAACTGTCAATAGATTTTCCAAAGTTTCCCTGGAAACCAACGGCTGGTCGGCGTAGATAACTAAGATGGTTTCGGTTTCCTGACCCAGGGCATTTTTAGCAGAAAGGACTGCGTGTCCGGTGCCCAGCTGTTCGGCCTGCAGGACGTATTCGCACGAATTAGCCAATTCTTTCTTTACCAAATCTGCCTGGTGGCCTACGACCACAATCGGTTTTTCGTTGGTTAAGCCTTCCACGGTATGAAGCAAGTGTTTTATCATCGGTTCGCCCCGGAGCAGTGTTAGCGCTTTTGGCAGTTCGCTTTTCATCCGGGTGCCTTTGCCCGCGGCAAGGATTACAATTTTGATTTTTTCCATCTTGAAACTATAACGAGTTAGATTGAATAAGTCAAAACGCAGAAAACAAGTAGTGTGGACAAAAATTTAGATTTATGTTAAAAAGTGGTTGAAGGAGGAATGGTAATGGAGGAGCCCGAAAAAGTTCCCTCGCGCCCCTGGGGCGCTGGGGAAATGCCCTTCAGGGGCGAGTTCATCGGGGAGTGAACTCGCCCGCGACCCCCGTCGGAAGTGATGGTCGGCGGGGAGAGAACATAAGTTCTTCAATCAAACGAACCGCAAGCCTGCCTGCCGGCAGGCAGGGTTCGTAAGGCCTCGCGAGGAAAATCCAAGCGAGGTTTTTCTTTTGCGGCGGTGTTATACTTTTAATATGTTTCGGGACAGGCAAGATGCTGGACGGCAGTTGGCTCAGGCCCTGGCCGCGTATCGTGGCCGAGAGGTCGTTGTCTATGCTTTGCCGCGTGGGGGCGTAGTGCTGGGTTATGAAGTGGCGAAATTTTTAGAAATGCCGCTGGATTTGGTTATTACCAGAAAAATAGGACATCCGGAAAATCCGGAATATGCGATTTGCGCGACCACGGAAAAAGGAGAAACTTTTTGCAACGAAAAAGAAATTGCACTGATTGACCGCAAGTGGTTAAGCGGCGAAATCAAAAGGGAACAAGCGGAGGCCGAGCGCCGCCGTATGGCATATGTGGGCGACAAAATCCGCCGTTCCGCAAAAGGCAAAATCGCGATTGTAGTGGATGACGGAATCGCCACCGGCTTAACCATGCTGGCAGCACTGCGTTCTTTGCGCAAAGAAAACCCAAAAGCGCTGGTAGTCGCGGTGCCGGTGGCGCCGCGTGAATTTATGCATGTTTTGCGCAAAGAAGCGGACGCGGCGGTGGTATTGCAAGCGGAACAAAGATATCTCGGTGCCGTCGGCGCCTACTATCAAAATTTCCCGCAGGTCTCCGACGAAGAGGTGATTGAATTATTGAACAGCTAAATATTATCTTTCGAATAAATCACCGCTCCCTCTTTTGTTTTTTGGGAAAGTTGAATCGCCACTTCGTCTCCTTTTTTACCGGAACTAACAACCTGGTGGTTAACTTGCATAGAACTGACGGTTTCCTCAAATTCTGAATCGCCCTTTTTAACTTTTATTTTATCTCCAACCTTAATACTGCCACTTAGATTAATCACTGCCACCTGGGCTTTGTCATACCAGTGATTTACTTTCCCGATTTCTTTTTGTGCCATATATTATATATATTTACCACATTATATAATGTACTCGACCCTCTCCTCTGGAGAGTTTAACCTACTGTGATAACCTAATTATACAAAACTGAAACCAATTTTTCAATCAAGTAAAAAGGGGGTTAGGACGTTATATGTTTGACAACTTTTTCTACCACTTTATCCAAGGAGCCTTCTGTATTTATAGCAATGGCTCCTTTGTCTAGCATTTCTTTTTCAAAATTTTTATACCAACCCAGTATCATCTTTTGTTCTGATGGGTGCTTTCCGAAATTATGATTAGTTCTTTCTTTAATTCGCTTAATAAAAATTTCTTCGTCACAATAAAAAAGAAAAATTTTATCAAATAGATCAAGAAATTCGGATTGATTATCGGCAAGTCCTATTACCACCACGATATCTTTATATTTATTCATTAAAGCGACTAATTTTTCTTTATCACAAATATATTCGTGTGTTTCAAAAAAGTCTTTACCTATACCTGAACGCCAATGAGAAATTTCATGAGTATTTTTATTTACCCAACGACACAAACCCTTAATTTCATCAATATCAATTGCAGGAATTCCTTTTTCCTTTAACTTTAGAGCAACACTAGATTTGCCGTTACCCGAAATACCGGTTATGTAAAATTTTTGCATAATAAACTATTATACATTATTTTTTGAACGCTTCGCGTAAATCCTTATTGCAGTTTTTTGCTCATTTTCTACTTCCATAAAGGTAAAATTGGAGGGTGGTATATCATTACTTTCTACTGAAAAGTCGTTCGGTAAGCTTTCTAGGGCCTCAGGGGGTGCATTGGAAGGTTCAGAATGTGCTGTATTTTCAGAGGCAGACTCGGTGGGCTCCTGGGGGCTTGGTGGAATAGAGTTTTCTTGGGGAATTGGATTTTGGGTTGTATTTTGGTCGGAGGGCATATCTAGATTATACCAGAGGTTAAATTAAATAAAAAAATAAAAAGGCAACTTTCGTCACCTCCTTATTTTTTTATTCCGTTTTCCAAAACCTGTTTCATTTTCTTTTATAAGGGGACTGGTTCGTTGGATGAAGTGATATATTTTTCTCACTTGCTTTTGTATATATGGACGCAGGAGTTCTGCCTAATTTCAAACCTATAACACGCGTAGGCGTATTTTGTTTCGCAAGTGTCTTTACTTGCTGAACATCTCCTGGGGTCCATGGTTTACCGGAATTTCTATTATATTTAGCCATAAATTTATGTTTTAGTTTTTAATACTACAACTCCATTTCGGATAATTATCACTTTTACCTCGATTGTTTTCCCATTGGAGCGGTTGCAAGTTGCTTAGATCGTCCAAACCACTAAGAGCAACGGGTTTAATGTGATCAATCTCCCATCCCCACTGCTCAGTTTTTCCGTACTTAGAGCGTCGCATACTTGCCCCACATACATCTTTTGCGGAACCAAAGACATTGCTTGACTCGGCTTTTTTCCAGACGGCCTCTATGGTTGCTTCATCAAAAGCAGAACCATCTCGCCTTGTGTTGTGATTTCTAGTCATAATTTTTTTGGATTATATTATTTTTGATAATCTCGACCTTTTTCATCTGTGGATAACTCGACTTGCATGATTTTCATAAACTTTCTATACTATAAGAGTAGTATATTAGAATAAGATTAGAAAGTCAAGTAAAGATGTTAACAAAAAAACAAAAGGAGGTTTTAGATTTCCTAAACACTTATTTAAAAGACAAAGGATATGCCCCCTCTCTTGATGAGATCCGTCGCCATTTTAAACTTGTGTCTGTGTCAACCGCTCATTACCATGTACAAAGACTTAAGGAGGAAGGATACTTACAAAAAACATCTAATCAACCACGTTCAATAAATATTAATTCCAACGAAGTTCTGAAAACTATTATCCCAAAAAGTATTGGGTCTTTCTCCATTCCAGTTTTAGGGTCAGCAAATGCTGGTTCGGCAACGGCTCTAGCAGAGGAAAATATTAGTGGATATTTAAAGGTTTCTCGAAAAGATTTAAATAGAAAAAATGGAATTTTCGCTTTGCGTGTTGCTGGCGACTCAATGAATAAAGCAAGGATTGACGGAAAAAATCTGGAAGATGGAGATTTTGTGTTGATTGACTCTGAATATAAAAGTCCTAAAAATGGGGATTATATTCTTTCAATAATTGATAACTGTGCTAACTTAAAAAAATTTGAAGAAGATAAAAAAACTGGAGAGATACGATTACTTTCTGAATCGAAAAATCCGACACACAAGCCTATTTATGTTTCGAGTGAAGATAACTTTATGGTAAATGGAAAGATTATTTCAGTAGTTAAAAAGTAGCCATAAAAAATGCTATACTTAAAATAGTTCTCATGAAGAAAAAACAAATCAAATTTAAACTAGCAGAATTATTCTCAGGCCCGGGTGGACTTGCTCTTGGCGCAATTCGATCTTCTGTTGAGAATGACGATACCATTTATGGTATTGAATCTGTTTGGGCAAACGATTACGATACTGATACTTGTAAAACATACGCTCGTAATATTCACAACGGAAACAAAAAAAACGTTGTTTGTGCAGATGTTAAAAAAATAGATTTTAGAACAGTCCCAAAATTTGATGTCCTTGCTTTTGGATTTCCTTGCAACGATTTTAGCGTTGTCGGTGAGCAGAAAGGTTTTGACGGAAAATTCGGCCCTCTTTATTCTCATGGAATTAGAGCGATAAACACACACAATCCAAAATGGTTTATTGCGGAAAATGTTAGTGGTTTACAAAGCGCGAATGGCGGTAATGCTTTTAGGCAAATTTTGAAAGACCTTGGTTCTGCAGGAAAAGGTTATGTTCTTACACCACACTTATATAAGTTTGAAGAATACGGAGTGCCACAACAAAGACACAGAATTGTTATTATAGGTATAAGAAAAGATTTAGGATTAAAATTCAAAGTTCCTGCCCCAACTACAAAGTATAGTTATGTCAGTTCGCGCGAAGCCATAGAAATTCCAAAAATTCCAAAAGATGCATTAAACCACGAGCTTACAAAGCAATCTGTAAGTGTTGTTGAACGATTAAAACATATACCTGCCGGGGAAAATGCTTGGTATGAGGGAATACCTAAACATTTGAGACTAAATGTGAAAGGCGCTCGCATGAGCCAAATTTATAAAAGACTAGATCCCCAAAAACCTTCTTATACTATAACCGGAAGCGGAGGAGGTGGGACACATGTTTATCACTGGTCAGAAAATCGCGCTCTCACAAACCGAGAACGGGCGCGACTACAATCTTTTCCTGATGATTTTATTTTTGAGGGGTCAAAAGAAAGTGCAAGAAAACAAATTGGTATGGCAGTACCACCCCTGGGAGCTCAAGCTGTTATTTCTGCTGTGTTAAAAACTTTTGCAGGAATACCTTATGACTTTGTTGAATCAAAAATAACTAATGGAGAAGCTAACGCGCAAGAAATAGCCAGTTTGTTTAATAAAGTAGAAATAAAAACTAGAGCTGTTTTATAAGATCCTCCCAGTCTTTTTTTGATTTTCTTAAAAGACCAGACTCCTTAACGAATCTAACGCCATCAAAGTCTTGCCCTGGAATTTTGTCCGTCTCTCTCAAGTCAGAGTAATAGCACCAGCCAACAACTTCACAGGATATACTTGCAAAGTCCGGCATTAAATCTTTATATTTTGAGTAGTGGGGTTTATTTTTTACAACCTCATTAATTTCTTCTTTTGCGATTCTCAATAGATGATCATCAGGAATATCTGGGCGACAGTAAATATAAATATCTGATCTACGTCCTTCTATCTTAATTTCATTTTCTCCAAGCACCAAGAAAGCACTTTTGGGTTTCGATGATTTTATTCCAATGCCAACCCTAGGCGTTCTCATTTTGCCTTTATCTTTAATTCCTATTATATCCTGGAGGACAATTTTATCGCGAATATCAAAATCAAGTTCAATATCCACATTAAACTCTCTTTTAAAGAATTTTCTAACAGCGACTTCTCCCAATTGCCCCTTAACCCAATTTGTAATTTTTTGTCCAAATTCTCGTTGCCGTCCCGTACCAAAGTCTGATTGCACGTAATTTCTGAAATGTTGCGCAAGTGCAAAATCTAAACATAGAGCATAATCCTCCTTATCTAATTCGACAGTTCTCCACGCCAAACTTTCTTTCCATTTGAAAAGTATATCCTGATCAAAATAAAATCTCCCTCGCGCTCCTACTCTTTTCATACATGGAAATTCTGATGCGTTTTTGAAGTAATTATCAAAAGTCTTTTGATCAAGACCAAGATATTCGATAGCTTCTTTTTTGGAAAGTATTTTTGGCATGATTATTTTATGAAAAATGAGATATCCTTTTTATAAATTACAGCAAATTTTTTTATCTCTGCAACGTCAAGACGTCTTTCACCAGATTCTATTTTAGATATATAAGATTGTGGCTTACCGAGCTTATCAGCTACGGCTTGCTGTGCAAGCCCTGCTTCAATACGCCCTTTTTTCAAGCGCTTAATGATAGATTTGTATTCTTTTGTATAAACTGACTTATTCACAGGTATGGTAATAATATATCCCTTTATGGTATAATCCCAAAATAGGATTATTCAATATTCCTATCCCTCCCCTCTCCCATTCCCAAAAAAGAAATCCGCGCGGATTCCTCCCTAGCTTTGATTCACAGATATTGAACGCTTCGCGGGCAGAAATAATGTGGTCCACAATAAAAACCCTACCGGGACCGTGAATACACTTATCGATCCTTACAGGATCAGTACACCTTTTTGAATAGTTCAAAATAAATTTCTCACTATTAACGAAAAGCTTTTCGCTTCCCGGACGCAAGTAAAACAGTTTACTTGCTTAGGGTCACCGCACAAAAAAGCGCTCTTGACAAGCGCTCAGTTTTGTAGCGGTGACCCTACCGGGAATTGAACCCGGATTACCGGCTTGAAAAGCCGATGTCCTAACCGTTAGACGATAGGGCCAATTTATCTTTCAATTTTCTATATGCATAAAATCCTAACCGTTAGCCTCGCCCATAGGCCTAGTAGCCTTGGGCTACGGCCGAGGGACGATAGGGCCTGTCTCCGGCTTTTTGAAAAGCCGATGTCCGCTGTCTTCTAATTTGGTTAGACGAGACAGGGCCAATAGAAAGTATCTTATCTTATTTTCCCAAAAATCGCAAAATAAAATACCACAAATAAAATATTGCGGTTGCATTTATTTATTTTTTAGTTTATACTGCTCAAGTGGCAGTAATGGCAAGTTTAGTCGGACTAGCTGCTGTTGGCACATTTTGTTAATTAATTTACATCAGATGGACGATACAACTAAATGTCCCGTGTGCGGCAATAACCCGTGTACCTGCACACCGACTCCACCGACTCCGGAAACACCGGTTCAATAAGCGAAAGATTAAAAAAACAGTCCCCCTAAGTCGGGGCTGTTTTTTTATGGAATAAAATTTATCCGTGTTATAATTTCCTTATGCTGTCGGGAGAAAATTCCGGAAAAAGATTCCTGAATGTGCATCCGGATGTGCTGAAACTCGGCGCGGTGAGTTTTTTGACCGACATCAGCTCGGAGATGATATTTTCGGTGTTCTCCGTTTTCTTTACGGTGATTGTCGGCGCGCCGGCCTCACTCCTGGGAATTGTGGAAGGCATTTCGGATTTTTCCGCTTCCTCACTGGACTATGTTTCTGGCTGGCTTTCGGACAAATCCGGCAAGAGAAAAAAACTCGCCATCTCCGGTTACGGCTTTTCCACTCTCGCCAAATTAATGCTTCTGGCGCCGGCTTCGGTCGCGTCGCTGGCGTCTTTCAGAATCATTGAACGTTTGGGCAAAAGTTTTCGCGGGCCGCCGCGGGATGCTTGGCTGTCGTCGGTGGCCGAGAGCCACAACCGGGGCTACGCCTTCGGCCTGCACAAGGCGCTGGACAAGGCAGGGGCGATTCTGGGGCCTCTGGCGGCCTATTTTGTTCTGCGGGCGCTGGGCGAGAATATGAGCGCTTTCCGCGTTCTCTTTATTTTTGCCGTTATCGCGGCCGCCGCGGCGGTTTTGGTTTTGACGCTGATGCGCGACCGTCCCGGCGCGCCACACGCGCGGGAAAACATTTTCAAGGCCTGGGGCACGCTGTCCCAAAGTTTCAAAATGTTTCTGATTCCGGCGGGAATTTTCGCGCTGGCGTATTTCAGCTTCGGTTTCTTGTTGCTTAAATCTTATCAGACTGGCTTTGCGCTGAAAGACGTGGTTCTGCTTTACGCGCTGTTCAATATCTCTTTCGTGCTCTTCGCCGTGCCGATAGGGAAGTTGGGAGACAAGATTGGCCGGAAGGCGATAATAATTTTGGGCTATATCCTCTACATCGCTATGGCGCTCGGATTTATTTTCGCGCAAACCAAATGGGAAATTATCGCCCTGTTTATTTTATTCGGAATTTTTTACACTATCGACGAGGCGCAGGTCAAGGCCTTCATCGCTGACCTGGAGCCGAATCGTCGGGCAACCGCCATTGGCTGCTACAACTTCGCGGTTGGGATTCTTTATTTCTTGGCGTCCGCTATCGCCGGCGGACTGTGGCTCTTGAATCCGGTATATTCTTTTATATTTGCCGCTCTTGTCGCTACGGTAGCATTAGTTGCATTTTTGTCGCTTCGGTCTAGAATGTCATTACAAAATTAATATCCGGAGGGTTGGCAGAATGGTAATGCACCGGTTTCGAAAACCGGCGGGCGCAAGCCCTTACAGGTTCAAGTCCTGTACCCTCCGCCAAGATTACTTCGTATGAATTGCTAAATAAATATCTTCCAGCGCGCGGATCCCGAACGAAAACCAGCGGTTTCATACGGGACAGGCGCCATCGCCTAGGCATTAAGCCACAGGTAAATATCCTCTAAAGCTCTAACCGCATCTCCTGCCGCGATATTGTTCTGATGATACAGGACATCGGTGCAATCGCCGGCCGCCCAAATGCCCGGAACTTCGGTTTTCTGGTTTTTTGCATCAATTTTTATCCGGTTGAATTTATCCAGCGGAATCAGGTCTTTTACGAAATCCGTATTCGGGATTTGCCCGATCTCGGCAAAGATGCCGGCAACTTTCAATTCTTTTTGTTCGCCAGTGGTTGAATCTTTATAAACCAAGCCCTCCACAAATTTATCTCCTTGTATTTCCAACAGGTCAACATTTTTAATTGCTTTCATCTTCGGATTTTTTCCACCCGAGGCGGATCCGCCCTGGGCGGATAAAACTTTTTCCACCATAATTTCATCCGCGCGAAAAGTGTTGCTGCGGTTCAAGAGAGTGACCGACTTACAGTAAGCGAGCAGCTGCGCAGCAGTTTCAAAAGCGGCATTGCCGCCGCCAATAACCGCTACATCCATATCTGCGAACAATGGACCGTCGCAAGAAGCGCAGTAGGTGAGGCCTTTGTGCTCCAGCCGGTCGGCATTTTTAGCGGTGAGTTTTCGTCGGCCACTGCCACTGGTTATTAAGATTGTTTTAGAACTAAATTCTTTACTGTCATCCGTCTTAACGGAAAATCCATCAGAAGTTTTCTGGACGGCGGTTACTTTTTGTCCTTCTTTAATTTTCAAACTGTCTCCGGCGCTGGCCTGCACATGTTTTTTTAAGTTCTCCGCCAGTTCATTACCGGAAAGGGCAACAGTGCCGATCCAATTGTAAATTTGTTCGGAAACAACGCTTTGTCCGCCCCACTCCGCGGTAATAAAAAGCGTCCGCAGGCGTTTGCGGGCGGCGTAGACAGCAGCGGCGGCACCGGCCGGCCCACCGCCAATAATTATCAAATCGTAAATCATAAAAAATTCAGGCACTAGACAACTAGGCTCTAGGCCTTAGCTATTTTACCAAAACCAATTCGCATTTGCTAGCGCCTAGCGCCTAAAGCCTAGCGGCCTATTTCTTATTTCTTGCGCCTTAGAAACGCCGGCACGGCGCTCCATTCGTCGCTGTCGTCTTCAATGACCACTTCCTCTTTTTGTTCTTTTTTGTCGGCTTTCTTAACGAAATCACTAGAGCCCGCCGAGCTTAAAATTGTATTGTGAATTTCTTTCTTGGCCTGGGCCACGTTGTCTTCCTTGAGCGGCACGCCGCCGAGCCCAAAGAGACTTTTGCGAGGGAGGTCGGTCGGGAAGCTGGTGGCAATAACAGTAACTTTGATTTCTCCCTTCTTGAGTTTGGAATCGTGGATGGTGCCAAAAATGACCTTGGCATCTTTGTCGATGGATTCGGTGATGATTTTCGCGGCTTCCTGGATTTCGCCGATGGTCAGTTCGTCCTCGCCGCCGGAAATAGCGAAAAGCACGCCCTTGGCTCCGTGGATGGAAACTTCCAGGAGCGGGGAATTGATGGCGGCCAGCGCCGCTTTTTCTGCGCGTTTTTCGCCGGAAGCCGAGCCGATGCCCATCAGAGCCGAGCCGG
>Ga0209541_10006047_pt1 | contig 20825 bp, 19 predicted proteins | sample RifCSPlowO2_01_FD_184027 | JGI IMG/M metagenome (GOLD analysis project Ga0209541, IMG submission 184027) | Groundwater microbial communities from Rifle, Colorado - Rifle CSP2_plank lowO2_0.1 (SPAdes) (version 2) | ecosystem: Environmental > Aquatic > Deep subsurface > Groundwater | place... | reverse complement strand
GATTTCGGGAATGGCGGTTTTATCCGTTTCAGGTTATCATTTTATTTTTAATCCGCCCGCAAGCGGGCTGGTCGGATTAGCTCTGGGGTCCGCTATAGTAGCATTTTTCCTTAAAGTCGGAGGCAGGATCTATAAAGAAACCGCGGATAACGGCGTAGATCCTCATGAGCAACAAAAAGAATCCAGGAATCCGCAAGTAATAATACGTCTTGCGGGTAGCGCGGTTATAAGGCCGTTGGGCCTGATAGCGGATCTTTTTGCAACCTTGATAACCCTTATGGTAGGAGCAATGCTTGTTTCATCTTTTCTTTTGCCCGGATTTGGCGGGGGAATAGTATTACCGCTTTTGGTTGTGGTTTCCGGAATGATCTCTTCTTTCGTCGGCACCCAGCTTATTAAGATAGGCGTTACTATTAATATATTGAGAAACATAGCATTTGCGGTATTAGGAATAGTAATACTTGCTATTATTTTAATTTCTCCATCGGTGTTGTGGGCCATGAGCGGTAGCGCTCAAATTTCTCAAATATCAGTTTTGGCATCCTCCACTTTGGGATTATTGTTAGGAGGGGGGATATTATTTTTGAATTACGCGCTTAATTCGAGTAAACACGCTAATACTTTGGTTGCGGGTATTTTTGGTGCGCTGATTTTTCTGGCTATATACGCGAACTCCTGGCTGGGAGGATGGTATGGAGTAACAATTTTTGTGGTAAGTATGATATCCCTTTCTGGAACAGCGCTTGCTCTGCATATGTTTAATTCGGTTTCGGCGGCCTCTAAAGAAATGGCGCGCCTGGCGGACTTGCCGGAAGAACATAGAAAACCGTTGGAAAAAATGGATGTTGTAAGAGATACGGTACACTTGACGCTTTCGCGGTACGTTCTTTTGGCCTCGATGTTAGGATTTATGGTACTATCCATGCTTTATAATCGCGAAACCATCGCGCGTTCGCCGGAACTGGACTTTTCTTTGGACCAGACAACTGTATTGGCTGGCGTATTTTTGGGCCTCTCGGTCTTTTATTTTCTGGCATATTTTATCGGCAAGTTTATTAAGGAGGAGACACAAAATCGGCGTCCGGGCGATAATTTGTCTCTCGACGCGCAAGATGGCGCTAATTATGCCGGATTATCAAACTCCATAGCGTCTTTTTCGGCCAAAAAAACACTTAAGATATTTATACCGGCAATTTCTATACCTATCTTAATAGGATTTTTGTGGCGAGCGGAAGTTTTGGGCGGTTTCTTAATGGGGATAATAATTTTTGGAGGACTTTGGAGTGTTTCAAAAACCTTCAATAAACCCTCCATTTCAGCCAAAGAAGGCAAGAAATCTGATTCTGCCGGCAACAATTATTATATTGATAAAACCGCGTCTTTTTATAGTCCGATCGTAAAACTAATGGCGCTTGTTTCGTTGTTATTAATAATATTTTTAGTATAAATTATGGATGTTGAAGTAAAACAAGGACAAGATTCTTGCAAAGAAGCCCTATTTTCCATAACTCCAAGTGAAATGGAGAAGTATTTGGATGAAGCATCTCGCAAACTGTCGCAAAATATGAATATAAAAGGGTTCAGAGAAGGCAAGATTCCGCGCAAGATAGTAGAAAAAAGCGCCGGTACAGAGGCGGTCTGGAACGAAGCCGCCAGATACGCAATGGAGGATAATTATTGGAAGGCGGTCAAGAATGAACAAATAGAACCGATAGGCATGCCCAAAATAGAGGTCTTAAAAATAACTCCCGGCAATGATTTTGAATTTAAGGCGCTTATACCTGTTATGCCGGATATGGAACTGCCCGATTATAGGGCCATCGCAAAGAAAACAAAACAAAAAGAATACAAGAGTGTTGTGGTAGAAGAAAAAGAGATACAACAAAGCTTGGAATGGCTGCAACGCTCACGAGCTGAAGCTCCCAAAAAAGATGCCAAAGAAGAACCCGACCTACCGGAAATAAACGACGAATTTGCTCGGGGTCTGGGAGATTTTAAGGACCTGTCTGCCCTGAAAGAAAGCTTAAAAGAAAGATTATTAAAGGAAAAGGAAAATCATGAAAGACAGCGTGTGCGCCTTCGGATACTTGAAGAAATAATAAAAAGTGTCAAATTTGATGTCCCTGATTTTCTTGTAGAGCAAGAGATAGACAGAATGCAGAGCGAACTGGAACAGCAAGTGGAATCTATGGATATGACATTGGAAGATTATATTAAAAAAGCGGGTAAATCATTGCAGGATGTAAGGGATGGCTGGAAAGAAAAGGCACGGGAGAGAATAGAGTCGGGTATAATCCTTAGAGCCATTGCTAAAAAGGAAGATATAAAACCGGAAGATGATGAAATAGAAAAAGAAGCAAACAAGTATCTTGGCCAGTTTAAGGATGCCAAAGAGGCCGTCTCGAAAATAGACCCCCAACAGCTTAGAGCGCACATTGGTGGTATAATGAGAAATGAGAAAGTATTTGAATTGCTTGAACAATAAGCTCGCGCTATTAGAAATTAGTCATTAGACATTTAATTTTGTAAACAAAATTATGAATCTTATACCTACTGTTATAGAAAAGAGCCAATATGGTGAGCGGGCATACGATATTTATTCGCGCCTGCTTAAAGAAAATATAATCTTTTTGGGAGGACCAATAGACGATTCTTTGGCGAATACCGTAATTGCCCAGCTTTTGTTTTTAGAAAGCCAGGATTCCAAAAAAGATATCCAGCTTTACATAAATAGTCCCGGAGGCGTCGTTACCTCCGGACTTGCCATATATGACACAATGCAGCACATAAAAAACGATGTGGCCACTATATGCATAGGAATGGCCGCATCCATGGGAGCAGTTCTCTTGGCCGGGGGAGCGAAAGGCAAAAGAAGCGCGCTTCCAAATTCTGAAATGCTTTTACATCAGGTTATGGGGTCGTCCCGCGGACAGGCGATAGAAATTGAAATATCGGCCAGGCACATAGTTAGTCTTAAAAAGCGGCTGAATGAGATCTTGGCTACCCATACCGGACAAACCTTGGATACTATAGAAAAGGATACAGACAGGGACTTTTACCTGACACCTGAAGAGGCCAAAAAGTACGGACTGGTCGATAAAATAGTAAAACCAAAACAATAAAGACAAAAAAGGCGGTTAATCCGCCTTTTTTGTTTATGCGACAACTTGTCTTACAAACTAAATAAGAGATTTTCCCGTCATTTCCTGCGGTTTGGCTATGCCCATAATTTTTAGAATTGTCGGAGCAACATCCGCCAATACTCCTTCGGGATTTCTTGAATAAAGAGGCGAATATTCTCGGGAACGGTAGTTATCATGCATTATGTAAAGCGGAACAGGGTTCCCGCTATGGCTGGTTTTGGGCATTCCTGTTTTCAATTCAAACATTTCTTCAGCGTGGCCATGGTCCGCCGTTATTACAAGCGAGAAGTTGGACTTTTTTGCTGTTTCCACCAAGGAAAATATGTTGGCATCAAGCGCCTCTATGCTATTTATGGTTGCTTGAATATTTCCTGTGTGCGCTAGCATATCGGCATTGGCGTAGTTTATGAGTATAAAATCAAAATTGGGCATGCTTGCTATTACCCTCTGGGTTATATTATACGCTTGCATTTCAGGGGCCGTTTCATATTCCTGGGCGGATGTTGAGGGAATCAGTATGCGTTCTTCTCCGGGATATGCAATCTCATTTTCTCCGTTGAAAAAATAAGTAACATGCGCGTATTTCTCTCTTTCCGATATATGCAGTTGTTTTATGCCCGAATCCGATAAAACTTTGGCTAACGGATTTTTAACTTCCGGGGGCGGGAAAGCCACTTCAACAGGCAGATTTTCCTGATATTTTGTCATGGCAACAAAAAACAGGCCTTGTATCTTATTTCTTGGAAAATCCGAGAACTCTTCATCCGGTAAAACAAAGGCCTGTGTTAATTGGCGGGCGCTGTCTTCTCTGAAATTGAAAAATATTAAGGCGTCATTTTCTTTTACAAGTCCGACCGGATTTCCATTCTCAACCATAATTGCCGGTTCTACATAAAAATCCGTTTTCCCTTTTTGGTAGGATCTTTTAATGTATTCTACCGGATCTTCCGCTGTTTCTCCTTTTCCGTTTACAATTGCCTCGTAAGCCTTTTGGGTATAAGACCAGTTGCCGTTTCTATCCATCGCGTAAGCACGGCCCATAACTGTTCCAATTTTGCCCGACCCCTCTTTTTTTAAAAGTTCCTGCAGGCCTTTTAAAAATGTTACAGCTTCGGTTGGGCTTGCGTCTTTGCCGTCTGTGAAAATATGCAAGACCACGTTTTCCACTTTTTGCTGTTTCATCATATCCAAAAGTCCGTATAAATGGTCCGCGTAACTGTGTACGGAACCGGACGAAAAAAGGCCCATTATGTGGAGTGTTGAGTTATTTCTTTTTACGAATTTAACAGCGTGCACGAATGCTTTGTTGCTAAAAAAAGATCCATCCCGAATTGCCGAAACTATGCGCGGAAGGTATTGATATATTATCCTGCCCGCGCCCAGATTAAGGTGGCCCACTTCACTGTTTCCTTCCCTTCCCCAGGGCAATCCTACAGCTATCCCAGATGCTTGAAGGGTTGTTGCAAAGTATTCCTTTTCAAGAGAATTAATGGCAGGAGTTTTTGCCTGGGTTATCGCATTTCCCTTGGATGGCTGAGCTATGCCCCAGCCGTCCAGGACAACCAAAATTACTTTTTGTCTGTCTGCATTCATTGTTTATATTTTAACAAAAAACACCCAGGGACACTAATGTTTACATATTTTATAAACTCTGCTATTATTTGTTTATGCCGAAAACGAAAATATCTATTCGGCGGACAATTCAGCGAATTTTACGCATGTTAGCAACTAATCAAAACAATTATCATGATAGAAGCATCAACTATAGGGTTGGGAGTCTTTGCAATTTTGTTAGGTGTAGTATTAGGTTACTTTGCAAGGCAAGTATCAGCCAAAAAACAGGAAGGAACAGCAGAGTCAAAAGTAGGCAAACTTCTTTCGGAAGCTAAGGCGGACGCGGAACAGATCAAAGAAAAGGCAAAAGAATCCGCTAATCAAATAATAGAAGAAGCGAAAAAAGAGGAAAAAGAAAAACATTCTTATTTATTGCAACTCGAAAAACGTTTACTCGAAAAAGAAGAGGATTTAGGCCTAAAGACGTCTAAATTACGCAAAAAGCAGAAGAATCTCGCAACTGAACTGGAAGAAATACAAAAAGGGCACGAAGAGCTTGAAGGTCTTCGGCAGAAACACGTGTCCGCTTTGGAAACCGTATCTAAGCTTTCGTCAAAAGAGGCGCGCGAAAAGCTATTTGAGTCCATTGAGGAATCTTATAAGGAAGAACTTGCGAGCCGTATTCAAAAGCTGGAGCAATTTGGGCAGGATGAAATGGATAAAAGGGCTAAAACAATGATAGTGTCAGCGCTCCAGCGTTATGCTTCCAGCCAGACACAAGAGATAACAACAACCGCCGTAACGCTTCCAAACGAAGAAATAAAAGGCAGAATAATAGGAAAAGAGGGCAGGAATATACGCACTTTGGAGCGCCTTACAGGCGTGGAGGTAGTGGTGGACGATACTCCTGAGACCATAATAATTTCCGGATTTGATCCCGTGCGCAGGCACACCGCAAAGATCGCGCTGGAAAAGCTTATGGCGGATGGAAGAATACAGCCGGCGCGCATTGAGGAGGCCGTTTTGCAGGCACAGGAAGAAATAAATGAAAAAATAAAAGAAGCCGGAGAAGCGGCTTTGTATGATTCGGGAATAGCCGGATTGGACCCAAAACTTGTTTGGCTCTTGGGCCGGCTTAGGTTTAGGACTAGTTACGGGCAAAACGTGCTAATGCACTCTCTCGAGGTGTGCCATGTAGCAGGGGCACTGGCAGGGGAGGTTGGCGCCGATATTGCTGTAGCTAAAAAGGGCGGGCTGTTCCATGACATAGGAAAGGCGCTTGACCATGAAATAGAGGGTTCCCACGTGGACATAGGGATTAAACTTTTGCAAAAGTATGGGGTTTCGCAGGCAGTTATAGATGCCATGAAGTCGCATCATGAAGAATATCCATATGAATCTTTGGAAGCGCGCATAGTCCAGTCGGCAGATGCTATTTCAGCGTCTCGGCCGGGCGCGAGAAAAGACACTGTTGAAAACTATTTACAACGTTTGGCGGAACTTGAAAATGTTGCCTCATCCTTTGAGGGCGTTGAAAAGGTTTACGCGATACAGGCGGGGAGGGAAGTCAGGGTATTTGTGACCCCGGAGGCGATAGACGATGCGAACGCCAAAAAATTGGCCAGAAACATAGCAAATCGAATACAGGAAGATCTAAAATATCCGGGAGAAATTAAAGTTACTCTTATTCGCGAGACAAGGGTAATAGAGTACGCGAGATAAAATGCGAATTTTATTTTTTGGAGATGTTTTTGGAAAACCGGGCAGAGAGGCGCTCCAAAAAACAGCTCCCGAGCTAAAAGAAAAATACAAGGCCGATTTTGTCATAGCCAATGTAGAAAATATTGCGCATGGAAGCGGGGTTACGAAAAACACTCTTGCGGGCTTAAATGAGCTTGATGTGTTTAATGCTTATACTTCTGGCGACCACATATGGGATACTCCGGAAGCGGAGGATATAATTCGGGAAAAGAAGGTTTTTCTTTTGCGCCCTGCCAATTTTTCGAACGAGGCGCCGGGTAGCGGAGCGGAAGTTATTTCCAGCGGAGCGAAGCGTATTTTGGTTATAAATCTCTTGGGACAGGTTTTTATAAAACATGAAACATCAAATCCTTTTACCGTGGCGGACGAAATACTGAAAAATTATACCCTTGATCCCCAAGAAGAGGGGAGGGAGTACGTTAATGCAATTTTTGTTGATTTTCACGCCGAAGCGACATCTGAAAAAAGGGCCATGGGATTTCATTTGGACGGCCGTATATCGGCTCTGGTAGGGACCCACACGCATGTTCCAACGTTAGACGCGCAAATATTGCCTAAAGGCACAGCTTATATCAGCGACGCGGGAATGGTGGGGCCCTATAATTCAGTGATAGGGCTGGAAAAAGAACCCATATTGGTCCAGTATCTTACCGGCGTAACAAAAAGAAAGGAAATAGGTTCAGATCCCAAGGCCGAAATAGGGGCGGTACTTATAGAAGTGGGCAAAAATGGCTTGGGTGAAAAAATAGAACATTTGCGCAGAGTAGTTGATTTGTAGCAAAAACCTTGTATTTAAAGGCAATTATGGTTATGATACAGGAAGTAAGGGCCTTTTAGCGGACAGGTAGAATCAAAATTGATTTAATTTGCCCGATGAAAGGATTTAAAAAGGTCGTAATAACCCATTTTTATCATTCATAAAATGAGTACTCATGACTAAAGACCAACTTTTAGAAGCAATGGCCGGAAAAGCGGATATGTCCAAGGCGGAAGCCGGAAGGGCATTGGATGCTTTAACAGGCGCGCTTACAGATGTTATGAAGAGCGGAGATTCGGTAACATTGACCGGATTTGGCACATTTGGAATTTCAAATCGCGCCGCTCGCCAGGGGCGAAATCCTCAAACGGGAGCTGCTTTGCAGATTCCCGCAATGAGGGTGCCCAAGTTCAAGGCCGGAAAAGGCCTCAAAGACGCAGTTCGCTAAGAACAGAGCTCTGTTCTAAACAAAATACCCCTTTTTAAGGGGTATTTTGTTAAATAAAAACCGCTGGTATTTCAGCCAGTAAAACCCAAGAAAAAAGGCCCGCTATGAAGACGCGGGCCCTTGCTATGGAAATCTTTTTTCGGCCTGGGCCTACTCGATGATAAACACGGCCTTCATGCCGGCTTCATAATGGCCGGGCACGAAACAACCGATTTCCCAAGTTCCTTTAGCCTCAGCAGGGAAGTTGACGCGAAGCCAAAGGTCAGCGCCTGGTTCCAGCTCGATTTCCTCGACCATGCCCCCGGTTTCGACTTCTATCTTATTCCCAGAAGGATATACGAACACGTCGGCGGGAACATTCTCCATGAGAGAAACTGTGTAGCCATCCGGCACGTTAGCTTCTTGCACGAGCTTCCGCCCGAACATAATTTCATGCTCAATGGCGCCCTTGTTCACAATGTGAATCCCCACGGTCTTTCCGGAGGGGATACGGAAGGTGTTGGTCTTGACTCCGTTCGCATCGGTGAAAAACATGTCGTGCATTTCGATAACGACTGTTACTTCCAGGTGCTTAGGTTCTCGCGCCGCGGGAACGATGGTTGACTCCGAAGTTGGCGCCACCGTTGCTTGCGCACAACCGACCAAGAACACTCCGACCAAAAGAACTGAGATTCCCTTCTTCATCATTTTCCGTCTTTCCTTCCTTCTCCAACGCGCCCCATCACGAAGCGCTACACCGCAGTTTGAATTAAAATGACCAATAGTCAACAAAATTACATAATTTTTTTCAGCGCGTAATCCAGGGCAAACTTAAAACGCAGAGCCAAAAAAGCGTAAAATCTGTAAAAATAGCTTAATGTAGCGGTTTCAGAGCGAAAAAGAAGAGGGAAACTGTTGACGTAGCGTACCAAAAAGTGATATGAAGAACCGTCAACATTTTGACGACGGTTTTACAATAAAAATGAACTATGAAACAGTTTGAACCGATCTTACAAGAAATCGGGATGGATAAAAATTCAGCGCGAGTATACCTCACCCTTTTAAAGCTGGGAGAAACTAATTTGGAACAACTCTCCAAGCACTCAGGAATACCAAGAACAAGTCTATATAAGATTATAAACGGGCTTATACAGCAAAACATCGTTGTCCGTTTTTCGAAACGAAAAAGACACATGCTTGTCGCTCAGCCGCCAAGTAAAGTCCTTGCTAACCTAGAAGGAAACGTCGCTAAATTACGCGCGCTCGCGCCACAACTTGAAACTTTCTCCGCCCAGTATTATTCTCTACCAAAAATTTGCTCTTTTGAAAGAGAAGCGGGTATTAAAGCTATTTTCCAAGAAATACTATTAGAAAAGCGAAGTTTCGATGCCGTCACTTCCGTAGATGACATGATGATGCTTGACAGAGAGCGCTTTGAAGATTTCATTCAACAAAGAATACAGCAGCATCTTAGGGTACGCCTCATTACGCACCGAACACCCGAAACCATCAAGATGAAAGAAGAAGACGGCAAGATGCTTCGTGAAACAAGATTTGTTCCGTCAAAATACGTTTTCACCACCGCAAACTATATTTTCGGTGACAACACGGCGATAATTTCTCTTGGCCAAGAACGAACCTTTGGAATAATCATCAAAGATCCGGCCATTGCCGCGACTCATCAGATGTATTTTAATCTTCTTTGGGATATGGTAAGTACAAGGTAATCATTGATAGCGGAACGGAAGAATAGCCCGCCCAGGATTGAATCAGGGCGGGCTATTTATAGTCCAACAGACAGGGTTATCTGCCTATGCTAAAGAAATTTCGTGCGCCATCTACGAAAAAGAAGACGCTTGCAACCATAAGAAGGTGGTGGATTGATTCCATCCATCCGGTATCGGGTACGCCAGAGATAAAACCAAGGACAGAAAATAAAAATGAAAATGATATCAAGAGTAGTCCCAGAAAAAACTCGGTCATTGGACGGCGGTAGAGCCCCGGACCGTATTTGTAAGCACTATACAAAAATACTGCTGAAATTACCCCAGCAGTAAAACCGACCAAATCTATCGCTAAGTTAAACATACTCATCAATATTTAATGATACTTAGGAATACTCTCAAAGTCCTGGACTACAAAGAATAATAACATTTTTCTTTGTGCCCGTCGAGCGCAACCGTAAGGATACTCTGATAACAAAATACCCCTTTAAAGGGGTATTTTGTTGTTAGGGAGATAAAATTTTCTCTGTGATATAATTTAAATATGCGCAACGGCGAACTAAAGGTTTACAAAGTCAAAATCGTGTCCATTGTTTACGGTTTTATACTAATGTTTTTTATTGCGGGATGGTATATACCGATAGTGGCGTCTTTTGCCTTATTTATTACTATTCCAATCATTATTTTTGGCGACAGCTTCGGTCTGTTGCGTTTTATACCCGATGGGTACTATACGGAAACAGATCTGCTTGTCTTTTTTGGAAAGATCGCTTTCGGGTTCTCGGTAGTAATCAGTCTTGCCGAAGCTGTATTTAAAAGACGTTTCATAATTAGCGCAAAAACGAAAATAAAGTGGCTTGGATCACTTCTCTTTGTAGGATATAGTATGGTGTTTGTGTTGCTTGCTTTTAAAACCGAACTGACATTGGGCGAAGCTTTGTTTTTTGCGGGCCTGTTTTTTATTGCTTCTTTTGTTGCGACCATTGTCGTTTCCTTATTTTCTGCCTATAGCAATTTTTTAGGTAGTGCCGTGGATGCTGTATCTTATCCCGTAACAAAAACCAATTCTCAGAAAGAGAAGTATTTTGTTAAATAAAAACCGCTGATAGATCAGCGGTTAAGGTGCGGGTTTACATTTTTTACAGGATTAAACCTCTGTTCTTATAAACTCTTTTGGGGTGATCCAGTGCAAAAATATCAGATCACCGCTTTTAACTCTTTCAATGGCTTCCTTAAGCGTTTCAGAATCCTTAACGGAACATCTAGCAATGTATTTTTCTGCTTCTTTCACAAATTTTATGGATGCGGCAGTTTTTCGATCTTGCCATTCTTCTCCCCTTGGCGGCAACGCGCCGTACGAGTTAGGCATTTATAATCTCCTTTTGTGTAAAGTGCTGTATGCAAAATAGCACACAAGGTGTTACCGTGCAATATATATTGAATTTTTCTGGTTTTGTGGTATAATTATATCCAATTCCTTAACAACACAAAAGAAAGGAGTGAGGTGCCGTCATGGCGAAGATGTATCGATGGAAGCGCGCATGGCAGCGCTTCACGGATGAATTCCGGGGAACCCACCGAAAGGTCGGGTTTTCGGGATGGAATACACGCGGATATAAGCGTTCCCAAAGAGCGCAAGATGAAGCGTACTGGGCGCTAATTCGTGTAGCCCGAGATTTCGGCATAAAGGTTTACCTGAAGCCGGATCTTGGCGAGTCGCGCGACTCGCACGGCGAGAAGTTCAGAGTGGGCGGACATTGGGATTCGCGCGGAAATGCTGTGCGAATGGTCTATCGATCGTTCCCGATTCTTGCCCATGAGCTGGCACATGCTGTCGATGAGTTTCTTGGGTACCGTTACCGGAAACCCACAGGGGAACTGGTAGCTAGCGGTGCTGGATATATGCTGGTGTGTGCTTCCGCGGGATTGGTTAGCCCAACCGCAGATGTAGCGTATGCGAAACGCCAGGGCGCCACAGAACGAGGCTTTGAAGAGTGCGAAGAGCGTATTCTTCAAGTGTTCCGCGAAATGGCAACCCTTATCAATGTACCTTGTGATTAAGAACCGCTTAGGTTGTCTAAGCGGTTCTTTTATTGTTTGATTTTTTTACCAAAAAGTTATATAATATTTCTTGTCCGGTATCGTAACTGAAACGGGCTGTAGCATAATGGTAGTGTTTGCGCTTTGGGAGCGCACGGCCCGGGTTCGATTCCCGGCAGCCCGACAAGTGAGAATATTTGTGTTTTCCCCTCGCGGGTGTCGTATAATGGCTATTATAACAGCCTTCCAAGCTGTGGATGAGGGTTCGATTCCCTTCACCCGCTCCGATACTAAAATACCCTCCTTTTCGGGAGGGTATTTTGTTAAATAATATCCAAAGTATTTTTGGGGCCGTCTATTTTACGCAGAAAGTGTTCAATATCTTGCGCTTTGTACATCCTATAATTGTTTATGGGATTTCTTTTGGCCTTTAGTTTGCCCTTTTCATCCCAGTTGCGCAGAGTCAGGGGAGTTACCCCCAGGATGTATGCCGCTTCCCCAACGGTATAGTATGTTTTATTTATAAGTCGTTTTCTTTTCATCATATTGTTCCACACAACTGTGTAAACCTTAAATTGTAATTTTTATTAAGGTTTACTTATAGAGTTTATTAATCTTTAGCATATTTTATAAGTTTTTAGAAAAATAATCAAATATGAGTTTTCCACAAGAAATTCACTTTTTTGCGGGTGTTGTATTTGGGCAATTAAGTAGTAAAATAAATGTATATGACTTCAAAGGGAGATAGCGATACTAAAACCTTGCCCCAAAAAAACATGGCGCAAATCTTAGAAACAGCCCTCGTTTGCGCTTTTCTTTTTTTAGTACCCGTATTCTTTTTACCATTCACGCTTGATTCGGTGTCTTTTAGCAAACAGATATTAGCGGGCGGGGTTTTACTGGGCCTGTTCATATATATACTGATAAGATTTTTGACCGCTGGAAGGATTACATTACCGCCCAAATACTTGTCCCTGGGGGTACTAGGACTATTTTTGACGGTCCTGGTTTCCGCCGTTTTTTCAAAGGCGCCTTCTGTGAGTTTCCTTGGCGCCAGTCCCGATTCCCTTTTTTGGGTGGGCATGTATGTTTTAGCGTTTGTGCTTACGGTCATCGTGCTTACAAACAGAAGAGCGGTAGTATTCGCTTTCACCGCTTATATAGGAGGTATTGTGGCGACGGCAGTATTCGCGCTTCTGCAATTCAGCGGTTTTGGCATACTTCCATTTGATTTTGCAAGAGACATCAATTTTAATCCGGTGGGCTCCGTATTTGAACTGGGACTTGTGGCAGCCGCGGGCCTGGCGGCATTGCTGGCATATCTGGCAAACCACAGACCGTCAAATCCCGGCATGCAGGCCGTTCTTTGGGCCGTTGCCGGCGTTCTTGCCGTATTGGTCGTACAGATAAACCTTTTTGCCATTTGGATATGTTTTTCTCTTACATTCATAGCTATTGCCATAGCTCAGAGCCATAGATTATCGCAAACGCAAAAGGGCGCTACGCCAAAATTGCCCATGCTGCCTCTATTCATAGTAATGGCGGCCATACTGGCTTTATTTGTGTTTAGAGCGGTGCCGGCATTTATAAGCGTACCCGCCGAGGTAAGCCCAACGTTTGGAGCAACTGTGGATATAACAAAAAGTTCTATTGAAGGAACAAGGATGGCATATGGGACGGGTCCCGGAACTTTTCCATATAATTATTCAGCGCACAGATCCATTGAAATAAACCAAACGGATTTTTGGGGCGTACAATTTAACCAAGGATATTCGGCATTTCTGACGTATGTTTCCACTTGGGGCCTTCTGGGAACAATTGCGCTGCTTTTTTTGCTCGCGCTTTTCATGTGGAAGCTATTCAAAGGATATCTTATCTGTGTAAGACAAAAGAGCGCGGACCCCGTATTGGAAAGTATAGTTTTGGCGATGCTGGCATCTGTAATATTTTTGTCTTTGGCGCTCTTTATCCGCCAAGGCAATCCTGTTTTGCACATTATGCTATATACGGCGGCGGGAATAGGCCTCTCGGCCCTTAACGGAATGGGAATAACGCAAAGAATGCATCTTGTTTTGATGCGATCTCCCAAGATAATGTTTGCCTCATCCCTTGCTACCATTGCCTTGATAGGCGTTGCCTTGGGCACGCTTTATTTCCTAGGGATTAATTATACGGCAAACATTTATGCCAAACAGGGAATAGACAGTTTTAATGAAGAACAAGATATAGACAAGGCCTTGAATAAAATGAACACTGCTACAACAATTGATCCAAATGATGATCTTATTTTGCGGGCGGCTTCGCAAGCGTTCATTATAAAGTTAAATGAAGTGGCAAATAACTCTGAATTGGAACAGCAAGAGGCCAGCAAACAGGCAGGCGCGGCAGCGCAGGGGGCAATCACTTTCGCCGAGAGAGCGACAAAAATAAATCCATTAAATGGTCAAAACTGGATACAGTTAGCGAGGGTTTATGAGGCGATAATAGGATTGACCGAAGGGGCCGAAGAGCGCGCGCTAAGCGCTTATAGTAAATCAATAGAACTTGATCCGTTCAACCCATCGTTGCCCGTTTCTGTGGCGAGGGTACACTTGGCGGCGGCCGATGTTCTTAGGGCGAATCTTAACGCTCTTGCGCAAACGGAAGGGGATGTGTCCAGAGAAGGCGAGCTTTTGGCCATGCGCGAAGAACACCTGAACAAGGCGATAGAATCGGCCTCGCGCGCTATAGAACTTAAGAATAATTATTCTACCGCGAGGTTGGTTTTAGCGTCGGCTTATGGAAGATTGGGAAACCTGCAAAAGGCCATCGCCGAAGTGCGGGAAGCCATAAGTTCCAATCCTAATGATCCGGACCTATTTTTCCAGCTTGGGCTTTACCAATTTGAAAGCAGTAATTTTGGGGAGGCGAATATCTCTTTCGAAACAGCTGTACGGCTTGCCGGCGGGGATTTTGCGAATGCCAGATTTTATCTAGGTTTAAGCTATGATGCCTCTGGAGACAAGCAAAAGGCCATTGAACAATTTGAGATCGTACTGAAAGACAACCCGGACAATGAGTTGGTACAGTCAATAATAGAAAATCTCAAGGAAGGAAAACCGGCTCTTGAAGGCCTTGATCAATCCGGAGCTGAAGCCCCGGTCTCCGAAACCCAGAATGCGGAAGAGCTGTTTTAATATCGCCTCAATTCAACAACTTAACAAAAAACTCGGCTTTTGCCGAGTTTTTTGTTAGAATGAAATAAGTATTAAAATTTAATTTTCAGCATTATGATAGAAAAAATAACTTTTTGGAAGAGCTGTCAGAAATACGGAATAAGTTTGTGGAAATGCCCAACCTTCCTTTTTATAGTAATGGGTGCCACTACTATTTCGTCCATGGTGGGCGTTTATCTTTTGGGTGAATATTACGACAACCCGGAACTGGTTATTCCCATCGTTTTGGTTGTTGTATTTGTAACATTTGTTCCCGGCAGTATAATAGTGCAAAGTTTCGAGAAGGTAGCGGAATCGGATCTTATGAAGAGCGAATTTGTAAGCATTGCTTCTCACCAGCTGCGTTCGCCTTTGACCGCGCTTAAGTGGTCGCTTAGTTTTCTTTTGGGCGATCACGCGGGCGAGCTCGGAGAAGAGCAAAAAAGGTATCTATACCTTATGCGTAAAAATAACGAACAAATGATAATGCTAGTGGGAGACCTTTTGAATGTCTCCCGGGTTGATCGCGGAGAACTTGTTATTAAGGAGAAAAAAATAAAAATAGGCGACTTGGTAGAAGAGAGGATAGAGGAATTAAGGCCTATGGCAGAATCAAGGAATGTGGAGCTTAAACTGAAAAACAATACATCGGAATATGTGATGGGGGATGAGATATACCTGGGAATGGTGATAAACAATTTTACCGATAACGCGATAAAGTACGCCAGGGATAAAAATGCCAAGGTGGTAGTCCATATTTTTAACAAAGACAACAACGTTAGATACGAGGTTGAGGATAACGGCTTAGGCATACCCGAGGACGAACAATATAGAATTTTTACCAAGTTTTTCCGCTCAAGCAATGTAACGAAGCACGAGACCTCAGGTACGGGGCTGGGTCTTTATATAGCTAAAGCGGTAGTAGAAAAACTTGGGGGACAAATCGGATTCAGGTCGAAAGAAGGAGAGGGGACAATGTTTTGGTTTGAATTACCAATAATTAAAAAATAAATTAAATAAAAATATGGCAAAGAAAATATTATTTGTCGAGGATGATCCAACCCTTCAGGAAACTTTAGGAGAGGTCTTAAAAGGGGAGGGATTTGAGGTGCTTCAGGCACTTGATGGCGAAGAGGGCCTTAAACTGGCAAGCGAAAAAAATCCGGATCTGATACTTTTGGATCTGAATCTGCCCAAGATAAGCGGGTTTGAAGTTTTGGGGTTGTTAAAGGGCGCGGAGGGAACAAAAAATATTCCCGTTATAGTGCTTACAAATCTTGAGAGTCCGGAGGATATACAAAAAGCGCTTTACGCGGGGGCAACGACATATCTTTTGAAAGCAAGTTATGATTTGGATGATGTTCTGGCAAAGGTTAAAAAGGCCTTGCAGGGCTCTGAAATGTAGCTTTTGCGGACAAAAATTAACTAAATAAAAACATGGCAAAGAAAATATTGTTTATTGAAGATGATACAACTCTGCAGGAATCCTTGGGACAAGTTTTGAAAGGGGCAGGGTTTGAGGTTTTCCACGCCCTTAACGGCGAAGATGGCCTTAAACTGGCGGGAGAGGAAAGGCCCGATGTGATACTCTTGGATCTTATTCTGCCGAAAATTAACGGCTTTGATGTTTTAAAGGAACTTAAAGGGTCCGACAATACAAAACATATTCCCGTTATAGTGCTTACAAATCTTGAGAGCCCCGAAGACATACAAAAGGCGCTTTTTTCCGGAGCATCAACGTACCTCTTAAAAGCAAGCTACGAATTGGAAGATGTTCTGGCAAAGGTTAAAAAGGCCTTGCAGGCCCCCGAAGCGTAGTTTATGCGAATAAAAAACGAACAACTCAAGGAATTTATCCAGGACGCGGGCCTTGTCAAAGGAGAAAGTTTGGAGAAAGCGTTTGGGGAGGCCGAAAAAGACAAAAAAGACCTGGGGGATGTATTGCTAAAAAACAAACTCCTTACACAACAACAGTTAGGAGAGTTGTACGCTTACATACTGGGACTTTCTTTTGTAGATATATCAAAAGAAAAAATAGATCCCCAAGTTCTAAAAATAATTCCTGAACCGATAGCCCAAAAAAGCAGCATTATTGCTTACAAAAAGGAGGACAATGAACTTCAGGTGGCAATGACAAATCCCGAGGACCTGCAGACAATAGATTTTATACGCAAAAAAACAGGGCTCAAAATTCTTCCTCGTCTTACGACCGAAGAGAGCATTAAGCACGCCCTGGGGCAGTATGAGGAAAGCTTGGAAAAAGAATTTAAAGGATTAATAGATAAAGAGGGAGAAGAGGTGGAGGTTAAAAAATTAAAGGAGGGAGAAGAACCCGCAACGAAAGATCTTGAAAAACAGGCCCGGGAACTTCCGATCATAAAAATAGTGGATTCTATTTTGCGCCACGCGATAAGACAGCGTGCCAGCGATATTCATATAGAGCCCGAAGAAAAGGATGTTCTGACACGCTATAGGATAGACGGTATCTTGCACGATACCATGACATTGCCTAAGCAGGTCCAAAGCGGAATTGTTGCCAGAATAAAAGTATTGAGCAACTTGCGCCTGGATGAGCATCGGCTTCCACAAGACGGCAGATTTACGATACAGGCCGAGGATTACAAGGTTTCTTTCAGAGTTTCGATAATTCCTGTTTTTGACGGGGAAAAAGTGGTAATGCGTCTTTTGCCGGAAGGATCAAAGGGGTTCACTCTCGAGGAGCTGGGGTTTTGGGGCGAAAACTTAGAGAGGATACACAGGGCCATACGAAAGCCATTGGGCATGGTGTTGGCAACCGGACCTACCGGAAGCGGAAAAACAACCACTTTATATACGATAATGGATATTATAAATACTACGCGGGTCAATATTTCCACAATAGAAGATCCTATTGAATATCGCATGCCAAGAATAAATCAAACGCAAGTAAGGCCCGAGATAGGCCTTACCTTTGCCAACGGCCTGCGTTCTTTGGTGCGGCAAGACCCCGACATTATAATGGTGGGAGAGGTACGCGATAAAGAAACGGCCGGGCTGGCTATTAATGCCGCTTTAACCGGGCACCTTCTTTTTTCCTCTTTGCACACCAATAGCGCCGCCGGAGCCATGCCTCGGCTTTTAGATATGGAACAAGAACCGTTCCTGATCGCCTCAACCCTGAATGTCTCCATAGGGCAGCGGCTTGTCAGGAGATTGTGCCCTGATAAGAAGGAAAAATATAATCTTACAAAACAACAAGTCGAAGATCTAGGAGAACAAATTGATCTGGAGCGGACGCTAAAAGTGATGAAAGAAGGCAAGGTCGTATCCAAAACCGCCACATGGGAAACCATTGATTTTTATAAGCCCGTTCCTTCGGACGATTGCCCTGATGGCTATAAAGACAGAATAGGCATACACGAGGTCCTGGAGGTAACAGAAACCATAAGGCAATTGATAAACAACAGGGCAACTACGGATGAGATAAACGAACAAGCGGAGAAAGAGGGCATGATAACAATGATGGAAGAGGGCATAATAAAAGCGGCCCAGGGCATTACGACGCTAGAAGAAGTTTTGAGGGTCACCAGTGAACAATAATAATGCTTTTTTTATATAAAGCAAAAAATAGGGAGGGCGAGATAAAAGAGGGTGAAATGGAAGCCAAAGATCGCCTTGAACTTTTCCGCCGTCTTCGTGATGAAGGGTTTTTTGCTTTGGAGGTAAAAGAAAAGGGCGGTAAAAGCTCCGGGTTTAAAAGTTTTGTTGGTATTGATGTCGGGCTTTTATTTGAAAAGATAAGGGGAGTGCCCTTGGAGGAGAAAATGATGTTTTCCCGCAATGCTTCTGTGATGGTAGAGAGCGGGATACCTCTCATAAGGGCAATCGATGTTCTCCAGCATCAGGCACAGAGCCCGACGCTTAAGAATATCCTTAAAAATATATCAAAGGATATAAAAGAGGGAACAAATTTCAGCGAGTCGGTTGCAAAATATCCCAAAGTATTTGGAAAATTGTACTCTAGCATGATAAAAGTCGGGGAAACGGCCGGAAATCTGGATGAAACTCTCAATCTGTTGGCCAACCAGTTAGAAAAACAGCATGAATTGAGCTCCCGCGTGAAAGGCGCTCTTATTTATCCGGCCGTTATAATAACGGCCATGACAGGCATAGGTGTTTTAATGATGGTAACGGTTATTCCCCAGTTGAAATCTGTTTTTGATGAACTGGGCGTAGAGCTTCCTGTAACGACGCGATTTATTGTAGCTTTGAGCGATTTTTTGGTTTCTTTTTGGTGGCTTTTGCTTGCAATGGTGCCGGTTTTTATTTTTGGAACAAAAAAAATGCTGGATACCAAATCAGGGAAAAAAGCGCTTGACTGGACTCTGTTGAGAACCCCTATTTTTAAAGGTATTGTGCGCAAAATAAATAATGCTAATTTTTCCAGGACGCTAAGCTCTCTTGTGTCCGGAGGCGTGCCAATATTGGAAGGGCTTGAAATTACTGCCGATACGGTAGGCAATACCTACTATAAAGAGTCCATACTTGAAGCAAGGAAAAGAGTAAAAAAAGGCGATAGCTTGTATAAAGTTCTAGCGGATTATCCCGGATTATACACCCCTTTAATGCTTGAAATGATCGAGGTTGGGGAAGAAGCGGGCAAACTTTCAGACCTCCTTAAAAGGGTGGCGGAATTTTATGAGGGAGAGGTTGCCGATATAACAGCTAATCTCTCATCCATTATTGAGCCGATCCTTATGCTTATAATCGGTGCCGGTGTCGGTTTTTTCGCGATATCCGTCTTTCAGCCGATTTACGGGATGATAGGCAAGGTTTAGCGTATGTATAAATTATTTAAAAAAAATCGGGGTTTTACTTTATTGGAACTTACCATTGTTGTGAGCATTGTAACGGTCATACTGGCTGTTTCAACGGGTATATATTTTTCCCTTAGGCAGGGAAATGTTTTGGATGTGGAAGCCCAAAGGATAGCAAGCGCTCTGCGCCTCGCGCACAATCGGACCCTTGCTTCCAAGGGCCTGGATTCTCATGGCGTTCATTTTGATGGGACTGACAATGCCTTTGTCCTTTTTCAGGGCGCGACATTTAATCCCGCGGATCCGGATAATGAGCAGAATGAATTAGGAGATACAGCAGAATTTTTAAACATCCAGCTTGAGGGCGCCGGTGTTGACGTGGTGTATGACCGGTTATCCGGTACCACTTCCAGTTTCGGGTTTTTAGAAATATCAAACATTAATGACCCCGCGGATAAGAGAACCATTTGTATTGAAGGCGCCGGCAGTGTTTATGTTTTAAAAACAGGCGAGGACTCGTCCATATGCGTCGGCGGAGACCTTGAATATACCGAAGGCGCGACAGATAATGATCTGGCAAATTTCCCCGGAAATTCAGGAGACCCGGCGCAGAGTTTTACTGTAGGCAGTGACGGCATAAGTGTTTACAGGATAGATCTGCTTATAAGGAAATCGGGCGCGCCAAGCAATGTGTTTTTAGAAATAAGGGACACAAACACAGTCGGCGATGTTTTGGGAAAAAGTTTGGTGATCGAAGGATCGGCTATTCCCGCGTCCTTGTCCTGGACCCAGTTTATATTTGCCGACCCCGTGCTCTTAAGCGCCAACACGCAATATTTCATGCGCCTGCGCTCATTGCCGGATTCTACAATAGTTTCTCCGGGAGCAACGGGCACCATAATTTGGGGCTATGAGCATTCAGCATCGGCGCCGCCCGCGTATGCCGGAGGAGATGCCTGGCTCCATGTCGGCGAATTTGATAATCCCTCAAATCCCGGGCAGCGAATGGGTCCCGCCGATCAGTACGATTTTAGCTTCAGGATACACTCACGAAGCGCGCCCCAGAACAAGGATTCCAGGCACATGGAATTTGACCTGGAATTCAGTTTGCGAGAACACACAAACATTACCTTGAGTTTTAACGGAGGCGCTGTCGTAGAAAACCTGACCATAGCTGATTTTATGAACGGCTCTCAAACCGAGTTTAATTGGGAGGGCGAAATAGACGTGGTAGGAAGCATTCAGTTCGTGCGTATTCATAGCTTATATATAGACGATAACGACACGACCCTTTCGGTACACAGGGATGCGGAACTTAATGATGCTTCGCTTAATATTGATATTGACGCGATCAACCTCGTAGATTATACGGCGGGGGGCGTACCAACCAAGGGAAGTACAATAGGAAGCATGATTTATAAATAAAAAC